>Ga0114923_10002937_pt1 | contig 11501 bp, 13 predicted proteins | sample SumtaG_FD_89578 | JGI IMG/M metagenome (GOLD analysis project Ga0114923, IMG submission 89578) | Deep subsurface microbial communities from Indian Ocean to uncover new lineages of life (NeLLi) - Sumatra_00157 metaG | ecosystem: Environmental > Aquatic > Marine > Oceanic > Sediment | place: near...
ACAGACAGACACAGACGAAGGAGGATTTTTAATTGGCTAAAGAATATTTATTTAAAGAGTTAACAGAAAAAGTTATCGGGTGTTTTTATAGAGTTCATGATGAGTTGGGAACGGGATTCTTGGAGTCTGTATATGAAGAAGCCTTAATAATAGAGTTAAGAGATTCAGGGATAAAATTTGAAAATCAAAGGCCTTTAAATGTATACTATAAAGGCGAATTAATTGGTGATTTCAGGGCTGATATAGTTGTTGAAGATAAAATAATTGTGAAAATAAAAGCTGTAAGCAGTCTATTGCCACTGCATGAAGCTCAACTACTCAACTATCTTAAAATATCCGGAATGAAAATCGGTTTATTAGTAAACTTTGGAGAAAAGTTTGAATTTAAAAGAAAAATATTTTATTCTGTGTTTGTCTGTGAAAGTCTGTGGCTAAAAAAATGAGACATATAGCGCTTTTGGGTTCTACCGGTTCGATCGGCACAAATACGCTGGAAGTCATCGCCCAAAACAGGGATAAATTTAAGTTGATCGGTATTGCGGCCGGTGAAAATATTCAACTGCTGGAAAAACAGGTGAAGATGTTTTCACCGGAGATAGTCGGTGTTAAGCGAAAAAGCGATGCGGTGGAACTAAAAAATACCTTCCCGGGCAAACGGGTCGTTTACGGCCGCGAAGGCCTTTTGGAAATTGTCTCCGACACCGCAGTCGATACCATGGTATCGGCCATCGACGGTACCACAGCTTTAGAGGCCACAGTGGAATCCATTAAAAATAATCACCGGGTATGCCTGGCCAACAAAGAGACACTGGTGGCGGCCGGCGAGCTCATCAACGAAAAATTGACCCATTCCAATGCGGAATTAATTCCCATCGACAGCGAACAAAGCGCCATTTTTCAAAGCTTGGGCTTCGAGCAAAATCAAAAAGAATTTATAAAAAAAATTATCCTAACCGCCTCCGGCGGCCCGTTTTTTAAAACCGGCAAAGAGCAGTTTTCCGGCATAAACATAAAAGAGGCCCTGGCCCACCCTACCTGGGCCATGGGAACCAAAATCACCATCGATTCCGCTACCTTAATGAACAAGGCGCTGGAAATCATTGAAGCCTTTTTCTTGTTTCAATTAAGAAAAGATCAAATCGATGTGATCATTCATCCCCAGAGCATTATTCATTCCATGGTTGAATTCATCGATTCTTCCGTTATTGCCCAAATGAGCGTGCCGGATATGAAATTACCGATTCTTTATTCCCTAAGTTATCCCCAACGGATTTCTTTTAATAACAACCGTCTGAGTTTCCCTGCCCTGGAAAAACTTGAATTTTTCCCTGTGGATATGGATAAGTTTACTCCCATCAAGATGGCTTTTCATGCCCTCGAGCAGGGGAAAAATTCCGGCGCTGTTTTGAATGCCGCCAATGAAGTGGCAGTGGACTATTTTTTACAGGAAAAAATATCCTTTAAAGATATTTTTTCAGTGGTGGAACAGATATTTTATAATGAGACATTTTATGCTATCTCTTCGCTGGAAGATATTAATGAAACAACCGAACAGACAAAAAATAAAACAGAACATTACATCGAGGAGAACGTAATGGTTTCGTAATGGAGAAAGAAGATGAATGTTATATCTACTATAATTACCTTTGTGCTCCTGCTGGGGGTCATTGTATTGGTCCATGAATTCGGGCATTATGTGGCTGCCCGGTTAATGGGAGTCCGGGTGGAGATCTTTTCTTTTGGTTTTGGTAAGCGGATTTTTGGCAAAAAAATCGGAGAAACGGATTTCCGGGTAAGTCCGATCCCCCTGGGCGGCTATATCAAAATGGCGGGAGAGGACGAGTATGACCCCAAAAACCTGAAACCCTATGAGTTTCAAGCAAAAAATAGGGGGCAGAAGATTTTTATTCTTTTTATGGGCCCGGCCATGAACCTGCTGCTCTCCTTTTTGATTTATACAGCGTTGAATATCAGCGGCGTTGAAATGGAAGCATATAAATATAATCCACCGCTGGTCAACTATGTTGTAGCGGAGTCCCCCGCGGAAAAGGCGGGAATCCAAAAGGGCGATTTGATCCGGTCCATCGAGGGACAACCCATCCCGGACTGGAAAGAGCTGGAAATCACCATCGGCTCCAACCCCGACCAGGAAGTGCCGGTGGAATTTGAAAGGGAGGGGGAACTGCTGAAAACAACGCTGAAAATTGGAACCACTTCAAGATACAACTTGGGAGATGCGGGAATACATTGGGGTTATAAGACGCAAGTCATCTCTTTTACCGAGGATTCTCCGGCCTTGAAAGCGGGATTGAAAGAGGGGGACGTCTTTTTAGCCGTCGATAATAAGCCTCTTAATTATTTTGAATTCCATGATAAAATTGCCAACAATGCTGAAAAGCCGTTACTGTTTAAAATAAAAAGGGGGGAAGAACAGCTAGAGTTTAACATCGTTCCCAGGAAAGTCTATTGCCTGGAAAGTGAAGTCTTGACTGATGAAAAAGAGATAAAAAAAAGGCTGGAAGAGCTCGAAAGCGCTTTACCGGAATTAAAGTTCGCGGCCCCATCTGTCAAGTGGAAGTATTATAAAATAGTATCCGAAAATATCGATTCATCGTCGCAGGGGCATAAGTACCGGGGCATGTCCGGGTTAACATCAACCTTTTATGTAAGGGAAAAAGGGATCATCGGGGTAGAGATGGCGCCTTATTCGCCCATTATTAAAACCCGCTACGGGTTATTTGCTGCCATGGGTAAGAGCATACATGACATTGTGGACCTCACGTCCCGGGTTTTTGGCCTGTTAAAGAAAATGATCGTGGGAAAAATGTCTCCCAAGACCCTTTCAGGCCCGATAGAGATCGCAAAGATTTCACGGAAAGCCCTGGCAAGTGGTTTGCCGAACTTTTTTTGGTTAATTGCCTTTATTTCTCTTCAACTGGGTATTATAAATCTCTTTCCCATACCTGCCCTGGATGGCGGGCATTTGATGATATATTCCATTGAAACGATTATACGAAAGGACTTCAGTCAGAAAGTGAAGAACATATTGATGAATATCGGGTTTCTAATTTTGATCGCCTTGATGGCGTTTGTAATATTGAATGATATTGCCAAGACTCTCCCCGACGGCTGGAATTCTCTTCTTTCCTGGCTGCCGTTTTAAAAAATAGACGTTGACGTAACCCTGGATTTGGATTAGCATATTGATAAAATCTAACATTTATGGTATTTTGTTAGCATGTCTGTGATCAAATTTGGAACCGACGGGTGGCGCGCAAAAATGGGGGAGGATTTTACCTTCAAAAATGTAAGAATATTTTCCTATGCGTACTCGAATTATTTAAAACAAAAGCAGAAACACAGATCAAAGGGGCCCTGTGTTATTGTTAATTACGACACCCGCTTTCTTTCTGAAGAATTTGCCCTGGAAGCGGCAAAGATATTTTCTTTAAATGGAATTAAAACCCGGATGCCGGAAAGGGATGCCCCCCTCGGCCCCATCTCCCTGGCCATTGTTCAAAATGAATACTGCGGGGGGATTAATTTTACCGCCAGTTTTAATAAACCGATTTACAATGGCGTAAAAATTTTCACCGAAAAAGGCATCCCGGCATTGTCCGCCGAGACGGATTTAATTGAAAAAGAAGCTGAAAAAATAGCCGAAACTTTCCGTTTTAAACCCCAATACCCGGATAAAGACCTCATCGATACCATCGATGTTAAATCATCTTATATTAAATATATTGAAAATTTAATCGATTTCCAGTTAATAAAAGATTCCGGTATAAAGGTCGTGGTGGATAATTTGTACGGTACCTCCAGGGAATACCTTGATTATATGCTTAATGAGAATGGTATCGATATGATAAGTATCCACAATTTCCCTTATTCGGCGTTTGGGGGTGTTATTTCCTCCTGCAGCAAGGAGAACCTTACAGACCTGGCGAAATTGGTAGTGGAGAAAAAAGCAGACCTGGGACTGGCGACAGATATCGATGGCGACCGCTTCGGCATCGTTGATTCCAGGGGGCGGTTTCTTGACTCGAATACCATCATGCCGCCTTTGATCGAGTACCTGATCACGGTGAGGCGAATGCAAGGGGGAATTGTAAAATCCATTTCCACCACCACTAATGTCCGCTGGGTGGCCGAACGCTATTCCAGGAAGGTATACTCCACACCCGTGGGTTTTAAATACCTGGCAGATGTACTTACATCGAAAAAAGCCTTTATTGCCGTTGAGAGTTCAAACGGTGCGTCTCTCAATGGGGTGATGAAAATAAAGGACGGTATTCTTTTTAGCCTGTTAATAACGGAAATGCTGGCTTATTATAAACTTGAAATTCAGAGCGTTCTAAAGGATTTTTATCTACGATTTCCCAAATTGTACAGTCATGAAATTGCATTGAACAAAAATGAACGGACGGAAGAGCGGTACAAGGAGCTTTTATCCCGGGAAAACCCTGGATTTGATTTCAAACATTTGAAATTAAAAAAGATCGATTACACCGATGGGATTAAATTCAGGTTTGACGATTCCTGGCTGTTGATCCGGAAATCCGGTACCAACAATGTTATCCGGTTATATGCCGAGTCAGCGACGTTAAAAGGTACCAAAGAATTAATAAAATTGGGGCGTTCTTTCATTGAATAAGAAAAAAAACAATACAAAAAGAAACAGTTTTGTTAAGTCCAGGAGCTTTTTAATGCTGGTGGCGTTGTTTATTTTTATATTGATCCTGGCCTTTTTTTTCGGGGAGGGAGGGGTTGTTGAAATCATCGGCACCCAACGCAAGATCGAGAAGTTAAAGAAAACTATCTCTGAGCTGGAAAAAGAAAGGGATGCACTGGTTAAAGAGGTTCTTGAATTGAAAAAGAATCCCCTGGCTTTGGAAAAGAAAGCCCGGGAGAAATTATGGCTAATGAAAAAAAATGAAAAAGTAGTGGTGATCGTCAAAGAAAAAGACAAAAAGGGAAAGAAACCGAATTGAAGCGCAATGAGGGAGCACGCGAAAAATTTTACCAAGAATAAGGTTGACGAAAAGAACGAATGGAGCTATATTAACACCAGGAGGAATCATGAGGTTAACGGAAGCTGAAGTTTCAGCGATCAAAAAAAGTGTGCATGCATTCGATCCTGAAGCAAAAATATTCTTATTCGGTTCACGGGCAGATGATACAAGAAAAGGAGGGGATATTGACCTTTTTGTTCTTTCGAAGAAAATAAGAAGCAGTGAGAGAAGAAAGATAAAATTGAATATTTATGATAAAATCGGTGAGCAAAAGATCGATATGGTAGTAACCCCAAAAATTGTCAAGGCGTTTCATCGCATTGCAGTATCAACGGGAGTCGAATTATGAATTATGTACCAAAGTTAGGGATTTTATTTATAGTTCGGGATATTCCTCTTTAAGGTATTCTAAAGTTGTTTTAGCCTCCTCAATTCTGTTTGCCATTTTAGTTAGTTTTTTTAAAGCATCTGTGTCACCAAAAACAGACAGAGTTTTTAGTGCCGCAATTTTGACGGAATTATTTTGGGAGGCACTCAATTCCTTTATTTTTCTGTGAATTTGGGGGCTGTAATAATCGTTATCGGTAATTTTTGTTATGCCATCGATAATTTGTTCCGAATTATTTGAAGATAGTTTTTTAAAGTTATTATGTATATTTATTGTCCATAGAACATCTTTCCTTATTAAATCTATTTCATTTGAGAACTCACGAATTTTATCTTCCAGTTCTTCAATCCTTTGGCTCTTAATGTCCAATTGCTTTTGATATGTTTCTGTTTCAGCATTGATCAGCCTTTCTAAGAATTTCTTGTCGAGATGAGATTTATAAAGACCCGCTGCACCCAGAAGGAGTATTAATATAGTAAAACCAACCAGGACAAAATTTAGTACAGAAAAGACACCTTTCTGACGGTCTATACTTTTATTATAAATCGTATTCATTAAGTCCATATTTTTTGAATAGACGTCATTGATATATTCATAGATCTCCTTTTTATTCAAATCATCTTTATTTAAAGATGTGATTTTTGGTTTTTGAGATATCAAAGAGAAATTAAAAATGATCAAAAAAATGGAAATGTATGCAATTCGCTTCATTGTTATGCCTCCAAATATTCTTTTATCTCGTCCCACAGATCTTTGGGAGAAATCGGTTTTTGAAGATACTTTTCCGCGCCCAAATCCTTGCTTAAATTCTTAAAAATATCCGAGCGTCTTGCAGAAATCATAACAACTATTGGTGAAAGTGATTTACTTTTGATTTTTCTTAACATTTCAATTCCCGTTCTTCTTCCCATATCTGTTTTCTCTTCATCAAATTTCTTGTCTTTTGAAAGTGGAAAAATAATGTCTAATATGATTAAATCATATTGCTATATCGCTCAGATAAATTGCCCCGCTTTTACTCACTTAAATTGCCCCACCATTAATATCCCCGTCGTGGAAACTTTTTTACTATAATGCCATCCTGTCCGCAGAAGTAGCAATGTGTGTTTTCTCCAACACGTTTCTTCATTTTTAATGCCTCCTCTTTAACAAAGAGTGGTGTGCTCTGCTTCAAAGATTTGCCTGTTTCTTTTCTATTGTTGAGGTTGTCTTCCTTTATCTGACTTTTTTCCCAAAGTTTCCATCGTCGTCGTCTTTCTGCATCGCGGTGCTTTTGTCTTCCCTTTTTCTTTTCCCGATATCGTTTTTGGGCATCCCTATGGAGTCTTCGATAACCTCTATTTCGGCATGAATCACTACAGTAAGCCTGTCCTCTGTAGCATTTTCGGCAGATAGAAAAATAAATGCTGCATTGACGGCAACAGATTTGAACTAATTCTAATTTTTTTTTGCCTCCGGCGTTGCAATTAGCCGGAAAATAGTGTAAAAAGTATTTACAATTGGTTGTTCCGGCTATTAACGGAACTGTATTTGAAAGCCCGAAGTCGCCGCTTCGGGCTTTTTTTTCATCGGCCCCCCGAACCCAGTTTATCAAGAGCTACTGAGAGTTCAAGGTTCAAGGTTCAAGGTTAGAGGATAAAATGTTTATCTTACAAGAATAATGTTTTACTTGCAACCCCTTGCCCCTTGCCTTGCCTATTCGCCTGGCGGCAAAACGCTCATTCAATGTTTGTGAAAAAAACATGGATGATGAAGGTTCAACACCGTTGGTTTTCTTGCTATCCTGATATTCGATATATATTAGGAGCTAAAATGGTAGATGAAGTTGAGATATCCAGTTTTGATTTGCGTTACGAAAATTACCGGGTGAAGCATCCAGCGACCGAGAAAAGCCTGCTTGCATCTATCCTGAATCAGGGCATCCGGGAACCGCTGCAAGGAGTAGACACAGTAGAAACGCCGGAGTCACCGGGAGTTCGGATATTGCTCAATGGTTTTAAACGTTACCGGTGTGCGCAAAAACTTTCTCTTCTCACGGTTCCCTACAGTTGCCTGGGCAGCGATGAAGCGTTTGGCCTTATCAATCTGTTGAAAATTGCAACCGCCAAAACCCTCACCATCCTGGAGCAGGCCAGGTTGATTGATCAACTCCACAAGGTCCACAAATTGAGTGTATCGGAAATGGCCCGCCTTCTTGAAAAGAGCCAGGGGTGGGTAAGTATGCGGATTGGAATGATTGAACAGATGAGTGAAGAGGTGATGGATAAAATATTTAAGGGGCAATTCCCCGCTTACTCTTATTTGTATAGTATTCGCCCCTTCATGCGCATGAAGGACATCAAAAAAAAAGACATCGATGAATTTGTTTTCCTGGCTTCGGGTAAATCCTTAAGCACTCGAGACGTGGACCTGCTTGCCAGGGGTTATTTTAATGGCAATGATGATTTTCGTGAACAATTAAAAAACGGAGATATAGACTGGGTTCTAAGTCATCTGAAAGAGAAAGAGAAGGCTGGGGCAACTGGTGATTGCACTGAGTCGGAGCGCCGGGTGCTTCGGGAGTTTGAGAACTTTCGTTACTCGATGAATAAGATTATTCATCACAGTAGTGACAGCCGTCTAAAAAGTCCATCCTTTCTTGCCCTGGCCCATACGTGGGTGGGTAAAACAATAAAACAGATGGCAGGTTTTACCCGGTGCCTGGAGGATTTCTATGATAGAACCGGACAAACGTAATGCCATTTATCAACTCCATAAAGGCGGGATGAGTCTTCGCCGGATATCACAACAGTTAAATGTCAGTCGCCATACCGTTCGCCGCATTATCGAGGAGAAGGGATGCACCCCGCAAATAACCAGGAAGGATAAGATAGAGATAGACCCGCAATTGCTTCACCGTCTTTATAATGAATGTGGCGGTTGGCGAGAGCGGATATGGGAGAAACTTTTAGAAGAAGAGGATATTAAAATTGGTTACTCCACTTTAACGCGGCTTTTGCGAGACCTTGATTTCGATGATAAACGAACAAAACGCAGCATTCACGTGCCGGATAAACCGGGACTGGAAATGCAGCACGATACGTCGCCCTACCGTATAAAAATCAATGAATGCCTGACTTCGGTAATAGCCAGCCTGCTGTATTACCGTTATAGCAAGATGCGCTATCTGAAATTCTACCCTTCCTTTAACCGTTTCAAAATGAAATGCTTTTTTCATGAAGGGCTAACTTTTTTCGGCTATTGTGGCCGCCATTGTATTATTGATAACACCAATCTGGCCCGTTTAAGGGGAAGTGGTGCCAATGCTGTGATGGCAGCCGAGATGAGCCAGTTTGCCCAGCAATACGGTTTTGAGTTTATCTGCCATGAAATCGGTCATGCCAACCGGAAAGCCGGTAACGAAAGAAGCTTTTACACTGTAGAGAGCAACTTCTTTCCAGGTCGCCGCTTTGAGAGCCTGGCAGATTTAAATCGTCAGGCGCTGGAATGGGCTACGAAGCGAATGGCCCAGCGGCCTGTCAGTAAAAGTGATTTAATCCCGGCTGCTGCGTTTGAGTTTGAGAAATCTTACCTTATCAAACTGCCTTCTTATATTCATCCCCCTTACCAGGTTCAATACCGACTCATCGACCAATATGGCTATATCTCATTTTTAGGCAACTATTACTGGGTGCCGGATTTGTCCCGACAGAAAGTGAAAGTATTGCAATATAGCGATAGCATCCACATGTATTATAAGAGGAAATTATTGGTTCAATATTCGTTACCGCCGGAAGGGATTAGGAATCAGAAGTTTACTCCCCCGGAAAAAACGCCGAAACATCAACCCTCGAATCGGAAAAAACCAACAGCGTCCGAGGAGAAAAAGCTTCGCAGTCTATGTTCTGAAGTAAACCAGTATTTAGATTTTGCCTTTAATCAATCCCAAAAGGTGGGACAAAAACATCGTTTTATTCGTCAATTATACGGCCTGTACCAGAAACTGGCACCGCCTTTGTTTGTAAAAACCATCAGCCGGGCATTAACCTATCGCATTACCAATCCACAGACCATTGAACAGATGGCGGCCCAATTATTTAAAGAGGGCAATTACCGGATGCCTCCGGCCACGGTGGATGAAGATTATAAGAATAGAGAGGCTTATCTTGAGGGCTGTACCAGTGATGAACCCGACCTGTGTGAATATGACCGACTACTTGAAGAAGAAGGAATTAAAGATGGGCAATAAACCAGCGATAGCTTACGAAGGTGGAAAAGATGAAGGATGAAGAGTTGCTAAAAAAAATCAAGTATATTCGTCTCAATGGATTGGCCGATAATCTGGATAATTACCTCCGGATAGCCCAAAAAGGTAATTTCTCCCACTTTCGGCTGCTCCAATATATCATTGAAGAGGAATATAAGCTCAAACAAGAAAATTCACGAAGGATGCGACTGAGTCGGGCCAAAATCCCAGAGAAATATGTGATGGAGACCTTTCCTTTTACCCAACAACAGAAACTGAATAAAAAGAAATTGCTCAACCTCTACGATACCTTCGATATGTTGGAAAATGGCCGAAATATCATCTGGATGGGGCCTACAGGAGTAGGTAAAACCGGTCTTGCAACCGCCTTTCTCATCCAGGCCATTGCCCGCGGCCATAATGGACGTTTCATCGCCTTCCCGGAACTGATAGAACTTCTTTATCAATCCATTGGCGATCATTCGGAGTCAAAAGTAATAAAGACGTTTGCTTCTTATGATTTTCTTCTTATCGATGAATTGGGCTATGTAGAAGTAGAACCGTCGCAGGTAGGGTTGTTTTTTAACTTGATGCAAAAACGGCATAAGAAAAAAGCAACCTTAATCACCTCCAACCTTGGTTTCAGTCAATGGACCTCGTTTTTAAAGAACTCCCAGTTGACAGCAGCGTTAATCGATCGCTTAACCGAAAACAGCCATATCATCAATATGAAAGAATGTGTCAGTTTAAGACCGAAACTGAGCCCCATGTAATCAATGACATGGGATAACGGTTAAAGGAGAGGAAAGCGAGTGTGGGTCTCTGGTCCTTACCAGGAAATAAAAAGTAGAGCCGATATTGTCCGCCTTGTCGCCCTTGAAGAAGTATTAAGACGTACCGGCAGCTTCTGGCATAGGTACGATAAAGCCAAATGGCATACGCCTCGGGGAGAGCTTTCCATAAGCGGCGAAAAGTTTTTCAATTGGACAGCAGGGGTGGGGGGCGGTGGTGCCATCGACCTGGTTATCCACTTGATGGACTATGATTTCAAATCAGCCGTCAGTTGGCTGTCCTGGAATTTTTCAAATATTGGAACTTCCAACCATCAGGACGTGATGGGCGTGATGGGCGTGATGGGGCGGAGAGAAGGGGGTTCAAAAACTCTAAAATTGCCTCCGGAAGAGGAACGCAGATTGCCGCAAGTCATTCAATATCTAACACTTCAACGCTGTCTCCCTGAAGCTGTGGTGCGATACCTGGTTCGGCGTGGTGTTCTATATGCCGATGATAAAAGCAATGCAGTCTTTCTGATGCTTGGAAAAAAAAGACGGGTTGTGGGCGCTGAAATCCGGGGGACAAATGATCGTCTGCGGAAGTGGCACGCTATGGCCGCCGGGTCAAAAAAACACCTGGGATGTTTTTACATCAGAGCCAGAGAGGCAAACACTGTGGTTCTCTGTGAATCGGCAATCGATGCCATCTCATATTTTGTGCTTCACCAAAACTGCATGGCTGTATCTACCTCCGGAGCTAATCCAAACCCTCACTGGATAAACCATTTCATGGACCGGGGCTTCGAGATATTTTGTGCCTTTGATTCAGATGAGACCGGGGAACGGACGGCAAATAGAATGAGTGAACTTTATCCTGCGGTAAAGAGACTGAGACCTGAAAAACATGACTGGAATGAAGTCCTCAAATCAAAAACCTGTTAAGCATGATCAATTCTGTCTATTGACCACGAGGAAGTGTTGGCTCCCGAGTAGGGATTACATACAAAATGAGTGAAATAGGAAAGGGAAATACTGCATTGCGTAGTGAACCAATGGCTCATTTTAAGTGAGCAAAAGCGGGACAATTTATCTGAGTGCTATAG
>Ga0114923_10002938_pt1 | contig 11500 bp, 7 predicted proteins | sample SumtaG_FD_89578 | JGI IMG/M metagenome (GOLD analysis project Ga0114923, IMG submission 89578) | Deep subsurface microbial communities from Indian Ocean to uncover new lineages of life (NeLLi) - Sumatra_00157 metaG | ecosystem: Environmental > Aquatic > Marine > Oceanic > Sediment | place: near...
AAAGCGGCGCCATTTCCGGTACCGTCACCTGTCAGACAAAAACCCTATGCCCGGGTGTCGGCACACATACCATCAAATGGTCCTATACCAAAGACGGCAGCGTCAGCACCGGCTCCGACTGCGGTTGGGTTGACCAGGTTGCAATCGTCGGGGGCTGCGACACCGGCGGAAGCGGCTGGAGCGGCTGGTACCATTTCAAAAACAGGGCCAGCGGCTATTTATTGGATATCAACCCCGGATCCAGCTACGTCTACCACTATACTGATAACGGCAGCACCGAAAAACACTGGGAAATCGTCAATATAACCGGCGTATGGCACCGTATCACCAACCAGAACAATGGAAATTCCCTGGATGTCTCAAGCTCCGGAAATTACGCCTACAATTATATCTATAATGGAAATACCGATAAGCACTGGGAACTGGTTGACCTGGGCACCGGCTACTATCGAATCAATAACAGGCTTAGAAGCACAGCCCTGGATACCGGTAGCGGCAGCTACGTCTATCATTATACCTGGAACGGAAATACCGACAAGCAGTGGCAGATCACTTCAGCTTATTAGTCGGATAAGTTAAGTAAAAAAGAACGTTGAGGTATTAAAAAAGGTTGAAGTTGGGGTTCTTCCCAACTTCAACCTTACCTCAGCCTCTTATTTTGACTGTCCCACTATCTTTTTTTGCTTAAATCACCTGTTCCCATTAATTCCATATTGCTTCTTAACTTTTACAGCCCACTGTCTTCCTACCTTCGTGTCCTTCGTGGTAAAAAAAATATTGATAAAAATTGATTTTTGCGGTAAACTATGGCTTCTAAATTCAAAAAAGACAGGAGTAATCAAATGGCATTTAACTTAAAAAACAGGCACTTTTTGACATTACTGGATTTTACACCCCAGGAGATCCACTATTTACTGGACCTTTCCATCGAGCTAAAAAAAGCAAAATATGCGGGAATCGAACAACCCCGTTTAACCGGCAAAAATATCGCCCTGATATTTGAAAAGTCCTCCACCCGTACCCGGTGCGCTTTTGAAGTGGCCGCACTGGACCAGGGGGCCCACGTGACCTACCTGGGCCCTTCAGGTTCCCAAATGGGCAAAAAAGAAACCATGAAAGATACGGCCAGGGTCCTGGGCAGGATGTATGACGGCATCGAATACCGGGGATTCGGCCAGGAGATCGTGGAAGACCTGGCCGCTTATGCCGGTGTGCCCGTATGGAACGGGTTAACCGATGAATTCCACCCCACCCAGATCCTGGCGGATTTCATGACCATGATGGAACATTCCGATAAACCGCTAAATAAAGTGACCTTCTGCTACCTGGGAGACGCCCGCAATAATGTGGGGAACTCGCTAATGGTGGGCGCTGCTAAGATGGGAATGGATTTCAGGGCCGCTGCTCCCAACGCCTGTCAACCGGCGGAAGATTTGCAAAAACAGTGCCGCCAGATCGCCCAAAATACCGGTGCGAAAATTCTAATTACTGAAAAGGTAGAAGATGCCGTTAAAGGCTGCGATTTCCTGTATACCGACGTCTGGGTATCCATGGGTGAACCGGATGCTGCCTGGGAAAAAAGGATCGATCTCCTGGAACCCTTCCAGGTCAATAAAAAAACGATGGATTTAACCGGTGTCCCTAACGTTAAGTTTTTACACTGCTTGCCTTCCTTTCATAATACGGAAACCACTATCGGTAAAGAGATTTTCCAGAAATTCGGTATTGAAAGTATGGAAGTAACAGACGACGTTTTTGAATCCGAAGCCTCGGTGGTATTTGACGAAGCCGAGAACCGGATGCACTCCATCAAAGCTATCATGGTTGCCACCCTTAGTTAAAAGGCCCCACTGCGTGGGGAGACTATATGCGGAGGCTCTGTTGGAATACGCTTAAACCATCTGCTTCCATTGAAACCGCCCCACTGCGTGGGGAAAAAAGTCATAATTATAGGCTTTACTTCTACTCCAATTTGTGATATCTAATACACTTTACTACATTCTAAAATACACTGAAATAATGAGCAGACTTATACCTTACAGCCATCATGAGAAAAACTCATCACATTTTATTTTTTACTTTAAAAAACCCAATATCGACAATATAAAAATGGGAAATATAAATAAAATCCCTTCGGTATGAAAAAAATAGCAGATAAGTGTGTCGTAAATACAATTGAACGCCTGGAGTTGAATCATGGTGAATGAGAATGCAGTTTTAAATGAAGAGAAACAAATCCTGGTGGGCATTGCCGAGCCCGGTATCAAAAAACAGGTGGAAAAATTTCTAAAGCAGCACCGGCAATCCCGGCGGGAGCGGGAAATGCTGGAAAAACTCCACCAATTATCCCTGGCCATTAATTCGGCAATCGAATTGGATGAAATCCTGAAACTCACCTGCAAAGCCGCGGTGGAAATATTTAACGTAGACCACAGCGGCGTAGTGCTTTTTGAAAAAAGCCTCCTGAAAGGGAAGGTCATTGCCGAATACCCACCCCAGGAAAATTTCGTAGAAACCGAGATACCGGTGAAAGGTATCCCCTTAGAAGAGCAACTGGTTTATCACCGGGAGATCATTAATATTTCCGATTTTTCCCGCTGCGAATCCCTGGGCCCTGTTCAAAAAACCCTTATCGGTTTAAACATCCGTTCCGTGTTAATTGTACCGGTGGTGCTAAACGGAAAAGTCATTGCCTCCTTTAGCCTGGATATGCTTACCCGGAACCGGGTATTTTACAAAGACGAGATCGAACTCTGTAAAAAATTTGCCGGCCAGGTGGCAACTGCGATGGGAAAAGCCAGGTACGTGGAAGAACTTTCGATTATCAACCGGATCGGTCATGATATCGGTTACGCGGCCCCCCTGGAAATGGATATCAAAAAAATCCTGGAGCTGGTTAGAAAACATGCGGGAAAACTGATCGATGTGTCCAATTTTTATACTGCCGTTTACGATGAGGAAACCAACCGTTATTCGTTCCCGCTTCATGTAGATGAGCAGGATGATATCTCTTCTATCAGCAGCGAAAAAATGTCCCGAAGTCTTACCGATTATGTACGGAGAACCAGGGAATCCCTACTGGTGGATCATGAGAAGTGCCGGGAACTTATCGGTAAAGGGGAAATTGAAATAGTGGGCACCCCGACCCGTGTATGGCTGGGTGCGCCGTTGATCGCCAGGAATAAAGTGCTGGGAGTAATGGCGGTACAAAATTACGACAGTGAAAATGCCTATGATGAAGATGATCTCAGGCTGCTGCAAACCATTGCCTCCCAAACAGCCATTGCTATCGATAATGCCCAACTGTTTGGACGTATCCAGGAACAGCGCTGCAACCAGGTTAAAGCAGTGCGTCAGATCAGCGGTTCCATTGCCGCTTCCGTAGAGCAGGAGGAGATGTTCCTGGGAATTCTTAAGTGGGCCGTCTATTTGATCGGCGAAGCCAGGCTTGCCGAGATCTGGCTGCTGAACCGGGAAACCGGTGAACAGGAAGCAATCGCCACCCACGGCGTGAAAACCAGGGATGAATACCGGAAAATACCCGTGGACCAGGGAATTATCGGTTGGGCAGCCAGGCATAAAAAATCCGTATTGGTCCCGGATGTATCCAGGGATAACCGCTATTTAAGCGTCTATGAAGGCACCGGCTCTGAAATCGCAGTGCCGCTGTTAAAAGAAAAAGAACTGATTGGAGTATTGAATATCGAGCATCTGCGGGTAAATATCTTTAACAGGGACGACCTGGCACTGGCGGAAGCCATTGCCGGCCTGGTAGTAGTGGCTATCGAGAATGCCCGCCTTTATGAGGACCTGGATCATAAAATAAAAGACCTGGAAAATGCCAACAAACAGATCGCAGCCACCCAGGAATTTTTAACCCGGACAACCATTGCCTCGGATTTCATACATCGCTTGAACAACCTGGCAGGTACGATCCCCACCCGCATCAACATGGCCAGGGAAAAACTGGATACAGCTAACCCCAGGGATGCGGAAGTGATCCGGCAGTTGAATATCATTGCCAGTCATTCGGAGTCGCTGCTGGAGGCCGCACAGAAAATCAAGAATACGGAACAAACCCAGGCGCCGGAGCACCTGGCCGTTAACGAACTGCTGGAACTGGCTGTAAAAAAAGCAATGGCTGCCATGCAGGATATTGAAAAGCAGGTTTGTATTCAGAAAAATTTTGCCTCAAACCTGCAAACCATTTGTGTGGATAGAAACAAATTATTGGACACCCTGGTGAATATTCTTTTGAATGCTGTGGAAGCCACACCCGATGCAGGTCGCCTGATCCTGTTTACAGGGGAGGGTTATTTGGGTGATAAACCTTGTATTGAAATCGGCATCTCAGATACCGGTGCCGGTATTCCTGTGAAAGATTTGCCCAGGATATTCGATCTCTACTTTACCACTAAAAAAAACGGGTTGGGTTTGGGCTTATGGAGAGACAAAAATTTTATGAAAGGATTGGGCGGTGATATTGAAGTGAAAAGTAAAGATGGGCAGGGATCCACTTTTACTATTAAAATCCCTTATATGTGTAAATATCAACTGAGAAATACAAAAACCTGGAGATATAACAATGGAATCCCAAAAAAGTGTATTGATTGTGGATGATCAACCCAATTGGAGGGAGTTGTTTTGCGAATTACTTGAAAATGAATACGAGGTTACCGGTGTGGACAGTTATGGTGCCGCGCTGGAGTGCCTGAAGGCCAAAGACCCGCCGTTTCACCTGGCAGTGGTGGACATACGGCTGGATGACGGAGATTCGAGCAATGAAGACGGGCTGCGGCTGGTGAGCGAATTAAACCGGATGAGCCGCTATACCAATGTCATCGTCGTGACCGGGTATTCCACCATACGCACGGCAATGAAAGCCATCCAAGACCTGGGTGTTTCGGAATATTTGTTGAAATACCCGGAGGACGGCAGTGCATTTAATCATACCGACTTCCGTGAAAAGGTGGGAAAGGCTGTGGATAATGCTGAAAAACGTCGGCAGCAGCCTTTTGTATTCGTAGTAATGCCCTTTGCCCGGCAATACCAGGATATTTATGACCATGTGGTGAAACAGGTGGTGGAAGACGAAGGCATGGTCTGCATCCGGGCGGACGACTTATTTGAACCCCGCAGGATCATCGACGATATCAAACGGTCCATTGCCGCGGCTGTGTTTATTATCGGTGACCTCAGCGGTAGAAGCCCCAATGTCTTTTATGAGATCGGTATGGCTCACGCCATGCATAAGTCTGTACTGATGCTGACCCAGAGCATGGCCGATGTGCCCCCCAAATTGAGGGATGTTCGCAATATCCTTTACGAGGATTCCCTTGAAGGGGCTAAACAACTGTGCAGTCATTTGCTTAAAGCCATTCGCTCGCTGCGTAAAAAAAACTTTCAACAGGTGCCGCTTTTTCAAAGAGAAGACTGCCCCCCGGACCCCCAATTGTGTGTGGCCCTGATGTCGGTAACCGATTCCGGGAAACGCGCTTATCAGCAAATTGTAAGCGTTGCTGCCCGGGAGTTCGGCCTCACTTGCGTCAGTGCCCAGAGTATATTTAGTACCAAACATATCATGGTGGAAATCTGGAAGCAGTTAAACAAAACCCGCCTGGTTATCGCAGATTTGAGCGACAAAGACCCGGATGTTTTTTACCTGACCGGCATCTGTCACGGCCTGGAAAAGGACGTAATTTTCCTGGCTAAAAAACCGGGAGACATTCCCTTTGATCTACGGGGGCCGTCTCATGTGATCTATTCCGATCAAACCTTTGCTGAAGGATTAAAAGCCCGAAAAGACCTGGCCACAGTCATTCAACAGGTATTGAGGGGGCATGCTGCCCGGGAATTCTAAATTATTAATTGTGAATTATTAATTACTAATTATTAATGGAATTTGTACCCTTCGGGCAAATATTTTAACCGCCTGCGGCGGGGCCGCGGCGCGGGAACCGCGCCCCTACCTGGAGAACAGAAGTATCACGCCCAGCAGAGCGATAACCGTGCCCAAAATCGACCTGACGGTAATTTTTTCTTTAAATATAAAATAAGATACCGGGATCAAAAGTACCGGTGCCAACGACATCAGGGTGGATGCCACACCGATATGGGTATGGGCAATGGCCACCAGTGACAAAATAACCCCAAGTACCGGCCCCGTTAATGTCCCGCCAGTCATTTCAAGCAGTGTTTTTTTATCTTTCAATTTGGCAATATGGTTCCACATTTTCCCTTGCACCAGGGCAGCCACTGCCAGTACCAGCGCCGCTGCCGTAACCCTGACATGGTTGGCTGAGATGGGTGAAAAACCACCTTCCAACCCCATGCGGGAGAAAAGCAAACCGACAGCCTGTCCCACGGCCCCGCCAATGCCCAGTACAATTCCTACCAAAAATTCCCGCCGCCTTTTTCTTCCTGTTGTAGGGTAAACGTTACCCTTTTCCGAAATCACCCAGGCAATGCCCGCGACGGTAATCAGGATACCGGTGATTTCCCACGGAGTGAGTACTTCGTTCAATACCACCCAGGCCAAAAACGAACTGAAAACCGGTGTCAGCAGCATTAAAAGCATAGACAACCGGGCACCGATCAATACAAATGCTCGAAAAAGAAGTCCGTCACCAATCACAAGCCCAATCACCCCGGAAATCCCCAGGTAAAACAGTCTATCGCCTCCAATGTCAAAAGGAAAAGGCGATCTGAAAATAAATACATGCAGCACACATAAAACAACAAAAGCCATCCAGAGACGCAAATGGTTGACTGTTAAGGCCCCCACCCGTTTTCCCGCCTGCGTGAATACCACCGAGTTGAATGTCCAACATACTGCTGTCAACAGGGCTGCGATTTCTCCGTAAAAATTATGCATTTTACTGTGATTCTCCAGGAACGGCACGATTAAAAAGAATCAGGATTATAACAGTATTCCCCCAAATTCTCAACCCCATGGCATGGGGGACCTATATGCGGAGGCTCTGTTGGAATATGTATCTGATCATAAGTTCCCATCGATACGCCCGAAGGGCTATGAAAAGTTTGATCAAAACTTTTGATAAGGCCCTTCGGGCCTGGTTGTTTTACTTCACGTTTCTTCGCGTGCCTTCGCAGCTAAAATTAGAATTGCTTGGCGCCAGGAGTACACTATTGAAACCCAGAGAGTGAAACGGTATAATGGTAGCCATGATCGACAAAATTTTCAGCCCTGATCTTAAACAGCTTATGACTTCCGAAGCCCGCTGCACCAGCATCGATAATATCGACAGGGATTTAATCGAATTATTGATTGCCGGCATATTTTCTTTGCAAGACAAACACATCATCTGGATTGTCGGTGAAAACGAAAACCTCAAAGAAAAAAGAGCAAAGCTGGAATTATGGTTGAATGCGCTTGTACCGGGAGAATCCAACATCCATTTTTACAGCGCACCCTTTGAAGACCCTTACATCAATAATATTGCCGATGCTCATCCCATCGGTCATAAAGTGAAATTAATATCCGGTATCCTGGAGAAGAAGCGGCTCATTGTTATCACCACCCTTTCGGCATTGAACATTAAAATCGAAGAAACAGGTTTATTGGACAACTTTTTCCTGTCAATTGCCGTGGATCAAGACTTAAGCAGGGATGTACTTATAGAAAAACTGGGGCGAATGGGCTACCGGGGCCGGAATATCGTGGAAGAAAAAGGTGATATTGCCTGGCGGGGCAGTATTGTCGATGTCTTTCCCATCGATAACAATCACCCCGTACGAATTGAAATCGAAGGGGATACGGTTATTTCCCTGCGATTATTTGACCCGGAAACCCAGAAATCCCTGGAACGAATTCAACACATTATATTTCCCATTTCAAGATTTTTTTTAAGCTTTGAAAACAGCACGGATTATTTCAACAGCGATAAAAAAGGAATGGCCTATTTACCCACCCTGTTAAAGCTTTCGGGCCACGATTACAAGATAGTGGTATCCGATCAAAAAAAAGTCAACGATGAGTTCAATAAATTATTAAAGAATTATGAAAAAATATTTGAAATAGCTGTAAATAAAGAAAAAAATATAAAACCGCCCGCAAGCCTGTTTACCTTTTCCCTGGAAAAGGAGAAAATTTTAAGTATCGATGAAACCTGGGACACCGTCGCCGCACCGCCGGAATTAATTAAACGAAAAAAAAGCATTATTGATTTTAACCTGGAAGACCTCCGGCAAATTAACGAAAAACTGGAAACCAACAATTATCAACTATTTATTTTCACTGCTGAAAAAAGAATCGGCGACTATTTAGAAGAAAATTTCCCAACCTTTAATTCCATCGATATAAGTATCCCCTTCTCCTTTGAGAACCGGAAAACCTCTTGCCTGTTCCTTACGGACAGGAATTTTCAATACACTGAAAAAATCGAGAAAGTACGGCAATTAAAACCCAAATCCGAATATTTGATCAACGAGATCCAGATCAATGACGTGGTGGTACACCATGAGCACGGCATTGGAAAATTTGCCGGGTTTAAGAAACTGTCCTTTGAAAACCACGTGACAGAATTTCTCAAGATCGAGTACCTGAACCGGGAGTACCTATACGTGCCTGTATATGAGCTGGATGTTCTGAGTAAATACATCGCTTTTGAAGGATACGCGCCTAAAATAGACCGGCTGGGCGGCAACAGTTGGGCCTTAAAGAAAAAGAGGGCTAAAAAAAGCATTATCAATTTTGCCAGGGACTTGTTGGAACTCTATGCCATGAGAAAAGCAATAAAAGGCAGTGCTTATCCCAGGGATTACGAATTGGAAGACAAGCTGGGGGAAGAATTTCAATACGTAGAAACCGAGGACCAGAAAAAAGCCATCAAAGATGTCCTGGCCGACCTGGAGGTAGAATACCCCATGGACAGGCTTATATGTGGGGATGTTAGTTTCGGTAAAACCGAAGTGGCTCTCAGGGCTGCTTTGCGGGTGGTGGCCAACGGGAAACAGGTGGCACTTTTATGTCCCACCACTATCCTGGCTTATCAGCACTACTTTACATTTAAAAAACGCTTTGCCCAATTTCCCGTAACCACTGCCATGCTTTCGCGAATGGTCTCCCAGGCAAAGAAAAAAAGCATTCTTAGCGATTTAGCCGATGGAAAAATCGATATTATCATCGGGACCCACTCGTTAATCGCAAAAGAGATCGCGTTTATGCGCCTGGGACTTTATATCATCGATGAAGAGCAGCGGTTCGGGGTTTTTCAAAAAGAAAAACTCAAAAAAAACAGGGAAGATATCGATGTGCTTTCCATGTCTGCCACCCCCATTCCCAGGACATTATCTCTTTCTATGGCCGGGCTGCAGGATATATCCACCATCCAAACGCCGCCTATCGGGCGGTTGGCCATTAAAAATTTTGTCGGTTATTTTTCAAAAGAAATCATCGTTTCCGCCGTGTTAAATGAAATAGAGCGGGATGGGTCTGTTTTTATCGTTTACAATAACATCGAAAAAATACACACCTTTAAGGAAGACCTGCGAAAATGGCTGCCCTATGTATCTTCAGTGGTTATCCATGCCAGGATGAAGAGTCACGAAATCGAGAAAAATTTAATGGATTTTATAAATAAACGGTACCAGGTATTGATCTCCACCACCATTATTGAAAACGGTATCGATATTCCCGATGTCAACACCCTTATTATGTTGAATGCCGAGCGGTTCGGATTGACCCAGCTTTACCAACTGCGGGGTAGGATCGGCCGGGGGAACCGCCAGGCCTTTGCTTATTTTTTGGTCAAAAGTATGAACATTTCAGATAAAGCCCGGTCCCGCCTGGATGCCATCCGGGAGTTTGCCGACCTGGGTTCCGGTTATAAGCTGGCGGAATTTGATCTCAAATTAAGGGGGGCCGGGTCGTTGTTGGGCAATAAGCAACACGGCCACATCGAAGCCCTCGGCTTTGATTATTATCACCAGATGCTGGTAAAAACCATCAAAGAGTTGAAAGGTGAAATTGAAAAGAAAGAAAAAGGTAAAATCAACATTCATTTTTCCTATTCCATCGAGCCCGATTATATTGAAAACAGCAGTGAGCGAATTACCCTTTACCGGAGGATACTTGAGGCGGAAGAGTTTGAACGCATCGAAGAGTTGAGGGTGGAACTGACTGACCGGTACGGCCGGATGCATGACAGTCTTGAGAAGATTTTCTTTGCCGGTATGATGCGGGTGCTGGTGAAGAAGTGTCAGTTGGATGAAGTGGATGTCTACCTGGACAAAGTGGTCATCAAATTCCCTGGTTCCTGGGATAGAGAGGCGAAATTGTGGCAGCAGAGACAAAAGCGTTTCCGGCAGTCTTTTGATGCGGAAATAATCGATGAGAAAATGAGAACCTGGGTTTTTCATTTTACAGATTACAGGATTTTTATTGCTGAACTTATAAAATGCTGCGATGAAAGGGCCGCGGCGCAATAATAAATTCTGCCTGTCCCCAACCCGCCAACCCGGCCGATCCGGAACCAAAAAGATTATTTTAGCCACAGACTTTCACAGACTTTTCACAGACGATGAAAAAAGAATTTTTGTCTGTGTCTGTCTTGTGTAAGTCTGTGGCAAAAAATATTCTGCCGGGAAATGGCAGGGTTAAGCAAAACAGGGACGGAGTTTTGAAATTTGGAAATTTTTCAATCATCCTTCCTACTACTCCTATTTTCTTTTATCCGTTTTTTAGCATTCTTATAAATAGAACCCAAGGAACCAAAACTCAAATTGCCAAAGATGGCAAATTTTACTATTTCTGAATACGTCATGGCTGCTCTATCCTTTAAATGCACCAATAACTCACCTCTTAATCTCTTACCCTTGAAATATTGCACATCGATATGGTCAATATTTATTCCTTTTTGCTTCTCGAACTCCTGGATCACCTTTTCAACCGGCTCAATAAATCTGTCGTCAATTCTTTTCCCGTGATTGCCGTCTTGTTTTTTCCTTCGATTAAATTTTTTTAAGGCCTCTTTCACAAAAGTCGGATCACCTAAGAAATCACCATGCCTGGTAATCTGCACTGGTAGTTCCTGCCAGGTTCGGGAACAAATAAATTCGAAAAAATGACTCTCGATTACTAAATAATCCTTCGACAAAATGTGAATACTATAAAATTTCCAAATTTCAAACCTCCGTCCCAGTTTTCTCGGGAAAGAATTGAGATTTAAGTGGTTTTGTGATAAAATAAAAGTAGTAAATATGAAACAAAATTTATGGCCAAACAGGAGAAAAAAATGAAAAGTAACCTATTATCATTATCGTTGTTGTTAATTTTTGCATTCACTGCTTTTGCCCAAAAAATAGCTGAATTTCCCCGGCTTTTTAGACCGGGAAGTATTACTTTTGATAGTAACCAGTTGTATATCACCCAGGAAGCAAGCATCAATATCTATTCGTTAACCGATTATAAATTGATAAAAACTTTTGGCAAAAAGGGAGAGGGGCCGCAAGAATTTAAAATCAACCAGTTTCGCAGATT
>Ga0114923_10002939_pt1 | contig 11495 bp, 14 predicted proteins | sample SumtaG_FD_89578 | JGI IMG/M metagenome (GOLD analysis project Ga0114923, IMG submission 89578) | Deep subsurface microbial communities from Indian Ocean to uncover new lineages of life (NeLLi) - Sumatra_00157 metaG | ecosystem: Environmental > Aquatic > Marine > Oceanic > Sediment | place: near...
AGCAAGGAAGGAGCAAAGAGCAGGTATTCTGCCCCTTTGATAGGATTGACTAATGCCCAGCTTAAACAAAATAAAAAAACCGCCGTTTTCAACAGTTTTTTACTGCTTTTAAGAAACTGGTTTTTAATATAGCCACCAGCCTGCTTCTTTGTTTTTTGGACTGTACTCATAAAGTACAATTATAGTTTATCAAGCCTAATTTTTTATGTCAATCTTAGTGATCGCTTTAGTTAGACGTGACTTTTTACGGCTAGCTGCATTCTTTTTGATTAAGCCTTTTTTAGCTGCCTTATCAATGGCTTTATAGACTTGAGACAAAGTTTCAAGAGCTTGTTTTTTACTTCCCTGTTTAATAAGCTTTTCTGTTTGCTTGATCGCAGTTTTCATTTGACGAAGGCAGCGCAAGTTAAAAACCCGTTTCTGACGGGATTGTCTCAATGCTTTTTTAGCTGATTTAGTTATGGGCACAATTTTTTTTACACCTTAAATTCGTTTTAATGTTAGTGGTTTGCGTTCAAGTTGTCAAATAAGACGCTCTGGACTATGATGAAGATATGATCATTTTGCTTAAAGGTAAGGTTGAGTTAAAAACCGATAAATTCGCAATTATCAATGTTAGGGATGTGGGGTATAGGGTTTTTTGCGCCGCATCTGTTTTAAATAAGCTGGCCCAGACACAGAAAGCCAAGCTTTTTACCTATCAATACCTAAGAGAGAGTGTTTCAGAGTTTTATGGTTTTTTAAATTTTGAAGATTTGGAGTTTTTTGAAACTTTGATATCAGTTAGCGGTATTGGCCCCAAAGCAGCTTTATCAGTAATGATGCTGGCTCCAGTAAGAGAGTTAAAACAGGCTATTGCCAGCGGCCAAAAGAATCTTTTGACTAAGGTTTCTGGTATCGGTTCAAAAACAGCTGAACGTATTATTTTAGAGCTTAAGGACAAAGTTTCTGCTTCAGTTGAAGGCATTAAGCAGTTAAGCTCTGATTCAGAAGTAATAGATGCTTTAATAGGCCTAGGCTATACTGCTTCTCAAGCCAGAGGCGCTCTCAAGCAAGTTCCAGGCACTGCTAAAGGAGTGGAGAATAGAATAAAGGGGACTCTTAAAATATTAGGAAAATAGTTTTGACATGACTAAAGAAGATTGGAATAGTTTTATCCTAAAAAACGATGGCTCTTTTCTTCAATCTTGGGAATGGGGAGAGTTTCAGGAAGCTATCGGTCATAAAATCTGGCGCATAGAAGAGGAAAGCTTAAGGGCTCTCATTATTAAGCATGACTTGCCCTATTTTAAGAATTATTTATATTGCGGACGAGGACCAGTTATGGGCCGGGAGCAAGAACCGATAAAAGATTTTTCAGATAAAGCAAGACAGATAGCCCGGGAAGAGGGGAGTATTTTTTTTAAAATGGAGCCAGATCAGAGATTGTCTGTTGATCTGAAAGAATTTGGTTTTAAAAAATCAGGAAAAGAAATCCAACCTTCTTCAAAGACGATAATTCTGGATTTAAATAAATCAGAGGGCGAATTACTTAAGGAGATGCATCACAAGACGAGATATAATATTAGATTAGCCAAGAAAAAAGAGTTAGTGGTGGAACAAAACAACAGTCAAATAGATATTTTCTGGGATTTAATTCAGAAAACCTCAAAAAGAGATAAATTTTATACTCACTCCAGAGAACACTATATTAAACTCATGGATATTTTAGGGAAATTGGGCCCAATAAAACTGTTTTTAGCTAAATACAAGGATAAGGCTATAGCCGCCAGTATCATTCTTTTCTGGAACAAAACAGCTGTTTATTTGCATGGCGCTTCTGATTACGAATACCGCAATCTAATGGCTCCTTATCTTTTACAGTGGCAAGCAGTTTTAGAGGCAAAAAAACAAGGGCTTCAGTTTTATGATTTTTGGGGAATTGACGAAAAGGAATGGCCTGGGGTAACGCGGTTTAAAAAAGGATTTGGCGGGGAAGAAATTGAATATCCTGGCGCTTTTAACTTGATTTTTAGTCAGACCTGGTACTATATCTATAATATAGTCCGGAGAATTCTATGAAAAACTTGTTAAAAAAAATACTGCCTGAATTTATTTTTTCCGGCTACCATTTTTGCTGGGCTTTTTTTAGCGCTGTTTTTTATGGCTTTCCCTCTCGTGAATTAAAAGTCATTGGCGTGACTGGAACTGATGGCAAAACAACTGTTGTTTATCTGATTTACCAAATGTTGAACAATCTTGGTTATAAGACGGCTTTTTTCTCTTCTGGTTTCTATGGGATTAATAGCCAGATTTGGCCGAATAAATATGAAAGAACAATGCCGGGTTGGCATATTATGCAAAGATTTCTAAGGCAATCAGTTAAGGCAAGCTGTCAGTATGTAATAATAGAGGTAGCGTCAGGGGGGATTAAGCAGCATCGTCATCGCTTTATTAATTTTAAGACTGCTATTTTAACTAATTTAACGCCAGAGCATATTGAGGAGAGTCATAAGGGAAGTTTTGCTAATTATAAAGAGACAAAAGGTAAACTATTCCAGGCAGTAGGGCCAAAGGGCAGTATTATCGTCAATTTAGATGATGAGCAAGCGGAGTATTTTTTAAGCTTTCCGGCTAAGGAAAAATGGGGATATCAGATAGAATCAAGGGGCCAAACTCAAAATCTGATTCGAGCTGAAAATTGTAATGTTAATCAGGACGGAATTAGCTTTAGAATTAATCAGATTGATTTTAAATTAAAATTTCTGGGGAAATTTAATATTTATAATGCTTTGGCTGTTGTCAGTGTTGGTTTATCTGAAAAAATCTCCCTAGATAAAATTAGGACTTCCTTAGGAAAAGCCAAACCAATGCCTGGCCGTTTTGAAATAGTCATCAAAGAGCCTTTTATAGTAATTGTTGATTATGCTTTGACGCCTAATGCCTTAGAAAAAGTTTATTCCAATATCAGAGAAATTTTTAGAGGTAGAGTCATTGGTGTTCTGGGCGCGGCTGGAGGAGGACGGGATAAATGGAAAAGGCCACATTTGGGCCAAGTAGCTGAAAAGTATCTAGATAAGATTATTTTGACTAACGAAGATCCTTACGACGAAGACCCGATAGTAATTATTAACGCAATAGCCCAGGGCGCAAAAGGGAAGCCAGTGGAGAAAATTCCTGATAGAAGAAAGGCAATCTGCTATGCCTTAAAATCAGCCCGGCCAGGTGATGTGGTAATTATTACAGGTAAAGGCGGTGATTCATGGATGCATTTTGCCAAAGGTAAAAAAGTCTCTTGGGACGACAGAGAGATAATCAGAGAAGAATTAAAACAGTTGACTTAACTAAATTCTCGGGCAAAAACTTATGCTTTTATATTTAGAAAAAATTTCTTTTTATTTATTTGTATTCTGTCTGCCTTTTGGCTTACACAAGGTTCTTTATCAATTTTCCACTCCTTTTAATCAATGGACTTCCATCTATTTATATTTGACTGACGTTTTACTCTTTTCCCTTTTATTTCTCTGGTTTTGGCGTAAAAAAAGCTATAAATTTCTGCAAAAAAACCGTATAAAAAAAGAGGAGGTGATAAAAAGCTCCTCTTTTTGGTTGTGTTTATTCCTGATTGTTAGTTTTATTTCTCTGGCTCGGGCTGATAATTTTTGGCTGGGACTTTATTGTTGGATTAAATTATTAGAGTTTACGGGCTTGTTTTTTTATCTAAGAAATAATTTAGGTCAGATATTTAGTTTCAAAAGGCTTTGGTGGGTTTTAATTACCAGTGGAATTTTCCAAGCAGTAGTTGCCTTATTTCAATACGGCAATCAGAGAGCTTTAGGCTGGTGGTTTTTAGGTGAAAGTCCTATTGGTGTGGAAGTTGCTGGAGTAGCCAAAATTACAGTAGATGGTCTTAAGATGGTTCGTGCTTATGGCAGTTTTCCGCACCCTAACATCCTGGCTGCTTTTCTTTTGTTCTGCCTTTTTTCTCTTTGTTTTCTTTGGCTAAAGAGAAGACATTCTTTTAATAGAATCTGTTTTTTCTTTCCTGTTTTCTGTTTGTTGTTTCTTGTCTTGCTTCTGACTTTTTCTCGTCTCACTATTTCTATTTTTCTACTTTTTAGCTTGTTTTATTTTGCTTTCATTTTTTGGCGGGCCAAAAAAATACATAATGAAAAATTACTTAGCAGACTTATTTGGCTGGCTGTTTTGTTTCTCATTTCTTGTTCTCTGTCTCTCGTTTTGGTTTGGCCTGAACTCTCGTCTCGTTTTACAATTTCCTTAACCGAACAATCTGTCAGCTTACGTTCTTTCTATAATGAAACGGCTTTGTCTTTAATAGGAAGATATTCCTGGCTGGGCATAGGAACGGGCAATTTTATCTGGCAGCTGCAGTCTATGCTTGACCTCTTATTTGCCTGGGCTCATCAGCCTGTCCATAATATATATTTACTGATTGCCAGCGAGAATGGTCTGCTTGGCTTAGTCTTATTCCTGATGTTTGTTTTTTGTGCCATTACAAGGAGATCAAAGGCTGATAAAGCAATGCTATTTATAGTTTTTTCTTTTTTGTCTATTGGTCTTTTTGATCATTTTTTTTGGACTATCCAACAAGGTCAGTTAATGTTCTGGTTGGTTTTGGGGTTGGTTGGACAAAATTTGCCAGTCAAGGACAAATTGGATAAAATAAACTAATGTCCCTATGGCTTAATGGATAGAGCGCAGCCCTCCGGAGGCTGAAATCGAGGTTCGATTCCTCGTAGGGACGCTGGCATTAAATAAAATCACCAGACACTACTGTGTAGTATCTGGTGGCGGAGTGTCCAAGTAGAACCTTAGTTGGGTTTGGCATTGATATTTTTGAGCTTGATGTCAAAGCAATCTCCCGTAACTTTTTCCAAATAAGATTCTAGCTCAAATTTTGTAGGAAGAACAGCGTCGGGATCTATCTTACCGTCCTGGTCGGTTTCTATCGGAACATTTCCTTCCCACGACTTGCCCGTGGAAAGGTTCTTTCCAGTATAAGTTACTTCAGATTTCATAATATTTCCTCCAGTTAAACTTAGATTAATAATTAGATTAATGAAAAGAACTACGATAAACACATAATATTATCAAAACACTCAACAACCTAGATGTCAACTTCATTTAACTGGCTGTCTCTAGCCAAAAGTTTTGTTTGTGATATAGTGGTAAAGCCTTGAAATAAAATAAAACAAATTTATGTCTAGAAAGTTTCTTTTTATTTGCCTTCTACTTGGTTTATTTATTGCAACTGGGTTTGTGTTTCGCAGTTTAGGCTATTTGGATACAGCTGATCTTGAATCCCAAGAAACTGAAAATCAAGAAGAAGAAGAGAAAGATAAAAAATACAGCGAGCTTAAAGATGATTTGGACATTTCACTTTTTAAAGAAGAGACAGAGAAAAACGATGAAGAATCGCAGGTTCAGGTTAAATCAATCGCTCTATTTTCAACCGGGGACGCAGGGGTTGATTGGCAGGTTGAAGGCTACAGCGCCGAAGGTTTTGAATTGATTTGGTCAAAAACCTCCGATCCGGCTTATCCAACCAGACTCGGGGATAAGTACAAATACTTCAGCTATCCAGAGGCATCTTCAGCTATAGTAAGTGCTTTTGATGGTCCTGGCATTTATTATGTCAGAATATGTGAATACTTGGCCGGCCAGTGCGGTATTTATTCAAACGAGATTCAGCTTGAACTAAAATAAAAGAATGAAATTATTTACTCTGCTTTTTATAAGGCTTTATCAAATTACTATTTCTCCCGATCATGGCTATTTCCCTGTTTTGCGTCTCTTGGGCAGTTGTTGCCATATTCCTACTTGTTCTCAATACACTTATCAAGCTGTCAAAAAATACGGAACATTAAAGGGTCTCTGGCTTGGCCTAAAAAGGATATCTACTTGTTATTAGTATTAAAAACTTATCAATCCTGATAAAATAAGTAGGAGTAAGAAAATAATTTTAATCTAGCGATGAAAATAAAACTTAATAAAATAATTAGAATTTTAATTCTTTCCGATATGGCTCTTTTAAGCGGATTCGGCTTTATGGCTCCTATTTTTGCTGTTTTTTTAACAAGCCGCATTCAGGGCGGGAATGTAAAAGTGGCTGGTTATGCCGCAGCTATTTACTGGATTGTTTATTCGCTTGTGGTCATCCCTGTTAGTAAATATTTAGATAGGAATCATGGCGAAAAAGATGATCTCTTGTCTATTATTATTGGTGATTTGTTGGCGGCCTTTGTTGTTTTTGCCTATCTCTTTTCTTATTTACCCTGGCATATTTATGTATTGCAATTAATTTATGCTATTGGTATGGCTATGAATGCGCCTGGGTATAACGCTATTTTTACCAGGCATATCAATAAAGGCAAAGAAGCTTTTAGTTGGAGTGTGAGAAGTTCCTTGATTGGCCTAGGGGCTGGTGTAACGGGCGCTCTGGGAGGTATTATAGCTGATAGATTTGGATTTAACGTTCTTTTTATTGCGGTAGGAACTTTCGTAATTTTGAGCGCCTTATTGCCTTTGGCGATTTTAAAAGAGGTTAATTCTAAAAATAAAGAAGTTTCTAGGATGCTGGCGGGCAAAACACCCCAAACTTCTCCTAAAGAATGATAAATCAAGAATTATCTCAGATTTTCTCCCAAATGGCAGATTTTCTGGAAATGGGGGAAGTTGATTTCAGATCTCGGGCTTACCACAAAGCAGCCCGTTTTTTAGAATCTTTGGAAAAAGATATAGAGGATATTTATAAAGAAGGAGGCATAAAAATGCTTGAAGATTTGCCTAGTATAGGCGAAAGTCTGGCTAAAAAAATTGAAGAATTTATTAAAACAGGCAGAATAAAAAGCTATCAAAAATTTAAAAAACAATGTCCAGTAGATTTAGAAAGTTTGAAAAAAGTAGAGGGCCTGGCTTCAAAGAAAATAAAAGTTCTTTATAAAAAATTGGGAGTCAGAAATTTAAAAGATTTAGAAAATGCGGCTAAGCAAGGGAAAATTAGGAGCATAGAAGGCTTTGGCGAAAAAAGTGAAAAGAATATTTTAGAAAGTATTAATTTCGCCCAAACCAGCCAAGGAAGAATTTTACTTGGCCTAGCTCTGCCTCTAGCTCAAGAAATTACAACTCGTCTTAAAAAACTGCCTCAAGTGGGAAGAGTTAGTTCAGCTGGATCTTTGCGGCGGATGAAAGAAACGATTGGTGATATTGATATTTTAATTACTTCTTCAAAACCGAAGCCAGTTATGGATTTTTTTGTTAAAATGTCTGAAGTAGCAAGAGTCTGGGCTAAGGGACCGACCAAATCATCAATTCATTTAAAGGCAGGTATAGATTGTGATTTAAGGGTAGTCAAAAAAGAAAGCTTTGGTTCTGCCCTGCAGTACTTTACCGGCAGTAAGGATCATAATATTACAAGCAGACGTTTGGCTAAAAAGAAAGGTTTGAAATTGAATGAATACGGCGTATTTACCAAGAAAGGGAAAAGGATTGCCGGCAAAACAGAGAAAGAAGTATATAAAGCAATAGGCCTTTCATATATTGAGCCGGAAATAAGGACTAACACAGGAGAAATTGAAGCTTCCTTGCGGCAAATTCAGGGCCGGATAAATGGTTTGCCAAAGTTAGTTGGCTATACCAGCATAAAAGGGGACTGTCATGTCCATAGCAATTGGAGCGATGGAATGGATACGATTGAACAAATGGCTCAAGCAGCTGAAAAAATGGGCTATGAATATTTAGTTATTACAGACCATACTAAAGATTTAAAAGTGTCTAATGGGCTGAACGAAGATCAGCTTTTAAGGCAAATGAAGGAAATTGATAAGATTAATTCTCGACTGGTTAAGTTGAAAATTTTGAAGGGCTGTGAGGTAAATATCAGAATTGACGGCAGTCTAGACATCAAGGATGAGGTTTTATCGCAACTGGATGTAGTAGTGGCTGGCATCCATTCAGGATTTAAAATGTCTGAAAAAGAAATGACTAAACGTTTACTTCAGGTCATGGAAAATCCACAGATAGATATTATAAGTCATCCTACTGGCAGATTAATTCTGCAGAGAAGCGCGTATGCTTTTGATTTTGATGAAATTTTAAAAACAGCCAAAAAAACCAAAACTGCTCTTGAAATAAATGCTCATCCTGCTAGGTTAGATTTGAGTGATATACTTATTAGGAAAGTAGTAGAAGTGGGTGTCAAATTGGTTATCAATACAGACGCGCATTCTAGGAGAGGATTGGCTGTAATGGAATTTGGTATTGCCCAAGCCAGACGAGGCTGGGCCGAGAAAAAAGATATACTTAATACGAAATCACTAAAGGATTTCTTGAAGTATTTTATTTAATATTTATCCTTTAAAATATGTCTCAAAAAATTAAAAATTGGCTATTTGTTTTTCTCTGGTTAGTAATAATTTTCAGTTTTTCCCATATCTCAGGTGATTCTACAGAACCATTCAAAGAATGGGAGTTTATTTTAAGAAAAACAGCCCATGTTACTGAATATGCTATTTTAACTTTTCTTTTAATTCACGCTTTTGGCGAATATAAGTTAACTAAAATTAAAGTAGTATCTTTGGCTGTCTTAATGGCTGTTTTGTATGCTCTTTCTGATGAATACCATCAGACTTTTATCTCCGGTCGTCATGGAGTCCTTGGTGATGTTTTGATAGATAGCGGTGGTATTTTTTTAGCTGCTTGGTTGAGTAGAAGAAAAATGGTAAAATAGACATGGAAGTTTTATAAAATGTTTAATTCTAGTAAAAAATTGGTTTTTGGTTTGGATATAAGCGATCGTTCACTTAAGTTTGTCCAACTTAAAAAGAAAAAAAACGGGCTTTTAATCACCAGTTACATTAATAAGGACATACCAGAAGGGATAGTTAAGGGAGGTGAAATTCAAAGAATACAGAAATTAGCCCTGATTTTGAAAGAAGCGCTGAAAGGAGTAAGAGGAGAATCGTTATTTGGCAATGAAGTGGTTTGCAGTTTGCCCGAAGAAAGAGTATTTGTTCGGGTTATTCAGCTGCCTAAGATGAAAAAAGGAGAACTAGCCCGGGCCATTAAATGGGAAGTAGAAGCTCATATACCCATGAAGGCTAACGAGATTTATTTGGACTGGCAAATTTTGCCGGATTCCGGCAAATTAAATAATTTCAATATTTTAATTGCTGCAGCGCCTCAAGAATTAGTGGATGGGCACTTATTGGCTTTGAAACAAAGCGGGTTGAGATCGATAGCTTTTGAGCCAGAGTCAGTGGCAGTAGTTAGGGCTTTGATAGCCAAAAATGACTCTAAGCCAACCATTATCGTTGATTTGGGACAAACTGGAACTAACTTTGTGGTTTTTTCCAACTCTACTATCCGTTTTACTTCTCATATTTCTATTTCAGGTCAAGCTTTCAATAAAGCTATCGCCAAAGAAATGGAAGTAAGTAGCACAAAGGCAAACCAGTTAAAAATTAAGATTGGCCTGAATAAAACCAAAAAAAAAGGTAAAGTCTATAAAGCTTTACTGCCGGTAGTTAATGACTTAGCAAAACAGATTAAAGAGTATATAGATTTTTATCATGGCCAGGCCAGCCAAGCCAAGGAAATCTATGGAACGATTGAACAGATAATACTTTGCGGGGGTGATTCCTTATTAATAGATTTAATTCCAGTTCTTAGTCAAAGGTTGAATTTACCCATTCGCATGGGCAATCCTTTAGTTAATATCAGTCTAAATGGCAAGAAGGGTTCTGCTTTTTCAAACAAGGGCTTTAAATTGTTTAAAAAAGAATTATTAGGCTACACGACCGCTTTAGGCTTAGCTTTACGAGAAGCCCAATAACTGAAATATGCTGAAATTGAATCTTTTACCACCTCAAGAAAAAGAAGTGCTCAAGTGGGATCGTTTAAACCGCTTGTTGGTTTTTCATTTCGTTTGGCTTTTTGTTTTGTTGGGTATTTTTGTAATTCTTTTAGTTAACACTCTTTTCTATCTCTATATTTTGGTCAATTCACAAGAAGAGATGATAAAAATTAAACAGAGTGATGAAAAAATCATTTTATTAACAAAGAAAGAAGAGGAAATCATTAGGAGAAATAAAGAACTAGAGCAAATTTCCAGCAAACAAGAGGAATTTATCCTTTGGACTCCGATTCTGGAAGAAACATCGGTAATCACTCCTCAAGGTATTTATTTAGAAAATTTTTCTTACCAAAACATGTCAGACCAAGTTCGAATAAGCGGTTGGGCTAATACCAGAAGTAGGTTGGTAAAATTCGATACCTTACTCAGGACCAACCCCTATTTTACTGAGGTTGAATCTCCTTTGACTAATTTAATCAAACAGACGGATATAAATTTTAGCTTTACTTTTGAGCCCGCATTAGATTAAGATTATGTTTTTTGCCCAAAAAAAAGTTGTTTCCTTGCTAGTCTTTGGGTCAGTGATTTTAGTTGCTTTTGCTTTCCTGGCAGTTGTGCCCTTATTAAATGGGATTTTTGAAAGAGGCCAGGAATATATAACCAACCAGAAATTTCTGGCCCAGTTAATTCGCAAAGAATCGTTATTTAAAGATTTAGAATACGGCTATCAGGAAAAAGAGGAAGTTTTGTCAGCAATCAGGCGGGCGTTTTTAAGTAAAGAAGAAATAGTTGGCTTTATTTCTACCTTGGAAAAATTAGCTGAACAGACAGACAATGTTTTCGAGATAAAAACAGTTGCCAGTTCTGTTCCAAACGCACAACAAAACAAGGGCGAATATCCGTATCTTGTTTTACGTGTTTCCCTCTGGGGAAACTTTAAGTCATTGCTTCTTTTTTTGGCCAATCTAGAAGATAGCCCCTATCCACCCTATCGTCTGCTCGCAATAGAAGGTATTAACATAAAGCGAATAAAAATAAGCAAATCAGTTGAATCTATCGGGGCCAGCTTGGAAACGATATTAACCATTAAAGTTTATACCCAATAAGTTTATGCGTTTGCAATTTTCTGTTGAACTAATATATCATTTCTTAAAAAAATACGGCCGTTGGGTTTTGGTTTTGCTTTTTATTTTGCTTTTATCTCTAAACCTTTATATTTATTACAAATATGTGTACCTAGTTGTTCGGATTCAGCCGGACACTGAAGTTAAGAGAGTTACAATCAGACAAGAAGTTTTGGATAAGATATTAAAAAACATAACTGAGCGGGAAGAGAATTTATCCAGAGTTAAGGCAGGCTATTACCCAGATCCTTTTAACAGATAAAAACATACACTCGTTTTTGACAGACTCATATAATTGGGTTATAATACTTTGACTGCGCCTGTAGCTCAACGGACAGAGCAGTTCCCTTCTAAGGAAAAGGCTGGGGGTTCGATTCCCTCCAGGCGCGCTTGGATGGTGCCCGTAGTTTAATGGTAAAACTTCAGGTTGTGGTCTTGACATCGAGGGTTCGATTCCCTCCGGGCACCCACGTTTTGGACTACACAATCATGCGTCTTTTTGTTTACGGAAATGGTAG
>Ga0114923_10002940_pt1 | contig 11493 bp, 13 predicted proteins | sample SumtaG_FD_89578 | JGI IMG/M metagenome (GOLD analysis project Ga0114923, IMG submission 89578) | Deep subsurface microbial communities from Indian Ocean to uncover new lineages of life (NeLLi) - Sumatra_00157 metaG | ecosystem: Environmental > Aquatic > Marine > Oceanic > Sediment | place: near...
AGATCTGTAAAAGGAACTAAACACTTAACTCTTTTAATTTCCATAGAATCTCTACTCTAATAATGTCTAGGAAAAATATATAATTAATTAAGCTTAAAAACCAGCTCACTTTATGAATCTCGTCTTTGTTCTTCCAATTTACCCTTACTTCAGTGAAACTTTTATTATTAATGAATTTATTTATTTAAAAAAACTAAAAATCAATGGCCTTATCATTGCTTCTTCAATTTCTAAAGCCCAACAACCCATGTATCAAAAAATCAACTGGCCGATTTTAAAAATCCCTCCGACTACAAAATCTCTGTCAATCTTGATTTCTCAAATTAAATTTTTCTTTCATTATCCTCTTAATCACCTTAAAGCTCTCAGTTGGTTAATCAAACATTTAAGTCATAAAAACTTAACTACTTTTTTAAGAATCACTCCAATCGCTCACACTCTTAATCAGCAATCAATCGACTTGATTTACGGTCACTATGGCCAAACTGCTATCACCTGCCTTCTTTTTTCTATTCTTACTAACAAACCTTTTGGCATCACTCTTCACAACCAAGCAGTTTTTGAAACTACATCTCACTTAGAAAAAGTTATTGAACAATCAGCCTTTACTATTCTCAAATCTAATTTTGCTAAAAAACAATTAATCTCAAAATACCAGCTTAAGCATAATCTTCAAAAAAAACTTAAAGTCATCCGCACCAGCGGAGTTGATTTGTCAAAATTCTCTCCTCAATATCCAAGAAAATTCTCCACCTTTACCATTATTAGTGTCGCTCGATTAGTCCCCACCAAGGGACTATCTTATCTAATCAAAGCCTGTCATCTTCTTAAACAAAAAAACTTTGCCTTTAAGTATCTCATTATTGGCCAAGGACCAGAAAAAAACAATTTACAAAAACTTGTAAGCCAGCTGAATCTCATCAATCAAGTCAAGTTTCTCAGCCAAATTCCTCATGGAAAAAAACTCAATCAACTAATCGAAAAATCTCATCTCTTTGCCCTACCTTGCCTTATTATTCATAATAACAAACAACGAGATATTCTACCCAACGCTGTTCAAGAAGCTATGGCCTTAAAACAAGTTGTCATTACCTCCAAAATGGACGGGATAACTGAACTAATTAAAGATGAAAAGAATGGCTTCTTAATTCCCCAAAAAGACTCAAAAGCTTTAGCTAAAACCATCATCAGAATCTCCCAACTTACTAAGAAACAAAAACAAGTAATCACCACCGCTGCTAGAACCACCATCAAGCAAAAATTCAATACCAATCTAACCAGTCAGCAACTTATTCATCTCTTTAATCAAATATCTTAGTAATTACCGGCTCAATACTATAATTCTCAAAATGTAGCGGAATCCACTCATTTACCTTAACCTTAATATCTCCAATATAGTAATCCACTCCCCCAACTCTAGTAGTTAAAACCTTTAGTTTTAAATAAACATCTTTCTTAACCGGGTCTCTTCTTAATAAAGCATTTCCTGCAGCATCTATGGTTATTATCTCTGCTGACTCCACTCTCTTATCCAAAACTTCAGCGATTAACAAACCCTCAAGGCTCCTAACCGCATCTCCTTTCTCAATTGTCTCAGCTAACCAAGGCTGAATCCCAGTAGTATTTACAAATGTTCTATCAAAATCTTGCAGCTTAACTTCAATAATCTTTTCCCTTGTAGCTACTTTAGCTTCAAAATCAGGCATATTAATTATTAATCCATTAACATTCAAGCTGGTAAAGTTTAAGTTAATCACTGACCCTACACCTAAAGGTTTCCCTTTAAATACATACTGTCGCTTCCTCTTGTTATATCTCGCTTTAATGTCTAAACTAATAAAAACATCCTTGCCAATATCTTTTTTCTCAAATATTTGAAACGACTCCACCTTAGCAATCTTTCTTCCCAAACCATCATACTCAGCTATCCCGTTTTCTAAAGTATTCGATAGCCAGTATATTGGTTTGTCATTTGACCATGACCCTTTCTCACTTAACATCTTAATCTCAACTGTTACCCATCTATTTGGCTCAGTAAAAAGTGAATAAAAAACCGCTCCAACAATTACCAAAACTAACCCTGCCAATATCTGCGTTTTCCTTAATCTGTCTAATTTCCCCCAATAACTTTTAAAATTCATTTCTGTTATGACCCTCCAATAAACTTAACATTATTAGTATATAAGTTAAATTAAAAACTGACAAAGGGTGAAACAAACCATTTAATAAAAATCCCGTCACTCCTCCTAAAAAACCCACCAAATAAACCGGTTTAATTCTTTTAATCATTCCTTGGTAGGCTTTTTTCAATTTAATGAAAATAAATCCAAAAAGCGCCAGGCTTGCCAGCAAGCCAGTTTCCACCAAAACATGAAAGTATATCGAATGCACCGGAGTTGGATATGAGTATATCTTTCCAAAAGGGTTGTAACTAAGCATCCTTGGCACTGATAAATTTATCCCCACTCCAAATAACAAAAACTGTTTAATTAACAACCAAGCTTCTTTTATTAAAACAATCCGCGTATTCCAAACCCCTCCTTCCTGATTAGCCATGTTTAAACTTAATAATCTACTAATAAAAACACCTGACAAAATCACTCCAATTAAACCAATTAAAAAATAAGACTTTCTAGGAATCTTCAACTTTATCCTGTGTTTAATAGTTAATATCCAATAAATCAACCCCATGCTAACAAACACTGCTCCCCAAGCAGATCGGCCTAAAGTCATTCCCAAGCCCACTAAACCGCTTATTAAAACAAAAACATATCTCTTTGATTTTTTCTTAAAATTTAAGGCAAATATTATTGGCAATAAAATTGCCAACCAGCCTGCTAATTCATTTGGGTGTGAAAAAGTACCACTGGCTCGATACTTTAACAGGTTTTCTCGAGGAATAAAAAACCATCTGCTTTGATAAACTCCAACTTCAATCGACCTACCAAGTAAATCTCTCTTTACAAACTGAGCCATCGCCCAAACAGATTCAAATAACACCGTTGCTTGAATAATTCCTAAGAACCTCTGCTTGTTAACGTTTTTCTGAAAAAAACTTCTGCCAAAAAAGTAATAAACAATGCTAATAGTTATCCCTACCCATCCCCAAAAAGCTACTGACCTAGACAAAGATAAACCCACAGATATCAACGAAAAAAGCAAAAATCCCACTAACAACCAATCACTCAGCTTTATTTTAAAATCACTCATCTTCTTCTCTCTTAGCCACTTAAACCCTTTTACAAAAAACAATAAACCAGTTAATAAAACAAACGGCGTAATTATAAAATAGCTATAGTAATTTCCCAAACCCTCTGCTAATTCATGCCAGGGAATTAAAAGAAACTTAAATGTCTTCCCTGTCACAATCACAAGTGAAGCTACAGCTGCCAAGAACAAAGATAAATCCCAAACCTTAATCTTTTTCTTATAAATCAAAACCAGTAAAAGAAATGATCCATATAAAGTCTTATTATTAACATTAAAATACAAGAGCCCATAAAAAATCAAAGTTGTCAAATAAAAAAATCTTTCTTGTGATAATGAATACAACCAATTTATTCCAGAGCCAAGCTTGTTATACAATAACCTCATTAATCCATTGTACAATAATAAAAACTTATGAAAAAAGATTTATTCTCAAAAAAAGAACAACTACTAAAATCCTTAGAACTCTATAAGCTTGCCAATTTTCTAATTGACTCAAAGCTAATTAGAAAAGATCTTTACTGGTCTTCTTTGTTTAGACGCCACACCACTCAACTATTAATCAAACATTTTGGCCCCACTTACGGCGGTCACTTAATCAATAAACCTACTGGCAATCTCGGTTTCGGCTTAATCCACTACAGCCTTATTAACATCTTAAAACCTAAAAGAATTCTTTGCCTTGGTTCACAAAGAGGTTTCATTCCTGCCATCTGCGCTCTAGCCTGTAAAGACAATCAATATGGTCAGGTTGACTTTGTTGATGCCGGAAAAGACGTAAATGATAAAAACAGCTGGGGTGGTATTGGTTTTTGGAAACAAACCGATCCACAAAAACACTTCTCTATCTTAAACTTAAATCCTTATATCTCGACTTACATTATAACCTCTCAACAATTTGCCAAAAAACATCAAAGAAAATACCAGTATATCTATATAGACGCTGATCACTCATACCCAGGCGTTAAAGCAGACTTTAAGCTCTTCTGGCCACGACTAATTAAAAATGGACTAATTAGCTTTCATGACATCAACGCCACCGGAAAACGCCAAGGCATCGAATTTGGAGTTAAAAAATTCTGGCAAGAGCTAAAAATTGATAACAAAATCTCATTTTGCTTTAAAAATGACAGTCTTGGTATCATCCAAAAATGACCCTTAATCCTTGGCGCCCAATCAAACTTAACCTAATTAAACTCTTGAGAAAAAACTCAGCCTTGAAAGCTTTTTCTCCTTCTATCAACCAATCAAAACAATTAATTGAAGGCGTTAAAGTTAAAAAGCTACTCTCTCAATATGGTTCTCCTTTGTTTATAGTCAGCCAAGAAATTCTCAACCAAAAACTCCTCATTCTAACTCAAGTCCTTAAATCACAATATCCTCACTTCTCGATTGCCTACTCAATTAAAACTAATAATCTATTTAAAATCTGTCAGTTTTTTAAAAGAAAAGGTATCCTGGCAGAAGTTGTTTCTGACTATGAATATTGGTTAGCTAAAAAACTAGGTTACTCAGACTCAAATATTATTTTTAACGGCCCACATAAAACTGAAAAAACTCTTCACCTGGCTCTTAAACATAACGCCAAAATCCACCTCGATAACCAACAAGAACTAGAATTAATTCAAAAACTCAGCCAACCACTTAATAAAAAAATTAATATTGGTGTTAGACTCAACACTTTCACCACAAAACCCAACTCCCGTTTTGGCTTTAATATAGAAACCAGTGAAGCCAGCAAAATTATTAAAAAAATAGTTAAAACACCCCAACTAACCCTCAACGGTATTCACCTTCATCTCGGCTCCAATATTTCTCATACTCAAATCTATCAAAAATCTCTCAATGCTATCTGCAAATTTATCAACCAAACCTCAATGCAAATACCTCTTCAATTAGAATATCTCGATGTCGGTGGCGGTTTCCCTGTCTTAAACAGTGGCGCTTTTGACTGGCAACTCTTCACTTATTCCATCAACGACTATATTAAAGCTATTACTCAGCCTATAAAATCTCATGGCTTATCTCGGCTTAAGTTAATTCTTGAGCCTGGTCGCTATCTAGTTGATGAAGCCATTCTCCTGATTTCAACCGTGCTACACAGCCGCCAAAATCAAAATCATAACCAAGTTACTGTTGATATCTCATCCAGCATCCTTCCCTTAGCTAGAACCCGTTTTCAAAAGATATCTCTGATTCAAACTCATCCAAAAAGAAAACCAAAACTCTATAAAACCAATATCTTCGGCTCCTCATGCATAGAGACAGATATTTTAGCTAAAAATCAACCTCTACCCTTAATTCACTCGGGTGACATTATTTGCTTTCATAATGCCGGAGCTTACAATCTGACTCAAAGTAGTCAATTTATTTCCCCAAGACCAGCCGTAGTTATGATCGCAAACAAAAAAACCCTGTTAATAAAAAAAGCCGAAGCTAATCAAGACTTATTTTATCTAAACCAAACTTAACCTCAACTATAGCTTCTGGATTATCCCTAAGCCTGAATATCCGTTTGAAAACTTAATTTTATACCCATACCTCTTACTTAACTCTTTCCACAACTTCCAATACTCTATCTTTACTCCCTGGCTGAGCTTTGTGTAATCAACATCATGAAGGCATAAATATCCGCCCTTTTTTAATCGAGGCCAAAATCTTTTAAAATCTCTGCTCCCGCCCTTATAAGAATGATCTCCATCTAAATAAATATAATCATATTTATACTTAAACTTCCTAGCAAACTTCTCAGCCGTCATTATATAAATATTCAAATACTCACCAGTCAATAAATACTTAAAATGCTTCTCTGGCTTAATTTTTTTCCAAAACCCCTGACCAAAATAATGCTTACGACTATCTCCTGATTTCTCCATATCATAGCCAGCATCAACAAAATCAACTCTACCAAACCTATTATCCTGGCAAGCTCTAGCCATCATAAACGGAATAAATCCATACATCGACCCAACGCAAAGAATTCTCTTAGGGCTTTGGTTTCTAATTAAAGCATAATGTATGTATCCATAACCCAAATTACTTTCTTTCTTATCTAAGTTTTGGGACTGTTGATCATTCCATTTATAATCAGCCCCATAATGATCGACAATTCGTTTAAATAAATACTGCTCAAATCTTTTAAACAAGGGTAAAACTACCCAATGGTCAAAAAATTCAATAAATCTATTTATTCCTAAAAACACCTTACTTAACAATCTCTTTATTCCTAAATTTAACTTAACAGAATTGTAGATATTTATTAACTTACTAACGCTCATTGTCATAAATAGACTAATATCTATTATAAATCAAATCAACAAGGAAACATTTACTCAAACCCAATAATTTGCTAAACTTACTATTAAACCTATGACTAACTCCAACCTGCCAAACTCTCAACTCTCTAGTCCACCTTCTCCTTCAAACTCCAACCAAAAATTAAAAAAAATTCTTATCTCTCTTATCATCTTTGCCCTCACTACCATCTCTGTCATTTTAGCCATTCTTTTATATGATAACTCTTATAAGAAACAGACTGCCATTCTTTATGACAACCAAAACAATCCTCAGGGTAAAATTACTTATGTTTCCCACTCAGGTGATTACTTTGACGCCATCTATGCCAACTTGCCTGAACTCGAATCAAACAAATACTATCAAGCCTGGTATGTAAATCCAAAAAATCAACATATTTATATTGATACCCTTAGAAAAATTTCTGGATTATCTAATTTTAACTACGCAGCCTCAACTCACTATAATCCCAGCTTATTCCTCGACCCTCCTTCAGTAACTAGCCATGAATTGAACAACTACACTACCATCATTGTTACTCAAGAAACAATCAAGAATGATGCTATTCCCGAGACTATCATCCTTGAGGGTAGCTTCGATAAAAACTCCTTGTAAACTAACAACTTATCTCTTCAATACCTGAATTAACCCTTGATTAGCCAACTGCTGGCATATAGATAAAGTGTCTTTTTTTGCTTCTTTTAATCCTACTTTAAATACTTTACACAAACTCTTAGCTATCCCTTCAACACTTGTTCTTCTCTTCAATCTCTGCCAAATAAAGGCCGATGTTTCATTAAGAATTATTAACTCACCTGCCTCTGGATTCAACACCACTACTTCTCCGGGAAATTCTTTAACCATTAGTTCGGCTTTTTGTTTTATTTTAGTGAATAAATTTATTTTCATTTATAAACTATAATACACTACAAGCGTATTATAATAACTTAACTATGACTGTTTCTTCAACTTTGCCTCGATCACCAAAAAAACTTATCCTTGATCAACTTAAAAAAAACTCTAATGAAGATGTAAACACCCTTAAATCTATAGAAAAAATACTTATTAAAAAACGCCAGTCTATCTTCAAACTTCCACCTCCAAATAGTCCAGTTATTCTCCTATATTCCGGCGGCATTGATTCAACTATAGCTTGGGCAATTTTAATGAAACACTTTCGTTTAAATGTCTACCCTTTATTTCTCCAAAGAAATACCAGCTTATCCAGGTTATTTCTTAAAATTAAATCAATAAAGCATTACTCTTCGCTTTATAGAAAAAAATATTCCCAATATTTTCATCAACCTTATCAAGCAAAATTTGTTTATCCCCAGCCAAAAATAGCTAAAGCCACTCTTGCATCAGCTAAATTAAATCCAAAGTTTATTTTTGAAATCTATAATCGCAATATTAAAGAGTCAGCTATTGAGCCTAGCGGTTTAATGACTATGCTAGCTTTTTGTGGCTTTGAATATGCCAATCTCTTAAAGGCAAAATTTAATATAAAAATCTCCACGGTCTTCAGCGCCGTCCTACCAACCGATGGTCTAGCTGTTAAAAGTCAAACAGCTACTGCCCATAGATCAGCTATGTTAAATATCTGTAGTTCTTTGAATAATTATTCTCTTCAATTTTCATCTATCTTAATGGAAAAAGAACTTGGCATTTGCTGGTCTAAAAACGATATCATTAACTGGGCTAAACTAGAAAAAATTCCTCTTGAAAAAACCTGGAGCTGTAATGAAAACACCATTCTCCATTGTGGATACTGTTTAAACTGCCAACAAAGACAAACAAGCTCCAATCAAGTCCTAGGTTATGATAAAACTTTTTATCTTTCCCAGCTTAAACTGAAAAAAATAAAACTGATTATTAGAAAACTTCTATATGACTAAATCTCACTTTACAATCTGGATTAATAAAATCAACCTTGGACCCAAACGCTTAATCTTAATTATTGGTTATACCGCTCTAGCAGCCTATATCTCTTTGACAGTATTTATGATCCTAATAATAATTCTATTAATTGCAATAATATATTTTGTAATATTCTACGGTATATTTATTAGAAAGAAAGTTTTTAAATCTATAAATAAATATTATGAAATAAGAGACTACATTCTACCCATAAACTCTAACAAAAATTATCGAGAAATAAAACCAATTGGCAGTAACGCAATCACATCAAAAATATTTATTAAAAATACTAAAAAGTGGGCATTTTTTGACATTATCAGACAAGCAATAATTACTTCTAAGTTAAAACCATTCCGGCAGGCTCTAATACTGGGTGGTGGCGGTGCATCTGTACCATATTGTTTAGCTAAAGATTATCCCAAATGTAAAATAGATGTTGTCGAAATCTCTATGACCATGATTAATATAGCCAAAACATATTTTGTTAAACAATTTTCAAATCAAATCAAATTTCATCATCTTAACGCTAATAAATTTATTCACCACTTAAAAACTAAATATGATTTGATTTTTATAGATATCTATCCTGACCTTTTAACTCAAAATCAAAAATTTATTCATCAAATAAAAAAAGCCTCTAAATCATCTTCTCTCATTATTATTAATCTTACTAACTCCAATAAGAAAAATCTCACTCCTTGGATCAAATACTGTCAATCTATCTTTGGTTTAAACAACTTTAACCTCTACCTATGTGGGAAAAACATCATTGCCATCGTTTGCAAACAAAATCTTCTCAATTTTCCTTCAGCTTTAAAAATTATCTAAAACATTCCTGGTGCCTAAGCTCTTGACAATTATAAAAAATTCAATTAGTCTTAAAGTATGAAAACCTATAAAAAACCCACTCTTCGAGTTAAAAAAGCTATTGTTTATCTTGAAGCATTTTAATCTTCCTTAAGAAAAAACCGCCTAAGATTTTCCTTCTTACTAACTCTACTTTCCCAATAAAATTCTTTTTATCCACTACTTCTTTATCTTGATAACGATTACTATCTCCTTTGGTTAGAAAACTAATCTTTGATCCCCTCTTTATTATTTTAACAACTCTGTGAACTGTTACCTGCTTAAAAATCTCATCATTATAAACAATCACATCTCCACGCTTTACTTGACTAAACTTAACTCTCCGCATAACCAACTCATCTCCTTTTTTGATCGCTGGCAACATACTCCAGCTCCCTGCCTCCAACTTACAAGTTTTCCCTTCAGGAACCTGCCTCAAACACTCAACTAAGTACTTTTTTTTCATACTGTTTAATTACTTCACTGGCTCTCCCATCCTCCTTAATTTTTCCTTTATCCAGCCAAATTACTCGACTGCAATTATGCTCAATCATCTCTAATAGATGACTCGCCATTAATACAGTTTTTCCTTTCTTAATAAACTCCTTTATTTTAACCAATGACTTTCTCTTAAAATCTGCATCCCCTACTGCAATATTCTCATCTAAGAGTAAAATGTCTGGATTAGAATAAACTGCCACTGAAAATCCTAATCTCAATCTCATTCCAGAAGAATATGTATAAAAAGGAGCATCAATAAACTTACCCAGTCCAGCAAACTTAATTATCTTCTTTAATTCTTTTTTTATTTTCTCTTTTGACATCCCTATTAACAAACCATTTAAATAAATATTTTCCTCTCCTGTTAAATCTGGATGAAACCCCGCCCCTAATTCTATCAAAGACACCACCTTTCCTCTCACCTCTACTTTCCCACCAGTTGGCGCTGTAATCCCTCCAATAATTCTCAGTAATGTCGTTTTCCCTGACCCATTGACTCCAATAATACCCACTTTTTCTCCTTTGGTAATAGTCAAATTTAAATTTCTCAATGCCCAATAAATCTCGCTTGTTCTTCGTCCTAAAATATTTTCAACTAAAGTTGGCTTTTCATGTCGCAAAACATACTTTTTTGATACCTGATTTAGTTTAATCACCAACTCTACCATATTACAACCAATCAACTAGCTGCTTACTTTGCTTTTTATAAACCATCACCCCAATAAATACAATTAAGACCGAAATAGCCAAATTTGCCAATACCACCTTTAATCCCAACCCTCCTTTACCAAGAATTGCTAAATGAAACCATTCAAACACAACCGATAAAGGATTAATGGAAAAAATCCAGCTAAGATCTCTGGGAAGAATTGTAAAATTATACAAAATTGGAGTGGCATAAAACCATAAAATCAACAATGCTTGAACAAAAAAATTAATATCCCTAAACCTTATTTGCAATACTGACGTTAATAGGCTCACACCTATAGTAAAGACTAAAAACCAAACCAGAGCTGGAAACAGAATAAGTATTTCTGGAAAATATATCTTTTGTGTAATCAATAAATATAATAACAATAACCCCAGAGCAACCATTAAATGAAAAAAATTAGCCAAAATTATTGCTATCGGTATTGAAGCTCTAAAAAACTTAGATTTATAAAGCATTGCCCGTTCATAGGTAAAACTCGGGGTGGCCTTACTTAAAGATAAGCTAAAAAACTGCCACGGCAACAACCCAGTTAAAAGAAACAAAAAATAGTTAGGCACCTCAATGAAAAACGAAAAAATCAACCCAATAATTAACATCTGAAATACTGGATTTAATATCATCCACAAAAACCCAAACACCGCTCGTTTATACCTTGCCTTAATCTCCCTTTCAGTCAAGGCTAAAATAAATTCAAAATCATGTTTCATAATAAAACTAACCTACCCCAACAACCTTCTCACATCATTAATCGTCACCAACACCATCAAACCAATAATCAACATTATGCCTATCAAATGCACCACCTGCTCTACCTCTGGTTTAACCCGCTTTCTACTTATTGACTCAATCACAATAAACAACAGCCTACCCCCATCCAAAGCTGGAATCGGTAACAGATTTAAAATTGATAAATTAACCGATAAAATTGCTATAAACTGCAAAGTCGTTAAAAACCCCTCCTTTATCACTCCTTGAGAAATCTGGTAAATTCCCACTGGCCCAGCCACATCCTTAGG
>Ga0114923_10002941_pt1 | contig 11492 bp, 16 predicted proteins | sample SumtaG_FD_89578 | JGI IMG/M metagenome (GOLD analysis project Ga0114923, IMG submission 89578) | Deep subsurface microbial communities from Indian Ocean to uncover new lineages of life (NeLLi) - Sumatra_00157 metaG | ecosystem: Environmental > Aquatic > Marine > Oceanic > Sediment | place: near...
ATAAACCCTAGGCCTTCAACAGCTCCACCGCCTGCTGTTGAGTTAACACTCACAAGGTTTCTAAATGTGCAGCGATGAATGTTTAGATTTTCTACAGTGTCGTAGTCTATACATAAGCCGTACTGTTGATTTAATACGGTTGCACCTTTTGCGGTACCGCGCATATTTTGAAAGTGACACCCTATGAAAGACGCGTCTTCACTGTCTTTGGCTATATACCCTAGAGCAAATCTAACTTGACCAACATTCCCATCAAAACGGATGTTTTTAGCTGTAAATCTTTTGGCTGCTAAATCAAATAATCTATCTGTATTGGGGCCAATATAGAGCAGCTTGAACCCGCCAATTAACTGCTGGTCATCTTGATCAAAAGTAAGTCTTGAGTTAATTCGATAAGTATCTTCGTTGAAACCCCATATTTTCTTGCCTGTAGCAATAGCCACCAAGAATCCTGCAGTATCATCGCCGCCATTACCTAAACCTAGTTGTTTAAGTTTTATTACACCTTCAATTTTTAATACAAAGCTAATCAAAGGATCTGCTACACCGATAACAATATTAAATGTATTAGGCAAATCGACGCCCGGAGTGGTACCAGTTGCAATTGCTGTCCAAAACCCTCCGCCCGCATTTCCTGTCGAGCGTTCAGCGGCATTAAAGACATTGCCAGCCCTGACGCCTGCTGTTGCAGTCATGGTCGAAACTGTTAAAGTCGGCCTCGTAACGACGGTCATCAGTCCATCAAAATAATCAGATAATAATACTGTGTCAGGGCTTCCGCTTGGCGTAATTCCGGCAACAGCTAATAGTTTTTGGACAAAACCCCAGATATCGTTAATTAATCTTGCTTTCCAAGGTGTGCCAAGCCCATCACTTGGTGCTGTAATATCTCTTGCTGATCCTTGCGGATAGTCAGCGTCTGATGCATTAATTTTGCCAACAAATTCTGTTTCTGGTTTAATTGCCATTATTTACTCCGTAAAGTTTCCAGCTTCAGCAAACGCTTCGCCGCATTCGGCTATTACTTCTCCACATTCTACCATGCTTTTTTGTTGGGCTAGAGTTTCAGCGGCGGTTATAAAATCATCGCTTGTATCATACTGCTTTTCTACTGTTACCAAGCTGGCGGTTACTTTCCATAGCTTACCCTGAAGACTTGGCTTGTATGGTTTATTAAAATAGCATTCATGAAGCTTTAACCCTGCCCCAACACTTAAATTCATATCAAACGAAATTGCGCCAAATTTTAACGAATTTTTATAAAACGCTTCAAATATCTTAAAATCCGCATCTTTGAATAACCAATTAACCTTTGGAAATGATGGGCCGTGTTCAGATAATAATTCAAAATTAATCGGTCCAGTGTTAAAATCATCACCTCTGACCTTTACCGAATCCGGGTGGCTATATCCAGTCACTAATGGTATTGGGATGGCAGGATAAGTAACACTCATAATTTAGCTATTCCGTTCGCATTAAAAATAATTTCCAAATCTCGACCTGATTCCGTAGTGATTGGTAAAGTAATACCAGAATCAATAAATACGATTAACGGGCTGGTTGTTTCTACGCCTGAATCGTTGTAAATCACAAAAGCAACTACAGTTCCGACTGCGGGAGTTAAATAAGTCGGATCATCTGCATCTAAATAAGATTCCAACGATACGCCAAACGTAACGTTAGCTAGGTCGACTGTGGCTAACCTGGCACCTACTGGAACATCATTTAAAAAATCATGAGCCTGGCTAAAGGTGTAAAGACCTGTTTCGATAGCAATCATTTTTGGATCAGATAAAGTGTTAAGATCTAATCCAGCCTTACCAATTGTTGTTTTTGTTTTGTCATACCATTGATTAGCCATAATTTCCTCTAAATTGGATTAGCCGCTTTAACGTCAAATATAAACGAAGCTAAACCTGTTGTGTTTGCTGGTGTTGCTATCTCTCTAATCTCTACCGTCACAGATACATTTGTTGTGCCTGCCGAAGTTTGCTGAACAGTTATTCCTTCACCACCATTTAAAGGAACAAACGAACCAAATATAACGCCTCCATCAGCGACAACGGCACCAGTACCAGAATTTATAACCCTGGTTATTTTTATTTCATAATTATCCGGATCATCGCCGACAACTTTTGGCCGGTAATCTCCTGAATCACTATCTGACTTAATATCTCCGATGCCTATAACAGTCCAGTTACCTAATGTATCGACACTATATTTTTCTTTAGCAAAATCAAAGCTACTTTCTGCCTCATAAGTACCTGTAGCCGCAAGGTTCCACGCAAGAGTTTCAGTCGCGGCATTTGAAAGCCTGACAACTAGATCTTCAACAATATTCCCACTGGCAACTGGGTCAAGAATAACGCGAGTTAATGTTGTTTCATGGGATGGTGGAGCCTGCGTATCTGGCGCATAAACTGCCGGATCATAATTTAATAGCTCCAGCGTTACGTACCCATCTTTTTTGGGTGTTCGTTTTTGCAAAATATAATCTCTTATTTTCTGCTCTCCAGTTAACGCAAAAGTATAAAGTGTTCCGACCTGATAATCTAAGTCGCCTCTAATTCTAATAGTGAAAGCGGGAAGTCCTGCCAATATAAATCCGCTAATGCCATCTAACCTTGGAGTTACGGTGATTTCAGTGCTTACTGCGCCCGCCTCATCTCTTAAGATAACTGTTCCGGTTGCGTTACCATTAAAATCAATTGGCGTGTGTGTCTCAATAGTTAAGCTAACAATTGACTTCACTTCACCGCTTTGGGCTTTTATGTCGGTTCCGTCTGCATTTGCGACTCTATCACCCACCTGAGAAAACAATCCTTCTTTGGTTGATTGGAATTTAACCGATTCTCTTTGCAATTTAAGTTTTAAAAATTCTATAAATCCACGATTCCAAGCTTGCTTAAAATTTCTTATTCCAGCCGCTTCTATCTTTTTAGGGTTAATTGCTGCTCCATTATTAAACTCTTCTGTAAATGCCTCTCCAGTATCTTCAAATGTCCACTGTATTTCGACCCCATCATGATCGTTTGGTTTTTGCAATCTAATTGATTTTTGCTCTGATCTGGGTTTTTTATTTCGCGTATTAAAAAGCGTTGTTCTAACCAATTGAATTTCATCACGGCTAAACTCCAGTCGATTCCCATTCTTTTTAATAAACACCCTACAAGCATTGGCGATCAACAATAACTCATCTTTTACGCTTGATTTTTCACTACTAAAAGAATAACTAAATCGACCTAAAACAGAGCCGTAAGTTGGATCGATGTCTAAAGCCTCTTGGATAGTATAAAGTTCATCTAAGTCAATATCATTTGTTGATTTGTTACCAATAAAGCTATTTGTCATATGTTCAAGCAATGCGTCAGCGAATCTTGTGGTTGCTGTTAAGGCGGGAATAATTACCCCTCCTGCCGTTGTGTAGGTTCTTAACTTCCTAGTTGCTATAGTATTAAACTTGCGCTCTTGCGCTTGTGTAGCTTGCTCTGTTGCTTGAGTCGTCAAAACTATACTTGTAACATTGCCTTGATCGAAATTAACTAATCTCTTAACGCCTGCCAGTCTTGTCCATTTGGTCGTATCATAATAAGATGAATCATTAATCGTATCGCTAAGTCTTTGCACAGTAGCTTGATAGCGCGATCCTGGACTTGCTGGGATGATTTTGAAAGTATAAAATCGCTGGTCTAATGTATTATCAACAATAGAAATACGGGTTGTTTCAGTATTAATAATATTTCCAACACTGTCGATTAAATCTAAAATCAAATCAAAATTAATAGTAACATTTAAACTTTCTCCGGAGCGACGATCAGCAAGCCCTCGATTCGCAACAATATCAAACCAAACTTCTTCAGTATCACCTGGCACAACAAATGGACCAACAATATCAGAGGTCGTTCCTGCTGGAGCCTCAAACAGCACAGTTGATACAATTACCTCATCTGTAATCGACTCTTCGACACCTATTGTATATATTGGAAACCCTTCAAAATCAGGAGGTTCTGCAGCTAGAAAAGTTTTGGTGAATGACTTTAATTTAAACAATCCACCATTACTTACTGTTCCAGATATTTCAAAATCTGAGCCAATTGTTAACCCTTCAAATGCTGCTAAACCTGAATTACCTAGTATTGCTGTAGCTTCAAAAGTCGCTCCGGCTGCTTTAAATGTTATATTATCAGCGCTTGTGCTGAATAGACTGTCATCGTTTGGCCCTTTAACTTCTTGCCCGTTAATCTCATTAGAGTCTGTTAAATCTAATAATTCTGGGATTAAATCACCTGGATTAAACGCGGTAAATGATGATCCTGATATTTCACTAAGCAATGTTTCGCCACTTTTAATATCCTCTAAATCATAAAAGCCTCGTCCAATAATCAAATATTCTGTAATAAATTTCACATGGCTGATAAATTCTGACGCTGTTTTTGCGCCCAAGTCGGGATAAACGCGCATTCTTCCATAGACATCAGGAATTCTACCTAACGGCCTAGCTAAATTGGTTTGACCTGTCAGGCGATTATTAGCTGATTCATTAGTTTTTGGAAAATTAGGATTTTCGACTTGCGGCGGTGGTGATATGTCTGGTGCCAGGATAACAGATGCAATAATTGCCACGATAATGGCAACGAATACTTCTGTGCCTTGTGGCCTATGTACAATATTGATTATTTCATCTTTCTTTAATGTTCGATTGATTGCTAGAAAGCTATCTTGATCGATCTCATTCTCTTCCTTAATACCACCTAAAAATAATTTAGTTGGTACGTCGAAACCATTTTCGCCATATTCTGAAATTATCCAAGATAATAGATTTTCGCCATCATCTATAGGATGAATAACTCTTTTATTAATCCCTTCTGGATCATGATGGATTATAATACTAGCCGACATAATGATAATATTCTAAGCGTTTAAATAATTTGTTCATTAGTTTAACAGGATGTATCTCTGATTGCCCTGTCTCCCTAGTCATTGAGTGTAAGATCTGGCCCTTACCGATGTAAATGCCAACATGCTCAGGTCTAAATGTCTTCCTGCTAATCATCATTACGACATCACCATCATTTGGCGTGCTGGTTTCCTCCCATTCTCCAGAGCCATCACGAACAGCTTCAATTTTATGCATCGTCTTTTCTGGGTCATTAATTTCATCGACCTTAAAATGACCTAGCCTAATATTAAACATATCCATATAAACCATTGAAACCAAACCCCAACAATCGGCACCTTCAAATGTTGATTGGCCGCAAACCCAAGGAATACCAATGTAATTATTGTAATCAATCATATCAACCTCAGACTCGGGAAACGCTCCGTTAAGTAAAGCTCCCCCGCCCTTTTTATCGCGAAATTTGAGTCTTCACCCGTTAGAGTGACCGCCTCATAACTTTTAAATGAAACGTCTGCAACCGACATATTTAAAACTAAAACAGGCTCAGATAAATCGCCACTATAATATTTTCTATAAATTAATTCGATTGGCGTCAGTGATCCGTTTTCCGTGATTTGTTGCAACTTATCATTCACTTCATTACCTACAGCGCCGAGGCTAACAGATAAAACCTGCTCTATTTGGCCATTTTCACCAGGCTCATTAAGGCTCATACTAATAGCTTTAAATGTAACGCTAGTTGATGGGTTTCTTGGGGCTGTCGATTCAAGTGTTAAATTAACATCTTTAAAATCTTGAACAAACCTCAAAATATTGAAATCCGGATGAAATAGCTCTATGGTCCTAAATTCTCTTTGAGCTTCAGGCGCACTAGCAGTAAATTTTTTATATTCATCTAAACTAGCCATATTTCTTCTCTACTGTCACTAGATTTGCGGTTACTTTCCATAATTTACCCTGGAGGCTTGGATTATAAGTTTTAATAAAAGAACATTCATGGACCTCAACACCAAAACCTACTTTTAATTTCATATCAAAGGATATAGAGCCTAACTTTAACGTATGCCGATAAAACCCTTCAAACACTTGAAACTCTAAAGGCTTAAATAACCAAGCGACAGAAGGCATCGATGGGCCATCCTCTGATAATAACTCAAATCTTGGCACCCCTGTTTCGACATCATTTCGCCTAACCTTCTGCGAATCCGAATGATTATAACTAGTTACTAGCGGGATAGGTAAGTTTTCAGGGTAAGCTAATGGCACTTAAATATTCCTCGTTAAATTAAAGCCTTGACGTAATGAGTCAGAAGACTCACCGCGACCACTAGCAAGGCTGGTGTTAACTTGATCAACCGCATCACCTACAGCGCGATTAATTGAAACCATTAACTCGCCCTGAGTCACAAACGGCTCGCTCACTTCGACTAAATCAGGTGCATTATTATTAACAGTGACATTCATTCCGCCACCACTTCCGCCAGCCCTCATCGATGTTGCAGGGATGATTTGACCGCCAGATTGACCGGATAATAAAAACTGTTTAGACCCTTGGACTAACAATTCAGGTTGACCATTCTCATTTACCGGATGCAATACACCCTGAGAAACGCCGCCGCCTGTTTGTCTACCTGCGCCTTTCAGTGCACTTCTTGCAGTTGCAATAGTAGCCAATGCCTGCGCGATAAATGGTATCGCTTGAGGAAAACCCAGCTCACTTGTTTTTGATATTGCTTTGGCTGCTGAAATTCCGATCTGAGCCGCCGCAGCTGTTTTGCTATCTGCTATTCCCGCTGACTCAAGCGCTGATGCTGTTTTTTGAGCGTCATCTAGATTGAAGTTTAGACCGTCCTTGTTCTTTTTATCATCAGTGACTACTTTTTTTCCAGACTTTTCGATGCCTGCCGCTCTATTCCTTGCATCCTTCCTTTCGGTCTGCCTTATTTTTCGACGCTCCGCAGATTGATCTTTAAGGCTTTCTGTTTCGTCTAGTCCGGCCTGTATTGCCATGATAGATGAGTTTATTTTAACTTCTGTGTTGGCGTTTATAGCATCGATTTCCGCTTGAAGCTGTTCTTGCCTAATAATTAATTGTTCTTCATTGAAAACCGTTAAATCTGATGCTGCCTGTTTTGCTGATTCTGCCGCACCAAAAAGCGATAACGCCACATCTTCGGCTCCGAGTTGCAAAAAAAACGTTCCGAAAATACTTTGCGCACTACTAACAAACTCGCCAAATGCTGATCTAACTTTGTTTAACGCGCTAAACATGGCGTCACTAAAACCATTCGATATAAACAACCAAACCTTATTGGCCGTTGCACCTAAATTAATAAACGCTTGACTAACTTCACCCACAACAATGGTGGTTATAGCGCGAAGGTTTGCGGGGAGATTAATAATTGACTGAGTAATAAATGAAAGTGCGTTTTTGACTATCTCCCAAGATTGGCCTAAATCAAAGGTGTCATTGGCTGCTTGTTGGGTTGATCCAGATACCTGATCTAACATAAATAAGAAATCAGCGAAATTGTCAACCATTGCATCAATACCAGGGACTAAATCAGATTCGATAACTTCACTCAAATCTTTCATCATATCAGCAATGGCAGTAGTAATACCTAAACCGTTGTCTATTTCTTGGACAGCTACCGCAAAAGCATTCTCAATCATGCCTCCTGCGCGATCGATAGTGAGGGGTAGCTCTTTAAATCTTCTGTTTATACCATCCGTTGATTTAATGATCGCCTGGAATATGTCGGTATTAAGAACCTCTCCCGCAACAACAGCTTGTTTTAGTGTGCCGGGGAGTAATCCTAAGTTATTTTCAATCTCTTTGGCTAGCAGCGGCATTTGCTCTAAAATACTATTAAGTTCTTCCGCTTGAACTCTTGGAGTGCTCAGTGCCTGACCTAATTGCACAGTTGCTCTCGTTAAACTTTCTTGAGATCCGCCACCAATTACACCTAATTTCTGAACATTGTTGACCATTTCAATGATCTGGTCATTGGTGACGCCTAGCGCATCTTTTGCAATTAGTGCGCGTTGAGCTAGCTCTGTAATTGACGCAATAGAACCGCCAGTCTCTTTTGCTACACCTCTTATCCCCTCTCGTATTTCTCTGAAACCTTTGGCACTCTTGGTTAATCCTCTAATACGGGAATCGAGAAGATTCATACTATCAGCGAGTAATATTACAGATTTAACGGCCTGAAAGGATAAGGCTGCGACAATGGCAGAGCCGACACGCTTGAAGGATTTCTCCATGCTACCGGCGGTTCGGTCTACTTCTTTACCAGCCTTCTTTAAGTCGGAAGTATCGGCACCTATGTCTACTGTTAATTCACCGAGTTTCAGCGCCATTTTTCTTTGCCTTTATACGTTCTTTTAATTCATCTAATTTATCCAGGGTCATTTCGCTAGGACTTCGACCTTTATCGTCTAAGCCATTCTTTAAGTAAAAAGCTGACTTATACGATTGAAACTGACCCATAGACATGCGCCAAAAATCCAGACTTGATATACCCATAAAAATGGCCGTTCTTTCAAATTCGTCAATAGGGAATTGTTCAACCCTTTTAGCTTCTGGATCTTTTCGTCCATTCGAAGCCCTGACTTTTTTACATCGCCGATCATTGCATCACTCAACAATCTGAAACACAAATACCAGCATTCTTGTAGGCCGAATCGACTAATTAGGTCCTCGGCCATTTCTTTAGTATTGTTTACAGGTTTTTTATTAATTGAGATAACACTAAAGCTCAGAATATCAACAACTAAATCTAAGTCGCAATCTCCCGCAGAAAATGACTCATACATTTTCATTGGGTCAATGTTGCTGTTTTCTTTGAGGCCTTGCAAAAACTTAAAGTCTGCTTTAAACAAATACAAGTCTTTATCAACAATAACCTCTTCTAATCCTAGCTTTCGGTTGTTTGCCATTACTGAGCCACAACCGCTGCTGCGATAGTTAAATCTGTCTCAGAATCATAAGTCATTGTCACAATCCCAACCGAAGTATGTGAAGGTGGAACGCTAAACAAAATATTACCTTGAGCCGGAACAGTGATCACAATATTAGGAACAACCAAACTGCCCGCTTCTGCTGTAATTAACGGATCAGTCACCGCTACAATTGTAAGAGTTGTATCCCCTACGCTTGATTTATCGGCCTGAATAAAAACACCGTCAGCATTAGGGAATGTATCGCCACCCGCCGCAGCCGCCACAAGAGATAATCCCGCAGTCGATTTAGTAACTTTTTGAACTGTTAGTAAAGCCATGATTTTCTCCTATGAATAAGTTACTACGCCAGAATTCTGTAAGCTAATTGAGAAGTTCACAATATCCTGTTCATCTGCTGTTTTGCCAAATGATGTAATATTAAAAGTACCGTCATGGCTTTCTAATTCATCACTTAAACGAAAACGAGCCGTCGGGTCACTTGAATTAGCAATAGTCGCTAATGTTTTGTAAGCAATCAAAGTGCCACTTACGCGCTTATCGACCACACCCGAACCAGATAGCGTAACTGTCGAGTAACCAACATAACAAGCTTCTGTTTCGTTGCCTGTGGTTGATTGACTGGTAACATCCGATACTGGATTGTCTCGCGTGAATTCTTTTGTATTAATGCCGCCTATTTCCTTAAAAACTCCACCGTCGAAGATTTCAAGTAGTAATGTGCGGCCCTGTAGGTTATTTGCTGACATTTGATTGTCTCCTATAGCGGGTTTCTAAAAGTTGAATAATTAGCAGTAAACACCGCCCTATCTTTGTCGTCTCGCCCTATTCCTGTCGGTGCACTAACAGGAAAAAAACTTAAATAATCGTCACCGTTAATTATTGTCGTTCCTAACGGTAATAAAAATTCGTGTATTGCCCTTAATGTATCGTGTGCAATCTGCATATCTTCGCTTTTCTTGCCCCTTGACAAAATCTGGAAAGTAGGCTGTTCAGATTGCAGTGCTAAATCTCTATCGATACTGCCTGTATCTAATACGATAACCTGATTATCTTTGCCTTCAAGCCATGCCATAGCGCCCAAATCAGTACCGATTACCCCTAGCGCGTTACCATCTAATAACGTCATTATATCAAAACTAACAGCATTCAAAACTTTGCCCTCGATCTAATTATTTCTAATATCTTTTTAGTATTTTTGGTCACTGCGTTAAATAAAAACTTTGGTCCAGTACCAGGCTTACTGAAATTGTTGCTTTCTGGCATTTCATGCACAAAAGGTGCATATCCAATAAGATACCCAATTCTAACAATGATTCTTTTAGCAATTACCGCAGGGCCAGAAGTAAAAGATGATCCAATTAACGCCCCTAGATCTTGTGGGGCATTTTCATTTGATTCTCCTTCGACAAATAATCCAGCCGCCAACATTCCTTTAGCGGTATTACTTTCAATCTTTTTAATCGATTGATTAAGATTTTTTAAAACTTCTCTTTTGCCTCTAATCTTAATCATTGCAATAACGCTCTAAACATATCAGTCATAGTTGAATTACTAGAACCTTTAATCACTTGCTGAGCGCCATCAACCGGCTCAGCTACCAAAGCATTATCACCTTCAATCACGTAAGCGCCTTCTGGTAAATCAACGCGTGTATAAACCGCTTTATTGGCTCGAATTTCTTTACCTTCTGCCGTAAATACAATGTCGCTCGTCGGCGCTATCCTTGCATCCGCTTTAACTCCGGCAACCCAAGTTTTACCGCCTGTACCGTTGTTTGCCAAAGGTATCCAGAATGTAACTTCTTGATCTAGGTCAAATGAACTCATAGAAAATCAACCGTTGCTGGCGACTTATCAAATTCAGCCAAACATCCTTCAGACAACATATTAGCTAGTTGACCATTTTTATCGGACATTACACCAGATAAAGAATTTGAGCCGACTTGATAAGTATTGGCAGCGTTTTCAAACTTTTCACTTGATACCGAAGCTTTAAAAGCGCTCACAAAATGCGCTGACAGGAATAATTCAATCTGTGTAAGTCGCGCTTCATCAAAAGACTTATTACATTTTGAATTAATGTCGCTAACAATTAAATTGGCTGCATCGATAAATGGTGTTGTATCGATTGTAACCTTTTTAATTGCTTTGACTTCTGGATCTGTAACGCGATTGGCCATTACTTACCCTTTTCAGTGGGCTTTGTGGCCTCATCTAGCTGGGCGGTCAATTCTTCAATCTGCTTAGCCAGTTTGGTGTTTTCGCCTGCAAGGACTTCTCCTTGAGCTTTCAAAGCCTCACTATCCGCCGTGAGCTTATCCAATTCTTCATCAGACTTACCTAAGCTTTCAAGCTGCTCGACACGCTTCAAAAGCTTGGCGTTAGCCTTAATCAACTCTTGCTCTGATGGGGTGGACTTTTGATAACCCTTTAACAGTTCAACCTTGCCTGACATTGCTTTAGCTTTAGCATCAGTAAGCTTGACTTTTGCGCCAACCTCTTCCTCTTTAATGCCTTTTAAACAACAACCTTTCATTGTCACAATATAATCTTTAGTGTTAGCCACTTTTATTCTCCAAAATAGGGAGGTTTTATCCTCCCTTAACTATTAAATGGTTAGGTGTCTG
>Ga0114923_10002942_pt1 | contig 11490 bp, 43 predicted proteins | sample SumtaG_FD_89578 | JGI IMG/M metagenome (GOLD analysis project Ga0114923, IMG submission 89578) | Deep subsurface microbial communities from Indian Ocean to uncover new lineages of life (NeLLi) - Sumatra_00157 metaG | ecosystem: Environmental > Aquatic > Marine > Oceanic > Sediment | place: near...
CCAACTATGGGAGACGACATCTGAAGGTTCACCGATAACACCTGTATTTGCTACGTTGGATGAGTTGTTTGAATATGTAGAGAAGAATTGTACTACGTTTGGGAGATGGAAAGCTACTAAGGAAGAGTGGAAAAAGATGCTTGAAGATGGATATGTGTACCATAAAGAAGGTGATACTATTTATGGGTAATGAAGAATTAGAAAGAATAAGGAGAAGATTATTAACAGTTGAAAAAATAATTGCAGAAAAAGATAAACAAATCCATACTATTGAAAATGAACGTGTGCAATATTACAAAGAAAGAAATGATCTTAATATTGAACTTAGTAGAAAAACTGTTAAAACTGAAGCATCTATTGAAGCATTACTTAAAAAAATGGGTTTTGAATATATTAAAAAAAATGTTTATATTAATTATATTTCTTTAAATTTAGAATATCAAATCCTTTTAAATTATAATTTTGATGGAAATATTATATCATTTATGGTAGAACAACGATATAATAAAATGTTTACAAGTCATGATCATTTCAATATATATAATTTAACATTAGAAGAGATTGGGACAAATTTTGGAAATTATATTCTTAAACTTATTAAAGGAGTTGATTAGTACATGTGTAAATATCATAAGGGTGAAGTACGGGTTAGATGTATGATATGTGGTCATAAAATGAGATCTAAAAAAGAAATTTTTTTGAATGATATGAAACCAATTAGTTATTGGAAATGTAGTAAATGTAAAGCTAAATTTAGAGTAAAAATTAGTATATTGAGGATAAAATAATGACAAATGAAGATAAATATTACGTAATTAGTAATTCTGAAGGAGATGTGTATGTATATGAATATAGTAAAGAGAAATTGGAAGAAGAACTTAATGAAGAAGATTCATGGCTACGAAGTTTCATTAATGGTGTAAAAACTAATGAAGATACTAATTATTGGGGTAGTTCGAAATTAATAATCAAGGGAAAGATTGTAGTACCTGAAAATAAAAGTGTGGTAATTAAGAGGGTGATTGAGTAATGAAATGTCCGAATTGTAAATATGAGTATGAAGGGAAATGGGATAGGGATAAACAAAAAGAAATAATTATAAAAGGTAAAAATGATTTCCCTACATTAGATTTTAGTAATGAAATAGAACATACTTTTAGAGATGATTGTACAGCTTATATTAATATATGCCCTGAATGTGGGATTTTGTTTATTAATGATATAAAATATTGGATGGATGATTGATAAAATGTTTGTTGAGATTGCAATAATATTTGGTGGATTTATGGTCGCTGTGGCATTAATTACATGTTTTGTATTTTTGCTTCAGTTAAGTTTTGATGATTGGAAAGATGGGACTCGTGGACCGTTGATTTTTGTGGTATTTTTTATAATTGGGATTATATTAGTATTTCTGGCAGCGTTTGAGTTGGTGAGTTCAGTTGGGTGATGTTGATGAGGAAGTTGAAGTGTTGGTTGATGCGATTAATAAAATATCAACAGCATTAGATTGTATTATTGATGAATTACGAAATATAAATACAAATTTGTTAGAAACTAATAGAGCTATTTGGAGATCTAGTAAATGAGTATAATTATTGGTGGAGGAACACATGATGATGATAATGTTAGTTGTATGTGGGATTTTCTTGACACGGTTGTTCGAGCTGTTAGAATTTTAAGAGATTTTAATATAAATATGTATTCAGGTGAGAAAGTTTTAGCATCTGCTTTAAAACATTATATATATGGAAATATTACTGAGTATGATATTATTGTAAGACATTCAAGTATACTTACTTGGAATATTGATAGAACTTTAGGAGAAAAGTTGTTGTTTGTTGTGTTTAGACCTCCTAATTGGTTAGATATAACAAGTGTAATAACCGGGGTGTTAGATTGTTGATTAAGTTTGAGAGACATAATGATGAATCTGGTAGATTTTGGGATATTATTTTTGAGGATTGGACATTAGAGAAAGTGTATATATCAAGAGAGAGTATAGATGTTATGAATATACCAAATATTCCATATATAGAAGAATTTTTTAATTTTGTATTTGATTTAGATCTAAAAGAAATTAATATAACAATTGGAGAGTATGAAATTAAGTTGTCTCGTGGTATATGGAGAGATTATTGGGTATTTATTGTATGTAAAACTGAACCTGTGGTGACATTTCTATGAATGAACATGAATTAATAACAATTTTAAATGTAATGAGAATAAAAGATCTAAAATTAAAAGAAAAGAAATGGGAAAAGATAAAAGAACGTATTTTATTTTTAGCAGAACCTTTTTTTATTGATCATAAACAATGTTTTCAATGTGGTTTAGATTGGTTTACTTGTCAACATATAAAGCCAAAAGAAGGTTTTATTTGTCCTACATTTAAAGAAAAGTTTTAACATTTAATTTTTTTAATTTTTTACTTTTTTTAATATAAACATTTAAATATTTTAAAAATATATAATAGTTAGTGATTAAAAAATGATGAATGATAAACTAATTAGATTTATTCGGAAAATTGTAGGAGAGAATGATTTAGAATGTTTATTAGTTGGTGGTGCAGTTCGAGATGATTTGTTGGGTAAGGAACCAAAAGATTACGATTTTGTGTGTAATGATTCTGAGAAATTGATTAATCTCATAGAGAAATATGTTGATGATGGGGTAAAATTGAATGTTAAAAAGTTCAAAAAGTACGGTACATATCAATTGAGGCTTTTTGATGAAGATGTTGAGTTTGTTAATCCAAGAAAGGAGGCTTATATGACATGGTCACATAAACCGGAGTGTGTTCCTGGAACTATAAAAGATGATATAATGAGGAGAGATTTTACAATTAATACACTTGCGTATGATATGTGTTTTTCTCAATATCCAGTTTATTGCGATGATGTTGTTGATTTGACTGGTCGTGGTATGTCTGATATGATATCGAGAACGTTAGACTGTGTTTCTGATCCAATTAGAACATTTACTGAAGATCCATCACGATTAGTACGATTATGTATTTATGCTGCGAAAGGTTTTGAACCAACTATTGAAGTTATAAATAGTGCTTCACGGGTATCTGGAGAGATTAAAAGGGTTCCACTTGATGCAGTGAGACAAATGATGGATAAAGGGATTGTTATTGATGGTTTTATGTATTGGATGTATTTTCTTGGAATTCTACAAGATATAATGCCTGAATTTACTGATTTACATACATACAAACAACCACAAAAACATCATATACATAATGTTTTGGATCATACTATTAATGCAATTAATTTTATTTCACCAGGAAATAAAACAATTAGATGGTCTGCGTTATTTCATGATGTTGGTAAAGGAATTTGTTGGGATGAACACGGTAATTTTCATGGTCATGAATTTGAATCGGAGAAAATAACACGAAAGATTCTTGAAAGAATGAAATTTTCTAGTGTTGATACAAGAAAGATATTACATCTTGTTAGAAATCATATGGCTCCAACACTTACAGCAGTTCATAATAAACCTACTAAAAGATCGATTGGGAAGTTTTTCAGGAAACATGAAGATTATCTTGATGAATTGTTTATATTAACTAAAGCTGATATATTTGCTTCTGGTGTTCATATTAAAGGAGATTTAGGAAAGATTAATGAGTTTTATGATAAATTATCGGAATTAAAATTACGTATAGGTATGAGTGATAATAGAGAGAAATTCACATTGAATTATACTGGAAATGATATTATGGATACGCTTAAGATAAAACCTGGTGTTAGAGTTGGTGAGATAAAGAAGATTCTAGAGGATAAGGTGTGTGCTGAGGAGTTAGAAAATGATTGGAATGTTCTTAATGAGTATGTAAAAAATAATTTAATATAGGTGTATTAGAAGAATGAGAATTATAAAATGTAAGTATTTATGGCAACAATTTGAAGATATAAAGAGATGTACACATAAAAAGAACCAACAACCTAATATGATGTTAACAGGATTAACCCCAGGTCAGTGTTCAGAGGATAAATGCCCAACTAAGTTTTATAAAAATAATAGGTGAATATTATATTATGACAATAAATCAAGGATGTATGTATGTAGTTTGGGAAGAAGATTGTTTAAGCTCTGAATGTGGTGATTCTACTACACATGAATTTATAATAGCTATTGGAGATCATAAACTCAAAATTCACTTATGTAGAGATCATATGGAATTATGGAGAAAAAGATAATAGAGTAATATCATGGATGAAATGAAAATAAAAGGATATTGTGAAATATACGACAGTTCATATGGAAGATTTGGAAAATGGTTAGAAACTAAATGTTCAGATGATAATTGTATGTATTGTGGTAAGAGACCTAAAAGACATTCATATTTTTGTAAATGTAAAAGAAATGAGTAATATGGAAATATTATAATGATTGTTTATAGAGTATATAATAGTTGGTATGATACATATTCACATATTGGGATTTTCTTTAATCAAATTAATGCTTGGAAAGCATGTAAAGAATATTATGATAAACATCTAATACGTAAAATATGTTTTGAACATATGGATTTTAATAAAAAGTTTGAAAATAGAGATTTTTGTGATTGTAAACCTCATAGACTCCGAGCTTCAAGATATACTCGGTTCTATATTAAAAAAGAGGAAATATTATAAGAGGGTGGTATTATGGATTATTTAAAGATAGAGAAGATTTTAATTATTTTAGTTTTTATTTTTTTCTTTGGAGGATTATTTAGTGGTGGAATTACTGATAACGGATATATAACGGGTACATTGTTTATATTGGGAATTATATGTTTTATAATGATTAGAATAGTAATTGAAATAGAATATAAATAAATATAAAAGGTGAATATTATAAGAATTGGAAAAGAATATAGAAGAGGAAGGTATCGTTCTATTTTGAAATGTGATAATTGTAATACTATATTTCATGAAGAAATACAATTTTGTGAAAAATGTGGGAGTATAATTTTAGATGTAGAAGAAGAAGATATGGATTTTTGGAAAGAAAAATTAGAAATACATTTACAATTTAAAAAAACTATAATAGAGTAATATTATCATGAATATTAAAGAGAGAATTGAAGGAGATTGTTCATATTTCCATAAGGATTATTGTATTCCTTGTTTATCACCTGAAAACCATAAAGAATGTGATTTAGTAAAAATAGGTGAAAGGAGAAAAGCAGCATTATTCATAAAAAAATATACATTATTATAATAGCGTGATATTATGAGAAGATGTGTAATATGTGGTCATGGTTTAAGGGACTTTATTTGTATAGAACCCGATCCTGAGAATGAACCTTATCAAATGGTAAATATATGCGTACCATGTGCTAAAAAAATAGAAGAGAATTTAAAGAAAGAAAGAAAGCTATGTATAGACTGTAAAAATAGAATGTGGAGACAGGATTTAGAACCATGTTATCCATGTTTGAACAGCTCAGAGCGAATAGGATTTGAAAAAAAGGAGTAATAGGGAAGTATTAAATTATGAGTGAAATGGAATTATTAGAAAATAAGTTGGATGCCTTAACTAAGAGTATTGATACCCTTACTGAGATGTATAATAAACTTAAAGAAAAGGTTGATTTTTTGATGGATAATAGAGGAAATAGAGTTTACGGAATGAAATAAAATATAAGAGGTTAGTATTATGAGATTTAAAACCAGAAAAAAAGATAAACATTGTATAAAAATAACTCCATGTGGGAGAGATCCTACGATTAAATGTGAAGATTGTATTTCCTATAAGGATAATCCTCTTGAATGGATAAAGAAATATAAACTATAATAGATGAGTATTATGTTATTATGTGAGAAATGTAATAATTATTATTTTGAAGAAGAGGGAGGTTGTGCTTCTCCTTCAGTTATAGATGTATTTGGAAATTTTTTTAGAAAATATAAATGTAAATATTATCGGAAAATAACTTATGAAAACATGTTAAATCAGACTAAAGCAATGTTAAGAATATTATTATGGATTATGAAATTGGGACATAATAGAAAGCATTTATATCAAATAGGGCGTAATAGACGTATTATAGAAGCAAGAAAATATTATTTTGAATTAAGGGATTATTTATTTAATAAATTATAAATATTATAATTATTTCTTCTTTATTATGAATGATTATGAATTGTGTGGAATTTGTTCTAAAAGAAAGAAACTAAAAAATAAAAATAATTCTTGGTATAATTATGGATATTGTCCTATATTCCATAAATGGAAACATAATTATGATATGTGTGAATTTCAGGTAGAATTAGAAAGAATAAAATATTCTTAATTTTTTTACCATTTTTTTTAATCAACATTAAAAACAAGAAAACATTTTTTTAAGTGAATAAAAAAATACTTAAAAAAGGTGTTTCTATGAAAATAATACAAAAAATAATTAGTAAGTTAGAGAATACATTGAAATGTTATCAACAAACTAAAGATATTCATGATTTAGTTTTTGATATTGAAGAAATTATTACTGATTTAACAATAGGATATATTTAAGTATCTGATTTTTGAATATCAATATATACAACAAATCCTAATCTTGGTATATATTCAATTGCATGTATGAATAGTGTAGGATTGGTTTGAAACCAATGATTTAAAATTTGAATTGATGATCCTACTTGGATTACTTTTATGTTTTTAGCTATTTCCTGTAGTATTGGAGTTATGTTTTTTCACCTAATCTTTTACCAAATTCATGTATTTCATCTTCCCAACTTTTACCATCGTCAAATCCTTTTATAGACATAGTAAAATATCTATAGAAATAAACCAAAACATCATCATCTAATTTTTCTAGTGATACATCTTTATTTTCAAATGTGTATAATCTACCTGCACAAAAAGCAGTTTTAAAAATTTTTAGTATAAAATCATGCAATTCTATTTTTTTTTCTGATTCTTTTATATCAATATTCTTTATCTTTTGTGAAGATGTGTATTTATCTTCATATTTAAGTCTTGTTGGAACAACTTTACGTTTTTTATATTCTTCTAGTGTGTGTGTCATATCAAAAACCTAATTTATCTTTTCTCAATTTTTTGTAGTCAAAATCTTTTGGTGGTTCAAGTCCTCCATATTCTTCACAGTAAATACAAGGTGGTTTTTCACTATCCATTTTATTCCACATACATACATCACATGGAAAAATTTCTACTTCATCATTAATATCTTCAAAATAACTTTTCATTCTCTAACCTCATTTTAAGTGCGGTTAATGGGATTTGAACCCATACAGACAACTTGGAAGGATGTCATGCTACCAGGTTACATCATAACCGCATTTGTAATTTTAACTTTAATATATATCAAATAATTCTATATCATTAATACCTAAATCTTTTATTTTAGATTGTACAATTTCCCATTTTTCCCATGCTTTTTCAATTGATTCAGCTTTAATTGGTAAACAAGCATCGAAATAAGCTGTATATTCTTTTTCTTCAGTCATGATTAACTTCCACTTGGATCATGTGGTTCATAGTATGTAAAATCTGGGCATTTCTTATCAAAATAAAACCATTCAGAACTAACAAGCATACCACAATCTTTACAACCATCTGTATATGTAGTATGATGTCCTTTACGACAAGTACTTCCAACATAAGGACCATGTGTACAACTACTACATGGAAATATATCTTTAAACCATTTTACCATTTTTTATTATACCTTTCTTACTTTTAATTTCGGATTATCCGGATATGAAATTATATAATGTATTTTTGTTCTTCCATCATGACCGTGTAAATATAATACATCTTCAATATTATTAGCTAAAGTAGTTGTAGCTATATCTGTTAACCATCTATAAGCTACTGTACCATCTGACCAAATAATACCTTCTGCTATGATTCCGGTTCCTGAAATCCCACTTTCATCATCATTTCTTTCTAATATAAAATATTTCATAATATCACCTTATTAGTTTTTTTTATTACTTTAAATCGATAAGCACCACATTGAGGGCATACATAAACGGGAGCTAATTCATAATCACTTGCATCAACTAACTCTTCCCAATCAAATTCTTCTAAACAATTTTCACATAAAATCTTTTTTTTATTATTTTTTCTATATAAATCTCCATTATTATATTCGCAAATTCTACATTTATTTATTTTCATAATAATTTCATTTTATCTCCATCTACAATAGAGAATTTTTCAGATTCCTTTTCTACAAATTTTAAAATTTCAATTATTCTTTTTGCCCGTTTTTTCCATTCAATTTTACTTACAACTTCTCCACCTAAATAATATACTAAATTACCTTCCATTTTAATTATAAATTTTGAAAGAGAATCTAATTCTTCTTTTAGATTATATTTTTCAAGTAAAGCTCCCATTATTTCATTTTTTTTAGATAGTTTCATAATCTAATTCCTCAGTTTGACGACATCTTACACATTGTTTTTTAGTAGCAACACTATATAAACCATCTTCTTTCTCTATATCAATTCGATTAGTATAATACCACATATGACCTTTTAAATTACATAAACTGTTCATAATTCATTTCCTTCTAAAACTTTAATCACTTTTGAATTATAAAATTTTTCTAATTCTGATATTTGTTCCGGTTCAAATGTTTTACTTGCTACCTGTTTAAAGTAAGGAAAACAAAAGAAAAAATCGAGTGCTTGTCTTACTATTTCTGATTTACTGTTAAAAATTTTATTTTCTACTAATTTACATAATGAATTGTATTGTCTATTGTAAATTGAGAAACCACAACTTTTTACATTTACATTACTTTTTCCCATTATTTAACATTCACCATATCTTGCTATATTAACACGATCTATTTGCTCTTGATCAGATTCTTCTCTATAATCCCAATATATATCTTCTGGAACACATTGACAACATAAAGGGATTCCGTCAACTCTAATAACCTCTTCTTTATTAATGAATTGATCACCACAATTAAAACATTTTAAACCGTATTTTTTTGTCATAATTTTACTCTATTATAGAATCTCTTTTTTTAATTAATTCAAAATATTTATCTAAATCATAATTACAAATATCTTTATAACCAACCCAGATTCTTGAACCATAAATATTCATATCATCTAAAATAAAGATATTGAGTAATCCATCTTCCTTTTGAAGCATTTCCATTAAAACTCTTAATGCTCCAGGATTTCCATCAGACATTTTAATAATAACATCTTTCACATTATCATTAAATTCTATTCTTCCTTTTAATATAATATTCACCTATTAATCCTTTACCTTTTCTTGTGCTTCTTCAATAACTTCTTTTGGTATAGCTATAATAGTAAAATTCCAATTTCTTAGAAATCGTAAATCATCTGTATTACCTAATGAGCCATCAGTGGGAAAAGCTATTGTACCTCTTACTGGTTTCTTGATATCTCCATTTGGTTTTCTTGTTGACGCATAAAAATTACCTGTAGGATACATAGGAAATACTCTGATCCTATTATCATCTAAGAAACCTTCTAAATACATCCTAATTGTTTGGTATTGTTCTTCTTTTTCAGTCATTTTTTCTTTTCCCATCTATTCTTTATTTCAGATTTATTATCATTTATTTCACAAGCATTACAAGGAAAAACGTCTTCAGCTTTAAAATAGTGTTTACAATTTCCACATCCTTTATATTCAGTCATCAAAAATCACACACATAGTTCCTATTATTTTATTATCTTTTCTATTATTTCTTGTAAACCCATATAAATGCATTATAGTTTCTGTTATATGAATATTAAGTTTAAAAAACTCTTCTTTTCTTAAACGATATTTTGTTATATCATCAAATAAATCAAATTTTTCATTATTTATACATAAAGTTATATCATCATAATAACCTTCTGTTTTTAAATATATTTCTGCATGTAATAAAGTTTCTAAAATAGTATCATATATTTTTTGTGGTTTTTTTATAATAATCCAAGGAACTGTACCATATGGAAGAAACATTGTTTGGTTTTTTTTCATAATTTACGTTCTCTTTACTATAGTTATTAAATGAGTTTCTGTTAAAATGGTAGTTTTATATATACCTATTTCTTTAGCACGATCTATTAACACTTTTACTGCTTTATCATATTTTTCATTATTTTTACATTTTTTCATTTTTTTTCTCTCTCAATAATTTCATTAATATTTGACCATGACATTTTAGTGGTTCGAGTTTGTTTGTAGTTATACACCAACAGCCTAAGATTTTACCTTCTAATTCATCTAAATTATAATATTTAGGATCATTCTTTATTTTCATTCGAATGCTTTTTTCATAATATTTTAAACTAAGTTCACCAAAATCCTTTACTCTATAACCATTTCTCCATTTTTATGATCTTGTGAAAATTTTATGTCCCCAAATTCTACGACCAATATAGATATCGAAATGGGGAGTTTTTCCATTCTTTTTGTGTACATCTACTACACTACTCATTTTTATAATCTCTGATAAAAACTCTCCATTCTTTTTGTCTATTGAGTTCATGGTTTATTTTATTATATATCAATAAAATTTCCATGTTTAAAAGTTCTTTAAATTGTTTTTTGTCTAAATCTTTAACCATCCATAGTAATTTATATTCATTTTTATGGAATCTATAGATTATAAAATTCCTGATATTTGATTTAATTACGTTTATTTTATTTTTAATATTCATTTTTTCTCTTCCGGTTGACTTAATTTTTCTAATCTTTTTACCAATTGACAAAATGTTTTATAATCTTCATCGGACATAAAATTTGGTAGTATTTTGTCTGCAAGTTTGATTTTCTCTTTAATTGGTAGATCTTTTAATTCATTCATTATCTTTTACCTCTTTTTTTTGTTTATGATAATCATCTATATCACTTTGAGTTAAATTCCATTCCATTTCATCAATACAATACGAGCAATAGTTCTTTCCATCAATTACAACAATTCGATCATTTAATTCATAAAAGGGATCATAATCAGTATGTTCACCATCACATTCTGTATGATTTTCAAAGAACCACTTTTGAAATTTATTGTAGTTTCTATTAAATTTACTTTTAAGATAACTTATTATAGTTTCTATGTATTCATCATCCCAATCATGATCTAACTCTTCATATAAACAATCTTCACATATAGGATAATCAAATTGATTTCTAAACACTTCTTCTTTTGAATCGAACTTCTCTCCTCTAACGAAACATCTTAGCTTGTATTTAGTCATTGTTATCTTTTAACCATTTTTGATAAAACATGATTAATTTTTTAAAGTCTTTATGATTTATAAATATTCTAGAAATAAGTGTATCAATTTGATTAAATTCTTCTATTTCAACACAATCATCATCAAAAGTGATTCTGTGCTGCTCAATTAAAAATTCTGCTACTTTCATGATTTATTTCCTGAAATATTTTTCATATTCTTCAATTGGACAATTATTTTGATTTAAAGGATTGTCATCATCCCATTCTCCAATATCAACTTCTTCATAACTTGATTCTGA
>Ga0114923_10002943_pt1 | contig 11489 bp, 5 predicted proteins | sample SumtaG_FD_89578 | JGI IMG/M metagenome (GOLD analysis project Ga0114923, IMG submission 89578) | Deep subsurface microbial communities from Indian Ocean to uncover new lineages of life (NeLLi) - Sumatra_00157 metaG | ecosystem: Environmental > Aquatic > Marine > Oceanic > Sediment | place: near...
CGTTTCGTGAAGCAAGGTGGCCAGCAGGACGGACCCTAAACGAGGCAATGCATACAGGGAGAATATATGTGGATCGGGAGGTTTCGGCTCAATAAATACGGCTCTGGGGGAACGGGCATCCATTAAATTCATCCTTTGCTGAGTGGCTTGTGGCTAGTTGCTAGTTGCTAGTGTAGACAAGACAAATTCTTGGAGCAAATCTATTTTTGGACAGGATTTACAGGATTGACAGGATAAGGCATGTGCTACCAGATCCCATTGATTATCCTGTCGGAATTTTGCTAGGTTTTCTCTTTTCCTGCGTCCGTGCCCAAGCTCGCGCCTGAGCCCGCTTTCGGTTTTTATGAACCGGGTTCGGGTTCGGGCTCGGGTTCGGTTTTACCGATGACCGATCACCGATTACTGACCACCCAGTTATTTCCCCGGTACATACGGATCCAGCGTTCCGGGCTTGATTGGGGGATTTTCCTTCAGCGACTTGGCGTGCTCTCCCAGCTGAGCCAGTCCCGCCTTCGTAACCCAGGTGTTGGGGAAGAGAACGTTTTGGCTTTCCTGCGGATCGGCGAGAAGATTGTAGACCCGCGGCATTCCTAATTTCCGCGTCTCGCTGAAGACCGTGTCCAGTTCCTGGAAGTTCACTTTCCAGTTACGCCATTTGACGCCAAAAATATCATTACCCATGTAGACAATCACGCCCTCGCGGTTGGACTTCTTCTGTTTGCCGAGGAAGAAATCGGTCTGGTCTACCCCATCGATGACACGGTCCCTGGGTACCTTTCCACCCGCAATTCGGGCGAATGTGGGGAAGAGATCCATCTCATGAACGATTTCATTACTGTCGGAGCCTGCCGGAATCTTGTTCGGCCATCGGATGGCGAAGGGAACCCTCAGAGCGCCTTCAAAACCGGTGAACAGGGTGCCGCGCCAAGGACCGGCAATCCCTGGATTGGGAGTCGTGACTTCGAGGGTGCTGGTTCCAGGGGGGGTTGCCTCGGGTCCGTTATCGGCTGTAAAGATGAAGATGGTATTGTCACGGATACCGAGGTCATCAATCGTATCCAATAACCTCCCGGTGTAGGTGTCGATCTGAAGCAGGAGGTCTGCCCAGTTCCCGTTGCCCGTTGTTCCGACAAAGTCAGGATGTGGGCGCGTCGGGTAGTGGGTCGCTGTGTAGGGAAGATAGAGGAAAAACGGCTTCTTTTCCTTGGATTTGCGCTTCATAAAGTCGATCGCCTTATCCGTCAAATCGCCGTCAATGAGTGGGCGATACTCCAAGTTCCAGGGGCGCACGTTTTTCGGTTTTTCACCTTTGAGTGCCTCCAGGACGAACGTTTCTTCCACTCCGCTATCCGCGAAGCCCTGTAGGTCGGTATAGGCGGATTCGTCGGTGGAATTCTGGATTCCATACCATTCATCGAAACCCTGGTCCGTCGGGAATCGGCCCTTGGTGCGACCCAGGTGCCATTTACCGAACATACCGGTACTATATCCGACATCTGAGAGCATCTCGGCCATAGTGACTTCCCACCCGACAAGCCCATAGACCCCTCCGCCCAGAGGTGCTACGCCGTTTCCGCTTCTAATCGCATAGCGACCGGTCATGATAGCGGAACGGGAAGGCGTGCATTGGACTTCGACATTGAAGTTCGTCAGTCGAAGTCCTTCTGCAGCAAGCTTATCTATCCGGGGCGTGGGTGCTCCCCGGATAATGCCGCCGCCATTGAAACCAGGTTCACCCCAACCGAAGTTGTCCAAAAAAACCAGGACGATGTTGGGCTTTTCGGCGGCGATGGCTGGACTCACGATCCAACCGAGTACAGAGATGAACACAGCTGCCAGGACGACAGTCTTCGGTATAGGGAATTTCATGTTTTATCTCCCATCCCTTAAGAGGAAACTACAAATAGCAACCCCACTGGACTCAATGTGCTTAACCAAACAACAAAATAAGTATAGCAAAGCACCTACAGATTTCAGGGAAAGGGGACCTTGTTTGATATGGGTCCAGAGGGGGAAATGGTGGGACGACCAGACGCGGAGACCTGGGGACGCGGAGACACGGTGAAACTCCGAGCCCGTGAACGAGCCCGAGTCCGAACCCGGCTTGCTTGCCCACCGAAGCTTTAGCGAAGGAGGGTCCTTGCAAGGAGCGAAACGACGAAGCAATCTAAGATTTTTTTGACAAGATTTACAGGACTTACAATCTTTTACCGATTACTGATAACCGATTACCTGCATTTTTTTGGACAGGATTTGCATGATTAACAGGATAAGACATGCGCTCCTGGATGATTATTGGAACATCACCGCTCATTTCTATGTCAAATCTGTTCACATCATATGCAGAACAACGCGGTGTAGGGATCTCACATAACGCGCGCGTAGCTGCTCCGCTCCCACTCCGACATTTAGGTCTACGCCTATCAAATTCCCATATGTCGTTTGAAGAACTTGATCATTTCGTCAAACGCCAACTGCAATTCGGGAACTCCGGTGCCATCGGCTATCGGAACATGCCACATACCATCCATAACGAGCAACGTAGCATCAACGCCCTGGCTGCGTGCGCTTGCGGCCACCCTGATCGCGTCGGATGCGACGATTTCGGCGGTGCCGGCGAGGAGGAACATTGGGGTGATGCCGGTATAGTCGCCAAAGACTGGAGAAACGAGCGGGTCCCTTGGGTCGGAATCACCTACATAGGCCTGCAGGGCGGTATAAGCACCGTACGGTGGAAGAATTGGGTCTTGCAGGCCAACAGCCTTAAATGAATAGCCACTGGCCGTCATGTCTGCTCCGGGAGAGAGCGGTGCAGAGGCAGCGGGCAATGGCAAGCCATCAGCCTTGAGACGCAGCATTGTGGCCAAAGTTAACATGCCGCCACCGGACGTGCCGAATATACCGGTGTTTTCGGCCCCGTATTTCTTGATGATACCTTGGTAAGCTGCAACAACGTCATTCAATGCAGCCGGATAAGGATTTTCCGGCGCAAGTCGATATTCGATGGACGCAACTTTAACACCGAGGCTATCCGCCACGGCCGTCTGAAGCGACAGCTGTGTCTTGCGCGAGTTGAGTACCCCACCACCACCGTGCACAAAGATCATCACTTTGTCTTCGTGCTTCAACTGCGGCGGCGTGATCCAAAGTGTCGTTATCCCATTGATGACGCGGTCCTCCATTGAATATTTTGTTTTCAGCTGCTCAAAGGCTATATCCTCGGCGAGGAAAGTGAACTCTCGGACTGCAGCGAGTATTTGCAGATCATCTGCCATTAATGGCACCTGGGGCAGATTCGCCCAAACCTTCTTAGCCTCCTCGCTTATCCCTTCGGGAGGCGGGATGGGATTCGGGCCGTAGTTGATCTTGACACCCGCCTCCTCCATCCCCTTGGCAAGTTCTTGCAACTGAGCTGGAAGCGTAAAAGTTTTTCTTTTGGGTAACGTTTTATCTTGACCTTGGGCAGTAGCAGACATGGCCAGGATCAAAGTCCCAAGCACGACGCATAGCCTCATGAATATGTTGTTTGTAATTTGATTTTTCATTTTCTTTCTCTCCTAATGAAGTCACAAAAGCTTAAATTATTTCCCTGGCGTGTACCAGATCGGGGATGTGTAGGCCCTTTCCTGGGTCGATACAGGCGCTCCTTCCGGAATCGGGATACCGAAACGGAAGGCTTCGATGGTGGACCATCGCGGTGTCGGGATCTCGATCACGCGTGCATAGTAGAAGGCCTTCTGCATGGTGTTAAATTCCGGATCGGTCCAGACCGTCCCCAGCTCCGACTCGCCGATCGTATTGGTGAAACTGGCCGTCCTGGCATTCACGGTATTGCCCACGGGCGGCAGTTTACCGTCTGAGCCGGGCTTGCGATCGCCGGACCAGACCACATCGTAGACTTTCTCGTGAGTCTTGCCTTTCTTGTCCAGCCAACCCTTGATGACCTGGATGCGATCCAGATTGCCACCGATGGGGTCCTTGAGCGCGTAAACCATGAATGTTGGCGCCTTGTCTCCCATTCCGGAAGGGAGATCTCCACCCATCGGAACGCCTTTTTCGTAACCGGCGAAGGCCGGGCTGCGGCTTGCCATATTTTCGTCGGTGAAATCCCATCCGCCGAAGAAGCGTACCATCATGCGGCTACCTGTCGTAGCGTAGACCTCCTTGCGCTCCATGGCATCGAAGAGGGACTTACGGGTGTTCTCGGTGGCATAGACTGCGGCAAGGCCTGAAGACACCTGCCCCCAGCCCATGATTGTGCCTTTTTCGTTCGACAAGAACGGGTGACCCATTCGTTCCGGGCTCGGTTCCGCGCCTGAATGTTTGCCGAAGAAGTTGTCCTCCTGGGCGGTTGACAGGCCGGTGTGGCTGTCGGTCGACCCCACCATCCCGAACTTGTACGGATTCGTCCCGTGCCTGTCCTCGAGTGACAGGCCGCGCTTTAATGCTTCGCGGGCATACTCACCAGAGAGCATGTCGTCAGTCTTCACGTCCGGTGGGTTCTTGAGGTTGCCTATATCCCATGTCTCGTAGTCGGCAAATTCATCTTCCGGTGACAGGAACGGATGAGCTTCCCCGTCGCCCTTTATCTGTGTCACTTCATATAAGCGTTCCCACTTGGCACGCTGGGTCACGTATTCCTCGTCCAGCTTCGTGCCTTCCCACTGAGCCGTGAGAGGGAACATGATGCCGTTGGAAAGGTTACCGTTGTGCGCAATGGCAAAGACATCGCCGCCGGTTTGCTCTTCGTACCCTGCGAGCCATTTCCACAGATCACGGGGGTTGGGGCTGCCTTGGGGCGCATAGGTGGTGTAGGGGACCACTTGCGAGGCTTTGTCGGCGTTGTCGCGGAAAAGTACATTGCGGTGCATGTTGTTGCCCAACACGAGAGATGTCCACTCATAGCCGATGAAGGCTGTGAACTGGCCAGGATCGTTGTAGTCCTCAGCCGCGTCGATAGTTCGCTGCCAGACCGATTTGTAGGCTGCGGTATCAGGTTTGTACATCAGCCTGTCAGGGAACTTGCCGGTGGCAAACAGGGTGACCATCTCATAGGCGACCTCAACACCCTTTCCATCCTGGATCTTGTTGAACCATTCCTTGCTCTGCGGATCGGCCATGAGATGAGGCTTTCCTTCCAGGAGATCCGGGAAGAAACCCATGAGGTCGGAATGATCAGTAACCGCGAGCCAGTCCAGGGGCCGGGACAACCTCACCCGGATTCCGGTGGAAGAGACCACCTCCTCACCACGGGCGAAACGGTAGGCGTCCTCCGGCTGAAGCCGGGCGCCTAACGCCCCGGCATCAAATGAGTTGCCGGTGTGCAGGTGGGTGTCGCCCCAGTACGGGCGGCTTGGGAATCCGCGTCCCGCATAGGGTGAGTAGCTCTTGCCTGTGTAGCCCCCCGATAGAAAATCGTCCGGGTTCTGGGGCGGCGGCATCTGGGCGGTGGCCGGAATTGCCAAAATCAGCATGAAACACATAACGGGTAGCCCAACCAGTATTCTTGATGTTTTCATGGTTTGTCTCCTTGGCCTGAACGGACCTGAAGGAAAGAACCCACTGAACTCAACTGCAATTAACCAAGCAGTCAAGTAAGTATAACAAAACACCTACAGATTTCAGGGAAAGGGTTTTGATTTGACGTGGGTCCAAGAGGGGTAGAGCTAGTGGCAAGTGGCTAGTGGCTAGTGGCTCTAGTGGCTCTAGTGGCTAGAAAGATCGCTACATTTGCCTTTACTAGTCACAAGTCACGAGTCACAAGTCACTGCCTTTTCAGACAGGATTTACAGGATTAACAGGATAATGCACGCGCTCCCAGATCCATTTATGACCCTGCCGGAAAATTTTTGGATATTCGTTCTTCCCGCGCCCGTGCCCGAGCCCGCGCCTCAGCCCGGTTTTTAGATCAAGATCCGGGTTTCCTCCTTCGCCAAGGCTACGGAGGACAGGCGGGTTCGGTCTCGGGTTCGGTTTTCCCTATTCCCTATTCCCCATCCCCTATTCCCCCGGTGTGTACCAAATAGGTGAAGTATAAGCCCGCTCCTGACTGAACATGGGGACCGTTTCGGGCATCTTGATCCCATAGAATTTCGAATCGAAGGCCTGCCAGGTGGGTGTCGGGATTTCCAGCACCCGCGCGTAATAAGCAGCCCTGTGTTTGGGGTTGAAGTCCGGGTCAGTCCAGACAGCCCTCAGCTCCGCATCGCCGATATTGTTCAGGAAACTGGCGTCTGCCACGTCGACGGTGTTGCCAACCTGGGTTCTGCAGCGACCATCGGCGCCAATGGTCCGGCCATCGGACACTGCCAGATCGTAAACCTTCTCGTGCGGTGTGCCCTTTTTATCAACCCACACCTTGATGATCTGGATGCGGTCGAGATTGCCGGACCATGTGTCTTTGAGCGCGCCCACCATGAACACCGGAGCCTTCTTGCCGGCGGGCTTCGTGGGCAGGTCGCCCCCCATCGGCACGCCCTTGCGGTAGCCGATCGACACCGCGTCGGGCCTGAACACCTCGTCTGTGCCGTAGTCCCAGCCGCCGAAGAAACGTACGATGATCCGCGTACCGGTGGTGGCGTAGGTCTCTTTCTTTAGCATCGCGTCGAAGAGTCCCTCACGCGTATTCTCACGGGCCCAGATCGCCGCAAGGCCGGAGCCGATCGTCTCGTACGAATAGCTCGACAATTTGTCATCGCCGGCCAGGGACGCGATGATAACGTGCTCCCAACGATCGGCTGCCGGTTCCAGGTGCGGAGCCTTGCCCCAGAAATTCTCTTCCCGGGTGGTGGCCAGGGAGGTGTGCGCGTCCGTACTCCCGATCATGCCAAATTTGTAGGGGTTGACACCGAATTTCTGCTCCAGCTGCATACCGAGCTGCAGCGCGGAGCGTGCATACTCGTACTTGAGCATCCAGTCTTCCTTGGGTTTGAATCCGGCGATATCGGCCTTGTCCCAGGTGCCGTAGTCGGCGAACTCATCGTTGGGAGACAGAAACGGGTGAGCCTCGCCGTCACCCTTGATCTGCGTCACTTCGTACAGGGGTTCGTAGCGTATGCGCATCTCCGCATAGTTCTGGTCGACCGGTTTGCCGTTCATCCGCTCTATTGGGAACATGAGGCCGTTGGAAAGGTTACCGTTGTGCGCGATAGCAAGGACGCTGCCGCCCGTCGCCTTCTCGTAGTTCGCCATGTATTCCCAGAGATCCTCCGGGTCGTATGAGTCGTACGAGCTGAAGGGCAGGACCTTTCCCGCCTTGTCTTTATCGTCTTTAAAGATGATGACACGGTGCAGATTGCCGGGCGCTTCTTTCGTGGCTATAGAGGTCCATTCGAATCCGATCAGCGCCGTGAACCGCCCAGGGTCATTGTATTTGTTGGCAAAGGTGATCTCGCGTTCCCAGACGGTGCGCATCATCTTCGGGTTGTTGATGGGGTCCTGGTTACTGGATATAGCTGTGATCCATGTCTGGAACGCATCACGTCCGTTACCGGCTTTCACCATATCGTGGACCTTGCGCCCCCAATCGCTCTTGAGAAACTCGGGATTCGACTCCGCGATAAACGGCGCGAGGCCAAGGTTTTCCGCATGGTCAGACACCACCAGGAAGTCGAGGGGCCGGATCAGTCGGACCCGCTGTCCATGTGCCGACAGGACCTCTTCGCCCCGGGCAAAGCGGTAGGCCTCCTCCGGGCCGAGCGTGTTACCTAACATACCGGCGTCGGTGGAATAGTTGGTGTGCAGGTGGGTATCACCCCAGTAGACACCTTCGGCGAGATTGGAATCAGCCGCGGTTCGCGCGACATAGGGCGAGTAGATCTTCTGCGGCTCCAGTACGCTCTTGGCATCGTAGTTCTCAAATCCGAGAGCCGCGCCCGGCAATGTCAGTGCCGTTAAAAGACACACAAACCCTTTTGACCAACCTGTCTTAGTTCCCATACCCTACCCCCTTATTCCTGAATTGAAGATATCAACTAAAGCAACTGCTTTTTTGACAGGATTTACAGGATTAACAGGATAATGCACGCGCTCCCAGATCCCGTTAAACTTTTTGGTCCTGCTTAAATTTCCAGGTCATTTTGATTAAAACTAATCACTAATCACAAATCACAAATCACTGCTTTTTCGGCACATACGGATCCGGTGTGCCAGGTTTGATCGGCGGCTCTTTCTTCAAGGATGTCACGTGCTCTACGAGAGCCTGGCTGGACGGGTACCGGACCCATAACGATTTTTCCATTTCCTGCATGGGATGCTCCTCTTTCGGGTCCAGAAGCAGGTTATAGAAAAGCGGTATCTCATATATCTTGGTGGGGACTCCAAAACCTGCATCAAGCTCACGGGTCACCATCTTCCAGTCCTGCCATTTAACGCCGTAAACCAGATTACCCAGATAGATAATGACCGATTCCCGGTTTGATTTTTCCTGCTTCCCCTTGAAAAAGGCGCTCTGGTCGACACCGTCTATAACACGGTCCTTCGGCACCTTTCCGCCGGTTATGGCGGCGAATGTGGTAAACAGATCCATTTCATGCACGATCTCGTTGGATATCGATTTCGCGGGAATCTTCCCCGGCCAGCGGATCAAAAACGGTACGCGGAGCGACCCTTCCAATCCCGTGAAGTAACTGCCGCGCCAGGGACCGCCGAAGCCCTGGTGAGGAACCATGGCTTCAGGTCCGTTATCCGCCGTGAAAATGAAGATCGTGTTGTCCCGGATGCCCAGCTTGTCCACTGTGTCGAGCAGCTCGCCAACGTAATCGTCCGTCTGAGCCAGGACATCCGCCCAGTGGCCGTTACCGGTCGAACCCTTGCGGGAGGGCTCCGGCTCCACGGGCATGTGGGTCTGGGTGTAGGGAATAAACATGAAAAAGGGAGCCTTCTCCTTGGCCTTGCGGCTCATGAAATCCTTTGCCTTGTCTGTAACTTCCCGGTCGATGACAAGCCGCTTGGCGCTGTCGTACACCTCGATCTCTTTCGGCTCCTCACCGCGCTTTCCTTCCATTACATATTCATATTTAACCTGAGGATGCGCACCCTTACGGAAAAGATCGCTGTCAGGCCAGTAACTTTCATCCGAGGAGTTGGGGATACCGAACCATTCATCAAACCCCTGATGCACAGGGTATCTACCAGGTGAATCTCCAAGATGCCATTTGCCGAACATACCCGTGCTGTATCCTGCGTCGGAAAGCATTTCGGCCATGGTGTATTCCCACTGGGTCAAGCCGTAGACCCCGCTGCCAAGAGGTACCGATCCGTTCCCGGTTCTCACCGCGTAGCGACCGGTCATGATGGCGGCTCGGCTGGGAGTGCACTGCGCTTCCACGTTGAAGTTCAGGAGTTTCATGCCCTCATCGGCCAGGGAGTCGATCCGGGGCGTGGGCGCCCCGCGCAGGACACCGCCACCATAGGTCCCGAGTTCGCCCCACCCGAAGTTATCCATTAATATGAGAACGATGTTGGGCTTTTCGGCGGCGATGGCGGGAACTGTCAGCAAACCGAACACGAGCATGAAAATGGCTGCAGACACTGCGACCCTGGATATGGAACTCTTCATTCTCCACCCCTGTTTATGGTTGGTTTTAACTTTCCCGTGAACGTGAACGAACACTTAAACGCCTGCCCTGCCTGTCCGTCGTAGCCTGAAAGGCGAAGTCGGAAGCCTGCCGAAGGGTGCCCGGAATTTAATGTAGGGGCCAGGTTTTAGGGGATAGGTGTTAGGGGTTAGCTTCATTAGGTTTTAGGGGATAGGTGTTAGGGGTTAGCTAAACCCTAGAACCTAATCCCTATACCCTGCATTTCCCCCTAGAACCCAATCCCTATACCCTGCATTTTCCCCTAGAACCTAACCCCTATTCCCTATCCCCTAGACTTACGGTGCATACCAAATAGGTGAAGTATAAGCCCTCTCCTGGTGGATCAGCTTCGCCTCCTTCGGAATCTCGGCGCCGAGGCGCACCTTGTCGTAGACAACCCATCGCGGTGTCGGGATCTCGATCACGCGCGCATAGTAGAAGGATTTGTCCATGGTGTTAAAGGCGGGATCCGTCCAGACCGTCCCGAGTTCCGATGCGCCGATGGTGTTGGTCCAGTTCGCGGCCTCAAGGTCGACGGTGTTGCCCACCGGTGTCTTGCAGCGGCCGTCCTTTCCTATCTCGCGGCCGTCAGAAACCGCCACATCGTAAATCTTCTCGTGGGTCTCGCCTTTCTTGTCCAGCCAGCCCTTGATGATCTGGATGCGGTCGAGATTGGCGCCGATGGGGTCCTTGAGCGCATAAACCATAAACGTTGGCGCCTTGTCTCTCATTCCTGACGGCAGATCACCTCCCATGGGCACACCTTTATCGTAGCCTATGAACGCCGGCGCGCGGCTGCGCAGGTCATTGTCGGTAAACTCATAGCCGCCGAAGAAACGCACCCCTATGCGCGGGCCGGTGGTGGCGTAGGTCTCCTTGCGCTCCATAGCGTCGAAGATCGCCTCGCGTGTATTCTCGGACGCCCACACACCCTGGTAGCCGGAGGCCAACAACATATCGCCTTTCCAGGCTCCAAGTTTCGACTCTACAAAGGGATGCGATACCCGTGTTGCCGAAGGTTCAACGCTGGTCGATTTACCGAAAAAGTTTTCCTCCTCGGCCGTGGCCAGGCCGGTATGGCTGTCCGTCGCTCCTACCATGCCGAACTTGTAGGGGTTCGTGCCGAGCTTTTTCTCGAGGGCGAGGCCGTTCTTTAGCGCCTCACGAGCATATTCCCGCTGCAGCATGTCGGGTTTTTTGAGTTCGGTGATGTCAAGGTTGGCGATATCCCAGGTCCCGTAGTCGGCGAACTCATCGGTGGGCGACAAGGCCGGATGCGCCTCGCCGTCACCTTTTATCTGGGTCACCTCGTAGAGCGGTTCCCACTTGGCGCGCAGCTCCACATAGTTCTTGTCGACCTTGCCGCCGGCGTAGGTCTCCAGGGTGGGAAACATCCAACCGTTGGAGAGGTTGCCGTTATGGGAAATCGCAAGGGCCTGGCCGCCGGTTTTGGCCTCATAATCCTCCAGCCACTGATAGAGGTCCAGCGGGTCCTGAGTGCCCACGGGCGGCTGAGTGGTCAGAGGAGTCACCTGACGCCCCCGGTTCCCGTCGTCACGCAGGATCACGTTACGGTGCAGATTGAACCCTTTGGGGATCGACGTCCATTCGAAGCCGATCATGGCCGTGAACCGGCCCGGCTCGTTGAAGTCATCTGCGGCCCCGATGATCCTGTCCCAGACCTTGTTGTAGGTCGGAGAGCCGGGAGAGTAGTCGTTGAGGAGTTTTTCGGGGACCTTCATCTGGGCGAAATGGGTGATCAGGTCGAAGGCCGCCTTGGCCGCAGCTTCGCCGCCCTTCTTAAAACCTTCATGCCACTCCTTGCCTTTGGGTACTGCCAGAACATTGGGCGCCCCATTCTGGATATCAGTTGCGATGCCCATCATGTCGGAATGGTCCGTGACTACCAGC
>Ga0114923_10002945_pt1 | contig 11481 bp, 11 predicted proteins | sample SumtaG_FD_89578 | JGI IMG/M metagenome (GOLD analysis project Ga0114923, IMG submission 89578) | Deep subsurface microbial communities from Indian Ocean to uncover new lineages of life (NeLLi) - Sumatra_00157 metaG | ecosystem: Environmental > Aquatic > Marine > Oceanic > Sediment | place: near...
TATTTAGAATATCTAAGAGAATATATTGAAGAAAATAATATAGATTATTTATTTATTCTTGGCGATGTTTTTGAGAAATCTACAAGAATTCATAATGAGGCTTTTGTTCCTATTTTTAAATCCTTGCATAAATTAAGTGGCGTTATTCCATTATATTTTATTCTTGGCAATCATGATATTTATTCGACAAATAGGCAGGATTCTATAATAGAGACTTTTAGGCCGTTTGGAACTGTAATATCTGGCGGTAAATACGGAAGAAATTTTGAGTCGATAGACACAACAGAGTGGCTAGGAATTGATTTTATACCTTATACTAAAGATGTTAATGTTCTTGGTTTGGAAAAATCAAAAAATAAAATTCTTATGACTCATCTAGCAATAGCAGATTTTAAATTTGATAATAATTATCATGTTAAAGAAACTATAGCCTTTAAGCCAGAACTTTTTAGTGAATATAAATATGTTTTTACTGGTCATTTTCATAATCATCAAAGTAAGCATAATATTGTTTATATTGGTTCTCCTTATCAAATTAGTTTTGGGGAAGAAGGGCAAAAAAAAGGGTTTGTAGTTTTTGATTCTTTAAAAGAAGATTGGGAATTTGTAGAATATAATAGTGCCCCAGAGCATATAACAATTTCTGTAGAAGATGTAAAAAAATTAGATGAAATTGATTTTAAGAATAAATTTGTTAAACTAAAAATAAAAAGAAAGGTTGATGAGTTTATAAAATTAAAATATATTTTATATGAAAGAGGGGCTATTAGTATTGTACTTGACTTTCAGGTGGAAGATATTGAGATAGATTCTACTTCTAAGGTAGACATGAGTTCTTCTTTAGAGCATGTTATAAGGGAATATATAAAAGGGATTGCAGATAAAAATATTGACAATAAAAAATTGCTTAATATTTTTGAGGAAGTGGTAAAAGAAGCATGAGATTTAATTATGTAAAATGGCAAAATTTTAAATCATATGGAGATTACGTTACTATAGTATTTCTTAATAATATTGAAACTAAACTGATAACTGGAGATAATGGATCTGGTAAAACCTCTTTTGTAGATGCTATTATTTGGTGTCTTTATGGAAGAAGTTTGTCTGCCATAGATGAGGTTGTCAATAGAGACGTAGGAAAAAATTGTAAAGTCGAAGTGGAGTTTGAGATAGGGCAAAATTCTTATAATATTGTCAGATATAGAAACCATGATGATTTTGGAAATAAGTTATTATTTTATTTAAATAGTGCTGATGATCTTACTAAAAGAAATATTAATGAAACTCAAAATAAAATAATGGAAGTATTGCAGATTCCTTATTATGCTATGGTTGCTTCTTTAATTTTTTCTTCTGAGGTTTATGTTTCTTTTCTTAGGGCAAAGAATTCTGAACGATTAAGAGTTTTTGACGGTATTTTAAACTTAAGGGTTATAGGTTCTTATTATGATACGGTAAGAAAACTAAGAAAACCTGCCCAGGACAAGATAGCCATTTTAGTGAGGGAAAATGAAAATAAAAATAGTGCTATGGAAAGTCTTAAAATTAATGTAAAAAATTACATCGCTGGAGTGAAAAATACTTTGCAGAGGTTAGTAGATAAAAAAAACCTTCTGGAAGAAGAAAAAGAAAATATTGAAATACGACTTGGAACCATATTACATATTGATCATATTAAAGAACTTGAAAAAAATGAAGAACACAAAAAAATAATTGAGTTTAATAAAAAAATTGATGAAGAAATTCAAGAAGAAGATAAAAAGATTTATGGTCTTGACGAGTTGTTTTCATCACTTAGTGAAAAAAAATCCCATTTAGAGAAATTGGAAAAAATTGATATTGTAGGTGAGATACAAGATAACGAAGAATACAATCACGCTTTAAATCATAATCAAGAAATAGAAAATAGAATTTTGATATTGCAAAAGGAATTGTCAGATTTATCTCATATAGAAGAAAAAATTGAAATGTTATCTGACAAGGTGGAAAAAATCTCTCTTGAAATCACTAAGATAAATCAAAACATTTGTCCTACTTGTAAACAGAAAATTGATTTAGATTTAAGTCTGAAACTTATTCACGAGAGGGAAATAAAGTTTTCTAAATTCACAGATGAGAAGAAAAAAGCTATCGCTGAACATCAAAATACTAGGATGAAAAATGTTCATTTGAAGAGTCAAATTGAAAAATTGTTGCAGCAAAAGTTGACAGTTCCAGAAATTCCAAAATATGATATGGATTTTTTGAATAATCTAGAAAGAACAAAAACTAAAGTAACTGAATCTATAGTTTTGCTAGATAAAGATATTGCCAGTAGGAATAATTTTAATGAAGAAATTAATAACAGAATAAGTAAATTAAAGAGTCAACTCTATACCGAGATTCCAGAAAAGCCAGAACATAATGTTGAATTTTTGAGGAATATAAAAGAACAAGTGGAATCGCTTAAAAATCGAATTGATGAAATAGAAAAGGAAAAACTCATCATAAAAGAAAAGGCAAAAAGTACTTATGATGAGAATTATTTAAAAACTACAAATAAAGAAATTGGTGACATAGAATCTTTTTTGGAAGAAAACTCTGAAAAATTAAAAAAGATTAAAGGTGAAGATTTCCATTATTCTGTATTACAAAATATATTTTCCAATAAAGAAGATGGTCTAAAGAAAATAATAATCAGTAGAATGATTGCTCTTTTTAACGAGAGGATAAATTTTTATTTACCTTTGTTTTTTAATAGAGAAATATCTATTCATTTTGATAAAAATTTAATAGAAGATATTAAGCTAGGGAATAAAGAAGTTAGCTTTTCTACTTTCTCATCTGGAGAAAAAACCAGACTTGATTTAGCAATTTCTTTTTCGCTTTTTATGCTAGTTAAGTCTTTTTTCTCGTCCACTATAAATTTACTTATATTTGATGAAATTCTTGATAAAAATTTAGACAAAGCTGGAGTTAGTGCTGTATTAGAAATAATAGAAAATTTGTCAAAAAATAATTGTATCTTTGTCATATCACATAGATATGAGTATAAGGAGTTTTTTAATAACCAAATACAAATCTTTAAGGATAAAGATGGTTTTTCTAAGTTGATTGCAGGTTAGTTAAGTTAATTATGAGTGACCAAGAGATGCGTAAAAATAAAAGCGATGACGAAGATGGCAGTGAGGCTCTACAAATTCTTCACAATAAGATGGAGTTCTATAACTTTGCAGATAGTTTTGGCACAGTTATTCTTAGGAATGGAGTCGTAATTCATGTCAGAAGTTTTTTTGAATATTTTAGAGAATATTGGAACGACTTTAAAGCTGCGGAATCTATAAAAGGAAAAGTTAAGCTGAATAAAATAATGGAAGATACTGGAGGTGGTATTTTAACTAATGGAGAAGTTGATATCGATATGAAAGAGATAGTTGCTACGGTGTCAATTCATAAGATGATGAAGCATAAAAAAAATAAACAACTACATTTCTCCGTTGATGAAGATGATGAAGAAAGAACTCAAATTATTAATGATGATAATATTAATGAAATTGGAGATTCTGAGTTTTAGTATTGAGCCTTTCTTATTTTTCCAGTTTCTTGTGTAGTCTTTTTCTTTATAAACCTTTTTTGTAGTTCTTCTTTGCTCGGTTTTTTAAATTTACTTCTTACTTTTCTAAATGTTTCTTTGGCTCGCTCAAGTGCAGTTCCAGATGATTTTAGAGGAATCTGTTCTTTTCTTTCTTTTTTCTTTGCACTTTGTGCTTCTTCAGCCGCTTTCCACTTTGCCGCTATTTTTTCTGTAGTTTTATCGAACTTGCTTTTAAATGCTTGAGCAGAAGGAGATTTTTCTATTTTTTCTTTTGTTCTTTTATATGTTTCCGCAGTTTTTCTAATTGCACCTTGACCAGTTTCAGCAACACGCTTTCCTAAAACACTTAATCTTCCAGGGGTCATTTTTCCCAAAGCTTTCATTTGTATATTGAAAGCTTCAGATCTGGCTCTTATTAATTGTTCTTGAGCCGTACTTGGCATTTGTGAAGCAGATCTAGACAGTTTATCCATTTTCTTATTAAACGATTTGAGAATATTTCTTAATCCTGCTGTTTGACTTTTAGTGAGATTTTTGGTTTTTTCTTCTTCTGCTTCTCCTAAAATTCTTTCTAAGTTTTGAATCGGAATGTTATATTTCTGGGCAATTAATTTTAACGAATCGTTTTTTAATTTTTCAATCTCTCTTGGAATTTGCCTAGCAGGAACTTCCTTTCGTTCCGTTGGTTCTGCTTCTGGTTCTTGACTTGGTGTTTCTATAGGTTTCTCGGGTGATATTTCTGCTGGTTTTTCAACGGATGCAGTAGGTGCTTCTGCTGGTTTTTCAACGGATGCAGTAGGTGCTTCTTTGGTTTCACCAGGGTTTGCTCTTTTTACCTGCTCAAAAAAGGATTTTTTAGCAGATTGCAAAACCTTGATGTTGTTTTTTCTACTCGATTCTGAAGTTATATCAATTCCAATATTTTTAAGTAAAGCGATAGCTTCTTCATGACGTTGTTTGTATTTGGCACTCCCAGCTATTTTTCTTATTATATGTATTGCAGTTAAATTATTATTCAGATCTTTTGGGCTGATAGCAGAAGTCTGGCTTTTTTTGACTTTATTTACAAAATCCCTTACATAGTCTTTATCTTTTACAAAAACTTTTGCTTGTTTCCAATTTTGTGAATATGCAGCCTCGCCTCTTTTTCCTGCGAATTCAAAGGCTTCGTTTATTAAGATTTCTCTTACGACATCAGAGAGAATTTTTTCTTTGAACATTGTCTTCTCCTATGAAAATTCATAAATTAACTTTACTTATAAAAAGGTTGACAGAGATTAAAAATTTGGTTAAAATTGGTGAAGATAGGAGTTTTTAGTTGTCTTTTGTTCAATGTCATTTACATACTGCTTTGGGCAGTAGGTTGGATGGAATAGCTTCCTCTGAGGATTATGCCAGGAGAGCTGTAGAATATGGCCATAAAGCATTAGCTATCACAGATCACGGAAGATTAAACGGAATATACGAGCATCAAGTTCAATGTTTAAAACATGGAATAAAGCCTTTAATTGGAATTGAAATGTATATTAATGACGAGTTGGAGATTTATGAGATAAAAAAAGGAAAGGAAAAAAGAAAGAGAAACAAGAATTATCATACAGTTATTTTAGTTAAGAACAGGAAGGGTTATGAGAATTTATTGTATTTGAATTATTTGTCAATGAAAGATTCTTCTCATTTTTATTATCTTCCAAGAATAACTCATAAAGAACTTTTTGAGCATAGTGAGGGTTTAATTATAGGAACAGCTTGTTTAGCCAATCCCTTTGTTTCTTTACTTAGAAACGATAAAATAAAAGAGGCAGCTTTGTTGTTCCAGGAACATTTAGAGGTTTTTGGAGATGATTTTTATGTTGAATTGCAATTTAATGAATTAACTGAGCAATTGGATGGATTACGATATGGACAAAAGACTTCAAATAATTTCATGATGAAGCTAGCTAATAAGTTTAAGGTTCCTGTGGTAGTTACTGGAGACGTACATTATCTAGAAAAAGGTCAAGATAAGTTACAGACATTATCAATTGCCATACGCAATAAGGCTACCATAGATAATCTTACATTTGAGTTTGAAAGTAAAGAGCTATACTATCATAATATAAAAGATTATCTTGAGTTTAATGAACGATGGCATTATGATTATGAGAAAAAAGATATTTTGGAATGGTGTGATAATTCTACGATGATTGCTGATAAATGCGATTTTCTTATTCCAGAAAGAAAGAATTTGCATCTACCAAAAATGTCTGATGATGATGATAAAACCTTAATACTTGAGGGTAAAAATGGTTTGATGAAACGTTTTAATGTTGATGATTATAAGGATATTCCTTATGAATATAGAAAGAGACTAAATCGAGAACTTGCGATACTAATTAGAAAAGGCTTTAGTAGTTATTGCTTAATATGTAAAGATATAGTAGATTTTTCGCAGAAAAATAACATTTATGGTAGATTTGGCCGTGGAAGTAGTTCTGGTTCTTTACTTCTGTGGGCTTTAAACGTGCATAATTTTGATTCAATAAAACATGATTTACTTTTTGAGAGGTTTATGTCGGCACAGAGGTCTCCAGACCTAGTTCTTGATTATTTCGTTGAGGACTAAAACTTTTAATGGGAACAAACAAGTTTATATGCGTAAAATTTTATTGATATGTTTATTTTTCTTATTTTTTCTTTTTGGTTTGGACGGTGAAGGAAGAATAGATTGGTATAGAACTCAATTTGATACTGGGAATTTAGGTAATTGTGGCCCTTCTAGTGCGGCGATGGTAATATCTTGGTATACAGATACATCTATCAATGTAAAAGCTGTTAGAGATTTTATAGGATTTCCTCTAGGAAAAGACGGAGATGTTTCATTTGAAAACTTGCAGAGAGCTTTGACACATTTTGGTGTCTTTTCAGAGATGCAAACAATAAAAAGAATAGGGGATATTGATAAACTACTAAATGATGGTAGCTTGGTAATTTTTTTATTTGTACCTAAACTTATTCCAATAGGGAAAAAAGGTAGTCGTTATGGCAGAAACTATTTAAATAATGGAAGTGGTCACTATTCAGTCATACATGGAAAAGAAGGTAAATATTTTATTATCAACGATCCACTTCCTAATGGACGAGATAGATATTATAGAGAGGATTTTCTTACAAGAGCTTTAAAAACTTGGATGGTGTTAGTAGTGAAAAGAAGGATAGAATGGCGGTAAATGAATTATAAAGAATTAAAAGAATTTTGCGATGAAGAAATAAAGAAGTATCCTGAATCAGATATAAAAAAATATAAGCATGAGATTATACGTGCTAAATATTATTATGATAGTGGTATTAATTTAGTTGACCTCCTGAAAGAAACTCCAAATAAAATATCCAAGCGATATTATATTCCATTTTTACTTGGAATTACTGATGATGTGATAGATAAAGACTTGGAATATAAATTTGTAACAACCGAAAGCAGTGGAGGGGTTGATATAGATATGGACTTTGACCCCGAAGGCCGAAACAAAATTTATGATTATTTAATTGAAAAATTTGGTGATAATAGAGTTCTATCTGTGGGAACTTTTTCTAGACTAGGTCCTGCTTCTGCTGCAAAAGATTTGCTTAGAATTTATAAAATAAATTATCAAGAGTCAAATAATTTTACGAAGACCTTGCAGAAAGAATTAAGCTGGAAAGAAAATATAGAAAACATTCAAGAAAATTTTCCAGATCAATATAAGTTTTATGAAAGATACAAAACAATTCTTGATTTAGTTCCTCACTTTATAAACAAAATAAGACAAAGCAGTAAACACGCAGGAGGAATTGTTATAACTGATAGACCTTTTTATGAATTAATCCCAGTGGATAGAGTAACTAGTGAAGTGGTTACTGCGTTTCCTGAATCTGCTCAAGAGCAAGTTCTTGATAAGTTGGGTATAACTAAATTTGATGTTTTAAGAATAGAAGTTTTAGAAATAATTAAAAATACGATTAATAATTTAAAAGACAGGTTATTTTTAGTCGAGGAAGACGAAATAAAGAAAATTGTGACAGAGAGTTATTTAGAAAAGGAGAATTTTAATAATGAAAATATCAGCACGAACAATTAAAGAAGTAGAAGTATTGGTAAGGGAGAGATTTATTGTTATGCAAAATAGCTTAAATCAACTTGAACGAGGAATAGAAAATACTGATGAAATAAATCAATCATCAATAGCGTTTCACGTTGGAAAAATTCAAAGTGAGTTTCAATATATTACAAATCTTCTTCATATATTTGATAACAAATAATTGACGGTTTTTAAAAATTTGTTTATGCTAAACTTGGAGAAAAAAAATTGCTTGCAATAGATAAAAAAGAATTGAGTAGTCGGTTTAAAAAAGGTGATTGGGAATATGTTTTTAAGGATGCTGAGAATATATCAGATTTTATAATTTCAAAAAATTTTAGAATATATGATCCAGAATTAAAGGCAGATATGACGCAAGAATGTCTGTTAAATTTTTGGAAAAAAGTGCTACAAAATAAATGTGATCCAGATAAAAACGTATTTGCTTTTATATGGCAAAATAGCCATTATCGTATTTTAGAATTGCTCAGGAAAGAAAAAAAGCGCAGTAGCATTGCTAAGTTCTTTTCTTTTAAAGATGATGTTTTTGATTATGTTTCTTATCGAGGTGGTTTTGGCGAGAAGTATGTGCCTGATGATTTAAAAGAATTTTGGGAACAAGAATGATTAAAAAAATGGAATTACATGTGCCTGATCATATTAGAAACAGTGTTAGAGAAAGTTATGAAAAAGGATTATCTCATCATCCTAAATCTGTAGAACTTATGGAATTTTTAGCAGAATTTGATTGGAAATACGCTGGAGATGTTTTTATGTGGAGATTTGGTGGTGATGGTGATAATGGTGAAGAATTGTTGTGTCACTTAGATGTATTTTTTGAAATGAAGAGCGTAAAAAATAAATGATTAAAGTTCTAAGAGAAGCAACAAAAGCAGATTTAGAAGATTGGATTTATAATATTGACTTAGAAGATCCAAAATTATACGAAGAACTCAGAAATCCCAACATGATAGGAATTTTTCAACTAAGCGGTAAAAGTGCCGAAAGATTGAAAAACGATATACAGCCAAAAAACTTTAATGAATTGAATGCAACTAACGCAATGGCTAGACCTGGACCAATGGAAAATGCTCCAATGTATGTTGCTCAAAAAGAAGGGGCCAAGTCTTCATATCCTCCTATGGTTAGAGATATTTTGAAAGAAACTTACGGCGTATGTTTATTTCAAGAAGATATTATGGAGATATTTCATAAAGTTGGGGGATTTAGTCTTGAAGAAGCTAATGAAGTTCGTAACTTAATGAAGAAGCTAGGAAAAGCCGAAAAGAATGAAAGTGATTTAAAAAAATGGAATACAATTATTAAGAAATTTGTTAAAGGATCAGTGAAGAATGGCATAACAGAAAAATCTGCCATTCAAATAGCAGATGATTTAAAGCTTTTTTCTGGATATTCATTTTGTAAAGCTCATTCTATTTCTTATAGTTATATTGCAGCTATAACTTTGTATTTATCTTATTACTTGAGGGAACACTTTTATTCATCTTTGCTATCTACTGAGAGTGATCAATCTTTATTAGAAAAACTTATAAAAATAAAAGCTCAAGGAATTGGTATTTTACCTCCTGATATTAATAAATCTGATGTAAGTTTTAGCGCACTAAAGGATGGTAGCATATTGTTTGGATTAAGTAATATAAAATATGTAAGTCCGAACTCTGCTGCTATGATTATTTCTCATAGGCCCTTTAAATCTTTTTTTGATTTCATTATAAAGACCAGATCAAGATCAATTACAAGTGCTGTAATAAAGGCTTTAATTTCTGTTGGGGCATTTGATCAATTCGAAGAAAATAGAAAAAAGACATTGTTTATGTTTAATAAGTTCTGGAAAAGCAAGAAATCTATTAAGGTAGAAGAAAAGTTGCATGTTATTTATTCTAAATTAGTTTTAGATATGGACAGAGTTCCAGGATTAGAAACAAAAATAGATGACTTAACTGAATATGAAAAATCTTATTTTGGATTTAATTTCTTTTCAACTCCATTTGTAAAAGAGCGAATAGAAGTTTTTCTTAGAATGGCTAAGAAAAGATTAATTAAATTATCATTTAGTGATGTTAATCAGACTTCTGCAAAGATTCCTATTTACATAAAATCCATACGTTCGTTTAAGGATCGAAACGAAAATAGTATGGCTTTTTTAACTGCTGAAGATATGTATGGCAATCAGGAAAGTTTTCCTATTTTTCATTCCTATTTTCAGCACATAGGATCTCTTCTTGAAGCTAACAAGCTGTACCTACTTAATATGTATAAGAGCGAAGATGAAAAAATTATGTTTGGACAAGATGGATGGATTAATAATGCCTTTAAAATAAAAAGAATGGTAAAAAAGGTATAAAGCTTAGTAAAGTTAAAGACATGAAAATTAACAATTTTATTGAGCTTGAACAATTACTTAATGAAGCTGGAAAAAAAGAACCCATTCGTGGTAAGAAATTTGAAAAAGTAGTTCTCGCCGAGCTTCTTGTTAAGTCGTCGATTTCTGGAAGAGCACTAGTTTTGAACATAACTCCACAAGGTATTATAAATAAAAAAAACCCTACTAAAATGATAATTATTGGCAAAGGTAATAAAATTAGATCTTTTGAATTACCTGCCTTAAGCGCTTTAAAAACTCCAGAAGGTGTTTATGATATTGCACATAAATATGTTTCACCAGGTCCTTTTCCTGATTTTAAAATGACAATTAATAGATTTCTTGGATATGATGGAGCTATTCCACTATGGATTGAAGCAAAATCTACAAAAGCAGATGTTATAGCTTTAGGTGAACGAGGTAATATTCATAAAGCGTTGAAACTAACAAGTGGACCACTATATGAATATTTTCAATGGTGGTATAAGCCGGGTTTAGCTAGTTCAAAACCACCTTTAAAGAACCGTAGTGATATTGTGAAACAGGCTAATCGTAGAAAAAAAGGGTTTCTTGGAGCGCTTGGTTTAACCAGTTCTTTGAAAGGCGGTGGTGAACTTTTAGCTCGTGTTGCTATTGCTAAGCCATCTGTTGGACAATTTGGTAAAATTAAATATTTTAAATTTGATCACACTGTTGAATATTCTAAATATGGACATTTTGAAATGTCTCCAAGGGGAATTCTTATTTTTAAATTTAAAGGAAAAGAGTTCTTTAGGATTAATAAAGCAACTAGCTCAAGAGATAGAGAGGCAAAACGAGAAAGAGTTAAAACAACGATGAGTATAAAAAAGGCTATTAAGGGTGGGATAGTAGAGCCTTATGAAGAACAGACGATATTAGAAGATGTAGGTTTGAGAACAATACGTTTTGTAGCATCTATGGACATTTATTCTGATTCCGGATATAAGAACAGAGGTGTTGGACGACTTCTTTGGAGACAAGGGGCAACTAGGCGAATGCCAGTTCAAATTATTTCAATAGTTGGTAGTCGATTTATGGAAAGTTCAAATCTAAAAGATAGGATAATAGAAAATGTTAAGATTTAACAGAACAACAACAACAACAAAAGGAGAAAAATTAATTCCTTTTCTAGTGGAGGGGCAGACTGTTTATTGTTTTAATGCAGCTAAAAAAACTGTAATAAGAAATTTATCTGATTTTGATACAGTTCCCTCTTTTCAGGGAAAAAGGCAGGTTGTGGTTTCTCCTTCGTTTGAGATTGATGATCAGTTATTTGAAAAAGAAGATCCTCTTGATGTTGTTGTTGATGATTATATAAGTGAACAGAACCAGAACCAGAACCTGAACCTGAGCCATCTAATCCTGAAGAAGAAGAGGAAGATTATATATAGAAGGTATATTATGAA
>Ga0114923_10002946_pt1 | contig 11480 bp, 17 predicted proteins | sample SumtaG_FD_89578 | JGI IMG/M metagenome (GOLD analysis project Ga0114923, IMG submission 89578) | Deep subsurface microbial communities from Indian Ocean to uncover new lineages of life (NeLLi) - Sumatra_00157 metaG | ecosystem: Environmental > Aquatic > Marine > Oceanic > Sediment | place: near...
AGTATTGCCTGAAACTCTTTGTCGTTCTTTATGTCGTAAGAAACTATTCCTACCACTGATCTACTCCCTTTTCAAATTCACCAACTATACAATCGTCAACAAGAGTAGAACTCATGCCAAAATCAGAAGAAAGCAAAGTTGCATCTATTAAAGTTATTTTTTCATTCTTTAAGTCATCCAATTGCTCTTTTGCCATATTTGCAAAATCTTTTTTATTGAATTCTTGCTTAATAGTAGATTCTTGGTTAGGAAAATGTTTTAAATCAAGTTTCGCTGCGACTCTTGCCGAAACTATAGCTATTTCAATTCTTTTCAAAACCTTTAAGGATTCTATGCCCTTAATTGGTACTTCGTATTTATTCGATAAACATAAATTTATTTCTGCGTCTGCTTGATCTAGAAAAGGTTGAATATTCGTTATATCTTCCGTACCATCAAGCTTAATCTTTCTAAATTCTTCTTCAATGTCTGCTATTAGTGCGTAAGTCATATCTTTTTTTCTAATAAATTGGTGGATATAGCAAAGGGGTCTATATCTACCTTATCAAGACAAGACTAATTTTTTTTTATTGCCTTAGAAGCTAATAATCGTTTAGCATATTTACCACTGTAGGCCTCACCCTCTTCAATGTATTTTCCATCTTCTCTAATTCTCATCAAGCAAATATATTTTGCATTTTTTAGTTTTTTGTCAGAAATCTTTGCACTTGTTATAATGTTTTCCGCCTCTTCTTTTGCTTTTGCTACAATATCATTTGCTTTAGTCTCCGCCTCTTCTAGAGCTAAATCAATCAGCTTTTGATCTTCTGCAGATATTGTTTTTTTATCTTCACTCATTATTTTGTTACCTTTATTATTATAATTTAAGCAATCGCCTCTTTAATCAGATAAGCAGCATCAATATTAGCTATTAACTGTTCGTACCAATCATCGATTAAGACTTCTATTGAATTAGGAGGATTATCTATATTATTTACCTTAACTCTTCTAGGAGTAGTTGTCTGAATCCTATAACCTAAAGAAACTTGTCTTTTAGCTACTGATTTCGGAGCTACAGCGAATATAACATGTTTTCCCCAAAGTGGTAGCAAGCTATCTGGTTGACCTTGTTTTGCAAAATTTGCCCTTGCTTCACCGATAATAATTTGATCAACCTTAAACGCTCTAGCTAATTCGCCCATTTCTAAACCACCTGGTCTATTATCTTTATAACCCAAACTATCTAATATACTTGGATTAATCGCCAAATTTTCAAAGACTTCCATATTCATTATGGCAATATTTGGGCGCGTTCCTGTATCCGATGCTATGGCTTGACGGGCAGCGATTGCATCAGTTAAAGGGGTAGAGTTTGCTAGATCATTATATTGATCCGTTCCGCTTAAAGTCACTTTATGACCTGAACTATATATAGTGTCATCCCCTAAGGTTGTAGCTAAACCGAATTCCTTTTCAATCCACAAAAGATCCGTCAGATCATCGGTCTCATCTTTTTGCGCATCGAAAGGAGCTTCAACATTCTTAAAATCTTCTTCTGTAACAGTTCCAGACAAAGCATGTTTATCTAAAGAATAATCCTGATCTTTTCTATTATTAAGCTTAACTTTTGGATAAGGTCCATCTCCTGAATGTATATAAGTACCGATACGAAGATGCTCGTTTTTATAACCTCCTAGTTTTCCAGAAGTCTGTATTACTTTTATTGTCGGCAATATTCTTTCTGAAATATAATTATTAGGGCTAAATTTATTACTTACATTAGTCAATAATTTTGAAACTAATGCGTTATTTTGTGTTACCATCTTCTTTACCTATATGAATTAAATTATTTATGCATGTATTCTTACTAAGATTGGTTGCACTTCAACCACATCACTTGCTACTGAACTTTTCATAGTTCTAGCAATCGCTAAATCATTAGCTGTTGTTGCTGGAACAATTTTTCCTGCGGCATCTGATTTTACAAAAACGCCCGCTGCTATAGTAGCAGCCGAAACTGCCAAAGCTCCGCCGCCTATTGTTGCGACTTCTGTTACTTCACCTAATTTAGGCAGATTGAACAAAAATCCAACAGCTGGATCACCTGCGCCCGCGAGTACAATATCTCCTGAGCCATCAAACTTTACTGCTAAATATAGATTAGCAGCCGCGCTTAAATCTGCACCTGCTTTAAGATTAGATATAGTTACATCTTTATTAAATACTGTTGACATTTTATTTACTGTGTTAAGTTAATGAGATTTAATTCTTTATTTTCCTTTAAGACTAGACTATATGCTTGTCCTAGATCTAGGGATTGATCGGCTGCCATCTTTATATCGGCTAACTCAATTATCTTGCTTTCTGCATCTTCTACACTTGCAATTTTCTTCTCTGGATTTTTTCCTTTAAAGTCTGAACTATCTTGGTTAAAATTAATGTCTTTATCGACCGCATTTTCAACAAATTTCTTAATATCATTATTTAAGTAAGCATCCTTTTGAGCTGGTACTAATTTACCCGCTGATAAAAGCTGTGTAAACTCTAAAGTTTTTTCTTGCAGCTCATTTTGTTTTGTAAGTTTTTTGACTTCATCTTGTAGCTGACAAAGTTCAACATCTTTCTGAGATAGATTAATGTTTTTATTATCTTGTTTGCTTTGATCCAAATCAGACGACATCATAGATCTTAATTTTTCGACTAAGATTACTTTTTGCTCGTCAGTAATACCATTGATTAGCTTCAATACTTCTTCCATATTCAATTCTCCTTGAGTTAATTCTATTGACTTCATTCCACGAATATAAGGGATATTTGTTAATGCTGCACCTGTCAAGACATTTTTAAAATTTTGCTTCAACTCGGGATCACGCAAATCGCGATTGTATTCTGCACTTGCAAAAGCAAATTCCTTATTAGTCACTTTTTCACGACCAATAGGTGTTAATTCTATTTTTCCTACTAGTGTATTTTGCTCATCGTTTAATTCTAATTGTTTTATCCATCCCGCTGCCTTATTTCCTTTTTCATGTGAGAAATTGAGGGGAATCATTGGCCTGCCGTCCTGATCGGTTAGGCGGTGTATATTTTTGTCGAAATTGTCTTTTATCTCTAAGAGGATTTCTTTAGTTATAATAAGTTTACCAACAAGAGGATGCTCAAACTCTCCAACCTTCAACAATTCCAAGGTTGCGAATTCATCCACTTCGCTTAGTTCTATCCTATTAACGCTATATCTTATTATATTGGGTTTCATCTTCTTTATCACTTCTTCTTTTTTAGTCTAGAATGTTTTTTTACATTATTCAAGACTTACTTAATTATATTTAATGTTTCGACTACTGGAGTGCCCGCTGATTGTTCAAATAATATCCACTTTACTTGCCCTAATAACCTATAATTATCTTCTGGCAATGGAGAAAATGAATCTAGCGTCATTTCTGTTTTATCTATAGGTTTGATCGCTTGATTAGAGAAATATAAATTTACTAAAGAACCCGCTCCCTTTACTTCAAAACTTGGAGCTGTCCCTATAGATTGGTCTACTTTCATTACATTGCTAGTTAGACATTCATTTACCATGCCTAATGTTGCTGTGATGGGAATGAAGCCGTTTTTTAAGCCTATTGCTGACATTTATTCTTCACCGAAAATAAAACCTTCATATATTGCTTCAGCTTCCTCTGTAATAGTAAAAGCTGCACCTTGATTTTCTTCAAAGTCGGATATCCCTGTTTGGCAATATAAATATTTTATTATCATAAATTCTCCTCTTTATGTTATATCTTCCCATTGCACAGAAAGATATTCACTTTCCATTTTTATTCTGTCAGCATCATTAAAATCAATATCATAAATTATGATTTCCTGTATATCGACATTAGCAAAATTTGCTTGTGTACTACCAATAAATCTAACTCCCAATAATACTCTATTAATATCAAAGTTACCTGTGGATGCAACGGGTGTAGAAGCTACTCCATTTAGATATACAGTATTATTAGTACCGTCAAATTTTACAGTATAAACATAAGGTGTATTGTTGCCAGGGTTACTGGTAGATGCTTTAAGTCCATTTCTAACTGCCCCTAAAATATTCCCAGGGCCAGCCTCAAAGCCAGGAACAAATGAATCTGTAAATTGAAAATCATTACTATTTGCAGTATTGTAAGTGGTATAATTAGAAGTATTCCCCGAAACACTTATTCTACTTCCTACAAAAAATGCTGTAATTTTAGTGCCAGTAATATTGACAATTGCTTCTAAAAAATCATCAATTTTATCAAATCTTATAGCTGGTTTACCATTAGCAGAACTTTCAATATATAAAGGTTGCTTAGCTTCTATTAATTGGATAGCATTACCAGAAGTTCCATTTATAGTTTTCCACTCTTTGACCAGATCAGACTCACTAACATCAAACAAGTCACTTTTAGAATATCCCTCACCAAAAGCCTTAACATGCCATTTTAAAGATGAATTTATAAAAGGATTAATTAAAGGTGGTCTAAAAGCATTAATACTTTTTCCTACCCCACTTCTTGTAATTGTATTAGAGCTAATACCAGACATTAACCCGCCACTACATTTGTTGTTCTAACTACTGGCGTGCCGCTTGCGCTTTCAAATAGTATCCAACGTACTGCTACATTTAATGAGTGTATATCTTCTGCCAAAGGTGAGGAGCTATCTAGTTTCATTTCTGTTTTATCAGCAGGTTTGTCATTTAGTGCCCTATTTGACATGTATACATTTACCGTGCCACCTGTTACCTCAATACTTGCTGCCGCTTCGGAGCGAGAAGGTGTACTTTTTATATCTGCTGTTAAGCATTTATTAACTTGATCTAATCCTATCAATGTTTGACCCATAATTTAACCTATTTAAAATGTTCTACTTTTTATTATTTTTTCCACCTCTGCCTCTGTGCCTGTAAAAGACAATCCTAGAGGGTTAATGGGTGGATTTTTTCGACCCTTAACATTAGCTACAACTATAGTGTTGCAATTATGATGATAAGGAGGAAGATCACCATTTATATATTGTTCTTTAGTAATCGTGCGTCCTGCTAATTCTTTGCATATTGCCGCCGTTGGCGATGGGTTAGTAATGGTGAAGCTTTCCATTGCGTTTAAAACTTCATCATTATGAAACACGTCATTTCTGGCATTATTGACAGCATTGGAAACAAAATTAGCTGCGCCAGTGGAAACAGAAGGTCCATTAATAAACCTATCTGATCCCTCTTTCATTTGTTGCAGTAATAATTCTGTGCTATCGGTATTATCTACATTGTTATTGAATACAAAAAATAAATTTTTCTTGAGGTCTGAATCTTGTGTATCTACTATTAAATCAATCTCGCTTTGTAATCTTTTTTTAGTATTCGATGTTAAGTTATTTATGTCTTCTTTCTCTGCTAGTTCTATGTTTGGTAGTCGTAGCTCACCTTTAACTTGTGTAGTCGCCGTAGATGATGTTTCTATCAATGAATCAAGAATAAGGCGGCGGTATTTTCTAGAATCGGGGATAGGCTGATCTATTACCTCTTTGCGCCTACTTTGAGTTTGATTGTTATTTAATATCACTCTTGTACTATCTAGCAACTTATCCCTTCTTTCTGTTAGGGCGATAACCATCATTTCTTCTAATTGCTCTTTTTCAACAGTAATTAATTTATTCGCCTTTGAGTTTTGCGCCAAATCAATAGACTTGGAAAAGCCACATAATTGAACAGAGGGCTTTTCCTCTTGGGTTTCTAGTTCTTTACCTTCTAGTTGCTCACGTTCTAATCTTGCTTTCTCTTCCTCCTCTGGCGTTGAATCTGGCAACTTAAATTTTTTCCTTAAAAATTCCTTCATGGTATCGGTGGCTTGTGTATATCCTGACTGTGTAAGCATAGTTAATACTTCAACAAATTCTTTACCTAATTTATCATCAATATTAGATGCCTTGATAGTGTGATATATTTCTTGTTTGCCAAAATTAAAATCTACTAAGTCTTTAATCGTTTGTTGATTTATTTGATATGCTATTTTATCAGCATAAAGCTGAATGGAAGATAAAAATATCTGCATTAAATTATTACTTAGTGCAAAAGATCCACTTCCTGAGTTATTTCCTAGCTCCATGAATCCAGCTAGAAAAGATTGTGACATTCCTAAACGCTCAGCTCTTATTGCTGATTGCGTTTTTTCGGGATCAAAAGTTATTGCAAAGTTTTTGACTTCTGTGCCACTAGGTACTACTATTGCGCTTCTTTGGTGCGCTGTAAATGCTGCTAATATCTTTGATAAATTATCTCTGGCTGGTTTTCCTGCGTTAGGTGCGCTGATACCAACTGGAATGCCTAAACTTGTTCTTTCAACTCCGATAGCTAGAATCTTTAAAAAGCTTTGTTTTCTTTTCCAATTACCATAAATAGGGCGCAATAAACTTCTTCCTTCAAAATTAGAACCCTCTCGATTTATTGAAAATAATAAAAGTTTATTTGCAGCTATTCGAGCATCAACATGCAAGTCTCCATCTACAACTTGCCTAAGATGATTTAAACTTCCATCGTGATTTAATTTCCATTCTTCGATAGTTTTCGGGTTAATATGCGAAAATTTCTTTAAAACTATTTTATCGTTAAATTTTGGATGGTTGATTAAAGGTCTATAAACCGTTTCAAAAACCGAATGCCCAAACTCATAGAATGTTAAAGCCTCTTCAAGAAATTGCTTAAAATCTATAGAGTCGAATAAGTTAAATTCTAAAAATTCTTTTATTTCCTGAGATTGCGGAGTTTCTTCTTTGATATTAATATCCCATGTTGCATTGACAATCGGGGTTTTAATAAGTGATAAAAGCATACTTACTTGATCGCTTGATCTCCGCATCATATCAGCTTTTATCGCCCATTCTTGACCGCGTATCTCGTCTAGATACTCTTCAAAGAACTCACCTGAAAATATCTCTGTTCCTGGGCTACTATGTGCAGAAAAATTTGATACTTCTTCTCGTTCCTCTATAGGGGTATTTTGTAGTTTTGTTAAAAGATTTCTTACAATTCTCATTATTTATCACCATTCCAGCATAAACAGTAAAAGCTTATTTCCTATAAGTCCAGTTTTACCAAGTCATTTTTTCATCTATATTGAGGTTATTATCCGCTTCGTCATACTCGGGATCTGCTTCATTTGATATATAGCCATCTAAACCATACCTAATTGCATCCCAACCGTGATCGTGCTCTTTGATAATTATTGGTAATATCTCTTCTGTGGTTTTATCCTGTTTGTATGAATAATAATGCGCCTCATCTAGCATATTTACACATCTAGGATGTATATAGATCATGTCAAAAGATTTTATATATTCTATCCCATCCTCAACACAACCAGGCCATTTTTTAGCACCAGTAACATTAAATCCTTTTTCGTCTCTTTCTGGGTCGTATTCTTGCGCCATATAAGAAATTGTCTCAGGTCTTGAGTTATCAGCTTTTATCGGCCATTTTCTTGCCTCTGGTATACTGCAGAACAATTTACTGAGATCGTTAAGATCTACTCCTACCCCGAAAGCTTCATATTCAATAAACAAGCATCTATTTTGTATAAAAAACCTAATTAATGCTGTAGGATTTAGTGAAAAACCCCAATCTGCACCAAAAAAGAACCTATTATATTCCATCTCATGCAGTTCTGGCGTTTTAAATTCTTTCTTTTCCCACTTTCCTTTAAATATTTGGGCATCATTCCTTGTCTTTGGATACCCAAGCCAGATATTACGATAACTGTCTGGATCTTTTAATTTACATTCTTCTGCATCTAATCTAGACGTTTCTTGTAAAAAAGGATTCTCAAAGTAGTATGTTTTTTTTACAATGCTTCTTGCTCTGGGATTAATAACAAAATTCTGATAAGTAAAGTCTCTTTTTTCATCTGGATTAAAACCGATCCAGATTTCAGAATCTTTTGCTCTAATTGTGGGGATTAAAATTTCCCATGATTTTTTTGTTACCGAAGCCGCCTCTTCTATCCAGCATATATCAATATCCTCTAAAGACCTAATCTCATCAATACTTCTTTCTAATCCTTTAAAGATAAACTCACTACCCAAATAATTGGTAATCGACTTATCAGTTACTTTAAACCACTTATCTAATTTATATTTATAAATGAGATTCTCTAGTAATTTATGGACTGAATCCGCAATAGAGTTCTGATAGTTTCTTGTGCATAGTATTCTCTTTTTACTTTCCAAAGCTTTAATGATTGAACCTCTAGCAAAACTATGAGATTTAACCCCAGCACGGCCACCATATAAAACCTTATATCTCATAGGTGTATTGAGGATAAAAGCTAATTCCTCTGGGAACTCTAAATCTATGGGCTCTTTCATGCCTACTTCTTTTTATCTTCCTTCTTTGTTTTTGGCACTAACTGGACATTAATTGTAGGAGGTTGACCATCGAATGAGTTATGCACCTTACTTTCATCTTTCCAGCCAAAGTTATTTTTAAGGTTGAAGATCAAACCTGAACACATTGGCTTAGGGTCATCTTTACCAAATAAACCTATTAGTTTTTCCTCAAGCTGAGACTCAATTTTAACCTTAGCCGCCTTTACTGTGTAAGAAAATGGTTTTTCTTCATTTTTGCTATATTCATTTAGTCACCCTACTTATTCCTAAAAACAAAGCTAGACCACTAACAGTGTACGGTCTTCCTTCATCATCACAATTATTAAAATAATTCTTAATTTTGATCTCCAATTCTTCTTTTGTTTTAATCTTCAAGACTCCTAATTTTCCCTTTTCCATAGTTCTTTCTTTATTTATTTTAAAATGTTGGTTTAATAAGTCATGCGCGGCTATTATAATCGAATCGAACATCAGTTTTTTCATTTTTCATCTTTTTTTTAACAAAATTAAGTTGCAGTCGATCCAAAACCTGATGAATTAAAGCCCAAGTCAATATGATAGGTCTCTTTCGGTGTAAAATCATAAGAATATTCCTCCATGAGCTTTAAAGCCTTATCCCACTCCCCTGTTTCCTTTTTATAATTATCTATTCCATTTACTGCTCGCTCTATTCCTGCTTTAATTACGTTTACTAATATATTATCTTCGCTTTTATGTTTAATATTAGGTAAGCAAAGATTAAGTTTATCTATTTCTTTTTCTAGTTTTATTATATTATCATTAAGTCTAGTTTTATTTTCTTTGATATTGGTTTCTATAAGGTCAACTATATCATTGTTCTGTAAGTCTACGTTATTTAAAACTTGATAAAATATTTCTACAATAATTGTTGTTGTTCGATTGTTCTTGGTGCTTAATATAGAGTCTACATCATCGCCTTTATCGTATCTAGCTCTTTTCTCAGGATCTTGGAGGACTCTATAAGCTTTACCTATTTCGGCAAAAGATTTAGCATTCCCTCCTTTGTCTGGATGGTGGATTCTAGATTTATCATAGAAAGCTTTTTTAATGCTTTCTTTAGTAGCATTTTTTCTAATTTCTATTCCTAGAATTTGGTATAAGGTTTTATTTGTCATTTTATTTTCTTAACTTACTATAATTACTAGTGCACTTACTATAAAAGCCACAAATACGATTACTCCCACAATAGAGATTGCCTCAAAAATCGATTCTCTAAGAGACTTCTGAGGTTCTTTTTTATTCATTATCCAGCTCTTTAGTATAGAAATTTGCTTAGTACCACAATATGGGCATAGTAAATTTTCTGTGTTTTTTGTATTTATATTAGTCATAATGTTGTTATCTTATACTGCGGTCTTTACTTCTACTAGTTTGTCTTTCTCAATTAACCCCAATAACATTAAATATAAATAACAATTTAATGGCTCATCTTGTTGGTTTACTCGTTTAGAAACATGATATTCAGTAACTCCTAACCTTCCAGCCAATTCCCTGCGGTTTTTTATCCCATATTTAGCTATAAACACATTAATATATTGTCCTGTTTTATCTGATTTTTTTCTGTCTTTTTTAGTCATTCTCCTTCTTTAAAATATTAATAAGTCTTTTTTCTGCTTTGAAAACTCCAAATGTCGAGCATCAGCAGCATATTTAGCAGCATCATCAGCAGCATATTTAGCAGCATATTTAGCAGCAGCAGCAGCATATTTAGCAGCATCATCAGCAGCATCAGCAGCATATTTAGCAGCAGCAGCAGCATATTTAGCAGCATATTTAGCAACAGCAGCAGCAGCATCATCAGCAGCAGCAGCAGCAGCAGCATATTTAGCAGCATATTTAGCAGCAGCAGCATCATCAGCAGCAGCAGCAGCAGCAGCAGCAGCTCTCCACTCTTCTTTTGAATAAACCTTGCCCTTTAGTAAGTTTTTATACATTTTTATTATCTGCTCTGTGGCCTGCATTCCCTTACTACTACAATGCCTTTTACTCCTCTTAAGCAGCTTTATAAAAAATTTAGGCAGCACCAAAGAAAGATCGCTTCTCACTGGCAATGCTTTTATCAATTGCTCAGGAAACCTTTTACACTCCTTCTTAGTTAATTCTTCAAAAATCCTATCTGCTAAACGATATATATTACGCCTTACCCCCGTTTTTCCTTCTAAGTAAGCATGGGCGCCAGTGTTAACGTGAGCTAGGCAACCAATACAACAACCCTTCCCGTCTTCCCAATACTGCCCCTGCACAATTTCGTCTGCTTTTCTGTGAGCTATCGCCCTTTCAACATATTTCTTTTTTAGCTCGGGATCGCCATAAAATGATATTAATTTCTTTTCTTTCATTTTTTTATCTTCTTCAAATCCGTTAATATATTTTGAATCTCTTCATTTGAAGCCCACCGTTCGATAAATTCAAATTGCAGATCATGACCAATTACTATTTTTTTTAATTTTTTTAACATTTTATTCCTTTCATTTCTCATTTTTTACCTTTTAATTTATTCATAAAATCCTCTTTGTTGCCAATAATTCTTGAAAATCCTCTTTTTTGATTTTATAATCTACATTGTCAACAGTAATAATCTTATAATCATCATTTACATTAATTCCTGTTATTTCTTCAAAAATCACAGGATCAAAATTAGGTAAGTCTTTTATTTTTTGTTTCTCTTCTTTGATCATTCTTTCCCAGCCTTTTTGCCAGCAATATTTATAATCTCTTTTCTTTAGATAACCACCAGTAGTTTTGTATGTAGGAAAATCTACTTTTTCCTTAGTAGTCATACTCTCCTCAAAAATCCACGTACACAAAGATTTAACATTCTTATATATTATAGATTGCACTGCAAATAATATGGGATCATCAAAATCAAGAGCTGAATCTTTGTTAAATAATCTTACTTTGGGAGAGTTTGTATTAAAATAGCCTGTGTTATAATCGCCTGTGTTATAATAGCCTATGTTATAATCGCCTGTGTTATAATAGCCTGTGTTATAATAGCCTGTGTTATAATCGCCTGTGTTATAATCGCCTGTGTTATAATAGCCTGTGTTATAATCGCCTGTGTTATAATAGCC
>Ga0114923_10002949_pt1 | contig 11471 bp, 11 predicted proteins | sample SumtaG_FD_89578 | JGI IMG/M metagenome (GOLD analysis project Ga0114923, IMG submission 89578) | Deep subsurface microbial communities from Indian Ocean to uncover new lineages of life (NeLLi) - Sumatra_00157 metaG | ecosystem: Environmental > Aquatic > Marine > Oceanic > Sediment | place: near...
CAACTTATCTGTGGGGGCATTCCTTGCCCCCTCCGCATTCTCCCACAAGCGGGAGCTGCGGTCTCCCCCACAGATAAGTTGCAAAAACACGGCGCCCTCCCGCCAGTCATTCCGGAAAAGAGATCATTGTGCCCTATCTGTGATGTCGAGCAGTTAATCTACTTTAGTAAGTGAAAAGGGGTTATGCAAAGGTCTCTCTGCGAGAGATAAAAAGACCTCCTGAAGCTTACCACAAATCTATCAGATCGTTTTTCTCATCAAAGGCCATTGGTTCCCAAGGTTTTAGGATCTGCAGGTCAGGATTGGAGACAGCATCGCCCTCTAAGGCCCGTGAGACCAAAAGCGTCTCTATTGCGGCGGTGTTTTTGATATGAATGATTCGCGCTGTCTCAGGCTTTACCATGCCTATGGTGTTGAGGCAGGCTTCTATGCATTCACGATCCGTATCAAAATACATGGGAATAGCCGCTTTTTCCGGTGAGATTGCCGTTAAGGCGTTAGCATAGGTCTTTTCAATGTCGAGTGCATCCACGAGGCGCCTGGTAGTTACGTCTGCCAGCCCGATACCGTTTCCGTTTCCATTGGATTCAGGGCTCAAATCTCTCACAAAGATCCGTTTCACGTGCGGGGCAGTGAAAAAGTCACTTATGATATCCCTGTGCCTTCCCGTGATATTGGAATCCATTCCAATCCCGCTGATCTCCTTGCCGATTTCATCCACGATCAAAATATCGATCAGGTCAAAAGGGATTTTAGGCATCATAAATCGTGTCTCTTCGAGCAGGGCGCGTTCCGACTCAAACCAGTTTTCGGGCCTTACAGCAGAGATTCGAGAGACATTCTTGTGGCCGTCTTCAAGTATGGCGAGTCCAAAGAGGACGGAGCGGCTTTCCATGATATGGCGTGCAGCGTCTTGCAGGATGCTAAAGGTATGCTGGACCGCAGCACGGTGGTACAGAGCTGCCCCTTCCCCTTTGCCGAGCCCGACGGTGAGCATCTTGGTCAGTCCGCTTTCAATCGTCCCGTGAAATTTTGTATGGGGCTTAATCCGGTTGATTACCACAAGGTGGTCGGCCTCGGCCGCTCGTCTGTCCATGAGGATCGGTATCCCAATCTCCAATGTCCCGACCTTGACCACATCTTCAGCAGCAAGTATAGGCACACCAACGAAGGATTCATTAATGCCGAGCCCGGCCAAGACCGAGAGTTCACCCTTTGGTGCGTTGCCCCCGTGGCTCCCCATAGCAGGGACAATAAAAGGCTTTAAACCCAGGTCCTTCAAAAATTTTACGCATTCGGAAACAACAAGAGGAATATGGCTGATGCCCCGGCTTCCGACCGCTACTGCTATAGAGTCACCGGGTTTTGTCGCTGAGGCAAGGTGAAGGTCCTGAATAGCCTTGTTTGTTGCTGCCGGGATGTCTTCGAGTTTTTCGGCGTGGAGTCTCTGCCGAACCAGGGCCATTTCAGGGAAAAGCATGATTGGTTAAGAGCCGCCTCCTTCGCGCAACCAGGATTTTTCCGGCTTTGATAAGATATAGATTCCCTCTTGATCCTTTTTGTATCCAAGCTGCTGGAGATCCTTTTCCTCATTGATGCGAACAAGATAAACCATTATTTCTTCTGTCTCTTCGATATTAAAATTGTAGACATGCTCTTCCAGGAAGATATAGGCCGGTTCCATGCCGTGTGCGGGTTTTATGTAAAAGGGATACTTATAGGCCTCGACGCCATTTGCCTCGCAGCGGGCTATCGGTTTTTCATCCATTTTCATGCCTCCGGTGGGAAAACAGCGCGATGTAAATTGAAGAGGGGGTAAGACAAAAAAAATTATCGAATATTTAGGCGAGGAATTTGGAAACTGGTCCTTGATCCTATATTGACCCGGACCAAGGACCAGATACCGGCAATTGCGATTAGATTATGTCTCTTCCACAGTAATTGCCTCTGCCTCACAAACCTCAACACAGCTTTCACATCCTAGGCACTCTTCTGCGTTGACGGGCTCGCACTTTTCGTTTTCGAGTTCAAGAACCTCCACAGGACAGACTTCAACACACTCTCCACATCCGGTGCACTTGTCCTTATCCACTGTTGGTGTAAACATGATATAATGCCTCCTTTCTTTATTTTTTCAATAGGTTTCACGCCTAAAGCGATCTTATCCGTAATCGTGAGATATGCCGTATTACACCAATTCTTTAAAACCGTCAAGCCTTCTTATGATTTTGGTGATTTTTGTGGGGAAAAGGCGGAATTCTTGTTTCTTCAGGAGACCGCGGGTCGGCCTTCCTCAATTATTCCTACCAGGGTATTCTTGATCCTGGCAGTCTTGTTTTCGTCAGCGCCACTCTCCACGCCACAGCGCTGATTCAACAGGTTGCGAGCAACTTGGCCGGGCACCACATACCAGCGTAATGATATGCTCCTGTCGTGAGATTTCATTGTTGACTCTCTCCAGTGATCAATCCTTGTCTCTATTTCACGGCCCGACTGTACAATCTCTTCTTGAAATGTCCGGCTCCAAGGCGTGGTAAGGATTGTATCGAAGATCTCCTGAAGGTGGTCGGTCCAAGGGGGGCGATTTTTGAGTGCCTCTTCTGACTCGGTTTTGGTGTAAGTGATGTTGAGTTTCAAGATTTCGACTTTTTCTTGTACCTCGTCGAGGAGGTAGGCGAATGCTAAACGAGAATCTGTAAAGAGGAGACCGGAATCGGCAGGATCATTCTGGAAGAGGTGGTTCCATGCGGCCACCCTCTTTTCGATCATAAAACTACCCGGGTCTTCTTGCATAGGAGGAAGCGTTTCTTCTTGGATAAGGTAGCGTGCCTCCTCGGCTTGGTCCTGGCGAAAGGAGCTTTGCAAGGCATGATACTGATCATTAAGCCGATTCAGTTGTTGCCTTAATTCCCAGGAGTGCTGGTCAAACTCCTGTGCCAGGTGAAGAAACAGCTGGACGGGAAGCCCACTCTCTTCGAATGTCCGGGAGCTTTTTGCGGCCATGGTTCTAATGTCAGAGGCGATTCTATGTGTCTCCGGACCAACGGGTGCAATGTCGTTTCCAGCCGTCTTCAGGTAGGACATGTCGGCATACTGGTGCAAAAGCCCCCAGTTCTTGAAATTCGGTAGTGCTGTGTCCAGAAGCTCCTTGTTGATGCGCTTTTCAAAAGGGCTTCGAACATCCATAAAACCCTTTTCCATCCAGGGCAGAAGGGCATCTTGAGACTTAGCGTGAGCTGGCTGATATACAACTATGTGGTGGAAACAGAGCGACATGGCCTCCACCAACGAATGGGATATGAAAGTAAAAGGGAAATAAGCGGCGGATAGGATTGTCGATTTACAACTCATGGCACCATCTCGTAATTTTCTGTCCTGGTAATGTCAGTTGTCCGCCAAAATCTTCTTGTCTTTAACCGCCACCCCAATAGCTTTAAGGCGTTCTCTGATCCGGTCTGCCGTCTCCCAGTCCTTTATTCGCCTTGCCTCTTCACGCTCAAGCATCAGCTTTTTAACTTCTGCATCCTGGAGCTGTTGTTCAAAGTCAAAAATGTTTAGCACCTCATTGACCTTCTTGAAGGCATCGATGATCCGTCCGGCTCCGTCCTGATCCAGTTCTTTGTGCATGATCAGGCGATTTACCTTTCTGACGACCAGGAAGATTGTTGCCATGGCAGATGATACATTAAGGTCATCATCCATTGCATCTGTAAAACCCGTTTTTATATCATATAGAAGCTGGTCCAGATCCGGATGGGGGCGCCCGTCCATCACGCTGTTTAGGAGGGAGACGCATTCATCAAATCGATGTATGGCCCGGTCGGCCTGGTCGAGTCCTTCAAAAGACAAATTCAAGGGCTTGCGGTAATGATTAGAAAGAAACCAGTATCGAATCACCCTGCCGCTGTATCCTTGTTCCAACAGATCCCGGATATAAGGGATAGCGGCATCCCGTCCTGCCTTCTTCCCTTCCGACAGCACCAGTTCGCTGTGTATCCAGTAGCGTGCTAAAGGTTGTCCGGTCAGAGCGCCGCTGATGGCCATCTCATTTTCATGGTGAGGAAAGATCAGGTCACGGCTGCTGGTGTAAATGTCGAGTGTCTCCCCAAAATATTTCATGGCCATTGCAGCAGACTCTATATGCCAGCCAGGCCTTAACTGGCCCCATTCGGTTTTCGTGTAGATACCCCGCTTGAGTTCAGAGAGTTTGGCTCGCTTGAGGAGTGTAAAATCCCTTGGGTTGTCTTTTTCATACTCGTCCAGATCAACGGTTGAGCCCAGCTTGATCTTATCAAGGTTGATCCCGGAGAGTTTGCCGTAGTCCGGGAATCTGGAAATATCGAAATAGACCGACCTGAGCTTTTCATAGGCAAACCCCTTTTCCACAAGTCGGCCGGCGAGTGCCACCATATCTTCAACATGTTCGCTTGCCCTGGGGTACTGTGTGGACGGCTTTATACCCAGGATCTTCATATCTTGCATGAAGGCTTCGAGATACTTATCCGTAAAGGGTTTTAAGGATATGCCGGCCTTTTCAGACCCCTGGATGGTCTTGTCGTTAAGATCAGAAATGTTCATGATATGCGTTACAGCGTATCCCTTATATTCCAGGTACCGTCGAACGAGATCAGCCAAGACGAAACGCCTGCATTCCCCAATATGCATGCGATCGTGAACAGTAGGCCCGCAAGAATAGCAAGTTACCTTGCCGGGCAGAAGGGGCGCGAAGGGCTCTTTGGTGCGCGTCATGGTATTGTAAAATTTAAGGTTTGTTTCCTCACGTACGGCAAAGAGCGGGGTGCTTAGATACCGTTCTCCTCCGTCCGGGAAAATCACCACCACAACACCTTCGGACATAGACCTGGCTTCTTCTTGTGCGACGGCCATGGCGGCTCCCGCGCTCATGCCCGCAAAGATCCCTTCCTCCCGGGACAGACGCCGGGTCATCTCAAAGGCGGCCTCGTCATCTATATTGATCTTCCTGTCCAAGCGCTTCTTTTCATATATCTCAGGCTGATATGACTCCTTCATATTCTTGAGGCCCTGAATCTTGTGACCGAGGTAAGGTTCGACACCCACGATCTGTATGTTTGGATTGTATTCCTTCAAGCGCCTGGAAGTTCCCATAAGGGTTCCTGTGGTCCCCATGGTTGCAACCAGCATGGTGATTTTTCCTGCTGTTTGTTCCCAGATTTCCGGGCCGGTCTCATCGTAGTGGGCCTGCCAGTTGGCTTCGTTATTGAACTGGTCCGTCATAAAATAGGTATCAGGGTGTTCGCGGGCCAGCCGGTAAGCTTCTTCTATAGCACCGTCTGTTCCAAGATGGTCTGGTGTCAGCCGGATTTCCGCTCCCATGGCCCGAAGGATCTTCTGTCGTTCTATACTGGCCGATTCAGACATGGTCAAAAGAAGCCGATACCCCTTGACCGCACAGACCAGGGCTAAACCGATTCCTGTGTTACCGCTTGTGGCCTCCAGGACGGTCTTGTCCCGTGTCAGGGCGCCGGAGGCTTCTCCTGCTTTGATCATGGCCTTGGCAATGCGGTCTTTTATGGAGCCACCAGGGTTGAAATATTCAAGCTTGGCCAAGATGGTAACCCTGGGGTTCGGGTTGAGTTGCTTGATTTCAACCAGTGGCGTATGGCCGATAGTATCTATAATTGAGTGCATTGTTTACGATTGATGATTGACGATTGATGATTGACAATAATCCGAAATCCTCTATCAATTCAGGATTCAGGACTTCCAGTGGGCGTTCTTACTCGAGTGCCCCTTGAATCTGACCCGCTACATCCTTAATCTTTTCCATGTCGCCTGCAGCCGGCTCCCAGTTGCAGATGGGCAGCCCATCGCCCGACCACCTGGGAACGATGTGTACATGAAGGTGCGGCACTACTTGATTTGCAGTGCGCCCGTTTAGTTGCATAAGATTGATCCCTTCGGGATTCAGGGCCTTTTTGACGGCGGCCGTTAGTTTGTGTGTGGCGGACATAACCGCCAAAAAATCAGCCTCGGTAATTTCATGGATGGTGGCAGCATGGGCCTTGGGGATAATCAGGAGATGCCCGTCATTGAGGGGATTTATATCCATAAAGGCAAATACCCTGTCGTCCTCATATACCTTCACCGAGGGGATCTCATTGCTGACGATCTTACAAAAGATACAATCCATGATTGGCCTCCTTCCATATACTAACGAGAAACTTTTGTACCCGACATTGGTTTGGGGTTATGATGTTGGGTAGTTAATGTGTCATTATTAGGAGAGCAAGAATCTCCCGTCAAGGAAAATTGCAAGATCGTGTGGGCTTTAGACACTGTGGGCACAAAAAAAGTCCGGAATTGAGGACTTGTAGCTTAAATTGGTCTGCTGCGACTAACCCGAAAAGTGGACGTATCCGCCCGGCCCAAGAGGTTCCTTGCCTTCTTCTGTCTCAAGCCAGACGCCGGCCTCCGGGATGATCGTGCCTATCTTTGTGGCGGGTGTGTTTGAGACCTTGGCGGCAATGGATTCAATCTTCTCTCTGTCTGCGGGTGATGCCGTGAATAGCAGCTCATAGTCTTCACCACCGTGCAGGGCCCAGTCCAAAGGCCTTTTTTCTGCCTCAGCCGCCAGTTTCAGCAATTTGTCCGACATGGGTATGGATGTGGCCTGAAGCAATGCCCCTGTGTTGCTTTGCTCGCAGATATGGCCGAGGTCTTTGGCGATACCATCTGAGATATCGATCATGGCGTGCGCGATGCCGCTTTTGCCAAGGGCCTTTCCCATGTCAAGCCGAGGGATCGGTTTTTGGTATGCCCGGACCATGGGCTCATACCCGGGTGATTCTGAAGCCTTTTCGTTCAAGAGGAGAAACAGCCCTGCGGCCGCGTTACCCAATGTGCCGGTTACCCATACATCGTCGCCGACCCTGGCACCTGAGCGGTACACCACGCCGTGCGGCAGGGAATCTCCCATAAGTGTTATGGTGATTACCGCACAAGAGGGGCTCTCCACCGTGTCTCCTCCAGCCAGGACAACGCCGGTTTTGTCCGCAAGGTCTTTAAGTCCCTTCATGAATGACTCCAAAAAGCTTGCTTTTGTGTCCGGCTTTAATGCGATTGATAAAAATGCCGTGTGGGGCTTGCCTCCCATAGCGGCAATATCGCTGATATTAACGGCAAGGGCCTTCCAACCGAGGGCTTCCGGGGAAAGGGTCCGGGCCGTGAAGTGAATCCCTTCGATCAGAGTATCTGTGGTTACCAGAAGAGCCCTGTCTCCCGAGGTTTCCAGAACCGCGCAATCATCGCCGATCCCCTTCTTTATGTATGGCGGCAGGTTCGGGGATACCTTACCATGTATAAGGTTAATGATGCCGGCTTCACCAAGGTCCTTTATACTTTTAGCGGTCATAGTTACTAATGAGAACGTTTTATACCTGACATTGGTTTGGGCTCATGATGTCTTTTCTTTCGTTCCGAGTCTCCCTCACGCCAGTCACTCCAGAAAAGAGATCATGACCCCAGTGTATGATGTCGGGTAGTTGATGTATTTTTTAGCAAGTTTTCTATTGTGATCTTATTTTTTGCCGGCGGAGTATGCGGCCTTTTCCATTCTTCTTAACATCTCGTCCGGCCCCAAGAAACCAACCGCTCTCAAGTTATGGAGCCGCTCGCCCTCTGCGCTTATAAAGACTATTGTAGGCAATCCCGACACATTAAATTTTTTTGTTAAGGGAGTACAATTGTTATCCGGTGAGGTACAATCGACCCTTACCATAATAAACTTCGTTGATTTTTCCGCGACCCTTTGATCCGCAAATGTCTTGCGGTCCAATTCCTTGCAGGCAGCGCACCAATCCGCGTAAAAGTCAATAAGGACAGGTTTATTTACCTTTTGTATTTGTTCAATGGATTGCCCTTTATAGTACACCCAATCGATTCCTTGTGGCTTGGGTCTGATTGCCGCGTTCACAAGTAAGACCCCTGAAAGGATGAGCAGGATGCCCAAAAAACCGCGAATTATCTTAAAACCTCGGGTGTAGCCTTTCCCATGCTCCAGGAAACCGAACAAAAGTCCGCCGAAGATTCCGAGGATGCCAAGATAGAATCCTTGCTGGTCATGGATCTGTTTGGCTTGTGGAACCAGGAAATAAATGGCAACGCCGATCAGAAGAAGGCCGAACAACTTTTGTACCCAGACCATCCACATACCGGATTTGGGCAATCGGTTCAAAAGCCCGGAAAACGTGGCCAGGAAAAGATAAGGGAGCCCCAAGCCCAGACCCATGACGAAAAAGAGCAACGCGCCTTTTGCTACAATCCCCAGCTTGGCAACAACACCGACCAGCCCGATGATGATCCCTGTTGCACAGGGGGCAATAACCACTCCGACCGTCAATCCCATGATAAAAGAGCCAATGGCGCCCTTCCGCGATTTGCCGAACCTTGTCATTAAAGACGAGGGGATTGTGATTTCAAAGGCGCCAAACATGCTTGCCGCCATGGACAGAATAATTATGACGATGATGATGACAAACCAGGGATGTTGAAATAAAAAGCCCCATTGTTTGCCGGCAACACCGGAGATTAATCCCAGCACAGAAAAAACAAAGGCAATTCCAACGACATAAAACAAGGATAGAACAAACATCTCCCGCTTTTTACCCTCGCCTTGTCCCACAAATAGGCTGACGGTCATCGGAATAACAGGGTAAACGCATGGAGTTAGATTCAAAGCAAGCCCGAACAGGAAAAAGGCGATCAGGGCATATGGAAGCCCTCTTTCAATTAACCCTTTGGCGCGCAGTTCTTCTGAGGTAAACGGTAATCGTTCACTTCCTCCCAAACCCTCCTTCTTGAAGAAGGAGTCGGGCAGGGTGGGAGTGGCGGCTTTTTGTTGGAAGATATCTTTGTTAATCAATTTAACCGGTTCACCCGCCTTGACAATCTTCAAAGGTATCTCAAACTTGACAGTCATAGGCATGAAACAGCTTTGATCGTTACAGGCCTGATAAGCCAGCAAGCCCGAGGCTTTTGTATCTCCCAAAGAAATATCCTCAGAAAGTTTGCCCTGGGCTAACATTACGATTCTGCCCTCGTAAACGGACAGCTTGTCGGCGGAAAAGGAAAACGATTTGAGCTCGGATTCCGGGTAGCGCACGTGGCCGAAGGCTATCTCTTTTTTCTCATCAAACCTGACGACCGTCGGCATCAGAGACTTACCCATCGGCTTATGGCTGTTGATGTGAAAACCTTCCCTTATGGTTGCGACAACGGCCGCCTGAAACGCTTCCCCGGGATGGATGCGCGCATGGCTTGCATAAACTTTCACGCGTACCACATTCGAGTCTGTGTCCGGCTGTGCGGATGACAAAGAGGCAGACAAGAATAGTAATGATGCGATAGCCCCGCATAGCGAAGTGAATTTAATTATCGATTTCATTTGTGCGATTGGATAGCAGATCCTTCAAGTTTTTTTCCAACTCTTTTTGAGCCAAATACCCCTTATGAATCTTCACGATATTGTTCCGATTGTCTATAAAAAACGTTGTCGGCAAGACTTTCACACCACCAAAGGTACGGGTTATTTTGTCCTGATCATCCATGGCTATTTCATAGGTTATCTTGTTTTGAGCAACGAATTTTCTAACCGCAGACGCAGAGTCTTGTGTGGCAATGCCCAAGAAGGCTACTCCCTTGTTTTGATAAGCTTCATGCGTTTTTTCGAAATACGGCATTTCCTCTATACAGGGACGGCACCACGAAGCCCAGAAATTGACCACCACCAACCGATTCCGACCGGACAGCTCCTTTAGTGTGAATTGCTTGCCCTCTATGGTTGTGATTGTCAGATCAGGGGCCTTGGCAGGGATATCGTCAGGTCCCTTTGCAGAAAAGAACTGTTTTATGGAGACAATCCCGTCAACCTGCAGGGGATCAAATACTCGATGAACAGGCTGTGCCAGCTGAGCAAATAAGACAGCCCCGATCAAAAGTCCCCCGGCCACTACCATGTATCGTTTGACGCCGCCTCCCAGGCGGACCAGCGTGGAAAGGGGTCAGCCGGCAATCAGCATATAGCCGACCCCCTGAAGTACTCCACCCAGCAGGCTGTGCAATCCCGGGGCACCTCCCCAGCCGACATCGGCTCAGGTGGGGCAAGGTTCATAACCCCAGATATTCACCAGGCCGAAAGCTCCAATACTGACCAGCACCCCAACTAATTGGTAATAGCGGCCCGTCATGAAAATGTCGCTAAAGGCCCCTGGAATCGAGTAATTGGTCCGCCTTACCACAATAGCCAGGGCCATCCCGACTAATAAGATTAACACATTACCTGACATGTATCTATCCTGCTACGACTTTCAGTCCCAGCCACATCCCTATGATAATCCCACCTACTGCAATGAAACTGGCCACGTCTAATCCGGGAACCCCGGCGAGCAAGTGTTTAATCACGCACCCATTGGCCAGCAAGACCCCAAAGCCGATCAGCACACCGCCGCCGATGTCATAGACAAGATCCTCCCGCAGGATCTTTTGTTCATTAAATCTTTTCCAGGTGAGGTGCCGCGACAAGACAGCATCAATGAAAGAACCGAGAACAATCCCCAGTATCAAAAACCTGAGGATGGGGGGGATACCGGAGAGAAGGTAGTTGCTTTTCAGAATTACCCTTTCACCCCACGAAAGGGTGTTGGCCAGAAACCCCCCGATGGAAATGACCTCGGGTTTTCCGGTTGATGACCAAAGGGGGGAAATAAAATAGAAGAGGAGTCCAAGCAGGCCAACACCGAGACCACCGAGGATCGGCTTGAACCACGGGCTGGACGACCATGACTTGACAGATCGGACGTCATACATAACGATTATCTCCTCTCAAGGCTTAACACGATTTCTACGACTTCTCTGTGCACGGTCTGCGGGTCTTTTGAGGCGTCAATCACCCGAAAACGTTTTGGCTCGCGTTTGGCCAATGTCAGATAACCCTGGCGTACCTTTTCGTGAAAGGCAAGTGTCTCCTTTTCAAAACGATCTTCAGGCAGGCCCTTGGACCGGCTATTGATACGCTCCCATGCCCGCTCAAGCCCCACATCAACCGGAAGGTCAAGGATGAGCGTCAGATCCGGTTTGAGGCCGTCCAGCATAACCTGATGGATCTGTTGAATGAGTTCCAGGTCAAAGCCCCTTGCATATCCCTGATACACAGTGGTTGCGTCAAAAAATCGGTCTGATACGACCACCTTGTTAGCGGCCAAGGCGGGCTTGATTACTTCATGGACGTGTTGTGCCCGGTCAGCTTCGTACAAAAGCAGCTCTGTTAAGGGAAGCATGGTGGTGTGGCTGGAGTCTAAAAGGATGGCTCGAATCTTCTCCCCGATCTTGGTGGCCCCTGGTTCGCGTGTGGCGATGCACTCATAGCCCTTTGCCAGCAGCAGTGAGACGAGAAGCTTTATCTGTGTGGTTTTGCCGGAACCCTCGATTCCTTC
>Ga0114923_10002950_pt1 | contig 11471 bp, 10 predicted proteins | sample SumtaG_FD_89578 | JGI IMG/M metagenome (GOLD analysis project Ga0114923, IMG submission 89578) | Deep subsurface microbial communities from Indian Ocean to uncover new lineages of life (NeLLi) - Sumatra_00157 metaG | ecosystem: Environmental > Aquatic > Marine > Oceanic > Sediment | place: near...
TCGCTCCAAGATCGATCACTTCAAACCCGTGAGTCTTCATAAGGGTCATAACGATATTTTTCCCGATTTCATGGATGTCTGTTAATACCGTGCCGAACACAACGGTGCCGAGTTTTTCAAGTTTCTTCCCTGACCTGGCAAGTTTTGGTTCGATAACTTTCATGCCTTCCTGAAATGTTTCAGCGGACATGAGCAACTCCGGTAAAAACACATCGCCTCTGCCGAACAGCTCACCCACATACTTCAATCCCGGCATCATACCATCCCGGACAAGCTCCAGGGGATCAGCCTCATTGATGACATCGTTTATTGCCGCCAGAAGAGCGTCTGTGTTACCCTCTTCCACTGAAGCAGACATCTTCTTATATAAATCTTCTTTGCCCATTTAAAAAAGCCTCCCTGTATTAAAATATTTTTTAAACTACCAAAATTTAATGTTGACTAGTTATCTACCTAATTATACATGTGGCTCTGTGATTGTCAATATATGGTTGTTTAAAATTACACTTCCTTCCATTCAATAAGTATCTTTTTCACCGTTGGACTTGTATTAAATTATAAGTTTTACTACCATCTGATATGCAGCAGGCGAAGAGCATCGGGTGCATACTAAAATATCAAAAATCGACTTTGATTTCTTTGAGTATGGAAACAGCCAATTTAATAGACTACGGAAAAACGCTTGTGATTCAGGTTATAGAAATTGGATTGAAGCAGTATAAAGGAAGGTTAACTATTTTTTAAGAGGTGTTAACATGAAGGTATGTATTGTTTATTACTCACGCTTCGGCAATGGGAAAAAATGCGCAGAATATGTTGAGGAAACTCTGAAGCAGAATGGACATTCGGTAGAATTGTTTTCAGTTACCGGGGTCAGAGCCGATTCCCTGCCCGTGGCTGATCTTTTCATCTTCAGTTCTCCCACCCAAATCGGAAATCCTCCGGGAAAAATCAGGCGATTCTTAAGAAAATTGAAGCTGCCGTTGGCGGCAGCCAAATACGCCCTTATTTCCACCTGCGCGGATGAGAACAACCAGGTATTACCTAAACTCTCTGAAATTTTGGATAAGAAAGGTCTTCAAAAGGCTGCAGCAGGAGTTAAGATCAAGGTGCTTGGGCTAAAGGGACCGCTGGAAGAAAACTATACGCAGAAGCTTGATTCCTTTGTCCAGAAATTGTCAGAGCCGGCAATTAGTTGAGCTTATAAGAGAGCACGTTACAAAAGAGCACGATTGTATTAAAAATACATGGCCTTGAGAAAGGTATTCATATAGTCCGGATGGATAGTCAGCTCTATATAATCAACCTTTCCGGCAATCTCAACCGCGTCCCGGCGCTTCCCGGCTGAGACCAGCATCTGTTTCGCCCCCATTCCCGCGGCATTGCCCACCTGGCGGAACCGGCTCACCGGAAGCGGGGGAAACATCCCTGTTCTAATGGTGCTCTTGATATCCAGGTAGGTGCCGAAGGCCCCGGCCACAATAAACTCATCCAGCTCTGAAAAATCTATACCTGCTTCTTTTAGCAGGATATCGATTCCGGCTCTGATAGCGGCCTTGGCGAGCTGGATTTCATTAATGTCTTTGCGGGTAATGATGATATCGCGCCCGTGCGCGCTGATAGAGGAAGGGGCGAGCACAAATTCCGCCTGATTATCCTGGTTTGTGCGCACCAGGGGCGAATCTTTTTCCAGACTACCGTTGTTGTTGAGTATTCCTGCATTAAGCATTTCCGAAACCGCATCGAGAATGCCTGAGCCGCAGATACCCACGGGCGGCTGGTTTTTGATAGTCTGCAGGTGAATCCTCTCTCCTTCAATCCAAACCCGCTCAATGGCGCCCGGGGCGGCCCGCATGCCGTCATGAATGTGCGCCCCTTCAAAGGCGGGTCCCGAGGCGCATGAGCAGCTTAAGGGCCGTCCGTCCGAAACCAGGGTGATTTCAGTATTTGTGCCGATATCAAGGGCTACAACCCTGCCGGAGGATTTTCCGATATCATTGGCTAAAAGCACGGCAACATGGTCCGCGCCCACAAAGCCGGCAATGTTCGACGGCAGGTAGATGCAAGCGCCCGGAGCAAGATTAATCCCTATTTCGCAGGCCCGCAAGTCTAAAGTATCGCTGACTGCCGGAACATAGGGAGCCATACCCAACTGCTTCACCGGCAGTCCGGCAAAAAGGTGGTGCATGGCCGTGTTGCCCACCGCCACCACTTCAACGATCCGCTCTTTAGAAACATCCGCTTCTTCACACAACCCATGAGCCAACCCATTGACCGCATCGATCAGGGTGGTCTGCAATTTCTCTCTGCCCTCTTTGCTTCCGGCAAAGTGGATGCGGCTGATCACATCCTCGCCGTAGGCAATCTGCGGATTCATGGCCCCGCTCCTGGCCAGGGTTCTGCCCCCGGCCAGGTCGACCAGGTAGGCGGCCAGGCTGGTAGTGCCGATGTCCAGGGCCAGGCCCAGGGGCGAGTCTTCCCGCTCAAGGCAGGCGATTATTTCCCCCCGGCGCAGGGCCAGGCGAACGGACCAGTCCCGGGCGCGCAGGTCCTCTGATAGCCGGGTGAGAACCTGAAGCGGAATCTCAGCCGCTTCCAGGCCCCGCTCTACCAGGGTGTCGTTCACACGGCTGGTGTCAGCCCGGAGGTCGTTCAGGCTGGGCGGGTCGATTTTAAGATCTACCGTTTTGATAATGGGATCCAGCTCTACCTCTGTCTCCAGTCCTTCAACCTGGAGCCGCTGCGGTGTGGTGAGGGAATCTGGAGGTATATAGATTCTGGTGTGGCTCAGTGGAACTGCCTGGCAGGCCAGCCGGTAACCGGCCTCGATCTCTTCCCGGTCAAGCGCTTCGGTTTCTACTAGTGTAGGCGGTGAAAGCTCGCCGGAAACCAGCCGAACCAGGCAGCTATTGCAGGCGCCTGAGCCTCCGCAGATTGCGATCAGCTCCACTCCTGCTTTCTGGGCGGCAGCTAATAAGGTTGAACCGGCCTCTACCCGGACACGCCGTCCGACCGGCTCCATATCGATATATATTGCCTTTTTAGTCGCCGGATCAGCCATGATACTCCCGGGCCACTTCTAAGCTTTCTGCTGTTTTCGAGTGTGGGATATGTAGTTCTTGCCGTAGGGATCACGGCCCAGAAGCATATCGCAGGCCAGTATTGTGCCGGCCAGCTTTACCGCATCGGTGATCACACAGCTTGCGCCGGTGGCAAAAGAAAGCGCCAAAAACGCCTGGTTGATAGTATGGCGGTCCGGCAGGCCGAAGGAGACATTGCTCGCTCCAAGATTAATATTGACCCCGAACTCACGGCGCACCAGCTCGATCGTTTTTAAAGTAACTGCACCGGCATTCTGGTCCGCCCCTACCGTGAGCACTAAAGTGTCGATTACCACATCTTCCGGGGGAATACCGATCTTAGCGGCCCGCTCCAGGATTTTCCCGGCAATGGCCATCCGTGTTTCCGGATCGTTCGGAATGCCATTATCATCCATGGTCAGGCCGACCACTGCTGCGCCCCGGTCCTTGACAATGGGCAGCACGGATTCAAGGCTGGCTTCCTCTCCATTCACCGAGTTGACCAACAGCTTGCCGGGAGCTGCGGCCAGACCGGCCTCGAGTGCTTTCGGATTGCCCGAATAGAGACAGAGGGGTATCTCAACCTGGGAGGCCACCAGCTTCACAACCTCGGGAAGCAGGATAGCCTCGTCCATGCCCGGAACACCAACATTGATGTCCAGCACATGGGCGCCCGCTTCCACCTGCTGGACGGCCAGGTTGCGCACATAATCGAAGTCGCGATCTTTTAGAGCCTGGGCCAGCTTCTTACGCCCCGTCGGGTTGATCTTCTCACCGATCATAATAACGGGGCCATCAGTATCTATCCTGACTTCTGCAGTCGCGCTTTTCAGAATTGTCTGCATTTTTTCTCCTGTAGTCTTTGGTGTTTAACTGTCTGCATTTTTAACAAAAACTCTAAGGGATGTCAAATCAATGTCAACCCCCTCTTCATCTTCCTATCCCATTCCCGCGAGAACCAATCCCACAAATATAGTGACCACCCCAAGAACTTTAGGCAGATAGCGCTGTTCTTTGAGTAAAGCCATACCCAACACAGCACCAATAGGGATGCTCAACTGCCGGAAGGCTGCAACATAGCTGACATTCCGTACATAGTTCATAGAAGTAAGAACGAGACTATAGGTCAGATAGATGCCAATTCCGGTAAGTACAGCAGGACCTTTGGAAAAGCGGAAAACCTCAACAAGACTTCTCCGTTCACCGGCAATACACAGAACATAGGTCCCCGTCCAAAAAGAGGCACTGACTGCCTCCAACAGCAAATATAACAGTGCTGCATCAACCGGCTCAAAGGGCTTTCCCGGCAGCTCACGAAGATGACGAAGGGCTTCACTGTCTACCATGGTGTAACCGGAGATTGCCACGGCGGCCAGCGCCGCCAGCAGACAGCATAAATTCAAATAATTCTTTAAGGAAAAATCATTAAGCTTTTTCATAGGCAACATGATACAGCCGGACATTACCAGGATTGCACCGCTAATAAACCACCATTCCAACTCATGACCTTTACCCAGAATTATAGTGACCATGGTGACTATCATAACCGGTAAGGAGCGTGCCAGCGGATAAGCAATCGACATATCACCGCTGCGGTAGGCCCCTGCCAGCGAAGTCATATAGACTGCCAGTAAAAAACCGGATATTAATATAGAAATCCACACGGATTGAGGAATCAAGGGGATCTTCTTCCAAAAAATGGGAAGTATTGGCAATAAGCAGATTAGGCCTGTTGTGTTAGCCATAAAAAAGAATGCCGCTGTTGGATGTTGCCGTTTACCGACAAAATTCCAACCCGCATGGGTGAAGGAAGCTATCAGAAGAAGTATCACGGCGGTTAGAGACATAAATGAATTCCCCTATAAATACTATAATTTGGCAGCCGGTTCTTGAGAATCTGACCGCCCGGCAGATTTGATCAAGGGCCTGTCAGGACACCGTTCTCAACCGCTCTTCACAATCGGTAAACCCAGGCTCTTCAATTCTTCTCTTACCTCATCCACATGCTTCACGTACCCGCTATTAATCAATTTCCCGGTAGCCAAATCGTAGCAATCCTGATAGGTCAATCCCTTGGGAGGATTCTTCAATTGATTTTCATACTTTTCGAGCAGCTTTAGAACCACAGGATTGGCTTCTTTCCTGGTTAATTTCGAGGCTGCCTCCGCCGCTTCAATGTTCAAGAGATGATCCAGGGGCACGATACTGTCGGGAACCACGGCCATGGAAGGATGCCCGGAAAGCATATTTCCTCCGGAAGTAACAACACAGGTATGGTAAGCGGCCATTTCGTAATAGTAGCAGTCGGTTCCCGCTCCCCCACCTAGATAGGGCAAATTCAGTGTCGGGTAGGGAGCGTTTCTATGCAGAGCCTGATTGGCCAGGGCGATTATCCAGAGCAGGGGCCTGGTGGAAGATACCCTTAACTTCGCATGGAGTGGCGCATTATAATGGTATGTTCCTCTAAAAATTAGGATTCCGAGCAGGTTATAGACCACGGTGACAATTGCATTGCCCTCCGCACCACCATTATATCCGCCGAAAAGAGGCGTGGAAGTGGAGCCGATATTCGCGCCCAGGCTGGTATAGAAGGCAACCTTAGCGAGGGCCTCAAAATCCACCACCATCTCTGCCAGCGAGTCCACCAGGAACCCGTCGGAAGGGCGCAGGCCGAAGTTCGGATGGGAGGCGGCAAACATTGATATCGGTCCGGTGGCCGTGGAAATGCCGTTCAACATGGGAAGTCCCGGTCTGCCGGCTTGCCGGCAGGCTTCTCTAGCCAATGAAACTGTTTTTATGGTGGTCAATACCTCCTGCGGTGACCTTACCCTGGCATCTTTTCCTTTAAAATTGATGGAAGAAGGGATCGAGAGAGAGTTTGCCTTTTTTATATTTGCCAGCCCTTCCACCTGATTCATGAAAACAGCCTCGGAAGTGGTATAGATTCCCCCGCCGCAGTGGTACCATGGCGCCGTATGGTCATCGGGTTTTCGCGATCTCATCACTTTCCGATCAGGGCCTTCCCCAAAGGTTGATTCCGAGGGCGCTTCACTTGCGGCCTGAAGAATTTCTTCCTTTGTGAAGCGTAGAACCCTTGAGGTGTCCGGGCAGTAAGCTCCCACCCTGGAAAAGAAATCTACCGCGGCCTCAAAGACCGTATCCGCCAGGGCGTCATCCCAGGGAAGGGGAGTATCGGGATTATATTTGATCTTATATTTCTGAATAATATTGTTCAGCTCAGGCACATAAAGTTTCAAATAATAATCCTGGTCGGACATGAGCCGGCCGGTTTCCGTCCTGTCTATTACTTCTAAAAAACTTAACATAGTTATTTCCTCTTCTCGATGATCATTTCCGTTAGCTGCCGGACAGCCCCCTGCGCATTCTCGGCATAGAGATCCGCACCAATTTTTTCGGCCCAATCGGGCGTTACCGCCCCCCCTCCGACCATCACTATATAGTTGTTCCTCAATCCGTTCTGCAGGAGGGCTTCTATAACATCCTTTTGCCCTGAAAGGGTGGAAGTAAGAAGGGCGGATAAGCCGATCGCATCTGCATTGACCTTTTTAGCAGTATCAACAAAAGTAAATAGATCCACATCTTCACCAAGATCATGGACCTCATAGCCGGAATTGCCCAGTAGAAGGGCCATTATATCCTTTCCTATTTTGTGGATATCCCCCTTTACGGTTCCCAACACTACTATTCCCTTTTTCTTCCTTTCCCCACCCTTCTCCTTGATCTTCGGCTCCAGTATATTCATCACCCCTTGAAAGATATTAGCTGCCATCATTAATTCGGGTAAGAATATTTCATCCCGTTCATATTTCTCGCCGATTATATCAAGGCCCTTTACCAGGCCATTGTCCACCGCTTCCATGGGATCAAGGCTTTTCTTTACTACCTCCTCTGCCATGCTCAAGGCAAGCTCCTCATCGAAGCCAAGGACAGCCTCCTTTAATTTCTCGAAAACACCCCCATCCGTCATATCAACTCCTCATTCTAAAACTGCCTACATTCTATAAACAAACAAATATATGTCAACAACATACAAGATGTTTATATACTCACTTTGCCAGGCTCTACTACGATGAAATCGCAAAAGAGATAAAGGAAGATTATGGAATTGAGCTGCATAAATATTGTCCTCTCTTTTTGGCGATGCCTTTTCCAGGCATACTGCTTCCGGCCTGATAACAATGGTCGCCTCATCCCCGACTTTGAACCCCTTCAATTCCTCATTCATATTGATAAACTCGCCAAGATCTGTGGCAATGGTAAGGGACTCGTTTTGCCTGGATTTTATTTTTCCTTTTATCAGGTTAACGTAGCCGATAAAGCCGGCCACAAATAGGGTGGTCGGTTTTTCGTAGATTTCAAGCGGCGTGCCTATCTGCTCGATTTCTCCCTGATTCATCACCACGATCCGATCGGCCATGCTCATGGCCTCTTCCTGGTCATGGGTAACGAAAATGGTAGTTAAACCCAGGGATTTTTGTATCTTCCTGATCTCTTCCCTTATTTGCTTAATTTCCTGGTATCTACACCGCTACAGCCGAAATTTACAGTTACTCCCATTAAATCTTCCTTCGAAGCCTTATTATAAGAAGCACCGGCACGATAAGCTATATCAGCATCACCGGTAGCATCAATTACCTTCTTTGCCAGTATAGCCTGCCTTCCGGATTTGCTCTCTGTAATAATACCCTTGACAGTGTTGGCTTCCATGATTACATCCACAGCATAGCAGTGCAGAATGGGAGTTATGCCTGCCTCTTCTACCATCTTATCAGGCACGTACTTGAACATCTCAGTATGCAGAAGTTCGCCTAAAGGCTCCGGGTCCCTCTGGCTACACCCCATCTCTTTCGCCCGTCTCTCAAACTCAATACCAATTCCACCTGCCTCCATTGTTTTTTCATGGCGATACCAGGCAATAGATCCCACCAATGCCTGTGTTATATTTCCGCCAAAACATCCATAACGCTCTACAAGAATGGTATCTACCCCTTCTCTTGCTGCTGCCAGAGCGGCAGCAAGTCCACCTGGACCGCTTCCTACAACTAGCACATCAGTCTCAGCCATAACAGGGATTATTCTCGCTATCTCTTCGACCTGTTTCACCCTTTTTGCCTCCATATTGAGTTCATAATCCTTACTATCCCTAAATCATAAGGGAGAAGATGCGCTTCCTCCTAAAGATAGTGGTATCCTCTGCCCACCAAACATTAACTTATATAATACATGGAAAACATATAGTAGGAAGGCTTTCTACCGTGTAGTGTAGCATCAGGCTCAGTTTCGCGATACTTTAGTCAGCTAATGTACCTGCTTCAGGGTATAGGCCACAGTGTGGAATACGCCCTTATTTAGCATAGGTATTCTTTCATCAATTTAGGGAAAATGTTGCAATTCCCCCATTTGTTCCATTTGGCCTTATGGATGAGGTTTTTCACCCCTACGGCACTAAGGAACACAAGATATAGTGTCTACTGGAGTCAAGCGGATATGCCTATTATCCAAAATAAGTCAATATTTGACCGTGCCCAATTAGTTTAGTCTTGAACAGTCGCTTAAGTCATACGGTACACAAATCTTTTAATTCCAGATAGGATTCGAGATCGGATATTCTCTCCAATATTTCAAGCATGGATCGCATTTTCTGATTTATCTCTTGTTCCCGGATCAGGAGCGATGTTGTATTCTGATCATTAAAGAATATACCCACCAAAAAAGTCATCGAAATTGCCATTGTGAGCGCTTCCAATACAGTTTTACCGTTTATAATAGTTCTTGACTTAACAACATCTTCTTCATAAGGAATACTGAACGCCTTTCCCTTGAGGATTATTGGATCAAGCGGTTTGTTCTTACCTTTCGATTTTCCTATTTTTTCACGCAAGCCTAAAACACCGGACAGTTTTTTCCCAATACCGAGCAAATAGTGCAGGCTTTCATTTAATATCTGCATCAGCTCAGCTTCAATTGCAGTAGCTCCTTCATTGGTGCTCTTTATGAGCAAGTAGCGGCTGCGGGAAAAGGTTGGGTAGCTGAAGGCAAATTTTTCCATCTTTACAATGAGATAGGATAACCTGGAGAGCTCTATTTGAAAAAAAGCCCTTGAGAAAATTTCAACTTTTCCCACCTGCGAGAGTTGCACTTTGCCATATAGAAGGCGCTCAAATGTCTGTACAAATAATCGTATGAAGCGCGGCGTAAAAAGTACGATATTTTCTTTATCTTTAATATAATGATATTGATTCTCCGCTTGAAATGCATCGTAAAAGAATTGAAGCTTGTTGAAATCCGCTTCACCATTTTCATTGGTTGGAAGAAAAATTTTTTCCTTCAAGATTTCTCTCTTTTTATCACGAAACAGCAGGAGGTTTTTGGTCGATTCCTCAATGTATAATCGTATTTTATCATTAATCTTTGGTTCACAATCGAAATTACTGGAATCTATTATTTCACTGCTATTCCTGCGCATTAGCTCCCTTAACGTGAAATACCGGTTATCTTTCAGCATATTGAGACCAAGTAGAAAATTGTAGAAAGAGGGGAGCATAACATATTTAGTTAAGATTCTCCTTACCAGTCCCGGCATATTCTTCGGGACTCCCTCAAAATCCGGATCCTTACTGAGCACCGTATCCAATGCGGAAATGATTCTTTCAAGATATTCTGACCGATATTGGAGAGTCAGAAAAAGGTTCTCCAGTGATCGGAGCCTGTTAATCAGCTTTTTATCATTATAATCAAGTAGTTTGAAATTAGTTGAGTTTATTTTGCGACAGAGTTTTTTCAGAATAGAGATCAAGTTATAGTCGATCTTATGCAAATGCAGCCAGCCGTTTTCAAGCACAGGATTTAAGATCTCCAGTAATTCGGCAGAGGCAGGCTGTAAATATTTTACAAAAAGAGTACCCAAATCTTTATTAAGCCTTACCCCTGGAGGGAACAGTACTGACACGAAGATATGCGTTTTCTTACCGAACTCACGAACCTTCCTGTAGTCTTTAAAAAGAAATGATAAGTAGGAACGTGGGTTATGGGATGCTTTAATTTCAACTCTTCCCTTTTTTACCCGCTTTCTTTTCCGATCCCTTTGGTTTACTCCTCTTCCTTCCTGAAAAATCTTCTCATTGTCAGGGTGTTCTTCCCCGGGCTGATCGATTTCTCTAATCCTTTTTATCTTCTCCCGAATACTAAGATTGCTGCGCATAACCTTTTCCACTGACAGCCGCTTCTTTTCGGCCATTTTTTTGCGCAGCAGATTACCGAGAGTTATAAAGTCTTCTGCGTCCTTCTGAATCTCTCTTTTCAAATGCGGCTCCTTCATTCTAATAATAATTATAGTTAAATCATTGCTTTAAGCGAGTCTGAAAGTGAACTCGCCGTCCCCCTATCCAGGCGATGAACATTCTTGAGTTTGTTCCGTATATACGCGCCAACAGTGCCCAATTTGTACTCTGTGGCTCTGCACAAATCACTTGCTTTAATGGTTCGGCTGCGTTCTTCTACGTCGGTAAGGACGTCATACAGTCTACTATAAGAATCTCTATTTCTGTATTTGCCCATACTGACAACCACTTATCACGACTTCCTGGTGCCGTTTAGCGCCGAGCTAAGCTGTCGCGCCGAATCTGTTAACAACTACTATTTTAATACACGCAAGCGGTCAGTGCCAGAATATTTTTAGCGGTTAGCTTCAGCGAAATCTTTTACGCCGCTTTCTTCCATTTCGTCATACCCTAATAGTATCACAATTCGTCTTACGGCACAGCCATCCGAATATTACTACCGGCATAGCCGGTGGTTTCCTAATGTGCAATGTAAAAAAGATCTACCTTGGAATTTAGTGATATTTGATGCAGTGATATTTTAAAGGGAGAGTTATGGTTACCTGCTCTCCCTTTTTTAAGATTCCCCTGCCGCCGGGGTTGGATATCTCGATAATAAAAGGAAGCTCCTGCCCCTCGACTTCTACATAATACCTGGCAATATATCCTATATAGGTAAAACTCATGATTCTACCCTGAAAAGTATTGCCCTCTCTTTTTGGCGATGCCTTTTCCAGCCATGCTGCTTCCGGCCTGATTAGAATGGCCGCCTCATCACCGACTTTGAACCCTTTCAATTCCTCATTCATATTGACAAACTCGCCAAGATCTGTGGCTATGGTAAGGGACTCGTTTTGCCTGGATTTTATCTTTCCTTTTATCAGGTTAACGTAGCCGATAAAGCCGGCCACAAATAGGGTGGTCGGTTTCTCGTAGATTTCAAGCGGCGTGCCTACTTGCTCGATTTTTCCCTGATTCATCACCACGATCCGATCGGCCATGCTCATGGCCTCTTCCTGGTCATGGGTAACGAAAATGGTAGTTAAACCCA
>Ga0114923_10002951_pt1 | contig 11470 bp, 10 predicted proteins | sample SumtaG_FD_89578 | JGI IMG/M metagenome (GOLD analysis project Ga0114923, IMG submission 89578) | Deep subsurface microbial communities from Indian Ocean to uncover new lineages of life (NeLLi) - Sumatra_00157 metaG | ecosystem: Environmental > Aquatic > Marine > Oceanic > Sediment | place: near...
ATATCCGATGACCTTATCGAACCCCTTGATCCAGACGTGGATGGACCACGAATTTTCTTTAGACCAATGACTTTGGGATTGCTTATGAACATCGTATTCCACGAATTTCCCTGTAGTGATACTGAGGATATAAGAAAGCGCGGTGAATGGCTTAATCTTATCCGCGAGAATGAGAAAATAGTCTTGGTGCCCTTCTATAAAAAATGTGCACAATTAGCTGGAAATAAGAATTTCGTCTTTTTTAATGAAGCATATGTCTAGCCAAACACATCAGCGAATTAAGAATAATGGGATTTTCTATACACCTGCTAATATTGCGGATTTGCTAGCGGAACATGCAATAAAAAAAAGAGGGATTTCTATCTTCGATCCAGCCTGTGGGAAAGGCTCATTGCTAAAAGCAGCAATCAAAAGGTGCGCGAAGTTACCTGTCAGACAAAAGCCCTATCTTGTTGGTTGCGATCGGTTTGTCCAGCGAGACCTTGAGAAGGATATTAATTTTATCCGTTCAGATTTTTTTACTTTCAAAACAAATAAGAAATTTGACCTTATCCTAACGAATCCTCCATATGTTCAGGCAGGAAGAATCGCTAAAAAAGTACGGACAAGATATTACAAAAGATACGCAAAGCCATTGGGTTTGTCGGCGAATTTAGACCTTTGGGTTTATTTTCTAATCAAGTGTGCAACACATCTAAAAAGAGGCGGAGCAATAGCAGCAATCCTCCCTTGGTCGTTCCTCGAAACAGATTATGCTCAAGGTATAAGAAAGTGGATTTCAGAAAATTTCGGGAACATCCATGTTCTTGTATTGAAAGGGGCACATTTCCAGAATACAGTGAAACGTGTTTTGCTCGTCTGGCTACAGGAATATGGTGCTAATACTCGAGGCATAAGACTAGGTTATGCAGATGAATGCGATAGTGAAAGATATTTCCAAGACGTGCCGATACAAGTGTGGAATTCAGAGAATATTATGGCTGGCCTGAATCCCGGAGCGACCAATATCATGAGCAGACTTCAAGAGGCAGGATTTAGGCCATTCGAGGAATATGCTAATGTTTCTATTGGGATTGTAACGGGAGCAAACAAATTTTTTGTTCGCTCTAAAGCAGATGCTGCAATGAGTGGTTTCTCTAAAAAAAGCGTTTTGCGAATATTAACATCTGTTAAGGACTTGCATCAAGTAATTGATTCCGGCTCAAGTGACAAGGTTCTTCTTCAGTTTAATAGAATGACGAAAAAAAAGGATAGATACGTAAGTAAAGGAAAAAGACTTGGATTACATAAACGAACGCATTGTCTAAGAAGAAAAGAGCAAACTGGCTTATGGTATACTGTAAATCCTGGTCCAGTTCCAGATGCATTCTTTACTTACAGAGTCTCAACTATGCCATATTTAGTGCAGAATCCGGACAGCTTTCAGTGTACAAACGCTCTTCATAAAGTTCTATTTAATAGTGCATGTAAAACTGAGCAAAGATGGATTCAACTCTCATTTCTTTCATTATTTAGCCAGTTCTCATTAGAGGTATCAGGTCGTCATTATGGCAATGGAATAATTAAGATTGAACCAAAAGCTTTAAAGAAGAGCTTGGTATATGCTTCTAAGAAGCGTATACCAGACAAGGTATATAATGACATCCTTCAGCCGCTTCGAAAACGTGATAAAGATGAAGCGTGTTTACGGGCAACCCGTTTCGTCGCAAAAGCAGCTGATATAGATGACGGCCTTGCCAAAGATGTCCTAACCTCATTGAATTGGAGTCGCGCTTTACGTGGGGCTCCAATGCTGCGCATTGAGTAACATAGACCACTGGGGGCTAAGTCACAAAGAGAACGAGAACCGGATGGAGAATGAGTTTGAGAGGCTTCCTTTTGAAAAAGGGAAGTTTTTCATAGCGGAGAACTATCTTGAGGCGGTTGGTATAATGACGGCTCTAAAGGAGGGTATAGCGTTGTCTTCAGTGCGGAGGCCGCTTGAATATACCAAAGTAGAAACTGCAAGTTTGGAGAAGAAGACCGCCAAGTCGTAGCAATAAAAAAATGACCCGCAGCGCGGTGTGGGGGTGTTTTTGTTGTTATTTTAAGGGCAACTCTTTGGCACTAAGCAGCGGCGAGGGGAAGATTGCCACCCAGGTCGTAGCCTGGGTGCTAAACAAGTGAGGGCTTTGCCCTCATTAGGGTGTGCCCGGCAAATAAATTTGGGGGGAATAGAACCGCTAAATACAGAAAACGGAGGGTGGGTTCGGGTCGGTCTGCGCAGGGATTCGGGGGTTCAAATATAGCTTGACGAAATGGGGTAGTGATAATAGACTAACCGTTTTACAAAATTAGTATTTTTCAGGAGTTATGGTATTGAAAGAAGCAATCGCAAAAGCCGGTTCGCTGATAGAGGCGATGGAGTATATCCGGAAGTTTCGCGGCCGTATAGTGGTGGTGAAGCTTGGCGGGAGCGTTCTGGACGATGCGGGGCTGCAGAAGAAGCTTTTGACGGATGTCGCGTTTATGTCGACGGTGGGGATGCAGCCGGTGATAGTGCACGGGGGAGGCAAGGCGATAACGCGTGCGATGGACAAATCGGGTATCGAGGCGGTGTGGGTAAAGGGGCGGCGGTATACCGACGAGCGGACGCTTAGGATAGCGGAGCACACGCTTGTGAACGAGATTAATAAGCCGATTTGCGAGAGCCTTGAAGAGTTTGGCTGCCGGGCGAGCGGGATGCACTCATTGAGCAGTTGTGTACTGTTTGCAGAACCACTTCGGCTGGAAGGTGAGGACGGACGGAAGCTGGATGTGGGATTTGTCGGCAAGATGACGGAAGTGAATGGGGAACTTTTGAAGACGTCGTGTAAGGACGGGGTAATACCTGTGATAGCTTCGATAGCACTGGATAAGAGCGGCGGGAAGCTGAATGTTAACGCCGACAGCGCGGCAGGGGAGGTCGCGGCGGCGGTCGGAGCGGAGAAGGTGGTATTCGTGAGCGATACGCACGGGATACTTCGGGAGCTGAGTGACCCGGAGAGCAGGATATCGAGCCTGGACGAGTCGCAGATTAAGGAGATGATAGATGAGGGGATTATCGGGGAGAAGATGTTCCCGAAGGTGGAGGCTTGTATAGCGGCGTTGGATTCGGGCGTGAAGAAGGCGCATATTATAGACGGTCGGCTCGAGCATTCGCTATTGCTTGAGATATATACCGACAAGGGTGTCGGGACGCAGATAATTAAGAATTGAGAATATTATGGAAACGGAAGAGACGATAGGATTGTTTGAGAAGTTTGTGATAGCTAATTACGGCCGTTTGCCGCGAGTGATTGTCAGGGGCGAAGGTTGTTATCTGTACGACTCAGACGGTAACAAGATACTTGATATGTTTCCCGGCTGGGCGGTGAGCGCGATAGGTCACTGCCATCCGAAGGTGGTTGAGGCGATACGGAAGCAGGCGGGCGAACTTCTGCATATAGATAATACGTTTTACTCGGAGCCGCAGGGGAAGTTGGCGAAACTTTTGAGCGAGCGGGCGTTCGGGGGCAAGAGCTTTTTCTGCAACAGCGGGGCCGAAGCGAACGAGGCGGCGATGAAGCTTGCACGGCTTTATACATCGGAAGAGAAGTATAAATTTATAACGGCGGAGGGGAGTTTTCACGGGCGTACTCTGGCGACGGTCGCGGCGACGGCGCAGCCGAAATATCATGAGGGGCTATTGCCTCTGATGCCGGGATTTGTTTACGTGCCGTTCAATGATGCCGGCGCGCTGGAGGCGGCGTTCAGTGACGAGGTTGCGGCGGTGATGGTCGAGCCGATACAGGGCGAGGGCGGTATCAATATAGCAACGAAGGAATATCTGGAGGCGGCGCGGCGGCTCTGCGATGCGAACGGGGCGTTATTGATTTTCGACGAGGTGACAACAGGTGTCGGCAGAACGGGTAAATGGTTCGCGTACCAGCACTATGGGGTTGAGCCTGATATTATGACGATGGCAAAAGCGCTGGGCGGCGGTGTTGCGATAGGCGCGATGATGGCGAGCGAGGAGGTGGCAGCGATGCTGGTTCCGGGCAAGCACGCCACGACGTTCGGGGGCAATGCCCTGGCTTGCGCGGCGGCGGTTGCGGTGATTGAGGCGATTGAGGAAGAGAATTTGTTAGAGAATGCGGCTGAATTAGGTGAGTATGCAAAGGAAAATTTGAGCAAGCTGGTAGAGAAATATCATATCATCGACCATGTGCGGGGGGTCGGTTTGATGATTGGGGTGCAGTTGACGGGGCCGGGTGCGAAGATTGTGGAGGCGTGCCTTGAGAAGGGGCTTCGGATAAACTGCACGCACGATACGGTGATTCGGTTTATGCTGCCGATGATAGTTACGAAGGAGCAGATAGATAAGGCGATAGAGATATTCGACGGAGTTTTGGCGGAAAGTAAAGAATGAAAGATTTTATAAGCATAAAAAGCTGTTCGGCGGACGAACTTAATGAACTTCTGGAATTGAGCGTCGAATTGAAGAAGCTGTACAAGGGAGGCAGCCGGGATTTGTGTCTTAGCGGCAAGACGCTGGTGATGCTATTCGAGAAGCCGAGCCTTCGTACGCGGATGAGCTTTCAGATAGCGATGACGGATTTGGGCGGGAGTCCGATTTATGTCAAGCCGGAAGATATCGGCGGGATAGGCAAGCGCGAGCCGGTCAAGGACATGGCGCGTGTGTTGAGCCGGTATGCAGACGGGATAATGGCGCGGACGTTCGGGCACGAGACGGTGATAGAGCTGGCGGAATTCGCGACGGTGCCGGTGATAAATGCGCTTACGGACTGGTCACACCCGTGCCAAGCGATGGCGGACGCTCTTACGATACAGGAGCATCTGGGGTCTCTTGCAGGGGTGAAGCTGGCGTATATCGGCGACGGGAACAATGTGGCGCGTTCGCTGGCGTTTACCAGCGCGAAGCTTGGAATGAAGATGACGGTCGGCACACCGGCCGGTTATGAGCTTGATGAGGAGACGATAAAGGCAGCGAACGAAATCAGTGCCGGATGTGTTGCGCAGACGAACGACCCGAAGGAGGCGGTGGCGGGGGCGGATGTTATTTATACTGACACGTGGGTGAGTATGGGACAGGAGGATGAGAAGAAGAAACGCATCGCTGATTTTGCGGGTTATCAGGTGAATGCTGAACTGGTGAAGGCGGCGGGGGGCAAGGCGAAGATAATGCACTGTCTGCCTGCGTATCGGGGTTATGAGATTACGGATGAGGTGGTCGAGTCGGCGAATTCGATTATATTCGATGAGTCTGAGAACCGGCTGCATTTTCAGCGGGCGTTGTTGAAGAAACTGATGAGCTGAATCGATGGAGCGGAAGATATTAGTAGCGAGTACGAATCCGGGGAAGCTGGCTGAGTTGAAGTCGATGCTGGGGGAAAGTATCAAGTGGGTGGGGCTGTCAGATTTTGAAGGGATTGAGGAGGTAATCGAAGACGGGGCGAATTTTGCGGAGAACGCGCGGAAGAAGGCGGTTGGATATGCGAAGGCGACGGGGCTCTGGACGATAGCGGACGATTCGGGATTAGTGGTCGATGCGCTTGGGGGTGAGCCGGGGGTAAAATCGGCGAGGTTTTCCGGTGAAAAGGCGAGTGACAGAGGGCTGCTCGACAGTGAGAATATGGAGAAGGTTTTGAGGCTGCTTAAAGGAGTGCCTGTGAAAAGCAGGACGGCGAGGTTTGTGTGTCATTTGTGTCTTGCGAGTCCGGAGAAGGTTTTGCTCGAGACTGAGGGGAAATTGGAGGGAGTGATAGCGGAAGAGAAAAAAGGGGAGAACGGGTTCGGCTATGACCCGATTTTCTTTGTGCCGGAACTGAATAAGACGGTCGCAGAGCTTAAAGGTGAGGAAAAGAACAGTATTTCACACCGCGGCAATGCGATTCGGAAATTGAAGCCTTTGCTCGAAGAGCTTTTAAGCACTTGCAGATAAATCCGTAATCGCTAAAATGCTGCGATAAAGGAAAATTAAGTTCATGAACAAGAAGCGACGAAATCTTCTACTCGTGGTATTAATTTGTTTGGGAATCATATTCTTAATAGTATGGATTTCGAAGATTGTAACAGAGAGACTTAAATCGATGGCAACTCTAACTCCAGCAATGTCGATAGGTGCACGCCTTATGTCAGAACTTAAAGAGGGCAATCCAAATTTGGAAGAGATTTTCTCGTCTGCTGATGAGGAGTGGCGGTTTCTCACTTTGAGCGAGTATGACAAGACAATTATGGTGCTGGACAATACTGCGCATGGTGGTCTGGAGGCTCGGAAGGAGCGACCTCTTCTTGACCCCTGGGGCAATCGCTTTGTAATAGGGTATCGCAAATCAGCCAGTGAGATGTATGAATCTGTCGTGCTTTCAAACGGGCCAGATGGTGTTTGTGGTACCAAGGACGATTTCTTATTTGGTGTATACGGTAGCAGTGAGGAAGCAACCAAACGGCGAGAGTCTGTTCTTGATTCATTACGGACAAGCCTAAAAGAGGAGCAAAACGAATAACTAAATCCGTAATCGGTAAAATGGTGCGGTGGAAGGGATCTTTGGATTATGAACAACGAACATGAAAAAGGCGAAGCAGAAAAGGGGCGTGATTGTAGTTGGCGGACTTCGATTTGGGCTGCGATTCGGGGAGGTTGGGTTATGGGTCTTGGTTGGTTGCTTGTCGTTGCATTTGTTATATGGCTCTTATCCAAGGTCGGCGTTTTAAAATAAGTTTTAAATCGCATACAACAAAGTCCGAGCGAAAAGAATAAATAAATTTACGAAATGCGGGGGTATTTTCGGGTTTAAGCGGTTAAAAAGGGGATTTTCTTGACAATTTTGGGGGGTGTATATATTTGTTCAAATTTAAATTTCTGCGTGGAAATAGCCGACAAGAGGTTTGACGGACGCGGGATACAGTCCCAAAATAACCGAACCGATACACAAAACAGGTGTATATGTAATAAAAAATAGTGTTTGTATATGGCTAAAACAGGTTCAAAAAAGAAATCGCTTGTAATTGTCGAGTCGCCGGCGAAGGCGAAAACGATAAATAAATACCTCGGGCCGGATTTCGAAGTTAAGGCGTCGATGGGTCACGTGCGCGATTTGCCGTCGAAGGGACTTAACGTAGATATAGAAAAGAATTTCGAGCCGACGTACGAGGTTCTGCCGGGTAAGAAGAAGACGGTGATATCATTGAAGGCGGCGGCGAAGAAATGTGGGAAGCTTTATCTTGCGACGGACCTCGACCGGGAAGGCGAGGCGATAGCGTGGCACCTGGCGGAGGTTCTTGGGGTGCCGGAAGAGAAGACGTACCGGGTGGTGTTTAACGCGATAACGCATTCGGCGATAAAGCGGGCGTTCGCAGAGCCGGGCAAGCTTGATATAAATAAGGTGATGGCTCAGCAGGCGCGACGGATACTGGACAGGATAGTGGGGTATCAGATAAGTCCGCTATTATGGAAGAAGGTTGCGCGTGGTCTTTCAGCGGGCCGGGTGCAGTCTGTCGCGGTGAAGATGGTGGTTGAGAGGGAGCGGGAGATTCGTGCGTTTGAGCCGGTGGAGTACTGGCTAATGCCGGCGGTATTCAGCAGCGAACTGGGGAAGGACTATTCGGGGCAGTGGCAGAAATTTATCAACGCGGGCAGCGAAGATGAGAAGGGGCCGAGTGTCGCGGAGCAGAACAAGTGGTTAGCTGAGCATAAGGCGTTTAAGGCGGAGCTGCACGATGTAGGGGACAAGAAGTTCGAGGTATCGAACAAGGAGGAGGCGGAGAAGATTTACGAGGCGATAAAAGGGGGAGAGTTTAAGGTCTCGGACGTCGAGCGGAAAGAATCGAAGTCACGGCCTTCACCGCCATTTATAACATCGACTCTTCAGCAGGCGGCGGCGAACCGTTTGGGATTTTCAGCCAAGCGGACGATGCGTGTGGCGCAGCAGTTGTACGAGGGACTCGATTTGGGTTCGATGGGGGTGCTGGGTCTTATTACTTATATGAGGACGGACAGCACGCACCTGAGCGGTGAGGCGATTGATGAGGCGCGTAATTATATAAAGCAGAACATCGGGGGAGAGTACCTGAGCGAGAAGGTCAACGTTTATAAATCGAAAAGGAACTCGCAGGGGGCGCACGAGGCGATACATCCGACGGACGCCGACCTTACGCCGGAAGGGATAAAGCCGCTGGTGACGACGGAGCAGTACAAGCTTTATGATTTGATATGGCGTCGTTTTGTGGCGTGCCAGATGGCGGCGTCGCGGTGGGACGTAACAACTTTGCATATAACGGCGGACAGTTCAGCGGGGCGGTGCTGTTACCGCAGTACGGGCAGGGTTCTGATATTCGACGGGTTCGGCAAGATATGGTTGAGCAAATCAGCACAGCAGGAATTGCCGCCATTGGAAGTGGGTCAGTCGGTTAGCGTGGTGGATTTGCATGCAGAGCAGCATTTTACGAAAGGGCCTGCGAGGTATAACGAGGCGTCTCTGGTCAAGGCACTGGAGAAGGAGGGTATAGGCAGGCCAAGCACATACGCGGCAATTATAAGTACGATACAGGATCGCAACTACGTCGAGCAGACGGAGAAGAAGTTTTTTGCGACGGATTTGGGGGAGGTTGTTACGGAGAAGCTGGACGAATATTTCCCGAAGATAATGGACATAGCGTTCACGCGATATATGGAGGAGCAGCTTGATAAGATAGAGGAGCAGCACCTTGAGTGGGTGAGCGTGCTGGAGGAGTTTTACGGGCCTTTCAAGGCGAACCTGGAGACGGCGGTATCAGAGATGAAGCACGCGAAGGCCGAAGTCAAGCCGAGCGAGTATACGTGTCCTAAATGCAAGAAGCCTTTGGTATATAAGTTCGGCAAGAACGGCAAATTCCTGAGCTGTTCGACGTATCCGGAGTGTAAGTTTGCCTGCCCTTGCGACCGAGACGGCAAGATGATGGAGGAGGAGGTGAGCGAGCATAAGTGTCCGAAGTGCGGCAATTCGATGATTTACAAGCACGGGCGGTTCGGTGTATTTTTAGGATGTTCGGGTTACCCGGAGTGCAAAAGTATATTGAGTATTGATAAGGAGGGCAATGTTCTGCCTCCGAAGCCGCCTGCGGAGCCGACGGGAATAAAATGCTATAAGTGCAAAGAAGGGGAGCTTGTGGTTCGTCAGGGTAAGCGCGGGCCGTTTTTGGGTTGTAACCGCTTTCCGAAGTGTCGGACGATAGTAAGTTATAAGCAGTTGGAGCACCTTAAGAAGCTTCAGTCGGCGGGTAAGTGGCCGCCGGAGAGCCGTGAGGAGGCGGACGAACTTCTTGGGAGAAGTAAGTCGAAGAAAGGGTTGAAGAAAAAGAACAAAGCGCTGGTAGAAAAGTAGATAATATAGTAAGATGGGGCTGTTATTATTGGGGCGGGTTTGTTTTGGAAGGTGAGCAAGATGAAAGAAGAAAAACGAATTACATCCAAGGCGCTTGAGATAGTCGAACCGATAGGCAGGCGGGTCCTGATAAGCAAGGACAAGGACAAGAAAGAGACGAAGGGCGGGATTCAGCTTCCTGATAATATAGAGATACCGACGATAACGGGTAGGGTGGTGGCGATATCGGCGGAGATAGAGAACGACGCTGATATACCTCTTCAGAAATACGATAAGGTGTTGTTTGATCCGAAGGGGGCGATACCAGTGGACTTTGAAGGGGACAACCGCCTTTTCGTGGTGGAAGTGGAAAACGTAGTTGCGGTGTTCCGTCAGTCGTAAGTTGTCCTATCACATCTTTTGGCACACAATTCAAATAAAACGGAGTGGGAACTTTTACGGTTTTTTCTTTGCTTAGGAATTTTTTCGTTGATGGGGGTGCACCTTGTTTGATTCTGTGTTAGAATGTTTGCATGCAAAGAGTTAAGATTACCCGCCGGGAATTCATAGAGCTGTCCAGTTTGTCATCCATAGCGGTTTTGTTAATGCCTGATTGTCTTTCTGCAGAAGATACGGATAAGAGTAATCGTTCATTTTCAGAAGTCGCCTTCCAGAGGGCGTACCTGCCGGTCATCAACAAATGCGACGTGGTAATTGTCGGCGGCGGTTTTGCCGGCGTGTCAGCAGCTTTGGAATTTGCCAGAGCAGGTAAAAAAGTGGTGCTTGTCGAACGCAGGTTATATCTTTTCAGAGAAATGACCTCAACATACCGTCCGTGGATAAAGCTGGATGAAAATACCAGAGCTGAGAATCTGCCCGAAGCTCTGCGGCTGTGTGTTGATAAGGAAATCAACCAACCGTTTAAGGACAAAGTTCTGTTGCGTTTTGACAAAATCAAATTATCGCTTGAAGATGCCCTGCTGAGCGAAGGGGTCGAAATAATTTATGTCAGCCATCCTGTTCAACTGATGGCAGAAAAAAATACGGTCAAGGGCCTGGTAATCGGCAACAAATCGGGACGGCAGGCCCTACTTGCAAAGATGATTCTGGACTGTACGGAGAGCGCCTCGGTCATCAGGCTAACGGATATCGGATTTAAAAAGTCCCGGCCTGAAATGTTTTCTTTCAGCAGGACGCTGGAATTTACGCAAATCGAACCTTTAAAGGCGGAGCATATAGACGTCCCCGAATCTTTAAAAATCAAGGGCAACCGTGTTTTGGCACAGCAGGGGTATATCGGGAACCAGCATTATTATGTGGATTGTCCGATGGAATTTCGCGGGCCTTCATTTGATACAGAAGGGACCGTTAAGCGTGAAGTCGAGGCATGGGAAAGAAGTATCGGTGTCGCAAAGTACCTGTATGAGCAGGTTCCGGAATTCAAAAACGCATTTCTCACTGCATCTTCATATCAGTTGACGGGCTTCTATACCGGGCAGATGAACGAACTTAGCGGGGGCAATTATACAAATATTCCAGAGGCAGAGATATCCCTTACAGGCAGCGGGAGAGTTGGCAGTCTTTCTTTTGCAACGAATTACTCGAACCTCTGGTGTGTGAATGAGGCCGCCCGTCTTGAGCAATGGGCGGTTGAATTTCTAATGAGTCCACAGGGCGCATGCGCGACAGGGACGTCATGTTCAAAATGGCTTATAGATGAGTGGGACCAACTGGCGAATAAGGCATTTCCCGAAACTGTAAAAACGGCGGCCAGGGCCGACGCGGCAAACAGGCTCACTGTAGGCGAACAAGAAAGTCCGCAAAGAGGCAAGGTATATGAGCAGGTTAAGACGGCCAGGCGGTCATTTCCGATTATCGGGCAGGCGGATATTCTGGTGATAGGAGGCGGTTCGAGCGGTGCTACTGCTGCTATCGCGGCAGCAGAAAGCGGGAAGAAGACACTTGTAGTGGATATGAATCCTGGATTCGGCGGCACGGGGACCTTTTCCGGGGTGCAGGACTATTGGGGGAAGGGCACTTACAAAGGTTTCGTTGCGCGGCACATTAAAAACATGGACGAGGTGCACAAATATATTCCAAATTATGTC
>Ga0114923_10002952_pt1 | contig 11468 bp, 13 predicted proteins | sample SumtaG_FD_89578 | JGI IMG/M metagenome (GOLD analysis project Ga0114923, IMG submission 89578) | Deep subsurface microbial communities from Indian Ocean to uncover new lineages of life (NeLLi) - Sumatra_00157 metaG | ecosystem: Environmental > Aquatic > Marine > Oceanic > Sediment | place: near...
CCTCCTCGGGAGACAGCGTCACGATCTGCGAGGAGACAAGGCGAATCTCTCGGAATATCGCGGTAAAGAGAAGCGCATTCTTCGTGTCCTGTCGCCGTGGCGCGTTGAAGCTCGACAGTATCATGCTGTCATACGTCTTGAGGTCAGTCACGATCCGCACGAGTTCCTTTGAGGTCTGCAACTCCTCAAGTATCTCGAAAGCTGCGCGCGGTCGGGCGTCCCCGATAATCGGGTTGAATGAGAAGATGCGCAGCGGCGTGGCTGACACGAGGCTTCTGATCGTCACGGCAACGGGCTGTTGTTGCGCGTGGTCGGATATGTTCGCGCCGTCTTCGACGGGGAAGTCGGTTACCATCATCGTATGGGTGATATTGACATCCAAGGTCGCATCGAGCGTGATAACCTCTGTGATTGCCCCGGTGTCGGAGACTCTTTGTATGTGGATCATGGGGCCATCCTTGGCGTGATCGCGCCCTTAGATGCCGCTTCCCCAAGCGTCCGATTCATCTCGCGTACTGCTTCTCGGCCTGTAGCCTCGGCCGACTCGCCCGGCGCGGCAGTGACTTCCATATTCACGGTGACATTGCTGTTCGTGATAGCGCCGCCTTGAGCCGATTCCGGTGTTGCTGGCCTAGTAAATAGGAACGAGCCGAGCGCGAATGGAGCGCCTCCAGGCGTCGCTAGGAAAGCCTGCTTGGCGAAATCGCGCACCGATTGGCCGGTAGTAGTTTCGGCTGCCTCGGCAACTCCGACACCAACAAAAGCAGCCGCAGCCTTGATCTTCTCGATCCACGGCGTCACATGCTCGGCGATCCATCCAAGCCACGTCTTGGAAAGATACTCGACTGCGGCATCTATCATCTTCTCGATCTCGTCGCCAATGAAGACCAACGCCTGCTTGACTCCGTTGATGATGAGGCCGAAGACGGAATCGCGGCCCTCGACAAATGCGGCGATATCCTCGCCTATCAGGAGGCCTATAGCTGCGACGGCTGCAACCGCAGCGACTGCCAGGACGGGAATGGCGGCAATGATCGTGGCTATCGAGCCAAGCACGATCAAGAGCGGCCCAAGCGCGGCGGTGATGCCGGCAATGATGACGATGGCCTTGCGACCGGCGGGAGAGAATGAGTTGAACCACTCGACAACCGAAGATAGGACTTTCACGAGGTCCGTGAAGAGCGGCAACAGGACTTTGCCTAGCGTGACCGAAAGCTCGATCCAGCGTTGGCGGAGCTTGCGCGCCTGGTTCGTCGCCGAGCCCGACGTGCGCGCGTAGTCGCCGATGGACTTTGTGCTACGATCAATCACAAGTTGCAGCGTGGCGAATGACTTGGCCTGCCGGTTCGTGGCGAACGTCATCCCCTCCGCCGTGAGTTGCGCGATCTTCAGCTTCACGTCCTCTTCGAGGATCGCAATGCCGATGCCCTTGAGCATTTCCCGCTCGCCAAGCAGGGCCTTCGTGATGGCATTGCTGGCCTGAGCCGCGCCTCCCTGCACATTCTTGAAGCTGGCGATGTCTACCGCGAGAGAGTTGACTTGCTTCGACAGGTCGAGCGCCGCCTTTTCGGTGAAGCCAAAGCCAATGAGAATGTCGCCCGTGGAAGACAACATCTCTTGCGCGGTCGTGTTCGCGAGATCGAAGTCTTTGGATAGAGACTTGGCGGTCGCGTCGGCTTCGTCGGCGATGCTCTTGAAGACTTCCCGGAACTTGCTCTCAGTCTCTTCCGCGTCCGCCGCTACCTTGATGAACGATCCGCCAAGCGCGACAATCGGGGCGGTCACGAACAGACTCATGGTGCGTCCGACGCCTCGGATGCTCCTGCCGAGATTCTTCAGGCGTTGCTCATACCGCCGCGCCTCGGCATCGTCTATCGTGAAGCCGAGCCGCGTTATGAGTTCACGGACTGCGGTCAGCGCCATGCTTCGCCCCTTGCATCTTCCGCGTCATCCGGTCCATATTCATCTGCTCAAGACATCCCTGCGCCGACATGACCGCGAATGCTCGTGCGACATCATCGAGCGACCACGATGTCTCAAGTTCCGTCAGCGTGCATGTGCCCTTCATGACGAGAATCCAGAGCGGCGCTTCTGCGCGCAAGTCTTCCGACAGACCGGCGCTCACCTTTGCGAGCGCGCGCTTGCGGAAGGCTACGTCTTCGGCGTTTCCTTCGTCAGCGCCTTCAGGCGGCTGCCAATAGCCGAGCCCCCCACCCCCTTGATAAAATCCGCGTAGTTCACCTTGAGGATGAACCAGAGGGCTTTGTACATCTCGCCGTAGTTGCCCGCGAAGACGTTGTCGAAATGATCTGGCGATATCGCGGTATCGTCCCTGGAAGACAGAGCCATGAGGTCAAGGATGGTCTGGACGCTTTCCTCTTCGCCGAGATTCGACGCGAGGGCCGAGATGACCTTTGGCATGACCGACAGGTCAAGGCCAAGGCCCTTGTCGGCATCCTTCGGCGCGTCTTTGTCTGCGCCCTTGTCGGCATCCTTGCCGCCCGGCATGGCCCCGAGGGCGGGCAATAGCTCTGCGATAGCTGGCCCCACGGCCTTTGCCAGCCGCACCTTGAGTTGGATGGCCCTGCGCGCCGGGAACGGGCATACCGTCCACTTATGGCCGTCGATCGTCTCAGTCTGCGGATCGAGCCCCACGAGTCACGTCCCTTCCCTTGTCCGCTGCTTATGCGTCCGGGCTTCCGCCCTCGAAGTGAATCAAGTCCGCGACGAGAATCGTCCACTCGCGCGCGCTCAATTCCTGCGCATAGCCTGACGTCGGCATGGTGCCGATAACGCACTTCGCGCCTGAGTGCAGGCTGTTCCCGTTCGTGTCCTTGATGATGGCCGGGACAATGGCCTTGGTCGCCTCGAATGAGGACAGCACCGCGTTGCTGAGGCTCGTCTGTTGGAATCGCAGCGTGATGACGCCGGACTTGTCCGAGTTGAAGACCACTGCGGATTCCCCAGCGAAGCCCTTGTGGATGACTGCAGACGGTGTGTTGCGCGCGACCGTAACCGCCTCGCCATCCATGAGGCCCGTCATGGGAACGCCGCCAATGACTACGGATACCTCTGCGGCACCATACGTTTTCATCGCGCCACCTCATTCCTTGTCTATGCGCCAGCGGCGCTATACGGCGACCGTGCCCTGTACCTCGACCTCGTGAATCGCTCCGGCCAGTGATGCGCGGAACGTGATGTCCGCGAATATGCGATTGGCTCGGTTCGCCTGCGTCTGATCGGCGACCTTCGGAATGACGACCTCATACGGCTGGCCATCGTAGGTCTCGGGCCGCGCGGCGAGGAACCCGCTCGCAATGAAGTCATCCAGCGTCGCGCGGATCGCCCCTTCGATGGATGCCGCGCCCTGATCCGTGTACGGAATCTTGTCCGCCTCGGCGAGCACGTCGAAGATGGCTTCCGTCATCGTGGCTTCGAGGTAGTCGGTGCCGTGGACAAGGTCGATGAACTCGCCGTTGGCGACATGCCCCTCACGCATGATGCTCCGACCGCCAACGGTCGCGTAAAGGTTCGCCTTCTTCGTGGTCAGCACCGTAAGCCGCTGCGCATCGGTCAGCGTGGTTGACGGCGTCACGCTCGTAAGCGCCTTGAAGTTCCACGTCGCCGAGCCCGGGGTCTTCGTGGCGAGCACGGCGATCCACGCCACGTCGGGATACGTGTTGGCGGCAAGCTCATTGAAGAGCGTTGCCACGCGGTCATACTCGGCAATCTCGAAGACGGACGCGATATCGCTACTCACGCCGCTATCGAGAATGTTGACATCGGCGCTGGCCGAGTGCAACTGCTTGACGAGCGCGTTGGCCCATGCCGCCGCATCCTCCACGTCGGCCTGCGTGCGGCTCGTGATGACGAGGAAGTACCACGACGAATCCGCATTGTTGATGAGCGTGAGTTCGTCGCTCCAGTCGTTGCCGTTGACGATGCGGCCGATCTTCACGGACGTCGGGTGCGGGTCCTGTGCGAAGAATATGTCCGCCGCGAGGTATTCGGGGTCTGTCGAGGCGAAGACCGCGGCAACCTCCGTCATGTTCGCGAAGCTCTGCGTCCGCACGGCTGGGGTCCGCACGTTGGCGATGTTGGCCTGCGACGCGCCGAGCGTGACAGCCGCTTCGGTCACAATGATGGGCGCGGTCTCGTCGCCGGCTGCGGTGATCGTGATGACACGATTGGGCGATCCGCTTGCTACTGCAGTGGTGACCGTCGCCTTGGCCTGAATGAGGGCTGCCATTGCGGCCATTGTGGTATCGTTGTCGGTGTCCCACGTCGTGGTGATGATTTCGCCATTGAGCTTGAGCGTGATGACGTTGGCGGCCACGAGGGTAGCGTCAAACGTCAGCACGATGATGTCCGCCGCCGGCAGCTTGTCGCTGTCGCCCGCAATCAGGAGCGTCGAGAATCCCGACTGCGAAAGCGGAAGCGTCTCGCGAGTGATGTCCACCCGCACAATCTCGCGGATTTGGTCAGCCATGATTCCTCCTATTCAAGAGTCCCTACGGGGTCGGTTACCGTGGCGATATAGCCAACGTCGTCCGCGTCCTGGTACGCGGTCCTGAAGCGGATGTCCATGAAGACACGCGCTTCCCATTGCGTCCCGCCTATTCCGGCCAAGTCGCCACGGCCCTCGATGGCGACAAACGCAACGCCGCCAGCCGATAGGCTCGACTGAATCGACCGTTTCTCGAGAGAGGATCGCAGCCTTTCGAGGATGCTGATTGACGCGGAACCATCCTCATTCGAGGGCTTGCCATGAATCTGGATCGAGAAGACGAACTCGCGGTCACCCGTGACCGTCGATACTCCATTGTCATCTGCGCCGCCGTGGTAGTCGTGGCCGACAACGGTTGTCGGACCCATGTGGATCGACACATACTGCCGCGCAGGCTGAGGAGCGTTCGGCTCGCGCCAGACGACGGTCGGATTGCCGACGACGCCCTTGACCCACTCATAGAGCGTGGTGCGCATGGCGGTGTATTGGTCGGCGGCTTGAATCGTCAGGAACACAAGGTTGCTTGGGTCGCTATTGCTGCCTCCGCGCTCAACGACGACATAGATGACGTAAGGCTTCACGAGAAGCCCGGTGATTGTTTCTGAGCCTGAGCCCGTCACGGTCGTGCCCCACGTTTGTAGTATGCCGCCCGGCACAGTCTGATAGAAAATTGTACTCACGTCGGCCGGGTTGTCGGCAACGATGTCAACGCGGACATCCGACTGATTCAGAAGGTCGGTTGCGGTGATCTGCGGGGCCACCGGAATGGCGGCGGCAATGAACCGCCATACTGCAGTGACGCCGAGCGGAAAGTAGGTGGCGTGCTTGATGGCGCAATACCAATCGCCCTCTTCGGACGCCGCCGAAAACTTCGCCCGATAAGACCCCGACCCGAGTTCGACAATCGTGACGGACACAGTGCCCGAGACATCCGCCTTCGATGGGTTCCATAACTCGAAAGTGAAGTCACCCGTCACCAAGCCGGTGATCGGCGTATTCCCCACTCGCACATCAAAGTCAATCGTGGCTGACGAATCGTTGCTGTCCCCATATTGCGATTCGTAGACAAGGGCGTTGGCCCCGATTCCGTTGGGTAGGTATGTGGTATGCTGTATCTCAAGCCGCCAGTCCTCTCCCGAGTCGTTTGTGTATGTGGCGTAGTAACGCCCCGAGGACCCGAATTCGGTGACGGTGACGGGAATCTCCCCCACACCCGTGCCTGCAACGTCACTGTCACTTGGGTTCCATAGCCGAATAGTGAAATCGGATTCGTCGAGGCCCGACACCAAAGCGCCATTGTTGATGACCGAAAAGAACACGGCCACTAGGCTATTCAGCGTCTCGAATGACGTCGAACTAAGCACATCAGCCCCTACATCTTTGCGATGAACTCGTTCATCTCGGCCAGCGACGCAACCCCTGCGGCGGCTTTCGCTTTGATTTCTGCGCATCGATCTGCGTTTACTTGTCGCGTCATGATAGCCGACATCCGTTCGCCGTCTCTTGCGGTCTTCAAAGCCTCGAGGTCTGCGTCTCTGACGACCTTCCCAGCGACAAGCTTGCAAAGCTGTGGCATAGGATCTCTCGTCTCGACAACGACATAGTCAGCTTCGACCCCGCCATTGCGCCCCATGACGTTGCCGGACTTGATAATGGCCACATCCGATATACCCTTTGGATGCGACTCTGAAGAATCACAGTACCGCCCGTCGCTGACTCGAAATACGCATCTCACGACCGCCCCCTATGGCAGAATCGCCGAGAACTTGCGACCGAAGATCACATACAGATGACCACTCGCGTTAGTCCCATTGAGCGTTGAGCCAGCGGAGCCGAGCTTGATCTTGTTTACGTCTCCGCCCGTCATCTTGCCTTGGAATCGGCTGTCGCCGTTGCTATGGACATATGATCGGGCGTCGCTGGCCGCGCCATCTTCGGCTATGATACCATAGTTGTCATCGAGCAGCGCCCACGCCCTGACAAGATGGTCCACGGTCCGTGTCTTGCTCTCGTCCGCGAATATCTCGATGTAGTCGTAATCGTCTCCAAGGTCGATCTCGCGGTCGTTGGTGTCGTCGCCTGTGTACTTACGGATCAGCACTGCCCCCAGGAGCTCGACCCAAGCCGATCCAGTGTATTGATAGGTCTTCCCGTCTGCAACGTTGTAGTGTGTGAACCCAGCGGATGGGGCGATGAAGTCCCATGTCAACGCAGTATTGTACTCAGCGAACTTGCCCGCTTGGCCGATCCATCCTCCTGTGGGAGAAGAATCAACCCGATAACGGTCCCCGACGCTGGGAGATCCTGGCGGTGTGTTCAAGATGGATGTGACTGGGTCTTGGAAAGCCAAGTCATTGAATACAGGCTTCAGAGTGCTATCAGAAGCCAAGCGCCTCAACACCTGTGACGGAGGCCCCGGGTTCGCAGATAAAAGGTCCGGGCGCAGTGAATCACCTCCGGTATACCGGTGAGATGTCTCGTGCGCAGACGGCGACTGTGCATCCGCGAGCGCACCGGACAGACCGCCCACGCTGATCTCGTCGCCGCCGCCATTCTCGTGACTTGCAGCGTGATCCTGAGCATGGTGGTCATCGACTCCGACGCTTCCAATCTGTGCATGCGTGTAGTCTGCTGATGATGCAGCCACAGCACCTATCCGACCGAAGACACTGCTCACCTGATCGGTGTTGTCGATCTTCTCCAAGCCGTGCCGTTGTAGATCGCCCAGTCGTTGGCTTTCCAGTCCGTGATACCGTCAAGGTTCGTGCTCCCCGGTGTGGAGACGACGTAGTAGTGCCCCTTCGTTCCAACGCCGGACGCAAGTGCTGGCGTGTTCGTTGCAGCATTCCACGTTCCCTGATAGTTGACGCCTCCGACCACGGCATCTGGCATAAATCCTACGTCCAACTTTCCGGCACCGCCCGTCTTCGGAATCACGTTTGCAGCGGCAGTAGCGGTCGCCACTTCGTCGGCGCCACCGTTCTGGTGATCTGCAGCGTGAGCAAACGCCACAGGCTGTGGAATGCCATTGGCATCGCCCTTGAAGATGTTGTCTTGAGCAATGTTCGGCGCGGCATTCGTTCGTCCAGCCCCGTAGACCGTCACCTCACCGAGCGTCGCATGCGACCGAAGGACTTCTGCCACCTTCTGTATCCGCGACGTCGCTCCGGTGGGACGAGTGTTCTGCAGATCGCCGGCAACAGCGGCAGACACAAAGACCTCATCCCCAACGGAGAATGCAGAAGTGTCGATGCCAGCAAGTCTCCCCCATACACGCACGAGTGAGTTCGCGGAGTTGGTGATTGGCTCTGCCGCAAGCCCAGCGGCAGCCATCGTTGTCGCTGAATCCGCTTTGGCTTCCTCAACCTCAGTCACATTCGCACCAATGTTGAAGCCGCTGATATAGACGGGACGACCTTTGGCAATCGTGCCGGGACTTCCTTTGCGAGCCAAGATATTCATATAGGCGGGAATATCCCACGAGCCATCAGCCCGAAGAACCTTGTCTGCGGCAGCGTCTCCAGAAGCCGGAGCTGGGACAAGGCCGTGAGTACCTCCAGCCCCGGAATCCCCAACCAGATCAGCAACATCATCCGAACCGTCTGTATGACTTGGTGCGTGTGTCTTCGGGGGCTGGGGATCAGCAAGTTCACCCGAAAGCCCACCAACATTCACCTCATCATCTCCACCGTTCTGATGACGCGGACCGTGCCCACTGACATCCACCCAGACTGCCGCATCGTTCGCGCTATCGACGCACGTATACCCACGGTCCGCAGCAGTATCAATGAGCGTGTCGCCGATTGCGAACCCATGCGCGAAATCGTCCGTAGCAGTCGGAGGTCCGCTTCGGAGCGTCGGCGGTCGGGGCGGGATTGGGCTTCGCGCTTCAGCCATTACGGTATCCTCGCAAACAGCGCCCGGTAGTGGTTGATGACGTCGTTCCCCCACGGCTCGACATGCACGGCTTCGTGGCGGAGGCCTTCGATTACCAACTGATCGGCCTTCGTCCCGGGCGTTGCGCCTACGGCTTGCTCCGTCGTCTGGATCGCCGTGTCAGTGAAGATGGCATAGACAGCCCCGTTGCGTCGCCCCTCCGGAAGATTCTGCAAGTCCTTTCCGGTCGCGGGCTGTATGCTGGCCTCAATGGCAATCTCGGCTTCGCTCGCCGTGACCCATACTCCGTCAACATAGCTGCCGGTCAGACGGTAGAGGGTATGCGGTTTCCGGAAGCTACTCACGAGGCTTCTCCGCTCTCGACTTCAACGCCACGGATGACGCTAACGTAATGGACTGAGTTCACCATCTGGGCGGAATCCACAAGCGGGTTGTCGCTGCCCCCCCGACGCTGCTTCACGGTGCTTGCTTTGAGCGACGGCTCTTTCAGATTGCGGATGAACTTTCGTATACCGCCTTGGCCCCATGCGCCAAGCTTCGCGACCATCTGGCGAAGCGTTATTTTCCCATCAATGAACTGCCGCCCGGGCCGGTCTTGCAGCCGCATAATCTTGCTCCGAGCGGAATCATGCCACGCTCGAATGAACGACCGCTCGGGAATGTTCGCCTTCGGTGCGCCGAACTCGTGAATGGCTCCAAGCTGCACCATGTCAATCGGGGTTTTCCCCTCTTCCGGCTTGCGTCGCGTGTCCTGCTGAATTCCGACCTTCGCGTATGCTTCGCCGCCGAGCGTGATCCTCTTGAGGAGTTCACGCCATCCGAGGTCTCTGTCGATGAGGACCGGCTTCGCCATTAGGGCATCATCCTCGTGCGGGGAAAGAACGCGAGACTCCGCGTCAACTGGATAAGCTCCTGCCCCCACGACGTAGAAGCCCACGCCATCGGAGAGGCAGCCGCCGCGAAGCTGCGCGCCAACTGCCCCTCCCTTTCACTCGTGATTGAGCCGCCCGCGCCACCACGGTCGCTGATTTCGTACATGTGGAGCACGAGTAGCGCGACGGCTTCGTTGTAGTTGTCGCCGAACGTGTCGACCGACAAACGACCCTCGGCCACCTCGATCATCTTGTCGAGCCGGTCATCCTCTGTGATTGCAGGATTCCGCAGCACAACGTTTTCGATGATTGTCAGGGCCATAGTCTAGTCCTTGTCTTCGGCGCCGGGCTTCTTATCGAGTTCGGCGTGCTTCGTCCGAATCGCCTTCATCACCTCTGGCCGGTGATCGTCGGCCGCGTATTCGTCCAGGAGCCCCGTGTCGTGCGTCTGATCGATCTGTGCTTCGGCTTCGACCACGGACTTGCCCTTCGTCGCGGGCGGGGCCTCGCTGATGGACATGAGGCCGGCGGCTTTCAGCTTCAGGTAGTGCGGATGCGCCTTGATCCGGTCGGCGACCTCGGAGTCAATGGCGGTGATGCCCGGGCCGATCTGGACGTTGTTGAACGTGCGCAGCTTCGCCCCGTTGTTGACGACCTGGACCTTGTGCGGCTTCGCGGGTGCATCCTTGACCTTCGCCTCTTTCGACATGATTCCGTCCTCCCGTTATGGCGCACCCCCGCCCACTGGACAGGGGTGCGCCGGTTCCCTCGGCTAGATGCCTTCCATGAAGGCGACGGTGAGCGGGCGCCAGATGATGACGCCGCCGACGCGCTCTTCGCAGTTGACGACGTGCTCCAGATTCCGCTGTTGGGCCGGATGCTGGAGGTACGGCATGGCGACCATGAAGGCCAGGTTCTCGGGCCTCTTCTCGTATGCCATGCCGACGCTGTCCGAACCCGACGCGCCGGAAGGCAGGAAGCCGGACGCGACCGCCTGGAACTCATACGATGCCTCGATGGTGAGGCCGGGGTTGTTCTCTGTGACCCACTTGAAGATGGTGACGCCGGAGCCGGCGGATATCTCCGTGTTCCGGATGTAGGCCAGACTGTTGGCCGGAAGCACGACATGCGTGGCCCTGTGCGTCCCCTTGGTTGCGTTCGGGATTGACTCCACGAGGCTCGTGAAGTCGGCGATGATCTCTCCGGGCGTCTTGCCGCTTGCGAGCGACCACGCGGTGCCGTTCGGCGAGGCGGCGGCGGTGGCTGGCGTGACGTCCTGCGTGTTCGGCGCGGTGAGCAGACCGTGGATTCCACGGCTTGCGTCGCCGTAGAAGCCGACCTGATTCTTCTTCTGCTCCATCGCCTCGCGTGCCGCGGTGGCCTTGCGCTGCTCAAGGCTTTTGCCCGCCTTGATCGCGCGCCGGACGTCCTGCACGCTGAAGCCGAATGCCACCATGAGCGTGCGGATGTTGGCGGTATGCTCTTCGCCGTAGAGGTCAACTCGCGGCGCATCGTCCGCGTAGTTGGAAACGAACTTGGCGAAGCCGACAGAGTCCATGGCGTGCCACAGAACGCTGTCGTCACCCTCGCCCGCTTCGGTGTTCACCGGAAGCATGTTCATCGCTTCCAGCCGGGCGTACTCGCGGTTGTACTCCGTGCGGAGCACCGCCGTCAGTTCTCGCTCGAGAAAGAACGTTTCGTTCGCGTCGAGATGCTTTGTGGCCGGGGGCATAGCTTTCTCCTTTTCTGCCCTTCGTCCTATGCCCAATTAGGGCTGGTTCAACTCCACGGGCACCACAAGCTGCCCGTTCGGATCGGTGAAGCTGTTGTTGGTGATGATGATGGCGCTCACCGCGACGGCGGTGCCGCTGTTCGCGTCGGTCCGCAGCACGCCGCGCTGCGCGAAGCTGGTTGTGGCCTTGATGCGGACGTAGGCGCTACTGGCCGGGGTCATCGCCTCTTCGCACTGCATGTACAACTCACCCTTGCGGAGGACAGGGACGACCTCCGTCGGGACGAACTTCGCTTCGTTCTTGCCGATGCCAACGCCCTGCGCCGAGTAGACGGCGGCGAAGGTCGGGGCGACCGACGCGAGCGCATTGTCGGTCACGGTCAGGATCACGGAGTCGAGTGGCAGACCCGGATTGAGGGTGATCGTGATGGTGCGGAGCGAAGTGTCAACGACGGCATCG
>Ga0114923_10002953_pt1 | contig 11468 bp, 3 predicted proteins | sample SumtaG_FD_89578 | JGI IMG/M metagenome (GOLD analysis project Ga0114923, IMG submission 89578) | Deep subsurface microbial communities from Indian Ocean to uncover new lineages of life (NeLLi) - Sumatra_00157 metaG | ecosystem: Environmental > Aquatic > Marine > Oceanic > Sediment | place: near...
CTACACCTGTACTAACAAATGCCAATGTTGATAGGTCCCAAGGTATCGATAAACTATATTGATAGAAATCTGTGTTTCCAATATCAGATAGAACTACAATTAACCCATCGGATCTCCAATGTTGATCTGTAACTGAATTTACTACTGAACCAACTGTGCTTGAAAGATCGGTACTGTTTTGAACTGAAACTGCTGTTGTAACATCAAATGGTGTGCTTAATGAGAATTTGTTAATTGTTTTTGGTGCGTTATCCCATAGGAACATGTATTCGCCATTTGGTGTAAGGAATATTCCAGCCACGTTTGAGCTAACTACAATACTTGGTGGTAAGTCATGCTGATTTATATCCCATGATCCAAAGGCTGTTGCATTTCCTCTTTCAACAATATAATCAGTATCATTTGTAGCATTTCCAGTCCATTGAACTAATACATTTGGTAAAATTGCTGTTGCATTAATGTTAGTTGGTGCGTCAGGTGGTGGTTCAAAGAATATTGTAGAGTTTGCTCCACAACCTAAGATGTTACAGCCTGATATATTGTAATCATACCCTGCTGTTACTTCAGGAACAGTGTCGTTAAAGAAATTATCAGGTGGACTATTTGGGAAATTTTCAGCAATTAAACTAAATACCCCACCATTTTCTGATCTGAATATTTGTATTTTTGTTAGGTTTATTCCTGTACTTGGGTTTCCTATTCCTGAATCTTCATCGATTTCCCAATCAATATCTATAACTTCAAGTTCTCTTTCTCCATCTAAGTTGAAAACTGGGAACGGAACATCGTTTGTTCTAACTTGGGTAAATGGATTATCAGTTGAATTTCCTACAAAGTTTTCTGCAATTACTCTATATCCGTAAGATTTGCCTAATTCAACGGTAGTGTCCAAATATGAAAATCGGTAATCAGAAGAAATTTCAACTGATCCTTCTTGATTATCATCTTCAATTACGGTATCTGGAAAAGGTAATCCTCTAACTGATGTGTAGTTTGTAATTGGATTACTAAAGTCAAATATGGTTTGTCCTGTTGTGGAATTTCCAATTATTAATCTAAATAATTCAGTTTGTGCGTCAACTCCAACTTGTCCATCTGGTTGAAATATGCTAATTGTAACTTGATTTAATGTATCTGTAAAGTTATTTTCAGACGCTAGGATTGTCATGTTTAGTATTCCAGCAGACGCACCTGGTGGACCTTGAGGTGAAGGAGTTTGAACAGAACCAATAATGCCTTTACCTAAATCTACCCTAGTATTATCATCTGGAAGTACTGTTGATTTGTTCGATTCCCAATCTCCATCATCAACTCTTAAAACTGCTCTTTGACTCGTACATGAAGTAGAAGTACAATAAGTTTGATGTTCTAATGTTATGTCTTTGCCTTCAAGAAATGATTTATCGAATGTTTTGTAAATATATGCTTGACCATTAGCAAGACTTCCTGATGATTGGAAAGTTAAATCACCAGATGTGCTTACCATAAACGTGTTATTTACTGATGTTCCAAAGTTCATAAATTATGACCATGATGGCAAATGAATTCCATGAAAATTATGTTCCTTTATTTGCCAAACATTATCTCTTGCTTCTTCTGGGGTTAAAGTTGCAATTGTTTCAAATGAATCTACGAATTGTGGTTGATCTACTCCACCACTTTTTAATACAACGTCAAAAACATCCATGTCAACTCCTACGTATCCTATTGCTCTACACAGATCTTCTGGTCCTTGACCAACAGGATTTACATCGTGAGGACAAGATTGTGTTTGGGTTGTAGTTCCTGAACCACCAATGTAAAGATCCCAACTTTCTACATCTCTATAATCTTCTACCGTTCCAAAGTTGTTAATGAAATTTTGTGTTACGTTTTGATCAATAGTATTTACTATTCCAAATTGGCTAGAAGCTACAACTTCTTGGAATATGTTGACTTCTTGGGAAAAGAGTGTTGCACCACTATTGGGTAAGCCTGTGAGAGCATCTAGGTCGTTATTGTTAATTCCTCTAAGTATAAAACCACCAGAATTTCTTAATCTGTCATCATCACAATATTTTGCACCTCTATCTGTCCATTCAGTATTGACAGAACAAGTTCCTGCTGATCTTCCTGTCTGCCACAATATTTCTTTTTGAGTTCCGTCAAAGTAATTGTATTGTATTGCAACGTATGATCCACCACCAACGAAATCTTCTGCTCCACCACCATAAGCGGCGTTAGTTCTTAATCTTACTACAAACTCATCAACTGACTTTGGTATTTCTAACTGTCCAACTTGACCAACAAACGGAACAGTACCTCTTTTGTGTGTGAAATTAAGGTGTAATAATCCATTTGTAACATTTAGATCTTGACACATATCCGTACTTTGACCTTGTGGAGTAATTCCTGCGCCAGCAGGAGTTCCTTTTGCAGTTGATAGAAGATTTGTGTTTAATGGAAATAGATTAGCCAATGAAATGTCTGGATCTATACAACTAAATCCTGCTACTCCTGCTGTCGGTCCATCAAATGCGGCACCCCATAAACTTGCATCTGTTAATGAGTTTATGCCTTCAGTTTGTGGGAAAGCGTCATAACCATCAAAGTCGTCACTAAATCCTACCAAGAATCTTTGAACATGATATTGTGTTACGTTTGGTATTACTATTACCTCATCCCATTCAACTAGTACATCTGCATCGAGTGCTGTGGCTATTACATTTTCTGGGGCTGATGGACTTTCAAATGCTACAAATCCTTCAGTTGCATTTACATAGCCTCTATCTCCAACGAATCCCTTTTCTGAATCTATGCAACGTCTTGGACATACATCATTGGAAGCTTGTCTATTGCTTTCAACTGTGTAGATTACTTCTGGATTAGTAAAGTTCCAATTTCCTATTTCAGTAACCGTAATGTTAGCTATAAATAATTCATACATTCCTGCACTACCACCTACTGGAGCTGAATCATTGTCACTCATATCTATAACGACTGTTACAAAGTCTGATGTTACGTTTTCCCATGCTATGTCAGTTAATGTTTCAACTGTCATAGGCCAATTATCATTACTTACTTCTGTTCCCGATAAACTAGCTAGACTTAGTGATCTTATACCATCAATATTACTTCTTACAGTTTGATCTACTGCAAAGTTAAATCCAGAATCTTTATTGATAATACCATCAAATACTTGAACTCTTCCTCTATTTTGCAAACTAGCTCCACCTGTTGATTGTTGTTCCCAAGCAATTATAATATTTGATCCAGTTATTTCATCGGTATCGAAAATTTTGAACATGTAAATAACTCCACTTCCTCTATCGTTATCTTCTGAATCGCCACCAGTTTCAGCAAGTCCTGTGTTTAAATTCAATAAGTTTTCAGTTCCAGCAAATACCCTACCTTCTTGTGGTCCTATTGTAACATTAGCATTAGGGAAATCTCCACCAGAACCACAGTTGCTTAAACAACCAGCCCCAGAAGCTCCTGGTGTAATAGATGGACCAACTGAATCATGTTCTCTAAACTGCCACACCGTTGATGTGCTGTTTAACAGATCACTGCCAGGTATTAGTGAGGCTGTTTGGTTTATTGGTAATGTTGAATTACCTTCATTGATTCCAACTAATGATTGTACTTTATAGAAAAATATGCTTCCTTCATCAAATGGTGTTAATACATCTGTGTATGTTGCCACATCTCCTAGTGTTGCAATAGTTTCGTACTGTGAACCAATAAGTTCTATTTGAAGATTCATTTGATTAAATCTATTCCAATTGCTTAGATCATTAGTATTTGTAAAAACAAGTTCACCGTTATCAAATCCTGTTTCGTATGCTGTAAAACCAAACGTAGTATCATCTCGCCATAAATTAATACTTCCACCTATTGTTCCATTGATATACGGTCCAATCATATAGGTTTGATTAGCTTGTAATACATAATCTTCAAAGTCAAAGTCGAAATAACTTCCTGATGGGAACGGATTTGAACCTGTATTTCTTGTATAAAATGTAGTACTGTTAGCAAGAATTTCATTACTTGAATTTGCTGAACCATTGAAAACTCCTATTTGTAATATAGTAGAAGTTGATCCACCTGTCCAAGCTGTGCCTTGTATGTGCATTTTAACTTCTTCTAATGTAAAATCTTCAGTTCCCATTGTGAAGTTTTGCGCCCTACCACATGATTCAGTTGGTCCACCACCACAAGTAAAATCAGATATTGGTACTGTTCCTGAATTTCTTACTCCAGCAATTTCTATATCTGCTATTGGAACATCATTGACCTTTAGATAATCTAATGGAAGTTCATCTCCACGAACCTTTGAAGTAGTATCGTTTGTTGCTTTTCTTAGGATATTATAACCATCTGCACTTGGATTTTTTGTCCAATCTAATGTGATATTATTTCCATCTTGTACTGCTGTTAGTTCTGTTGGTGGTGCTATACTAACAAATGCTGTTGCATTTGCAACATTCGAGAATCCACCTTGTTCTTCTGCAAAATTGAGGCCGACTAATCTGTAAAAGTAGGTATGTCCACTAACTGAATCTACGATTACGTCAGTATCAAGAAATGTTGTGCTTGTACTTCCTGTTGATGAAATTTCTGGATCTGATGAAAGTTTTGTTTGGTTTAGTTTAAGGAATAATACTCTTAAATCTTCACCATTAGTTCTAGCCCAATTTGGTGATCCACTAACATCCCATCTGCTTTGCTCACTATTACCAGTTAATGAATTATTTGAACCACAATTTAATGTTCCACTTCCTGGATTAATCCATGAAATACCTATTCCATGATTGAGTGTTTCAGTGAAATTAAGCATATCTTCACCCCTGTAACTGAATGTGACACCCGAACCCGATGAAGAAATATCTTCTATTGCTCTTTGTGTAGTTGAATTTCTAAGTGTTGATTCATCAAGGGAAGCTGTCTGTGATTCTACGAATAATGCACCTTGAACAATACCACCAGTTGCTAAACCAGCATTATTTAGACAATGAAAAGTAGTATCTGTTATTATTTCACCAGTTAAAAGATTACTCAAAAATCTTGTTTGTGATATATGATCTCTTGGCGATTCAGAAAGGTTTTGAACTGTTCCACTTAATCCAGTATTTAGAAATACTTGTGTATCTCCTGATTCAGTTGATGTTCTGAAGATTCTGTATGCTGTTGCGTTATCTGCTGAATCCCATGTTAATGTTATTCCATCATTTCCTTCTACTGCAACTAAGTTGAATACTGTTTCAACTGTTGGTGGTTCAACTACATTACTTTCTGTAACATTAACTAATCCCCTGTTTGCGTGGAATCCATGACTGCCAGTATTATCTTTAGGCATACATTGTTCTGGGCATGATTGTGTAACTCCTAATGCTGTATTTTGTGGTGGTGGATCTTTAAGTGTAGTGTAAATTATTTGTGAACCATCATCTACCATGTTAGTGAAATCCCATTGTGCTATTTTTGTTATCGTTATGTTTGCAATTTTTAGATGGAAATTATTTAATGACGCATCTATTTGAGCAACTTCAACAGTAATAAATTCACCAGTTGCATTTTCATAAGCTATATCTTCTGCTAAAATTATGTCACTTCTCATTGAAAAGTCTGGATCTGGGCTATTTGTTCTTCCCAATTCAACGTTAAACTCTTTTAAATCGAAACTATCTGGGAACGACATACCAGAATCCTTGTGAATTATTCCGTCATAAACAACTAATTGTCCTGGAAAATCATTACCAGTACCATCTTTGTCACTTTGCCAAAATACTATAATGTCTGAACCTTCAATGTCTGCTAGTGGAAATATCTTGAAAAGTGAAGCTCTAGCTCCATCTGCTCTATCGCCAGGAGCCGCATTATGACCAGTATCCATTGTAAATAATCCTAGTTCATTATCCCCAAGAGTTGCGTCTTGAATTGTGAAGTTGAGGTTTGGTAATGACTGTCCACCAGATTCATTTCCCCATCTATTATGATGTTCTCTAAATTGCCATACTGGTGAAGTTGAATTAAGTAAATCTGAACCTTCTATTAGGCTGGCTGTTGCATTAACAATCTCACTTAGATCTGCAATTTCACCTTCATTACCTCCAACTGTTGATCTTACTTCATAGAAATAGACTATACCTTCATCTAAATCTGTATCAATGAATGTATCAACATCCCCTAATGTTGCCACATTAACAAACTGTCTTACAAAAATTTCCATTGGTAAATCTTCATTTGTTATACCTGTGAAATCATTATGAGTTGTAAATGATTCAACTGAATGTCCACCCTTTTCACCTACTCCCAATAATCCATGCCTGTTTTGTTCAGTTCTAGCTTGAGCATTTAATGATCCGTTAAGGTGCATACCAATGATGTATGTTTTTCCAGTTTCTATTTCAAAATCATCAAAGAGAAATATATCACCACCAGTAACTTTATCACAAACTAAAATTGAGTTTGTTGAATTTGCTAAGTATTCGTTTTCTCCACCTTCTTGAGTTCCGTTCCAAACTGAACCAATCCAACTGTCACCATCATTAACACAAGCTCCATTATTCCAAATTGCACCTACACTAGCCGCAACTAGTACTGAATCTTGACTTGCTGTGAAGTTTGTTCCAACTGAATGTTCTGTTGTTCCTGCTGAAAGTGTGCCTGTAACTGCTTCATGTATGTCATCTTGTCCAACATAATACAATTCACCATCGCCTAGATGATTACCGACAACGTGAAGAAAGTCTGCTGGGAAGAATCCCCAATCCTTCGCCAACAATTCATTACTTACTTCGGTAAAACCTCTCATTGGATATTCAGTATCGTTTGAACCGTATCTCAATACATTATAACCATCTGCACCTTGATTTTTTGTCCATGAAATTGTGATGTTAGTAGGATTTTGAGTTGCTAAAACGCTTGTGGGTGCGGCTGTTTCACTAAACACCGTTGCGTTTGCTACATTTGAAAGCCCACCTTCGCCACCACCATTAATGCCAACTACCCTGTAAAAGTAGGTGTGACCATCTGCTAACGTATCTACTGCCAAGTTTGTATCAAGATAAGTTGTGGCAGTTGAAGCAGTGTCATCAACTTCTGGATCTGCTGAAAGTTTAGTTTGGTTTATTATCCAAACTGTTCCCAACATATCCCAGCCATTTACCCAAGTCCATGTTTGAGTTGCAAAATTCCAAGTCCTTTGACCACCTTCGGCTACACTATCTCTTGAATCACAATTCAAATCTCCACTTACACCGTTCCACCATGCAATACCAAAGCCCATCAAATTGTTTAGACTAGAAGTTATGTTAACCAAGTCAGTATCTCTAAATCCATAAAATTGATTTCCACCACCTGGAGTTGCTGTGCTGTTTGCCCACTCTTCGGGTGTTCTACTGTTTGTGGAATTTGCGAATGTTGAATTGTCATTTGATGTTGAAAGCATGGCATTTGTAAATAATGAACCAGTGGTGAATCCACCAGTTGCATCTCCACCAAAGTTTGAACAACGAGTTGGAACTGTTGGGAAATCACCACCTACCTTAATTGTTGAAATTATTTTTCCTTCCCATCTTCCCACAGACCACCCTGAAAAGTGATCACCGTTCTGTGCAATCGCATCCATATTACCAGCATTTGGTGATAGGTTCATAGATTGAAATCCTGCTCCACCTTGAGCATTATATGAAACTTCTTCATCGCCTGATTCGGTTGATGTTCTGAAAATTCTGTATGAATCTGCATTTGTTGCCGAGTTCCATTCTAATGTTAGACCAGATTCACTAGATGTTACGTTCAATCCTGTTACTATACCAGGTAATGCAACGCCTTGAGTTGTTTCAGTTGCTGTTCCACATGTTCCATTGACTGGTCCATTCAATGCACAGACTTCATAATCATAAGATGTACTTGCAGTTAACCCAGAATCGGTAAAGTTTAGTTCTAGATTGTCTGATTCAAATATTTTTACTCCATCTCTATTTACTTTAAAGTCTGTTGCATTGAGTAGGTTATGATTCCATGTTAGATCGATTGTTGTTTCACTTGTTGCTGTTGCGTTAAGTCCTGTTACTGGTGGTGAAGTTGGAAGTGAAATAGTTGATAATAATGGATAGTCATCAATGACTAACTCACCACAATCTCCTGTGGTTGATGGAACTCTACATTCTGAAAGTCCTGATTGATCATCGTAAGTATCTCCTGTATTGAAATCCCAAACATCGCCACCAGAAGCAGTTATGTTTTGAATATGGATCGTTCCATGTTGTGTGCCTACTTCATCTTCAACTAATACGTTCAAAGTTACTTGAGATAATGTTGATGATCCCCAATCTGGAACAATTTCACTTGCTATTCTAGTAACTCCTAATGATCCACCTATCTGTAATTGACCTGATGTGGCTAATTCACCACCACCTTTTAGTGGTAATGCGTCTTGTGTTGGGAAGTCTATGCCACTAAGTCTGTTATATGATCCATCATGTAATCTGAAATGAGCATCAGCTTGACCAGTTGGACCTGTATTAGTTCCGTTCCAGTAAATTGTAAAGTTTTGTCCGATGTAATCTGCTTTTTTAAGAACTTTGAAAAATAATGAATGACCTGAACCACCTGAACCACCACCGACATCTATTTCCACTGAATCAGCAGGAACTGTTCCAAATTCTCCAGGTGATCCTGCTTCACTAACACTAAACTGTGGATCAACAAAACCAAATGGAAGCCAATCAGCAAATTGCCAACTTGAACTGTTAGTTGGTAATGATGTTATGTTTAGTATTCCAGCATTGTAATCATCTGCACCAACTCTCACTAATGGATCTCCATCTAGTTCAACTGCTGGTTCATAATAGAAAAAGTCCTCAATATCTTCAAAGTCGTAACTGACATAGTTTTCTAGTTCAATGGTTGTTACGTTTGTTAACAAGCTTCCAGAAGTTGAATTATCATCAACTCCAACAAAGACTGTAAAGGTTGTTTCAGTTGAGTTAGACCAGTTTGGTGTAAATGAAACATCAAATGGTGTTACTAACAAGTCTGATGGTTCAATATGGAAAACTCCTAATGATCCACCACTTTGATGAATATCGTATTCATCTTCTGGGAAAGAAGTTAATGATTGAGTTCCGTAACTACCATCTTTTACTTCGATTCTAACCCACATATCACCAGAAGCTGTTTCAGCTTGGTAGCCACCAGCAACCCTAATGCTTGGAGTTGCTGATTCTGTTTTGTTAAATTCCCTGAAAATTACTACTTGCCCGATGTCTGTATCATCACCTATGTTTGAATCCATTGTAAATGTAGTTCCATCTATTCCAAAGAATCCACCATCGATTGTACTAGCTGGGAACTTTGGGTGTTCTTGCATCATCCAATGAGGATTACTTAGTTCTACTGGATTTGTGAATGTAAATTTGCTTAATACTTCTGCTTCTAATGTTCTATCAATAGAACCATCTCGATTATCTGAAATTGTATTGAGTCCAACTGAAAAGAATGTGCCATTAATTGCCATAGAATCTGTAAATACGAATGTGGGAGATGGGAAGAAGTTGGGTGATGTATCTCCTGTTGAACAATCTGGATTAGGATCTGTGATATTTGCGAATCTTCCTTGAATCAAGTCATAAGAATCTGTCACATTTAGTCTTGGATCTCCACCAAATCCTGAAACATCATAAACACTACAATCTACTGTATGAGTTGAAGCTCCTAATGGATCGACAATGAAGCCAAATCCGTTCAAAAAGTCATTGAAGAATGATGGAATTAAACTATCTGTTGATGTTAGTCTATCGTTAGTCCAAGTTGTTACAAAACAACCACTTGCATCACCAGTATCTGTTTGATGAACTGTTAAACTAGTTGGAGTAACATCGGTTGCACTAGATGGTCCTGAAATAACAGGACATGAGGCTCCAGTTCCAACTTGATTAATGTTAATTTTATCTCCTAGCATTATGATATTTTGATCTTCTGCATAGGCTAGTTGGAATATTCCATCAAGAAATCTTAGTGGTTGTGCAGTTGATGTGAGTTCTGGTATTACAAAGAACCACATTAAGCCTACAATTAAAACTCCTAACAAGATCAGTTTTACTTCACGTATGCTTGGTTCTTCATAAGTTGATTCTTTTCTAAACTTCATGTGTTTTGCTCTATTTTTCTTATTCATACGTCATCTCTCCTTGATACAGCTAACAAAGCCCATACAGCTACGACACCTACCATTAAAGCTGGAACAGCTATTGTTGCACCGTACATTGAATCTCTTAGAACTAACAACCTTACATCGATGTTTTCTTGCTCTTCCCAGAAGGAATTGTTGTATGCAAGATCAAAAATTGCTGGTTGAAATGTAATCATGGCGATCCCAACTGCAAACAGCGAAATGATTGACAGAACAATGATTGCTACTGCCATCGATTCCACCTCATTGATTCTTTGAACTTCTTTTTCTCCTGAATTGTTTCTAGGACAATTAGTACAGCCATTAGAACCCCAAATCATAATTGATAAAGCCTTTACAGATTTTACAATGGTAAGCATCATGTTTTGAAATTGATTTGTACTGACATACACAATCCTTTTCAGTAGCAACAATCAAGATTCATCATCCTCTTTTTCTTTGAGTTCTTTACATTTTCGTAGATACTTTTCAGTATCAAATTTCAAGTCCAAAGGAGATTTCAAATGAATCAAAATCTTCTCCTGGACTTTAGCATTTTGTCAAAAATGTTTCTAAATTGGATCGAAGGATTCATGCCATCTTTTATCATTCGATCAAGTTCTTTCGATTGACGATCATTTATTCTGAAAGATACCTTTCGGTTGAGTTTCCTTTTGTCTGACCTGTCCGACATACATAATTCATGCCTGATTTGGCTTATTTATAAGAAAATTGAACTAAACTTCACCGAAATCTCTTCGAGTGACAGCCAAAAATGCCCAAGCTACAATAGCTCCAATCAAAAAGATCGGTAGTGCAACGATAGCTGTAAATGCTTTATCTCTTGCAGACAAAGCTTTGACAGCGTTGACTTGACGTTCTAGACACTCACTATCTATTGGATTACATGTGAGATTGATTAGGTCTTGTTGTTTTTGCCAACTACCGTTAGCATCTGTTCCCATGTCTTGGATAACAGGCATTAAAGCTAGAACAGCCATTACAGTTGCGATAATTGATAGTGTGGCAATAATGATTACTGTAACAGCCATAGTGAATATTAGTTGTTGAGTTATTTTAAAGGTTTTATTTCAACTAATTGACATACTTTCTAGATGTTTTTTGTTTAGTGTTTCAGTTTTATGATATGATCTCTAGATGTTTTTTGTTTAGTGTTTCAAATGTTATAAGGAAACGTGAAGTTTTGTTACTTTGAAAAATGAAACTACATGTTTTTGTTTGTAGATAAAAGAAAAAAAAGGGTTTGGATTTAGGTTGCTGACAATGATTGTCTATTGTCTGCCGCCTA
>Ga0114923_10002954_pt1 | contig 11467 bp, 10 predicted proteins | sample SumtaG_FD_89578 | JGI IMG/M metagenome (GOLD analysis project Ga0114923, IMG submission 89578) | Deep subsurface microbial communities from Indian Ocean to uncover new lineages of life (NeLLi) - Sumatra_00157 metaG | ecosystem: Environmental > Aquatic > Marine > Oceanic > Sediment | place: near...
AACGGATCCAACGTCAGAATCCAGTGTATATTCCACCTGTCTTAACAGGAACTCGACCTTTTCCATTACGGGCCGTGTCCTGTTTAATTCCATAACGCTTCGTCTCAGCTTGGCAGCGGATACGGTTTTCATGGCCCGGGTGATCTTCTGGGTATTTTTTACCGATTTGATCCGTCGCCTTAAATCAATTAAATTTTCAGCCATTATTACTTATTCAAGAATCCTTTGAATTCTTCTTTAAATTTCTCTAACATGTCCGATATATTCTGCTTGAGCTCTTCACTTAAAATCTTTTCCGATTTTATTTCTCTCAAGATATCCGGGTAATTTTGCTGTGCATATTCCAGCAGCTTTTCTTCGTACTTGCCAATAACTCCCACGGGCAACTCATCCAGGAATCCCCCGGTTCCGGCAAATACCATCACGATTTGTTGTTCCACCGGCATGGGCACCCCTTCATTCTGCTTCAATAACTCGGACAGCCGTTTTCCTCTTTCCAACTGCATAACCGTGGTTTTGTCAAGGTCTTCCGTACCGAACTGGGTAAAGGCTTCCAGTTCCCTGAACTGGGCCAGCTCCAGTTTTAATGATCCGGCCACCTGTTTCATGGCTTTGATCTGGGCGTTTCCTCCGACCCTGGAGACCGATATCCCCACATCGATGGCCGGTCTCTGGCCCCTATTAAAAAGTTCGGGCAGCAGGTATATCTGACCATCGGTGATGGAAATTACATTGGTGGGAATGTACCCGGATACATCCGACGCCTGAGTCTCGATGATGGGCAAAGCAGTCAATGAACCGCCGCCGTTTTTATCGTTATACTTGGCCGCCCGTTCCAGCAGCCGGGAATGAAGGTAAAAAACATCCCCGGGATAAGCTTCCCGGCCCGGGGGGCGCCTTAACAACAGGGAAATTTCCCGGTAAGCGGTCGCATGCTTGGATAGGTCATCGTATATTAGTAACGCATGTTTACCGTTATCCCGGAAATACTCGCCCATGGCACAGCCGGCATACGGGGCAATATACTGCATAGAGGCAGGGTCTGAAGCGCCGGCCACCACCACGATGGAGTAGTCGATCGCCCCGGTCTCTTCCAGGGTCTTTATCACCTGGGCAATGGTGGACTGTTTCTGGCCAACAGCCACATACACACAGATCACATCCTGTCCCTTCTGGTTAATGACGGTATCCAGGGCAATGGTGGTTTTACCGGTCTGACGGTCGCCGATGATCAATTCCCGCTGTCCCCTGCCAATAGGGATCATGGCATCGATGGCTTTAATCCCGGTTTGCAGGGGTTCTTTCACCGGCTGCCGGTCGATCACACCCGGGGCCAATCGCTCGATAGGCATATAGGTTTTGGTATCGATGGGCCCTTTGTCATCCAGGGGTTCTCCCAGGGGGCTGACTACACGGCCGATCAGGGCTTCCCCGGCCGGTACGGATATAATGCGATTGGTTCGCCGGACAGGGTCCCCCTCTTTTATCTTAAAGCCTTCACCCAGGATAATCGCCCCCACGTTGTCTTCTTCCAAATTAAGGGCAATTCCGAATATATCACCCGGGAACTCGATTAACTCGTTATACATGACATTTTCCAGGCCGTATATTTGGGCAATACCGTCACCCACGGAAATAACAATGCCTGTCTCATCTTTATCAAAATCTAACTTAAAACCTTCGATCTTTTGTCTAATTAATTCGCTGATTTCTTCGACTTTTATTTGCATTTAGTGCTCTCCTACCGCTGCAACAGACGCTTCCGCTAAAGACTCATCCGCCACTAATGCTTCTTTTAATTTTTTCAGGTTGCCCTGGATGGAAAAATCGTAATACACCAGGCCCCGTTGAATCTTTATCCCCGCTATCAGGGAGGGGTCTACCTTTTTTTCAATGATGATCTTTTTATTAAAGGATTCTTCCAGGTTTTTTATTAATTTGTTTTCCAGTTTCTCAATGATTGGGACAGCGGAATAAACCTTTAATTTTTCAATGCCGTTCTTTTCAAACCACAATTCTTCCAACAGTTGGATCATGGTATCCAGGAAAACCAACCGGTTTTCTTCCATTAATTCCAGGAGAAAACGGTAGGTTTTTTCATTAAGTTTAATTTTTTGGCGCAGGGAATCCAGGATTTCTCTTTTCTGCTTTTTCGAGAAAAGCAATGTCTCCATACCGGCCTTGAAATCTTCGATACTGTTAAGCAACACCAGGAATTCTTCCAGTTCTTTTTTGATATCCTGGTACTCTTTTTCGCTTTTAAGGGTTTTAATTAATCCCGAAGCGTACCGTTTTGCTATGCTATTCTCTCTCAATGATATCTCCGCATATATCGATATTTTTTTCGATTATTTTCTCATGGGCTTTTTTATCCAACCGGGTCTCGATATCTTTTTTTAAATGGTCGATGGTGAGATCGGCAATCCTGGATTTAAGTTTCCTGATGGAGTTTTCTACTTTGTTGGCGATCTCAGCTTCGGTTAGAGCCGCGATCCGTTGGGATTCTTTTTCTCCCAGCTCTTCGATGCGTTTTTTCTCATCTTCCCCGCTTTTTTCAGCCGCCTGTTTCATATCGGTGATTTCTTCTTCGATTTTGTCCAGCCGTTTTTGTATCTCTTGCAAATGACCGGAGGTTTTTTCCAATTCTTTTTCCCGTTGAACGATATCGGTTTTCACATCGAGGGTTTTTTGGGCCAGGAGGTTAATAATCGGTTTTCTCAGCCAGATTATCAATCCCCCAAAAAGGATGGTGGAATTAAACACTTTGCCCAGGAACCCCACCCAATCAAAGTGATGATCTTCGTGTCCCCCTTCGGCAAACCCGGTGGTGGCAGTAGTCAATAACAAGATTAAAATAACAACAATTTTAATTCGCCTGGTCATTACCTTTACTCGATATCAATTATTCAACGGTCATAGAAAAATATCTTTGATTTTATCGCTGAAGGCGCCGATCTGCTGCTCCAACTTTTTTTCTGCCGTGATGATCTCATCGTCCAGTTGTTTCATTTTTGTATCAAACATTGTTTTGGATTTTTCCCTGGCATTCGCAATAATTTGTTCCCTGACCTCCTCGCCTTTTTTTATCAATTCTTCTTTTATTTTCCTGGACTCCATTTGAGTGTTCTTTAAAACCTTTTCAATATCTTGAGTTTTTTCATCGATTTTTCGGGACATGGTTTCAATTTGGTTGGTTTCCTTTTCGATTTTCGTTTCTCTTTCTTCGAGAATTTGGCCCACCGGTTTGAGGTAGATTTTATTTAATACTACCATTAAAATACCGACAAGGGCAGAAATAAAGAAAAGTGATATGTCTAAATCTAACATGAGACACTTTTATATCATATCAAGCGGTTAAAATCAATAGGTTTGGCTACCTAATGGTAAAATCTTACCGTTTTCCGGCAGAAAATAAAAAAAAGGCCACGAAGACACGAAGACACAAAGAAAATTTTTTTATAATAGAAACCCTTGGTGGTACCTTTGTGACTTCGTGACTTGGCGGCAGATTTTCCTTATGCGATTTAATTATGTTGATTATTACGCTCTTTTGTATTATGCTGTTTGGCGTAACACTAAAAAGCGCAGCGCGGAGGTGACGTATGAATCCGTTTAAATACGGGCAGGTGGTTTTTGATAAGGATTTCTGTCCAAGACCGCAATTGGAAAAGAAATTTATAGACTATATCTCTTCCGGTCAAAATGTGTTGCTGGAAGGTGAAAGAAGGATCGGAAAAACGTCGTTGATTTTCGAAATCATGCGCAAGATGAAAAAATTCCTGCTCCTTTATATCGATATTATGGAAATTAAAAACGCGGATGATTTTTGCCGTATGAAACGACATTGGTCCAGCTTACCGGTCAGCAGGTGCGTTGTCTTGTCGGGATTGCCAGCATTGGAGGCAAGTCCCCCCTGTCTTCGGAGTTCTTAAAAGCCACCGGTATAACCCGGCCATCATCCGTGAAAAAAGCGATCGATCGCCTGGAGAAATTAAAAATCATTTATGAATATAAAAGGGAATACAAATTCATCAATCCGTTTTTCAGATCGTGGTTGATTTATAAGAATTTTTAGAGTAAACACAAACCCCGGATCCAAGAATAAATAATGTCATGGCAGTCATTCATGATGCTGAGGGCCTCGCCCGGAGACGATGAAATGGTGTATGGTCTATTGTAGGGGCTTGATTTATCAAGCCCTATCCCGGGACAATTGGTATACGGGGTTTGATTTATCAAGCCCTATCCCGGGACAATCGGTATACGGGGTTTGATGAATCAAACCCCTACGAGGAGGGGCAGGCAGTACCAGCCCCCTACCCATCCTATGCGCCCGGGCGGAACCGTAGAGGTTTCACGAACTGGCATCGCCAGTTCCCAAATTTGGGTATTTTCATTTAAGGATGAAATTTTGGCTTGATGGTTGATGAAAGTGTCTGAACCGCAGATGAACGCTGATGTCTATGATGGACTATGATAAGATAAGGTGTCCTTCGGACTTTTTCTTAATCGTATAGGAATTTTCATTTTTTCAATGAGGACTAACAATTACAAACGTGTCACAAACATCACTCCGCATTGAGAGTGCCCGCGCCGCAGGCTTTTAAACGCCTTCGGCATCGGTAGAATCCGTGCGAAGCGCCCCTTATTATCATGGTCATCATTTAATCTTGGTTAGAATTAGCCACCAGAAAAAGAAATCTATTCTTTTTTTTCCCCATCAAAAGGGTTGAAATTTTTGATTTTCCTGCTATTATATTTTTATGAAGTCTTCTATATATATTGAATCGAGTGTTATAAGTTATTTTACTGCCAGGTTGAGCAAAAATTTGATTGTAGCTGCTCACCAACAAATAACCCAGGAATGGTGGGATAATTCTTTACAATATTTTAATCCATTTGTCTCTCCTGTAGTAATAGATGAAATTTCGAAGGGAGATAAAGAAGCTGCTAGACTGAGGTTGGGAAAAATAAAAAATCTTCCTTTGTTGAAAGTTACTTCAGATATTAAGAAATTATCAGAAAATTATTTTTCTTCTTTACAGATTCCCCAAAAGGCGGAAGCTGACGCGTACCATCTTGCAATAGCCTGTTGGTACAAAATTGATTTTTTGGTTACCTGGAACTGCACACATCTTGCGAATGGCTTTATAATTAAACAGCTTGAAAATATTAATCTGGAATTAGGAGTAAAAACGCCAGTGATTTGTACTCCTGAAGAATTAATGGAGGTTTATAATGAATCATGATCCAATTATTCATGAGTTAAGGAATATAAGGAAAGATATTGAAGAAGAATGTAAGAGGAAAGGTCAATCCTATTTTAATCATCTATTGGAAATACAAGAAAAGTATAAAGATAGACTTGCTACAGATGAGTTGAAATCTCAACAGCCGGAAGTTGAAAAAATAAAAACACATTTGCATTCAACCGTTGAAACTATCGCTAAAAACCCTTAGAATTAAGAGTTTTGGGGTTTCGGATTGCGCGTTCTCAAAGCTCTACCACACCACCCCGTAACCCGTAACCCGTAACCCGTAACCCGTAACCCGTAACCCGTAACCCGTAACCCGTAACCCGTAACCCGCACCCCGTAACCAGGTCTTCTCTGTCTTCTCATTGAAAGTGTCTGAACCGCTGATGAACGCTGATGATTGTGATAGACTATGATAAGAAAAAGCGTCCTTCGGACTTTAATTATTAACCTTTCAAATCTTACCATTTCCCGGTGGAATATCTTTTTTCACCGCAGAGGCCGCGGAGGGGAAATTTTATAATAAAAAACCTTGGTGTATCTTTGTGTCTTTGTGGCAAATTTTCTTTTTCCGGCGGCCAGGGGGAAATTTTATTCGCCATCTTTTTTTATACCTTTTGTACCTTTCAAAAAGGTATCCAGGGAAAGAAAGCCGGATTCGCATCTACTCACCGCATCATACACCATTTTTTTTAGTTCGCCGACATTGCCGGGGAAATCGTATTTGTGAAGCAAGGGTAATAGTTCTCTGGGGAGAGCCGTTTTTTTAAGACCGGTCTTTTCCAGGAAATGTTCTACCAATAAGGGGATATCTTCTTTTCGCTCCCTTAAGGGGGGGAGATGAATTTTATGGGTTTTCAAATGGTTATAGAGGTCATTGCGAAAGGCTCCTATTTGTATTGATGCCGAAAGATTCTTTACGGTTGCCGCAACAATCCGTGCCCTGGAGGACTTCAATGTCCTCGAGCCTTCGGGATAGTATTCCCGGTTCTGGAGTAACCGCAAAAGTTTGACCTGGGATTCCAAAGAAAGGTTACCAATCTCCTTTATAAAAAGAGTGCCTTTACGGGCATCTTCCAGTTTACCTTCAATCACTACTTCTGCACCGTGAGATGTAATTTTTTTATATCCAAATAGGAGGTGTGAAAACTCTTCATCATTCAACCCGGTGGTATCGAATGGAATGAACTTCCCCCTTCGATGGCTTTGGTTGTGAATCTCACGGGCCAGGAATTCTTTCCCCACCCCGGTTTCTCCCCCGATCAATACCGGCCTGGATGTGAAACCAGCCAAGCCAATCGTCTGGCAAATCGAGTCCATTTCTCTACAACAGGATATGACATCGGGGAAAATCTTGTCCCGGGAAGGGGTATTTGAGAAAAGCTTTTTTTTATGGAGGATAATATCTTTATGAGTATCTTTTAAATCCAGGGTATCATGGATTGTGCGAATAAGTTCTCTTGTCTCAATGGGTTTGGTCAGACAATCAAAGGCGCCCTTTTCCATACAATCCTTTGCGGTTTTCGCGTCAGGAAAAGCGGTAATAATGATGACCGGGATCTCCGGGTACTCTGCGACAATGTCCGGCAGCAATTCGTCACCGCTGATATGGGGCATTGAAATATCGAGCAAAACCGCAGAATATCTTCTTTCCTTTAGCTTCGGCATCACATCACGACTGTCCAGACAGCACAGCACGTTAGTGAATCCTTTTGAGCGCAGCTCGAAATCCAGGCTGTTCAAGAAATGCTTTTCATCATCTACCATCAATATGGGCAGTTCCGGGAATAAATCTCTTTCCATATTTTACCTCCGGATCGTTTTTATTTTTCATTTACCGGCAAACTCACCGTAACAGTGGTTCCCTTTCCCTTTTCGGATTGAAACTTCATGTTTCCGTTATGCTCCTGTATGATTTGCATCGAGATAGAGAGACCCAACCCGATTCCCCCTTGACCCCGCCTGGTAGTGAAGAAAGGGTCTGTTATAAACCTCAGATACTTGTCATCTATTCCAACGCCCTCATCTTTCACCCTGGTGACAATGTGTTTATTTTCTTTATTATAATGGGACTTTATAAGGATCTTTTTGTTGTTATCAGGCAAGGCTTGGCATGCATTCTGGATCAAATTGATAAACACCTGTTCCAGCTTTTGAAAATTTCCTTGGATGAGAGGTAAATTTTTTGCCAATCTTAGAGAGAAACGTTTGGTGTTTTTTTTGAGCAGGTTATTGGTTAAATTAACCGATGATTGAATAGCCTTATTAATATTGATATGTTCCCTTATTAAGGGATCACCGGGCCGCGAGAAATCTCTTAAATCATTAATAATTTTTTCAATGCGTTGAGACCCCTCCATAAAACCGATGATCAGTTCTTCCAACCTTTTTTTTGCATCCAGGTAGGGTATACCTGACAAAGAAAAGTCTTTTTTATCCTTGTAATATTTATCAAGAACCGGTACGATATCTTTCCATACCCGGTCAAAAATTTCCGAGTTCATTTTGATAGAAGCCACCGGATTATTGAGCTCATGGGCGACCCCGGAAACCAACCTTCCCAAAGAAACCATTCGATCTACCTGGATTAACTTTTCCCGGTGCAACTTTTCCTTTTTTTCAGCCTCTTTGCGTTTACTGATATCCCTGGCAATGGACAAAAGGTACCTGGGATGACCATCGTTATCTTTAATTAATGATGTGTTTATTTCTACCGAAATCGGTTTGCCATCTTTCGTCCTCATCGTATATTCCGTATTTTTATTGATACCGGTTCCTTTAATTATTTCCTCAACACTTTTGCTAGCCTTTTCAAAATCACTTTCGTCTACAAGATCGAAGAAATTTTTTACATCCGCCTGCATTTCAGCCACATCAGTGTATCCAAGCAAAGCAGCGGCCTGCTGATTGGCCATAACGATCGTACCGTTTTTCATATCGCTGTCGTATAAGGCAATCGCATCCGGGGAAGTCTCAATGAGCGTGCGATAAAGTTTTTCGCTTTCTCTCAGTTTCTCCTCTGCCCGCTGCCGCTCATCGATTTCTTTTTGCAGACGTATATTACTTTTTATTATAATATTGATACGCCATCTAACAAATCCAAAGATACTACCGCCTACAAAAAGTACCAGGCAAATATAAAACCACAGGGTTTGCGTGAAGGGGGGGGTAACGATTATTTTAATTTTTGTCCCTTCTTGATTCCAAAAACCATCATTGTTTGATCCTTTCACCTTTAAAGTATAATTCCCCGGTTCAAGATTAATCAAATCCACATCATGTTTATTTCCCAATTGGATCCATTCCTTGTGTACCGGTTCAAGTTTGTAGGCATATTGGTTTTTTTCAGGTTCTGAAAAACTCAGGGCAACAAATTCAAAGGAAATGAAATCATCCTTATAAGATAGTTCCAACGGATCAGGTTTTGCATAAGAATAATTCAATTTAGATTCCAGGCCGCGCATTTTAAACGATGTAATAACAATAGGTGGAGGCGATTTCCTTTCTTTCGCAATTATTTCTTTCGGATCAAAACGATTCATTCCATTGAGTCCCCCGAAATACAAAATGCAACCGTTGTCATTTTCGATCTTGCAGGCGGCCCCCCGGTTAAACTCATAATCCTGGAGCCCCTCCCTGACACTGTGGTTTCTAAATCTTCCCGTTTCCCGATCAAACCGTGATAATCCTCTATTGGTGCTTAGCCAGAGATTACCGCCGTCATCTTCCAGGATATCGTAAATCACATCATTCGGTAAACCATGCTGCTTTTTGGTGTAAGCACTAAATGTTTCTTTTTCTCTGTCAAATTTATTAAGTCCACCACCATTGGTTCCAAGCCAGAGTGTGCCCGACTTATCTTCTAAAATTGCCAGAATAAATTTATTGCTCAGGCTATAGGGATTTTCCCTGGAAGGTTTGTAACGAATAAATCTTTCTTGTTTTTTATCAAATTTATTCAGACCTCCCGGGCCTGTTCCTATCCAGATTATACCGGAACGATCCGCATAAATTGAAAAAACATCATTATTGCTTAAGCTTTCGGGATTATTGGGGGTGTTTTTATAATGCCACTTGTCTTTTTCCCTATCTTTACCAATCCTGATCAATCCATTATTTTTTGTCCCAATCCACAGTTCATGGTCATTGTCTTCATAAATTATCAATATATGTTCATCACTGCCGATAAAATAGCCATCCACTTTGGGGGACGATATAATGTATTGCTCAAATTTAGTTTTTCCCGGCTGCAGCCTATATAGTCCCGCACCCTCCGAACCGGCCCAGAGGGTGCCGCTGTGATCTTCGAGAAGCGCCCGTATCTTATTCCTATTTTGGTGAGAGGAAACATCTGGGCCGATTTTAAAGGTGGTAAAAGTCTCACTTCCCGGTTCAAACTTGTTGATGCCCCCCCTGGTGCCGATCCATATATTACCTGAACTTCCTTTACGAATGACCTGGACATCATTATTACTCAGGCTGTTTTTGTCCCTTGGAATATTCCTGTAAAGGGTGAATTTTTTCCAATTGGGGTCAAATTTCTTGAGACCGCCTTTAAATGTCCCAATCCAGATCAGTCCATCATTATCCTCAATGATTGCCTGGACATCATTATCGCTCAGGTTCCCCGGTTCTTTGGAAAAAACTTTGTGAATGATACAATTTTCCCCGGATAGATCAACGATAAAAACGCCGCTGTTCCTGGTACCAATCCAGAGTTTACCCGATCGATCCTGACAGATTGAGCTGATATATAGGAAATTCAATCCATAGGAATCATCGGTAATGTCCGCGTAAGGATTGAATTTTCCCTTTTCCCGGTCAAATCCATATAATCCGTTTTCGGTTCCTATCCATAATGTTTTATCGCTGTCTTCATATATTGCCCTTACTTTATTTTGATCGGAATTTCCTTGTTTATTTGGATAATGTATGAAACCATCCGTATCCTTGTTGTGCTTATATAATCCGTCACCGGTACCAGCCCAGATTATCCCTTTACCATCTTTATAAACGGCTCTGACTTTATTTTGAAAGGACTTCCCGGAATTACTCAGGAAAAGTTCGAAGAGATTTCTTTCGTTGTTATTTCTATATAAGCCTTTGTTAGTTCCAAACCAAAGTGTCCCATCATTGTCTTCACAAATTGACCAAACATTTTCGTATTTGATGTTCCCGAATTTATCCGGCTCATTAATGTGATTTTTAAATGTCCCTGTTTTGGGATCAAATTTATTAAGGCCCCCCCCCCAGGTTCCCACCCACAATATACCTGAGGCGTCCTCAAAAATAGAGATCACAAGATTATGGCTCAAGCTGTCCGGATCTTTTGGGTTATGGTCATACAATTTAAAGGAATGACCATCATATCTATTCAGCCCATGCTGCGTTCCGACCCATAAAAATCCCATCTTATCCTGTAGAATGCAAAAGGCAGTACTCTGGGAAAGGCCTTGCTCAATGGAGATTTGTTCAAATTTGATGTTATCAGTTTGCGCTGAGATACCCCATGGAAATATCAACGTTGAAAAGAGCATTATGAAGATCAATACTGCGCTTTTTGCGTGAGCAGCATTATAAACCCCTCCCATATTTTTTTTATCCCCTATTTTCTTACTTGTTTTCATTTTCAACCTCTAGTTACAATAATTATAATTGTTTATTTGCCAATATTCAAACCATTTCCGAACAATAAAAGTAATTTTTAATATGGTCTGCGACATTTGATTTTTTTTTCCTGGCACGCACGCTGGAAATAAAATCTTGAAAAACTTGTTGGTTAATCGCATTCTTCAATAGTCTCCAAAATTTTTCAGTTTTGACCGTGACTGTCCGAGTCATCGCTAAAAAGTTTTACGAGAACGAATTCGACAAGACAACCAACCAGGATATCTGGTTTGATAAGAACAATATGGATAACAAAGAACATAACACCGCTAATAGTGATGATTGACATCAGGGAAAAAAAGAAGCTCAATAAAATATCAAAAAAGTTTTTGATGCGTTTCATTTTATTTCCTCCATCTCTCATTTAGCATTTTTTTTTCCATGTCCGTATACCAAAAGCTAAAAGAAAGTTTGGCTCGGGATATTTATGTATGTTTCCTTTTGAAACGCTTTATTGATAGGCATTTAATAGGATTTATGATTTTAAAAATTTCTTTAAAAACGTTATAGTTGCTTATTTATTTTTGATTATAATGGATGAAAAA
>Ga0114923_10002956_pt1 | contig 11466 bp, 20 predicted proteins | sample SumtaG_FD_89578 | JGI IMG/M metagenome (GOLD analysis project Ga0114923, IMG submission 89578) | Deep subsurface microbial communities from Indian Ocean to uncover new lineages of life (NeLLi) - Sumatra_00157 metaG | ecosystem: Environmental > Aquatic > Marine > Oceanic > Sediment | place: near...
AATTAAGTCAAAATATCCTAGGTATGGTAGGAAGTATGGTTGCATCACACTAAGTCGCATATTCTCCTTATCTGTGCCTTAGTTAGCTTATAAAATAGTGGTAGGCATAAAACCCTTCTACAAAAGTCCTCTGCTACTGGACAACTCTTACCCTTGTATAAAGGAATAGTGTTTAGTGCAGGATAGAAGTATCTAATAGGATAGATGTCGTTCTTCTCAAATCTGTCTATAGCTCTTAATAGCTTAAACTCTGATTCGTACATGTAAGGGAAGTAGGTCATGTCTTTATGTTCAGTGCCTAAAATAGAATTATAGTATTGGATATGCTCCTGATACTTATTCCAGATCATATCTGCCTTAGGCAACATACATAAACCCATAGCTGCGTGTAGTTCTGACATCTTGGCGTTGATACCAACCCCATGGAAGGTATATCTCTCCTCCTTGTGTTTACCAGCCTTGTGTCCATGGAATCTCATCCAGTCTATCTTCTCTGCTAAGTCATCTCTACTCGTTATGATAGCTCCACCCTCTATTGATTGGAAGGTCTTGGTAGCATGGAACGAGGTAAAGGATATATCTCCCTGTGCTAATAGTGATTTACCCCTGTATTTAACTCCAAAGGCATGGCATCCATCATAGATGACAGGATGCTGATCCGTTAATCTAGGGATTCCATATACATGAGTAGATATTACTGGACCTCTCTTAAAGTCTTTACCCATATCTACATAGACAGGTGTTAGACCCTCCCAGACTGCTGCTGAGACTGTCGCCACATATGACACAGGTGAAGTATAAAACTTACCCTTTAAGCCAAGTGCTTTAATAGCTATCTGTTCTGCTATTGTTCCGTTAGCAACTAAGAATAGGTGTTTAACTCCTAAGTAGTCTTTTAGTCTCTCCTCAAACTCTGTTACTAGCTCTCCACTATTAGTTAGTATGTTTGACTTCCAAATCCTCTTAAGGTATTTGTTGTACTCTTTAAGTGGTGGAAGCCATGTTCGGCAGGTTGTAATCATCGTTTTGACCACTGATAATTCATAACCTCATCCAAAATCTTAGCCTGTTTTTTGTCCTTTTTTGTACGAGCAATAACCTTTGGTTTTACTCTTGTATTAGTCCCACCCAAAAATAAATATGGTATATATTCTTGAGTCCAGAAGTTTAAACTATATCTTGAATTATCATATGTATGTAGGGGGTTTACTAATCTTGGGTCTTCATCCTCTTGTACATCCTTAAGCCACTGTTTAGCCTTAGCCTTGTTAGTTTTAATCTTATGTCTAGGCTTTAGAATATCTTTATGAGTAACTAAGAAGTTCTTGGCAAACTCCACTGTCTCCTTATCATAATCGTCTGTAACTGGTTGTTTAAGTAATAATTCACAAACCTTCCCTAACATCTTTATCTCCTTCTTAGCATATCGTCCTAGGGCGACTTCTGTTGCTGTAATCGTAGTCCCATCGCTTATAGATATATCCCCAGCTATTGTTGCCCCCGAAGTTCCAGTTGTTGCGTCTGTGCTTACATGAAGTCCGTATGCCATATTAAATACCCCCCCACTTCTTCCCTGGAGCAAAGGTGACATCTTGTGCCACAGCCCCACTAGCTAATCCTGCTAATCCAGTGGAATAAAATTCTTCTGGTCTTGGTTCCTTTTTAGGCTTTTTAACCTGTGCTACTATCTCGTCAAGCCAAGCCTTAGCTTTAGCTTTGTTAGTTTTAGGTTTAGCCTTAGGTTTTGGTATTCCTCTATACTTGCTTACATCCCTATCAAATTGTCTCTGTTGTTCTAGTTGTGATTGAGCATCCTGTCTCTGAGATAACTGTTGCATAGCAGACTCTCTAGCCTGGTCTGCCATCTCTTGCTTTAAATCCTCATATCTATCCTTGTAATAACCGTCTAGTGACTGTGGCATAAAGACTCCCTTCGTGCTAATTTTTTAGCTCTCTTTTTTAATCTCTTACGCTCAGATAGCTTCTCCTTCTTCTTTACAGATGGTTTACGATAATACTCTCTAGAGGCTAATTCATCCATCAAGCCTGTTTGATTAACCTTCTTCTTAAACATGGCAACCATCTTGTCAGCTGAAGTATCATATTTTGCGGTTACTACTACGTTCATACCTTCTTCTTCCTGGGAATTAACAACTGATAATATCCTCCACAGCCTTCCATGCCTTGTACTCTGTACTTACCAGAGGCAACTTTTTTGTCCCACTCTGCTTGGCACTCGTCCATAGATTCTTGAACTGCTTTATTAAACTGTTGATCTGTCATAGCACCTCGCACATAAGTAGATTGTTTTTTGACCATACTGTACTCCTCCATGAGTGCCGTGTTTATATAACCCCAAAAAACACATGCCACACTTATCTGTCTTCCTTTTATACCAGTTCCAAACTCTAACTTTGAATCTGAACCATGCCATAGAAAAGCTCTCGTTACTGTGTTTAAGCATAATTATCCTTTTATTTAACTTCTATCCCTTCTGGTTGAGGATTCATGGCTATTTTATAACCAGAGGTCTCCTTACCATCAACAGTCATGTCTCCATACCAACCCATCATGCGGTTGGAATCAGTCATCCTGCGAATCAGAGCTTTACAAAAGTTCTCTTCCTTTATATTTTCAGGTAACATACATAGTTGTGTGTGTTCAAATTTAACCTTCATATCTACTCCTTTAAACTTAATTGATATTCTTTACAGTCTTCCTCATGCTCAACGTTATAATCTTGGTCATATTCGTTATCACAGTGAGGGCATCTTGATATACTCATATTTATTTCACCTCCTTTACTGATTTACTAAAGTTAGGTACTTTAGGGTTTTTTGCCAACACTTCAGCTGGCGTTACCCTTAAAAATACCTTCTCTTTTGGTTCTATAACGATAGGTTCACCACTCACGTTTGTGATTGTGAGATAATCTCCCTGCTCGTTTTGGTTGATATATCCTGTTAGGATGTTTTTATAGGTCATACTTGTTCCTTCTTTTTAGCTCTATAGTCTCTCATATAGAGTTTTTGATAATTGCGATAATAAGGCTTCCTTTTAAAGGCGTTAACCTTATCTCTGTTACATCTACACCATATAGATTGTTTAGTGATACTATAGTATTCACCAATCTCTCTTAAGGTGTATCCGTTATCTCTTAGCTCCTGTACAAGCTCGTTTGAGATTGGTCTTCCCCAGAATGTTGATATATTTTGTAAATAGAATAGCGGTTTAAACATATCAAACTCCTCTCAGTGTCATAGTAAATAGCATCCCTGTAAAGAAGGCTGCCGTGTATAAGCCTATAGTGGCTAACCTTGTAGCTAAGCTCATACCTTCTCCTTCCTTACCTCAACTAAGTGTTTTTGAGTACACTCGTTGCAGATACGATAACCTTTTTTGGGTGTTGGAAAATAGTTCCAGACTATCTTTGAGGATGTCACCTTTGGCTCCTTAAGTAGTTTGCTTATGTCTTTATCACATAAAGAACACTTCTTGGATTTGAGCTTTTTAGCATCTTCCTGCATCTTGTCTATGATTCCTCTTCCTTTTGGAATCGTTTGTAAATTCATCATAAAACCTCCTTTAAGGTTTTGTTAATAATAGTTATTTTAACTTGTAGCGGGTTATAAACTGAGATAGTGCTTCACGACTTGTTCCCATCGCCTTAGCCATATCAGTTATAGTGTGACCCTTCTTCAAACAGAACTTAACCATCTTAAGCTTATCTTCTCGCATCGCTGCGTAGATATCTTTTAAGATTTTGTCTAGTCTTTGTTTGTTGTTCATCTTAACTCCTTTTTGTTAAATATAGTTTTAACTATATATTTAGTATAACACACGTAACACCGTTGTCAAGTCGAGTTTACCTCTGTTAAATAAAACTGCTCGTCGTATTTTTTTACTTTTGATCTTCTTTTTGAAGCATCTTGGCTATCTCTACTACTAGGTCTGTAAGACAAAATTCCCTTTGTCCTCTTTTAGAGAAGTATTTTTTATCCAACCTTACGGCTAGCTTCCAAGCTTGCTTTAAATATATTTCTACTTCTACCATAAGTACTCCTTCTTTGTAGTTGTTATTATAACACTTGCTCCAGATTAGGAAACCAGGGAGTCTCCTATATGGGTATCGGTATGTTGTTTAATCGGTTATTCTGTCCGACAACATATCAGATTATCTCTCAGCGACGAGTCGTACTCTATTCGCTGGCGGATGAGCGTTAAATCTTCTTAGCTTACATCGCTCTTGCCTTGCTCCGAGTTGAGGCTAGGTCATCTCCTGCTTCCTACATCGGTTTAAACCTTTCCGTTGGTCTGGGTGTGTAGGACATGCCTGTGTGGTCACCCTATTTACTATCCTATAGTAAATACTATACTAACCGTAACATGGATGTTACTGTATGTCAAACGCAGTTTGGTAATTGCTATTAACAAAGTATTCTTCTTTAAAATCCCTAAACGGGAACGCATAAAAATTAGCGTTTGATGTTGATGTCTTCTTTAACTCTCCCTGTAACTCTCCACTCATAATAGCCAGCTTAACATCTATTGTCTTAAACAGGTAGGCGGGATTAAATCCGTTTTCTATATCTCCATAACCAGTAAAGTATAAGTCTGAGCATAAGCTATGCCACTCACCCTTCTCGTTCTTTAACTGATTATTAAAGTATTCAAGCGTAAAACAGTCGTATATAGCAAACTTAGCCCTTAGGAACTTCTCTTGTAGTGTTAATATCATCCCGTTCTGAAGTGTCAACACACAGTCAATATGGAACTTCTTATCTAAGATGTGTACTTTGCCGTCGTTACGTGTGAACCTCTTTATATTAGTTATAGGTAATAACCCGTGGTAAATCTTGTCTGCGTGCTTCTCCATAGCAATAGAGAAGTTGATGTCGTTATTCCAACTCATGTAATCTCCTATGGATTGCTTCTATGTATGAAGCCTCTTGCTCAATTAAGATAAAGTCACGTTGATGTTTAAGCGATGCAATTCCTGTTGTGCCACTACCTGCCATCGGGTCAAGAATAAGCTCTCCTGGTTTACTACCGAAGCTCACAAGACGTTCTAAAAGCTCTAGTGGCTTCTGTGTGATATGATATTTGCCTTCTTTGAAGTTAGATTGTGGTGAAGCTATAGTCCAGACATCAAATCTTTCGTCTGACCAGTCTGGTGAGAAGTTCAATTCTTTGTCTCCTATATTATAGTGAAGTATTGGTTGGTATGTACTTAAAAACTTATCTTTAGCGTCTCTGCCTTTAACTAGATTGCGGTAGTGCCAGACAATCCTAGATGCTGGGATAATTCCAAACTCTTGTTCTAGTAGATTCTCTAACCAAGCTACCTTCTGGCTTGGGAACTGAATAAATAGATGGCTCTTGTCTTTTAATAGTCTTAAACACTCTCTAACATATTCCTTTGTGAATCTTAAAAATTCGGTTGATGTAAACTCATCCCACTTATCTTTACTTACGTTGTAAGGTGGGTCTATATAAACCATGTCTACTGAGTTGTCATCTAACTTCTTCATCTCCTTAATACAGTCTCCATGGATTACCTGATTCTTAAACTTAGCATCATCTACTGGTGGTAATAGTTTTACCCTTTCCTCCAGTATCTCTAGTCTTAAGTCCGACCTAGATAGTGATTCTGCCTTCGCTAGAAGCTCTTTAACATTACTTTTGTTAACACATGGGAGGATAGTTCTCAACTTCGTCCAATCTGTCAACACAAGTCGTCCTGGGGCGACACCTAGTTCAATAACAAACTTATCGTAAATCTGAATAAACCTATATACAGATGACCTATCAAACCCTAGCTCTGGTTGAGCTATATATGATTCAAAGGTCTCATAACCTAAACTCTCGTATAGCTTGTCGTCCTTAATATCTTTTAGTAGTCTAGCTAAATCTAAAAACCCTGAGTTAACACGAACCTTAAGTTGTTTAATCTCCTGGTCTATTTTAAAAGCCTTGGCTACCGTTAGTTTATTTGCCACCTTGTCCTTCTTTTTCATCTACAAAATCATCAACTGCATAACCAAGTTCTGCGTCCAAGTCATCTTTTGCTCTAAATAATAACTCTGAATATTGTACATAAGCTTCTATCAAGCTATCGGTGTCTTGTTCACTTAATCCATCAATAGGAAATCGTCTCTCTAATTGAGTCACGTTCCACGTTAGCTGAGATACAGTCTTGAAGATTGTCCTCAACCTCAATAGTTTTTGGAAGTTAGTGATAGAGCCACTGTTAGTCATCTTTAAACATTATAATTAATACTATATCCAGCATAACACTATTAAAAACAGATTGTCAAACGCAGTTTTAACGTATTATAGGATATAAAATTATTTATTTAACTCCCTAACTAACTTATCAAGTGCTGTAATAATAGAGCCAACACAAGCAAGCACAGGAATAGCCCAAATTGGTACTGGTAGTTGTTCTGCATACTTAATTGCCAACGGAATTAGAATTACTAATTGTGGTACAGCGGTTCTTACAAACCTAAGTGCTACACCTAAGGCTAAATTATACTTCTTTTTAGACATATATGCCCCTTTTCCCTTGAGTACAAGCTTCTTAGAGCTCTCCTAAGCAACGTTTTAAAGTGTTCCCTAGGGTTATGTACCCGTAATTTATAAAAACTTGTTTACTAATAGACCTATTACTATAGCACCCACGTTAATAATAGACAGCACACTAATCTTAGTGCAAAGTGAGTCTATCCTTCCGTGGAGCTTAATAATAGCACCGTTTATGTGTGGTAGTTCGTTGGTCATGATTTTATCAACCTTGCCATCAAGACTTTTAAATCCCTTTTCCAGAACCTTCGTACGATATGTAACGTTTGCTAGTGTCATATTACTTGAGCCTCCTTATCTCTTTTTCAATAGCTTCATCTGTAATTCCCATCTGGTCTTTTAAGGCGAACAGTTCTTCTACTTTTTTTCTGTCCTTCTTAATAACTGCTTTGGCAAATTCGGTAGTAAGCTTACTTTTGTCACTTGATGAATACTTTTGGTTACGAATTGCTGTCTTTAGTTGTTTGTCGGTAATCTTAAGTTCTCTTATTTGAGGAAGTAATCTAGTTATAGCATCTCTGTCCCCATCCTCGACTGCCTGAGCAAAAGCTTTTTTGTAAAGCTCTTTTTTATTAACAGAGTTACGATATAGGTCTTCTCTTAATTTATCTAGACCTTTTTCGTCACCCTTTAATATAGCCCTAATAGCGTTCTGTTTAAGTCTACCAACCTCAGTAGTAGCCTTTAGACTTGATTGTACAGCTGAAGGAACTCCCACATATGGTTCTGTGTATTGATTAGAGAATAGTGAACTTTCTGCGGCTGGACCTACAACAGGTATTTGTTTAATACCATATTTAAGAAGTGGTTTAATTCTAGCTTTTACTTCTTCTACACCACTGTATGACTTCCTATCTCTAGTAAGACTTTGACCAGCCTGTAATAACTTATAAGCATCAGAAGATGTTGGACCACCTACAACTCCAATTGTTCCAGAGGCTCCATATTTACCAGTTGCAAGAGTACCTACATCTTCAAGTAGTCCTAGTGAGGCTACTGCGAATAGGTTGTTGAAGTATCTCTCCCATCCCATATCTGAACGCTTCTTGTTTTTAAGCACTGATTTAATATCTTTGAGTATCTCTCCTACTATTGGAGCAACTCCAAATATTACTATAAGTGAGTTTATAAGAGGTTTGAGGTTACCTTTTTTCATCTCTCCAGTAACCCTTTTGAAGTGTTGAGCTATGAACTGAGTTTGTTTAAAAGAGAAGGATTTGAACTGTGTTACAACCTTACCCCATGGACTAGACCAAAAATATGGTAAGTCTTGTGCCCCTGTATCAAACTGAGTATCTTGTGATACTTGTTTGCCAGCACTAATAATATCTGAATCCTTTAAACCACCTTTAATTAGTTTATCTACATCTACACCCAAAGCCTTTAACTCTCTTATTGCCGCCTTATTATTTGGATTATTTGTTAGTTGTTGTAATAACTTCTCTGTATATATTCTACCTGCGTTAGTGGCAACTATTCTATTAAATTCTTCAGAGGCAATAAACTTAGTTTTCTCTAAAAATTTATGAGACAAAGTTCCCGCTTCTCCTCCAGCTAGTTCTACAAACCGTTGTTTAGAAGAATTAAGAATCTCTCCTGTAAGGCTGGTAAAGTGTTTTGCTTCTGCTTTGTTTTTAGGACTTAAAGCTTGTACTACTGCCCTGGTAGTGCTTGGTATATCTGTTCTTAGTGTTGTTGATATAGATTGTCCTAGGTTAGTAATCGCTCCCGTTCCTAGCTTAGTTACTATTTGATAAGTTCTTAACTTACTAGCTAGGGGATCAAGTGATCCAGGTGTATCTTTACCAAGAACTCTATCTAACATCCTCTTTGATATATCCATGTCTCCACCCTCTTTACCAATTCCCTTAACTAACTTATAAGCCTTATTGTTGTTAAATCCTAAATTCTTTGTTGACATAATTCCACGATAAGTATCATCAATATAATTTATTAAATCTGCTGGTGTTTTAACTTCTCCTAGTTTTGATCTACTTAAGATTTGGTTACTATTCCTCTGTGATAGACCAAGATTCTTTACTTCCTTAGCAATATCTGTCTCTATTTTACCCCACGTATCCATAACTGCCTTAAGCTCTGTAGATTTTGGTTTATATTTACCGACTATCGCATCAGAGAAGGTTTTAGAATCAATACCTTTTATACCTTCAATAGCTTGCATAAGAGGTGTTAGTTGCTTACCAAGTAGTAGCTCTGTCTGTCTTCTGCTACTGTCTAGTAAATTACTAAGCTTAGTTCCTGATTTTCCTTGTAGTTTAAGATTCGCTGATATAGACCTAATAGAACCTCTAAAAAGAGTTTGCCCTGTTGTAGGCGGTTTAATTGGTTTAACCTGTGTTGGTAATTTAGGTGGTATAGCTATCTTTGGTTTTACTACTGGTTTAATAGTTGCTAAAAGCTTACTATCTTTAGCTGTCGGAGCCTTTTTACTCCATAGTTTAGACCCCCAATTCTTAATTCCTGTTAGGTTAAGTATTGGTGGTTTAACTGAACTGGTTAACTCAAAAGCTTTGTTAATCTCCGCCATCTCAATAGTTGATCCACCTACGTCTGGGTGGCTCTTTTTAGCTAAATTAAGATATGAGTTTTTTACTTGTTTAGGAGTAGCGTTTTTGCTAACTTTAAGTTTATTCCTAGCCCAATTCAATTCTTGAGGACTAGCACCAGATTGGGATTTAAGAGCTTTAGGTGTAAACATAAACGATAACAACATACCTGTGCCAAAAGATTTAACAGCCTGTTCTTTGGTAATTTTTTGACCTTTTAAAGCGTTCAAACCAGCCATAAAGGTAGTCATGGCAGTACCACCCTTAAGCATGTGTGGAACATATTGTTTTGCAACAGTTCCTACTTGTTTCATGGTTCTTGGTAGTGGAATTTTAAGTCCTGTTGTATAAATAGTCGGAGGGATTCCCTTGATTGCTGTATCAATTGTTTGATATGCGTATTCACCAACCTTACCACCATACCATTCTTTAGGTGTTACAATATCTTTTAAAGTAATCTTTGGTTGTGGTTTAAGAGCGAATAGTCCTCTTGTTGCTTGAGAAATACTTACATCATATGTTGCTTGACGAGATTGTAGTTTACGCATGGCTGGGGTCTGCCCCTGTATTGTTTGCCACGCATAACTATACGGCTTTTTAATAGTTGCTTGAGTCTTTTTAGCTACATCGGCATAACTCCTAATCGGAGCTTGTAAAAGTCTTTGAGACTTTGTAGCTAATTGCCCATAAGGGGATTGTTTAATTTTTGATACAACCCCCCCCGCCTTCTTGCGAAGCATGTCTACTAAACTTCTCGCCTCGTCCCAAGCACTACTTCTAGCCATAATTTATCCTACTCTGACTTTAACCAGCTATCTACAGTGGCTGGTTTTGAATCATCGTCTTCAAAGACCTTTGATGTATAACCGCTTACTTTAGGGATGAGTTGTAGGGTTCTGTCATCACCTAGCCCTAATTCTGGAATAATCCACTTGTTAGTGGCTGTATTATATTGAGGCATGAGTGATTTTTGGAAGTCACTTAATTGATTCTGAGCTTCATAAGATTTTTGAGCAATAGCGTTCTGCTCTTGTCTCCAAGTCTCGTTTAGCTGAGCAATAGTGTTTTGATACTGCATGATAACTTCCATCCTCATACTTGCTCTATCACCTGATAGTTCTGCTTTTTGAGAATTAACTTGTGCCATAGCAGTTCTTACCCAATCTAAAGCCTTCTCTTTTGCAAGAGATAGATTGTTCTGAATCTTCTGTAGCATGTTGTCAGCAGCAGTTTTAACATTTTCCTCTGCTTGACCAATCTTACCTAGAGTCTCTTGTAAAGCCGCTCTATTACCTGAGATATTCTGAGTAGCCTGTGCTCCCATAATCTCTGATACTGCTCCACCTAAGTGAGAACTTCCACCGTATCTAGCCTGTATTCCTTGCTGTAGTTGAGAAGCCATCCTTCGGGCTTCTGCTACGGCTGAACCAGTCTTTGTCTCGGCTGTTGTTCTTTGTCCTCCAAACTCTCCTAGCCTTCTAGCTTTTTCAGTTTCGGTCTCTGTTGTTCGCTCACCAGCAGTTGTCTCTGCCTGTTGAATTTGTAAATCAGCACTAGGTTGAATAGTTGCTTGATATTGATTTAAAGCATCCATACCAATTTGTACAGCTGCGTCAATCTCACTTAACACATCTCCTTGTGTTGACTCTAGTGGACCTGTGTCAGGTGCTGTTTGAGTACTCAAAAGATTCTGCGTACTACCATACGTACTACCAGTAGGGTTGTATGCTGTCTGAGTTGTTGGTTCCTTCCTTGGATAAGTAGTAGTAGGTGTTACCTGCCCAGGTAGTCCATAAGTCTCTTGAGCTGATGTTCCTGTTAGAGCTTGAGTAACATCTCCAGGGAATATGTTTGCCTGTGGGAAATATTCTTTTTTGATGTCAACTGCGGCTCTTCCTAGTCGATCCCATATATTTGCCATATAGTTACCTCCTTATAATAACTTTTTTTAAAAGTAATAATTTTGTAATTAGCTTCTTTTGAAGCTTTTTAAGCTTTTTTATAAGCTTTTGTGTTTGTTTGTTTTTCATAAAACTCCTTTGTTTTGTAAATAAAATACTTAACATAAATAAAATCCACTGTTTTCGCTGACTACATCCTCTCTATATAGTAGGTCTGAGTCTTCGTTCTCGCTTGCTGCTGGTGTTGATGTTGAACCTGTAACAGATGTGGCATAATCCACTCTGATTCTTCCAACTGCTCCAGCTCCTCCGTCTTTACCTGCGTTACCACTACCACTACCTTTTGCTCCAGCAGTACAATCCATCAAGTCTGTTCCGTAGTCTATAACTTCTCCCTGTAGCCAAATAGCTCC
>Ga0114923_10002957_pt1 | contig 11464 bp, 23 predicted proteins | sample SumtaG_FD_89578 | JGI IMG/M metagenome (GOLD analysis project Ga0114923, IMG submission 89578) | Deep subsurface microbial communities from Indian Ocean to uncover new lineages of life (NeLLi) - Sumatra_00157 metaG | ecosystem: Environmental > Aquatic > Marine > Oceanic > Sediment | place: near...
AAGCATCGAGGGTCTGCGCAATCGGACCGATCTTGCGCTTTACCTTGACGGAGATCGTTTCATCGGAAGTCAAACCGGAATCGGCCGCAGTTGCTACGCTGGTAGCATCGCGCCGAGAAATCAAACCGGAAACTTGATCGATGAAACTCTCTTTGATGTAATCGCCCCGCGAAACGCGAGGAACGATTTGCAGACATCCGTTGGAGCGTGCCCCAAAAATGTCCGCTTCCTGCATCGACACTTCCGTCTGCCCCGAGAAAAATTCCTCGTCGTAGATGGTCATGTTCGAAACTGTACTTGCGGCCATTGTTTAAAACCCTTTCACTTTTTCTCGGCGCGCAGAAGAGATTCGTAGCCCGCTTGTCCATGTTCGCGGATGTAGGCCATCTTCTCGGTTTGCGACATTTCGCTGGAAAGTTTCTGCCCAGCAATCGCAGCCCTTGTACCGTCCGGCCTTGTTCCGGTTTCCATGCGCTTGGCGACTTCACTTTCTACTGCCGCGTCGAATTCTCGTTTCAGTTGCTCTGTCACAGACGCAAGGTCTTGTGCGCTTTCAGCATGCTTGAAAGAGACGGCGGTGTCGAAGAGATCCCCAAGGCCATTGTCCTTGAAAAGTTTCCGACCATCCCGGTCGAATTCCATCGTCGCAATTTTGGCCTTCTGTTCGTTGAGTTCCGTTTCGCGCAGTTCTGCGAGCTCTCGAAATTTACCTTCGTCGGCGAGCTTTGCCTGTTCGAGTTCTTCTGCTTCACGTTTCAGTCTCTTGAGCTCTTTGTCTGCACTTTTCCGAGCAGCCCGCTCGGAATCCAACGCCTTCTTCAACGCAGTGGGTTCTTCCACTTTCTTCGGATCCGGTTCAACCGGAGGATCAGGTTCAACCGGCGGATCTTCTATTGCCGCTGCCCCACCTGGGGGATCAACGTCGAAGAAAACATGCCCGAGAAACTTATCCTGGTTCTGCCGAATTAATCTTTCAATCATGATTTCACTCCTTCGGACCTCACGTCCTTTGCTCCCGCTTCTCGCGGGAATCCTTCAAAATGTAGATGGTAAAAATAATCCGGCCCATCGTAAAACACGTCCGCTCGCTTTTCGAAAGCTTGTTCCATATCGTCAGAAAGCGAAAGTGCTGTCTCCGGATCGTCAACCACCATACCAAATCGATTATCCTCGTCCGACAACCAAAAGGAGACAACCCACTGCTCCTCTTCGCTGAACGCAATTCGGATAATTGGTTTCATAGTAAGTCCGCCGTTTCTTTGGTCGTCGCATAAACAACCCGGCAACGGCAGCGCGGATGTTGAGGAGGGCGCATCACGCCGCCACTAAAAGAATCCTCAATACTAATCGCGCCGTCGTCTGCGTTTGCTCTGCAATCGTTGGAGACTTTCGAATCCTCCGATGTGTACCATTTGTGGAAACCTGCCCCGCGTTCAAGCGCAGCGACGCGTCTCGCTTCGCTGGTTGCGTGCGCGGATTCGGTTTGCGCAATAACTTCTTTGCGGTCTTGCAAAAGTTTTTTGAATTGTTTGTCGACTTTTTTCTTGATCGCAGCCTCGCTCAATCCTTGTGCCCGAAGTGCTTCTTCAAACTTCAATAAAGACTTGGCACGCACCGCATCCAAGCCTTTCACAGTATCCAACATCGCCGCAATTCCGTCGCGCCCAAGGCCTTGTTTCAAACCGGCGTTCACGGTTTCCGCGATCTTCTTCAATTGGCCTTGCGTCATTTGCGTCGCCAGCGTTTTCGCGTTCGAAGCCGCTCGCACTTTCATCGCTTCAAGCGCAGCTGGGGAAATCGGATGAGTTATAGCCGTGCGGTATGCTTCCAGGAGCATTGCCTCAACCGCATCGGCGGATCCCGCAGCAGCGGCAGCAATCAAAGCTTGGAACATGGGATCGGAAGGATCAATACCTGCCCCGTCCAACATCGCGAATACTTCAGCTGCAAAAAACTCTGCCATCAAAAACCTCCAAACTTAAAAGGCGAAGAAGGAATACCGAAGCGCTTCTCCAAAGAAGGAGGCCCAAACAAAGCGTTCAATTTCTTGCGCATTTCCTTCTCGCATTCCGGACAAACGTAATGCGTTTTTCCAGGAGCCTCTTTCCCAACTTCCAACAATTGCATTTCGCATTTATGATCGAAACAAAGATGGGCCATTAGCTTGTCCCTAGTTTCTTGCGCTGCTTGTCAATCAAACGTTGCATCGCCGCTGGGTTCTTCACCAGCTTCGCTTCGACCATCGCTTCCAATTGCTCCAACATCTGCGACATATTCTTCTCAAACATCGCCTCTGCCTTTGCGCGTCCTTCGTCGTCTTCTTTAAGCTGCGCTTCTGGGGAAGGAAGCGGTGGCGTCTTTCCTCCCGGTGCGAAACCTACACCGCCTTCTCCCACGCTAAGCGCTGTGGCCATTTCCTCTTGGAGCAGTTCCCATTCCCGATCCGGATCGTCCACATCGGAGAGCAATTCTTGAATTCGTTTGACGGCCAGAATGCCAACGAGATTCTTGGCGCTGTTCCATTCTTCGATTCGATTCGCCGGAAGCGAGAATTGAATTACGTGTTTGTAATCTTGGATCGTTCCCTTGCTCAATTTGTCGTGGCGAGCGTTGATAAGATCGATCCGTTCGTCAAGCGCTTGCCGGATGTAATTCATAATGCTGGAAGCGCGTTGGTCCATAGGCAAAAACTTCAAACGCAAAGCAATGCCAGAAGTTGAGCCGGTTGCGCCAACGATCGAATCGAAGTCCGGCACTTCACCCATTATGTGAATGTGCTCTCGCGTTCTCAAAATTCTTTCGTTGTAAGGCGCTGTGTCTGTCGATTGCTCGAGGTATTCGGCATCGTGCGTATCTTTCGCTTCCAACGGAAGAACGCGCTGGGTTCGAATCTTCTCGCCGTTCTTGATAACCCAATCCGGATCGTAGCCCCAGAGTTTCAAAATGTTGTCAACCAATTGGCGTACTTTATCGCCGCTTGCCGAATCCGCCTCGTTGTACTCGTCGCATTGCTTCAAGAGATCGTCGGTTAAAAGCGGAATGTTGTCTTCATCAATCGCGTGAACCACAACCGGAATTCGACCTACGCCGTGCGGGGTTGGTTTTCCATCGCCCCAGCCTTCTTTGCCTTTGGAATAATCGGTAATATTGACATCGTCGTACAATGTCATAATTTCCAAATCCTGCGCAAGCACAGATCCTTGGTGCAACGAACCGGTTGGGTAAACAACTTGAGTTAATGCTCCAACAAGATCGTCGTTCGAATCGTAAATCAAAGTCCACTTGCTCGGGTCGGCTCGGCGAATCCGAATTCCTTGATCCTTAACAAAGAGGTGCAATTCCAAACCGAAACCTTGCACCAACGAATCGCGAAGGAAGACCACGTTCTTGGTAACAAGCCGATTGGCTTTTTCAATATCTTGGTAAGTATCGAGACCGGCGTTCTCCGTGTCGTCCTTCAGCTTGGCAAGCTGGTACGGCGTCGAAGTCAACGCGCCGATGTAACGGTTGACAATATAACGTGGCCAGTTCGTAACGATGTTGCTCTTCGGAGTTTTGTCCGAATACGTTTCGTCCCGTTCCAAGATCTTGTGCTTGCCGCAGTAGTAATCCCAACGCCGGGCACGCTCAGCTCTCTTTTCCGCGTCGCCGTCCCACAGTTTTGCAAGTTGCGACGCGGTTACTTCCAATGGCATTTTAGAATCCCTGCCTTTCCATGAATTGCATCTTGCCGTGCGCCAAACGTTTAAGTGCTGCGCTAATCACGTCAACTGCGTCGTCGTGATCGCCCGAAGGGAAAGAACCGCACTGCCCAATTACCAGCGGATTCCAAGGTGCTCGAAAAACGTGAACGTTCCCTGCTTCAAAGATTGGGGTAACCGGATCGGCGCGTACGATCTTGTCCGTTGAAACGGTAATCTTTTGTACGCTGCGTTTCCCTTTCAAGATGTCCCGCATCAAAGTGTAAGTATCTTTGTAGCCTGCCACGGCTTCCAAATAAATCTTAACTCCCATACCGTCGTTCTTCGCAGCGCCCATGATAAGCGCGTTTCGTTTCGTTGCTTCTTCTCGGCAGTAAAGGAAGTCCTTGATCCAAAGAACCGGAAGGCCTTCATCCGTAAACGTCAAACCGATCAAGCCGCCCATGGTGTAATCGGGATCGTCTTTAATCTTCTCTTTCTCTGTTGAAGCCAGATCCCAAACGCGGATGTAACTTATGTCTGGGAAATCGCTCAACTTCTCGTGGTAAGCAATTTCCTTCGTATTCCAAAAATTACCATGTCTTGCTATCGGCTGCTGCTGCGCTTGACACTGCCAAGCGTAGGAGCCCATCAACGCTTTCCAAGAACGATACCATTCTGGAGAGAAGCGTTTCGAAAGGAACTCGCCTGTCTCTTCGTTCTGCGCTGGGAACTCTAACGTCTCGAAAATGGGAAAGTCCGGATCGTAATTCGGGTGCTCCGGATCGTTCTTGTGTTTGATCCTTCCAACGATGTCGTCCTCGTGCCAACGGTTTGCTACAATTACAACAGCGTGCGTTGGCGCTAATCTTGTGAGCAGGTCGGATTCAAAAGAATCCCAACACTTGTTCCGGATATTAATGCTTTCGGCTTCTTCGCGGTTCTTGAAATAATCGTCGACGGCGAGGATGTGAGCGCCTCGGCCCGTAATTGTTCCACCAAGTCCTGTCGCGTGAACTGCTCCATCGTGTTCCGCAAGCCTCCAAGAATCCAATGCTTTGCGATCGCGTTCCAGGGTAATTCCGTAAAGGGGAAGCATCTCCTTGGCACAGTTTCTCAAATCGTACGACATCGATGCCGCGAGAGAAAAGTTGTACGAGCAGAGGATGAATTCCGCGTTAGGATCCTTTGTCCCCAAATGCCAAACCGGCCAACGCCGAGAGACCACGTCGCTCTTGCCATGCCGTGGGGGCATACAAACACAGAGATAAACGCATTTGCCAGCGACCAACTTCTCGGACGTTTCCTGCAACTTGGCGATAAGCGTTCGAGTGTGCGGACCGTAATAGTAGTTTCGCTTAGGCCTGGTTAAGTGGAAGAAGGCACCAAATTCGCTCTTGGTCTTTCGAAGAACCTTCTCTCGCTTTGCTGCTCGAACTCTTTCGGCTGGCGCCATCTCTTGGAGGGTAGAATTCATAAAGCTGCTCCCGCAACAGGCAGGAGCAGCCGGGATGGTACGAAGAAAAAATTGCGCTTCTTCCTCCGTACAAAAAATTTTACGGCGACCTCCGCAGAACGTGGAAGTTTACGAAAGTCGCCATGGGTGCTCCGACAGGGAGCAAAAGAAAACAAACAGATCGAAGGATTATTCTTCACTAGGAAGTCCTCCGTCTGCCGCGATCATATTGTCGAGTTCTTCTTCGCTCATGTCGCCCAACATTGAAATTTGCTGATGAACAACATCCGGAACTTTACCGTCAATCCGATCAAAGCATTCTCGGATTGCTTGAACATTTCCCCGATGTCCAATCTTAACGAGTTGCTCAACCAAATAATCGGCGTTGGATTTATCGGTACCTTCGGCGTACTTCTCTCGAAGGAAATTGTGAAGGAGAGTTTTCAGATGAAGCTTAGGCGCTTTCGCCCCACGCAGTTGAAGTTCTCTCAAACCTTTCCCAGCGCCTTTGATGAAACGACCTTTTGTATCGCGGAAGGAATTAAGTTCTTCTTTCTCTTCCGCGGTTGCAACTTCTTTCTTCGGATCCCGTCGCTTAGTTGTCCGTCGTCGCTTGCCAAGCCTTTCTTTCAGACCGGCTGCGTCTTTCTTCTTCTTGTCCTCGGCCGCTCCTGATTTACTCGCAATTTTTTTCTTAGCCATGCGATCAATTATGACGGAATTGGATATCGATTACAAAAAATTAATATTCCTCCTACCCTTCCTCTAAAAAGTTGATAGAACGTTCACGAATAAAAACCGCACTAAGGGGGGGTGAGGGTGAAAGCCTTTTATAAAAAAGAAAATTAGAAGGCTGTTATAAACCAATTAACAAATCGACACCCTGCCCCCCCCTAAGGTTGGTTTTTATTCTTTTGCTCACTGCATAGGGCTTCTAGAATAAAACCCGGGATTTAAAATACGCGAAATTACCCTACCTTTCGTGTTTCTCGCACCCTTTTGATTACCCTACCTTTCGGTTTTCTCGATTTTTCCACCTCTTCCTCGTCAAAGAATTCCACATTTCGACACCGAGATCGCACAAATCGACGCACAATGTAACGCCTTTTTTCTGGGAGTGAATTATCTGACTCTAATAAAACGCGCTCGATTCCCATTTGGGTGCAACCCAAAAGTTGTGCTAGCATGTCCAAAACGAAGCTTTCAGTATAACCTCTCCGGCCTGGTTCTGCTTTCTCGATCCGCCACAAATTCGTATCCGTAATTCCGACCGCATGCGCTAGCGTTCCGAGAACATCCCGCACGACAATTCCTTTGTACACGGGATGTTCCTCAATCCAAGCAACGTCTCCGATTTCCAATTGCATTGGAATCCGTATTTTCATCTTCTTCACGATGAGAATCTCCCTGAAAAAAGTGCCCCGAAAAAACCAACAATGAAGATCAAGACTGGGATTGCGAGAAGTATCAAACATCCTAGCGAAGTTATACCGCAACCCGTAAGCTGAACTTTCTTTGCTGTTTCAGTATCCATCTTTTTCCCCTTTCAATTCCACCAACAAGAGCCGGACGTGTAACGCTTCCAAAGAATTAAGCGTCACGCCTTCGATCAAAAGTTGTTGGCGGATACAAAGTACGTTTTGGTGGACGCGCCAAGTTGTGCAAGCCATCCAGGCGAGCAACAGACCAATAAAAAAACGTTTCATCCTTCTTCTCCTATGGGTGAAGTTCCCGATATTCATCAAGCCGGCAGCTGAAAATTTCCGCAAGCCGTTTAATTCCTAAATGTGCAGTTACGCAAATTGGTTGCGACCATCGCCGTCCACACAGATCGGCAATCTGCCGCCAATTCAAACCACAGAAATAGTAGAGCTCAATATACTTTGCTTGCGTTGGGGTTAAATCGTTCCGCATCGCTTCCTTTATCTCCAAGAGCAAACGATGCTTCCAATCGCCGTAGATTTCCCACGCCCGAATTTCCTCTTCCGATTGAAACCAACAGTTTTCAGTCATTTGCTCCCAAGCAATGCCCGGCAATTGGACGCGCTGTACGGTCGTGTCCCGTCCCATCGCATTTTTTGGATGGCCCGTTATGCCGCAGCGGTCGTTCCATCCTACGTGTTCTTCATATTCGAACGCATAGCGAGGAACAAACTCGGAATCGGTCATTGTCTACTTGCCCAGAGAACAATGCAAACAACAACCGCCATTAAAAAGACGAAAGCAATATCGTCCGAAATTTGCACGAGCGCTTCCGGCCAACTCATTTTTTCTTCTCCTCTTCCTTTTCTGTCCATTCCCATTCTGGAAGTCGCCCTTCAAGCTCGTTCCAGTCTTTGTCCCAATCTTCATGGAAGCTTGTGCCGGCGATGCTAGCCGCACCGCAAGCGAAGGAAGCCAGCTCCGGATAGATGGCCACGATCGCTTTCTTCATCTCTTCTTCTTCGCATGCGTGGAACGCGTTTTTCCAATGCTCCACCTCGGCTTGTGCCGCCAGCTTTTCGTCGTATTCCGTCTGATATGACCCGTCGAGCTCCTCAAGCCTCTTAGCCTGCCGCTTCACTTCGGCTTCCGCAGTTTCAGCCCTGCTTCTCAACGCAGAATAAACCCGATCAGAGAACCGCGCTCCGTGCAAACGATTAAGCGAAGCCTGCAATTCCGCACAATGTTTTTTGTGGAAGTCGCGATTTTGCTGGAGGAGAAGGAACTCCCTCGCTTGGTTTTCAGAAATTGGTTGTCCGGCTAGCGTTTTTTCAGCCTGCCGCTGCTGCCGCACTTCGCAGACACCGCAATAGATTTGAACGACAGCTGGGCGTGTCGCGATTGGGCGGATGCTTAGAGAGTTTCCGCACCTTCTACAATCTCCATGAAGTCCCATTATTCCTCCTCTCCCAGTCCGGCCAAGTCGTTCAGTTCTTCAATCGCATTTGTCAGATGCTCGACGATTTGCTCCGCTTTTTCGGCTCGCTCTTTCAGCGCAGTGTAATTGCGATCTACAAATTCGGCGCCATGCAATTCATCGAGTGATTTCTGTAGCTCCTCGCATTTCTGAACAAGCGCATCGCGCTCTGGCTTTGGGTTTCCAGTTCGCCTTGCTTTAAGCAACGTTTTGTTTTCCTTGTACCATGCACGATTAAGCTCGGCGTCTGTTCTCCTTTCCATGTCGAACTGCGCACCGAACTTCTCCAACGCATCGAGCGAGTCCCACGCTTCGGGACAGAGCACCATCATGTTTACCCAGATTCGCCTTGCCATATCGTAGGCTTCCCGGCGCAAGCAATTTCTCTCTGTCTGTGTTTCGCGCAATTGTTCTTTAAAGTATTGCTCGTTTGACAGGCTCATTTCGTCACCTGCGCTTGATAGAAGTTGTGCACTTCCTCCAACAAAGTGCGTATTACAGATTGCCACCAATCTGTGTCGGCATTTCCTGCGGGCGAAGGAAGCAGGCCGGCATTGAATTCTTCCAGAACAATTCCGTCGTCCGCTTTCGCATCTTCGCTCATTTCCGCTGCTACTTTATTTTCGGTTTCCTCGGCATCGAATTCTTTCTTCGCCTTCAACGCATCAAGGCGCTCTTGAATTTCTTTCGCCCAGGCCAGAACGCGATCTTCGGTTTTCAGCTGAAGCAAGCGCTCTTTGTAGAACTGCTCGTCCTTCAAGTCTGCCTTCAATTCTGTAAGTACTCCGGGTCGGCCGTAGGCCTCGGCGAAATATTCCTTCTTTACATCAGCCCGCATTTGCTTGCGCATTTGTTCCGTATCAATCTCGCAACCTCCGCAACCGCAATTGTTGCAGACGTGCTCGGAAGCAACATGACCACATTCACAAACTGGGTCAAATTCAATTTCTTCTTTCCCTGGTTCTTCCGTTCGGATTTCCCCGACCAACGCGGTGAATTTGACCTCCAGCTTGACGGAAAAACTATCCGTTAAGAGCGTTCCCGAAACAGGCAGCCCGTCCGCCGGACAGATAATTGGATAAACGTGAATTTGTCCGTCCGAGAATTGGTGACGCATCAAGAAGCGTCCATCTTCAAAAACAAGAAGAGAAATGTTCCCACAAGAAGCGAGATCCTTGACACCCGATGAAATAAAAGAGGGCGATTCCGATTGTCCACCAACTGAATTTGACGGTCCAATGATTTTTGACATTTGCAGTCCGAGCCATATGTCGTACGCCTCCGAAAGTTTTTGGGCTTCTTCCTGGGAAATATGGAAGTACCCTCTGCCTGTGAATTCCAAGTGCTTGAAAAATCTATCCAAAGCTTCCTTCATTGTTTTGTTTCCTTCCATTTTCGATACTCCTCAGTCAAGTCGTGCAGCTCTGCGTGGGAAATTTCGTAGGTATCTTCCCCTTTCGCCTCCGCACATTCGAGACGTTTAAGGAGTTTCTCGAATACAGGCTTCATCCCATGAGCTCCCTTACAGCGCTCTGCACTAGCTCAATCGCCGCTTTTTTCGCTTCGCGCATTTTGGTTTCGAAAGTGTTGTTCAAAATATCGCGACACTTTGAACACGCTTCCGCAATTTGCTCGACAGCAAAATCCGAATTAACTTGCCCTAGATCAGTTTCGCTAGTTTCGTTACCACAAAGGTCGCAGAAATATTTCCGCATTCGTCAGTCCTTTCTTTGATTTTCTTCATCAAACTGTTAACCCGTTGAACGCGCAATTCGTGGATGTGCTGGCCCTGCCAACGCCGTCCGTGTTCGAAAGAACGGCGTGCCAGATCGAAAAGGAGGCTCTCGTCCGATCCGATCAACGCGGTTAATCCGAGTTCTGCGGAATGCTGCCGTTGCCAAACCCACCACTCGCTCTGCGCTTCGGCTACGGTTTTCGGTTTCATTCTTTTGTCCTCCGAACAGAAATCCAAAAGCCGGCACCAAACGCCTCGATAAAAGTATGGCTTTCACGAAAAACCAAATTGCCACAATTGTCAATCGTAAAAGCGGTCGCTTCAACCGTTTTGTTTCGCTTTGTCATATTGGCGCCAGAAGCGTCTTTGCATTCCCGATAGCGCACGTCAAAGCTTGCCATCCCATTCCCTTTCATTGGTTATCGGAAAAAATGTCCAAGCGCTCGGCCGGTCAAACGACCGGCAATTCTGCGCCCAATCCTTCGTCCGATTTTCCCGCGTTTGACCGCATTAATATCGCCCAGAATTTTTGCGATGAAATACAACCAGCTACGCATTGAGTTCTCTCCGATCTCGCTCTTGAATCAGATAACCGTAATTGCGAAAGCGGTACGGTCCATCTTGCTCGGCGCGTTCGATTTCGCCGTCAAAAGTTTCAATCGCGAATTCGCCTTGCAAAAGCCTCGACGCATTCCACATCGCCGCCAATTCTTCGGCAGCTTTGCGTTCGAGCATTGCGATTGAATTCAACAAATGGCGATCGTCCATATCGCACATGCGAATTTTTCGACCGTCCTTGGTTTTCCATTTTCGGGTTACCGGCTGAATGAAATTCATGGCTACCGATCCCTCCCAAAGTGCTCTTTTACCGCTCTCTCCTCATCCTGTACCGCGATTTCCGGGTCCCCGCTTACCACGCGGTCCGGCCACATGGGAAACGCGCCGAGGGTGCTCCTGGAAACCGTTACGACGCGGGTTTGGTCTGCCCCTTCGGGCGAACAATCGACGGTTACCACCAGGTCGTCTTCGATCTTGATCGTCCGGTGTTGGTTATTTTGGGCGAAAGAAGTTCTCGGCGTCTCCACGGATAGCGCCCTCCTTTTCAAGTTCCCGGCAGGCGGTCAAAACCGCGTCTTCCGGATCGTTCAAAGTTGAAGCAATTTGGTCGACAGAAATCGGCCCTTCCCATTCGTTAATCGTGTACAAAACATCTTCCCGGATCCGTTCTTCTCTCGTCATCCTTGCTTCTCCTTTTTGGCCTGCCTTGTCAACGCCGGGAGGCAATTCCCGGTCGGACGCCCTTGCGGGCGTTTCGGCTAAAAGAGAACGACTTTGTTGATAAGAATTTCCGCAGCGGAAAGCATCTCCCGAATCCCGGTTGCGCTTTCACGCCGGTGCGCCGCTTTCAAGCAATCGACCGCGTCGCCGATTTCAAGCTGCGCATCGATATAGCGATTGTCGGACGAAGCAACCCGGAGGAAAGCCTCGATTGCGCCTTGCGCTCGAAGGATCGCATTTTGTTCCCCGGTTTCGTTACTTGCGTTCCGAGCTTGGTAAATGAAGTGAAGGACCGCTTCTCGCAATTGGCTCGTGATGAGCTTGGCTTCCATTTCTCTTCTCCTCTGAAACTGGTTGGTTGGTTATTTGGAGGTCGGGGCGTGGCGTTCGCAGGTTGAACCACCGTGAGGATCATC
>Ga0114923_10002958_pt1 | contig 11462 bp, 7 predicted proteins | sample SumtaG_FD_89578 | JGI IMG/M metagenome (GOLD analysis project Ga0114923, IMG submission 89578) | Deep subsurface microbial communities from Indian Ocean to uncover new lineages of life (NeLLi) - Sumatra_00157 metaG | ecosystem: Environmental > Aquatic > Marine > Oceanic > Sediment | place: near...
CGGGAAGTGCTTCAACTTAAAGATTTACTGGCCGATGACAACAGGTATCTTCATGGGGAACTCAGGCGCCTGTCCGGGGAGGAGATCGTGGGGGCCAACTTCGGTTTAAGAGATGTGATGGAAAATGTGCGTCAGGTGGCTGAACTGGACAGCCCGGTTTTACTTCTGGGAGAAACAGGAACCGGTAAAGATGTGATCGCCAACGCCATTCATTATTCCTCCTGCCGGGGAGGTGGACCCTTTGTCAGCGTCAATTGCGGCGCCATCCCCGATACCCTCATCGACAGTGAACTCTTCGGGCATGAAAAAGGCGCTTTCACCGGCGCTATATCCCAAAAGCGGGGCAGGTTTGAACGGGCACACAAAGGAACCGTTTTCCTGGATGAAATCGCCGAGTTGCCCCTTCAATCCCAGGTGCGATTACTGCATGTACTGCAAAATAAAAAAATCGAACGGGTGGGCGGAACCAAAACCATTACACTGGACATAAGAGTGATAGCTGCCACAAACCAGGACCTTGAAGCAAAGATAAAAACCAATGAGTTTCGAAAAGATTTATGGTTCCGGCTTAATGTTTTCCCGATTAACATACCGCCGCTGCGGGAAAGAAAAGCGGATATCCCCGCGTTACTCCAGCACTTTATTACCCTTAAAGCAAAAGAATTAAAATTACCCGCCATACCCGCAATCGCTCCCGGTGCAGTTGACATTCTTATGGGATACGACTGGCCGGGCAATGTGAGGGAGTTACAGAATGTGGTGGAGCGTGCCCTGATTCTTAATAGAAATGGCCCGATAAACTTCGACCGGTTAAACCTTCCCCATGCCGGCCACCCCGAAACCACCCGAAACCTACCCGCAGAGAGGAACGACCTGGAGAAACTGGATGAAGTGATCTCTCTTCATATCCGGCAAATTCTTGATAAAACCGGGGGTAAGATTCATGGACCGGGCGGGGCTGCCGATTTATTGGGAATCAATGCCAGTACCCTCAGGAACCGGATGAACAAATTGGGTATCCAATACGGAACAAGAAGGGGCCAGACAAAATAAATTTTTGTTTTACTTTTTATTTGAAAATTTGAATAAAGTATAGTATGATAGTTCCGGACTAGATTTTAAGAAGCGCTCAGTGAAGATTATATTTGGTTCTTTGACTTTTTTGTAAGCTTGGCTGCGTTATTATACATTTAAATCCCCCAATTGAATGTATATTTTAACAAAATTTGAAAAAAAGAGGGAGAAAATAAATAATGGGCGAAAGCCTTTTAAATAAATGGTTTTAGAAGTTTTTCTTTAAAAACTTTTGGCATTACTAAATAAAATAAAAAGGAGAAAAAATGAAAAAAAACATTATTTTGACAGCAATTTTAGTTATAGCTTTATCTATAACAGGTTGTGGAAAAAAAGATGATTCAACGGTTGATTCAAAAGATGTTTCAAAAGGTAAAACAGCCGCCAGTGTAAAAAACAGCATGAGTTTTTCCTCGAAGGAAATCAGTGGCGAAGGATTTACTTTAAGCTATGTTGAGGCAATAAAACATAATATGCAAACTGGCAGCATGAAGTATACTGCGATGATCATACAGCTTGCAAATTATGATAGAGGCGGAGGTTCTTGGCATCCTGGTCCTAAGGAAGATGGACAACTACGGGTCACCGTTAACTTTTCAGCACCATCAGGCAAAAAGCTAAAAGCCGGTACGTACAAAATAGACGGTAAAATGGCTGAAGATTTCTATCTTTCAATTGGTATTGAAGGAAAGGTCGATGGAAAAACAAAAAATGTTGGTTTGTATAATGGCAAAGGTTCAGGAGAAATTATAGATATTGATGATAAAACAATTAGTGGGAAAATCGATTTAAAAGATAGCAAAGGGACAACTATAACAGCAAATTTTACTACTTCCTACACTAAATCCGAGTATTAACAGACTTCCTATTCATTTCCCTCTCCATCTTTACCCGCAAGGATATAGCTGTTAATCATAGCGGTGTGCTGTACCTCCGGGAAAGCTTAACCAATTTTTTAATAATTAATTCTCCTTTTGCCTTCCCTGCCATAAACGGCGTACCTAAATTTCCTTACCTGACCCCTTTTTTACCTTACCCTTCACCAATATAAGCCAATTGACTGCCGGAATAGATGAGTACCAGTTTAATGAGAGTGGTTTTTCCTATGGTTTTATCGAAGCTTTCATCACCGGCGTATTGTTTTAATTGAGTTTCCGCTTCCTTTTTTAGCCGGTTGATTTTACGCTCCGCAACTTCGGGGTCTTTGGGTTTTGGAAAGTACTTTATTTCTACCATAAAGGAATATTTAATACCTTCATACCTGGCGAGAAAGGGCTCCATGACAATATCGGCATAACCTTTGTTGAGCTCTTTTTCCGAATGTACGATAAAATAGTCGCTGATGCCCAGGTAGGCCAGTAAAAAACCCTGGATGACTTTCTCTGCTTTGAAAAAGTCCCGGATAGAGGTAGAAGCGTTCATGCGTTTGGAGAAATAGTCGAAAAAAGCTCGCCAATTCCCATGATACGCCATCCCATGCAGTAAAGTATCCAGTTTCCCAATATTCACATCCAATAAGTCGATATCCCGGCTGACCCGGATGATATAGTCGTAGAACAACGTCTTTACCGTCTGGTGGAATCTTAAGCAGCGGCAGACCTTCTTTTTCTCCCATTATAGAAAGTAAACCGAAATAGAAAAGCAGGGAGGTAAAGTTCTCTTCAGTGTCCATTTCTTCTAAGGGAAATCCTTTGGTTATTTTAGAAGCTATCTCGCCTTCTTCGATGATCTCACGCAGGCGGGAAAAGTTGCCGTTGGGTTCTTTTCTGCCTTTTTTATCGACAACGATCAAATGCCGTAACTTCCCGTAATCGATGCGAACGTTCCGGTCGATCAGGTCCCTGGGGATCGTAGATACCTTAAAATACTCATCCAAAAAATAGAGGATCATATCGGAATTAAAGAGAGGAGTTTGAGAGTCCGGTGAAAATATATAATTATTATACCACTGGCGAATAACCGGGAGAAGATAACGGTTATCATGTTTGATACGTCCCTTTTCCCTATAGTATTCGATCATTTGGAGCACATCGCTTTCGGTGAACCCCAACATTTGATTGAAAAGAGGATCGATGGATACATTTTTACCGATATTATAGCCGCTGGTAACGTCGTCCAGGGTAATCGGCGAGACCCCGGTCATAAACAGGCGGTTGAAAGGAGCCCCCATACCGCCGGTGCCTCCCTTGAGCATATTAAAAAAAGAACGGAAAAACCCTTTACCGTGGGTCAGGTCATAATATGCCTCCTCACCTACGGTAGAAAGAATAGTATTGGCAAAATTATCATACTCATCGATAAGGGCGTATATTTTTTGGTTAGAGAACCTGCAAAGACCGCTGAGTGCCGATACTATATCAGCGGCGGAGCGGCTGTCTTTAATCGTTTTGATATAGTGCTCCCTTTTATCTGACAGGTATTTATCATATCTATAAATGAAGGACAATACCTGATTTTTTACATGATTTAGGAAGGAGTCTTCCACCTTATCCGGTGCCGGGTCTACCATGGAAAAATTGAACCCCAGAACCAGGTAAGTGCCTTGTTCTTTTGTGGGACTGTCCAGGATGGCCCTATCTTTGAACAACTCCTGGAATCTATCTTTGTAATAGACATCGTAATACCCTTCCATCATCGATAGGAACAGTGATTTCCCGAAACGCCGGGGGCGGATAAAGAAGAGGTAATCTCCGGCTTCTTCAACAATTTTTAAATAAGGAGTTTTGTCTACGTAATAGTAGTTCCCGGTTACGATTTTATCATAATCGGAGACGCCATAGGGGATTTTTTTAATTTCTGTTTCGCTTCCGCTCATTAGTACTCCTTTACGTTCATGTTCTCAAGAGGATTATATATGATTGGGAACTTTTTTTCAATCTCCCCGTTTAAAAAGGTGCCTATCCCTTTTTTATTCCGCCTGTCCCTTTTTTTCCCCTATAGAACATTCATCCAGTCCTATATTTTTTAATAGTTTTTTAAAGCGCGGATCGGAATAGAGGCGGTGGAATTGGGGATGGGTATTGAACAAAATACAGAAAGGGTCTCTCATTTGATAGGCCTTTTCAAACAATTCAAACGCACGGTCCATTTGCCCGAGACCGATATAAACATAAGCTTTTTGTACAAACGATATATACCTCTTTTGAGAGATGCGGTCGAATGTATCGATGATACCTTGAGCCCGGCTGAGTTGACCGGAAACACCGTAAGTATGGCCGAGATTGGAAAGAACGTAAGTCATATCGCTGGAAATAGCCATTGCTTTTTGAAACCTCTCGATGGCTTCGGGGTACTTCTTTTTGATTAAAGAGATTTCCCCCAGCCAAATATGGGCCAAAAGAAAATTGGGGTCCATTTCCAGGGTTTTATCCAGGTGCTCTTCTGCTTCAGGATATTGGTGGGCAAAGATATAAATAAGTCCTAAAACACTGTTTATAATAAGGGATAAAGGGTCCAGGTCCAGGGCAGTTTTAGCCCTGGCTATCGCTTCCTCCAGTTGCCCCCGGGTGGCCAGGGAAAGGGCATACCATTCATGAGTGGTGGCGTAATTGGGATTCAGATCGAGGGCCCGTTGGAAGTTTTTCTCTGCTTCGTCCCAATCCCATTCAAAAAACGTGTTGATCCAGCCCAAGGAGGCAAAGGCTTCGGAGAGTTCATCATCGATGGCCAGGGCTTTTTTCGCTGCTTTTTTGGTTTTGCTTAAAGCTTCTCCCGGGGGAACAAAACCGTAAAGCCCTAAAATATTCAATGAATCGGCAATGCCCACATAGGGCAGTGCATATTGTTCATCCTCCCGGATGGATTTTTCATAGTATTCGATGGATTTATTCAGCCCGCCCCCGTAACGCCTGTTCCAGAAGTAGCGCCCCTTTAAATAGAGGTTGTAGGCTTCCTGGTTATCGGTATGCCGCTTGCCCAGTTTGGCTTCCCGGTTTCCCAGCAGTTTAACTTTCAGGTTTTCAACAACAGCCATGGTGATTTCATCCTGGATGGCAAAGATATCTTTCATTTTACGGTCGAAGCGTTCCGACCACACATGGCAGCCGTCCGCGGTATTAATAAGTTTGGTGGTAATTCGCAGCCGGTTATCGGCTTTTTGCACGCTGCCTTCCAGTATGTATTGGACGTTGAGCCGGTCACGAATTTCTTCCAAACGGGTTCCCTTATTTTTAAATTGAAAGACGAATGGCCAGGACGTCACTTTTAATGCTGCTATTTTTGTCAACACATTAACCAACTCTTCGGAGATGCCATCGCAGAAATACTCCTGGTCTTGTTTGGGGCTTAGATCGGTAAAGGGCAGCATCGCAATAGAAATATCAATTTTTGGGGAGTAAGAGGGGGGGGCTTGAATTATTGTTCTTCCCTCGATTTCCGTTCTCTCCGGTAGGGCCTGTAAATCCTTCATCATGGACCGGATGTCCGGGCAGCGTTTATGGCGATCTTTTGCCAATGCTTTTTTCACCACCTGTTCTAATTGTGAAGGGATGTCCGGTCTTTTTTTTGACATCGGTTCCGGCTCATTGTTTAATATGGAATATAGGATGGTTTCCGGCGTATCGCCGTTAAAAGGCAATTGGCCGGTAATCAATTCAAACAGCACAACCCCCAGGGCCCATATGTCGGTGCGGGGGTCTAATTCTTCGTAATTCAGTTGTTCCGGGGACATATAGCAAAGTGTACCCAGGATGGTATATTGTTGGGTCAATTTTTTTACTTTTTTTAATTTAGCGATCCCGAAATCCAGTATCTTCACCCGGTTTTCGTTATTCACCATGATATTCTGGGGTTTAATATCCCTGTGAATAATACCTTTTTGGTGGGCGCTGTTCAAGCCTTGACAGGTTTGGACAGCTATATCGATGATATCTTTTGTGTTAATTGGTTTGTCAACAGTGGAAGTGGGGCTGATGAATTTTTCTTGTAATGTCAAGCCATCGACAAATTCCATGGCAATATACATTTGTCCTTCGAATTCGTTGATTTCGTAGACGGTGATAATATTGGGGTGATTAAGGGCGGCCGCGGCCCGGGCTTCTTGCAGGAATCGTTCTTTTGAGGCAGTGTCGAGAATACTTTTGGTGGATAAAAATTTCAACGCTGCGGTGCGATTTAGTCGTGTATCTTCGGCTTTGTAGACAACGCCCACAGCGCCTTCGCCGATTTTTTCCACCACCTGGTAATTATGAATTTGTTTTCCAATCATTATATCGAGATGTTTATCCCCACTGCGTGGGGAGACTATATGCGAAATAGCGAGGCTCTGTTGCAATATGCTCTAACCATTTGTTCACACTCAAAAAAAATAAAAGCAAACATTAGTGAAAAGTTTTTGGAAGTCCGTCATTACGAAACCTTTTTTCAAAATCCAATAGGCTGCCCGCGCCGCGGGCTTTTTGGTCGCCGGAGGCAATGCTAAACCGAGATCATTCATCATTTAGCCCGACCAGAAATGGTTGATGATACGAAGGCCCGGCAAAAGTTGGAACGCGCCTTTTAAACTATTTGTCACGTAAGTTTTGGCTAAAGATACCGCCTTTTTCAGGGATTCCCCCCTGGCTGTGCCTGCCGCAATGGCAGAGGCCAATGTACAACCGGAACCGTGGGTATTGACTCCCTTGACCAGGTCCGATGCATATACCACCATTCCTTTTTGGTCATAAAGAATATCCACGGTTTTATCCGCCAGCGGCAGATGACCGCCTTTGACTAACACGGGGACCTTCCACTTCTCAAAGAATTTCTGCGCCGCCTGTTCCAGGTCATTCCTGTCCCGGAGTGTCTTTCCCAACAGGATTTCAGCCTCCGGCACATTGGGGGTAACCAGCGCGGCCAGGGGAAAAAGTTTTTCTTTTAAATGCTCGATGGCTTCATCCCGGATCAGTTTACTGCCGGATGTAGCGGCAAAGACCGGGTCGACAATTACAGGAATCTCCCGGTAAGGGGCCAGTGTTTCGGCAATCACATCGATGATCTCCGCTGAATAAAGCATACCGGTTTTAACGGCTTTGACGGGGAAACCTTCCAGGACGGCTTTTAGTTGTTTATGAACCACTTCCGGGTCGATGGCCTGGATGGCGGAAACTTCGTTAAGGTCCTGGGCGGTTACGGCTGTAAGGACACAGGTACCGTAAACCCCCAGGGCGGAAAAAGTTTTTAAATCTGCCTGGATGCCGGCACCGCCGCCGGAGTCTGAAGCGGCAATAGTCAACGCCGCGCAATTTTCAATTATTTTCATAACGTTATCCCCTTCATTTATGCCACAGACTTTCACAGACTACTCACAGACTTTAATGAAAATCATTTGTCTGTGTATGTCTTGTGTAAGTCTGTGGCTTTTCATTTTTCATTCAAGTTCCAGTCGTAACGGAGGTATTTCATTTTAAAGGAAGTGGCAGTTCTAATTTTTTCCGCATCGGCTTTTTCCAGGAAGTGCGAGATAAAATCAATCCTCTCTTTTTTATTTTTACCAAAATCACTAGCAAACCACTTGAATATCTTACTGACGAATAGGGCAGCGGCTGTGCCGCTCATTTTAAAATAAAAGTGTTTGGGGGATGAAAAAAAATGCCGGGCGGCAAGGTCCAGTTGCCGGTCCAGTTGTTGGCCGTAAAAAGCAAAGGGCTGCATGTCGGGGCACCCGGTACTGGCGCAAACAATGGCAAAATGAATCCGGGGTTCTTTTAGTTCTTTGCGTAATTTTTTGTGTTCGATATCATCCAGGCTGAGGGTTTCCCCTGCCGTTTTCCAAATACGCCGCTTCCAGGGCCGGCTTATTTTACGAATACTTTTAACCGGGTAAAAATTCAGGATCAGTTTCACGGTAAAGGCATTATAGGCATTGATCCAGAAGGCCAGTTTTTGCTCCCGGGAAAAAGCGGATATGTCGATGCTGCCGAGGATTTCCAGGTAATTGTCCAACTGTTTTATGTCGCCGGCGAATCCCCTGTAATCCACCTCACCGTTTTCTACATGTTTTTTCAGTAATTTATCCCAGCTTTCATGGGGGGCAGGGACATCGCCCGCTGTCAGCCCGGGAAACCATGCCATCAGCAATAGAATAATGATTAAGAATTTAATCCGTTTCATTTTAACTCCTATTTACAACTGAAGAGGATGCGGCCTGAGCCCTTTACGTCGAATAGGAATGTTTCATAGTATAATAAAAGATCAATCCGAAACCGATGGTAAGCATCAAATGAAAGGGCAGTAAGCCGTAATCTTTAAAATAGATTGCGATGGCGATACCGGATAAAAAGTAAAGTGAAAGAACCGCTTCCACTACTGTTAACAGGCTGATGCCTTTCATCAGGTATTTATTCTTTTTCCAGCTTTTACTTTTTTTCGACGTAAGGTTAAATTTCGGTGTCCGTATAAAGGGACTTTTAAAGCCCAGTAATCCCTCCAGCACGGCAAGGGTATTGTGCAGCGAAATACCCATCATCATTGCCAGGAACATGGGAAACATTTTAATGAAATGGACAAGGGCCTGGAATCGACTTTTCGATCGACGAAAGATCGATGTGTAATAAAAAATACCTAAAAAGATCAGGCTGATGATAAAGAATGACATCAATAGGAAGTAAGTGGAAAAGCGCGGCAGGGAATTTTTGATCAAAAGCAGCGGGATGCTTAAAAGGGAGCAGGTCAAAACGCATAAAAATACCGTGCTGCTAAAAAGGTGTGCGGTAGCGTGTAATTTTTTCCCCAGGCTAATTTTTGAGCCCCAGATCAGGCCGATGTGTTTCTTCGCTGTTTCAGCCCCGCCTTTGGTCCACCGGAACTGCTGCGATTTGATAGCATTCATTACCATGGGTAGCTCGGCGGGAGAACCGATGTCTTCCAAATATTTAAATCTCCAGCCTTTGATTTGCGCCCGGTAACTTAAATCCAGGTCTTCGGTTAAGGTATCGGCATGCCACCCGCCGGCGTCATCGATGCATTTGCGCCGCCAGACCCCGGCTGTACCGTTAAAATTAATAAAGTATCCACCGGCATTCCTTCCTTGCTGCTCAACGGTAAAATGCGCATCCAGGGCAAATGCCTGGATTTTTGTTAATAGAGAATAGCTTTTATTCAAATGCTCCCAGCGCGTTTGCACCACCCCTATCCCGGGGTCTGTAAAAAAATGGGGGATGGTGTGTCTAAGAAAGTCCACCTCCGGGACAAAATCGGCATCAAAAATAGCAATGTATTCACCCTTGGCGGTTTTCAAACCTTCCTGTAAAGCCCCGGCCTTAAAGCCGGTTCTTTCTTTGCGGGTGATTAATTCTATATTGATCCCTTTTTGCTGCCATGCCGTTACTTTTTTGCGGGATATTTTCACGGTCTCATCGGTTGAGTCATCCAGCACCTGTATCTCAAGTTTATCTACCGGGTAATCGAAGCGAGCAACCGTATCGATGAGCCGTTCCACCACATATAACTCGTTAAAAATAGGCAGTTGAACGGTTACAAGCGGCAAATCCTTATCTGCAATCGTTGGCACGGGACTCCCGTTATTTCCCTTAGGCCCGTTTCTTTTGTGAAATTTGACGTAATTGATGACAAGATGCAACTGTGCAATGCTGTAAGTAAAAATAAAAGTCAACGATAACGTATAAATAATCATAAGTGCGATTTCCATTTTGGATTAGTTATCCCCTATGTTTTTATTTTTTGTTTTATTTTTTTTAACGGCAGGCTGCCTGTCCGAAACGACATATGCGCATCCGCCGGTTGCCAGGTACGTTAAGGTGTAATCACTGCACCTGAGTTTAAATTGCCTTTTTAGCATATTAAGATTTTATATGAAATGCGAATAACTTTCAATAGGTAGGGCATTCTTTTTATAGTTTTTAATAATATTTATCCTATCCGCTTATAAAGGAGTGGAAATTACTATTTTTTAGGTCGAAAATTTTTGGTTACTATTGACTGATTGAGGGAGATGAAATATAATAATACATGCCCCAATAGGGACGCATAAAAAATGTTTACCCACAGACGCGAAAATAGGAGGTTAAAACATGTCCAAATTTACCGGTAAAATCAGTAACGAGTGGCGCTCCGAGCCCGGTGTTAATATTGTCGTTAAAGGAGCAAATGGTAAAATTATCGTCGCACCCCGCGGCCCATGGCAGGAGTTCGAAAAAAAACAAAAGGAAAAAACCTTAACCCTTACCCTGGCCCCCTCATCCGGCACCACTGGAAAGCCCCGTATGGTAAAAGCTGAGGTGAAAAACGGCACTGAAAAGATAACCACACACCCCACCCATTGGGAAGTGGCAATCACCGCTTCATCCGAATCCAAACCCGCTGAAGCCGATATTACAGTTTTTATTGAACAGGATCCAGAACAAAAGCCCCCATTTGGTTGAGCCTAATGATGAATTATGAATGCTGAATGATGAAAAATTATCCAAACAAATTTGAAGGATTTCTGCAAGAGTTCTTATAAGAGACCGTATCAGTTTCCTTCATCATTCATCAATCATTACTCATAATTCAGATATTTACATTTCCATACCGTTACAACCCGTTGGCCCAATCGGATTTATCCGGTTCAGGTATCTTAATTTTTTTATATTCACGATTGTTCGGGTCCCCTTTGGGGAGACTGCCGAAATAGAGGACATCCATGGGGCAGTAGGCAACACAGGCAGAGCAGCGGACACATTCCACATCGTTCATAGGGATTCCTTTGTTGGCATAATTCATTACATCGATTCCCATATGGCAAACTTTTGTGCAGATGTTACAGGAGATGCATTTTTTCTTCTGGGAAAAAATCCGGTAACGGGAGATCCGGGTGTAAATATGCATCAGGGCGGCCAGGGGACAGAAAAACCGGCACCATACCCTGCCGCTCATAAAGAAATAAACCCCAACCCCCAGGACACCGGCAAAGATGACGTCCACCACAAAGGAATAAAGCATCCCGGAAAAATCCAACAAAAAGGGCCGCGGCGTATGGATAATGGGGATTTTGACGCCCCCCAGGACAGCCGTCATTTTTAGAACGGTAATAATAAACGCAGCGGCCAATACCCATTGGCCGGCGTTTTCCCATTTTTTTGCTTTGGGGCCGTGGGGGGCCAGGGTGCGGTACTCATCCCCCAATGTTTCGGCCAGGGCGCCGCAGGAGCAAATCCAACCGCAGTACGCGCCTTTACCCCACCGGTACACAATATAAAAGATAAACCCGAAGGTGAATAAGATGGTATAGATCAACCAGAAAACAGTAATTTTGTCGGCAAAAAGCCCGTAAATATTCAGCGGCCAGGCCAAGATCAAACCGTACGCATGCCAATATTCACCATTGGGGAAAACCTGCGTCAACCAAAATCCTTCGCTGCCGCCCAGCAGGCCGGCATTTCCCATGGCAGGCAAGATGATCTCAGGTAATA
>Ga0114923_10002959_pt1 | contig 11458 bp, 11 predicted proteins | sample SumtaG_FD_89578 | JGI IMG/M metagenome (GOLD analysis project Ga0114923, IMG submission 89578) | Deep subsurface microbial communities from Indian Ocean to uncover new lineages of life (NeLLi) - Sumatra_00157 metaG | ecosystem: Environmental > Aquatic > Marine > Oceanic > Sediment | place: near...
AAGACCTATGTCATAATCATGCCGCATCCGTATTCCCATGCAATCAGGATTCTCGCAAGAACATATAGCTGTTATGTAGGGAACCGGATGAAACCAGACAGTGGAAACCAGACCTTCCTCTGAAAAGCTCTCCAGGTACCGAGTTGCTTCTTCACGATCTATTGGTCGCTTTACACTCTCAGGAATGTAACGAGGTATCTTATCTGCAACCTCACTCATGACACCGAAGATAATACAGCGTGCATCCTTTTCTCCCCTACACATAAACCGACACACGCAATAATTCAAAGTGAGTGGTTCCGCAGCAAGATTCTCTATAATGTATGAAGCATCCTCAATTGGTAAAACTTGGCCAAAGTGACCATCAACTCCTATATGCTTTCGTTTTGGCCCCTCGTTATGTAAGACACGATTGATGATGCTCTTCACTACTCTACCAATAATAGGCGTCTGAAGCTTGTATTCTGAACTGGCGAACTTCATTCCATATACTGGTGTGACACCGGATCTATCAAAGACTTTGAGTATCTCAGTTAGATGCTCAACAGCATTGGTTTCCTCAGCAAGTTCCTTCTGATAGTTGCGGACATTGAAATACCACTTTCCGCCGTCACCATGTTTCAGACACCATTCACACAAACTCTACACCAAATCGAGTGTATTCACCGTCTCTATAAGAACCATTTCACTGATATCAGGGAATATTAGAAAAAGAGTGTGGCCACCTATATTGTTTTAGCTACTAATAAATTCTTATGAGAAAGAAGGCGTAGCAGATCAGTGAGGCATGGATCTGCTAGTTGCCCATGGTTTGACTATCGGTACAATATGCTTTCTTTACCCCTGCTTCATCGAGCTCTATAGTCCTCCCTTCGACCTGGAGGTAATGCAAAGGAAATGGTCCCACTTCTGAAACGAGTAGTACAGGAGTGTCTTGAGAACGTCTACGGTGACAAGGCATAGATCTCAAAGAAGAATGTCCTGTTCATCTCAGACCTGGGAGTATATGCAGCAATCGAACCAAAGAAGAATGCAAGGAGTAGAGCAAGAAGTTCTCCGGCATATGGACGGTTGGTCCGGGAGTATCGAAGAAATCCTGAGGAGTGGAAGAAAAGACACAACTATGGAACGAAGAGTTTGGTAGAAACCGTCTTTGGAATGATGAAGGTACGATTTGGTGGGGGGTTGAGTTCAAGAGGACATAAGGAGCAACGTCGTGAGTTGTTGTTCAAGGTGGTACTTCACAATATTGGACGATTGAACTTCTTGGAGTGTGATGAGAGGTGACTTTTCACACAGAGCCGTATGTCAAGTAGAATCTATATAAAATTCAGAAGCAAGGGGAGTATAAGGCTAAGTACTGTAATGATTGTGAGGAGCCAACTAGGTCTAAGCAAGCCCCTCTTTCTTATCTCTATGACCAGCTTCAAGTAATAATCCTGTGCTTCCCAAGATTGGTTGTTGACTGAGTTAATCCGGTCATATAAAACCTCAAGAACAGCATCTTTCACCTGATGCTTTTTACGGTAGCTTTTCCTAAAATACGATATGCATTTATAACCAGCAACCAAGCCAAAAATAAATAAGATGGCCAAAACTATCGGACTCTGGAAGCCATATACAAACGGATATAGATATTGTCCAATGGCTATTATATATTTAGATACATCTTCAGTTTCGAAATCGTCCAGAAAAGGAATCGAATACTTCAGATCTTTAGCCATAAAGGGAACGATCCGCCTGTATAGTATATAGATAGTGATTCCGATTATGAGGAAAGAAAAACCAAACAGGATAATCAAGAGATTGCCAAGTAGGATGGTAAGAGCACCTTGCATAAGAAAGAGTACGAGATTAATGATGTTTAATATGGGAACTACAATCCAAAACCCGAATTCTTGAAAAGCTTTAGACCTCAAATGAGTAGATCTCGTTTTCCAATAGTCCTTACCACATTGGAACACTGATTCAACCTCAGAAATAAGAATGGGTATACGGTCTTCATCTTTCAACAGATTGCGTCTGATTATACAACCATCGTTGGAGTCGCTCCCTTCCAGTATCAAGTCCTCAGTGACAATTTGTGCTGGAAAGATTTTTTGGATATCAGGAATAGATTTGTCCGTAGAGACTGCGGTTATACCCTTTAGTACACACTTGAGTTCATCAAATGTCAGGTTTTTAATTTCTTGCTTCTCGAACTTGTACTTCTTCTCCTTTCTATCATAGTGCTTGATCAGGCAACTCAACTGAGCTTCCTGATTCCTTGTTTCATCCATTGAAATCTTCCTCACTTGAGGTTCATTCCAATATGAAATTGCTATAATATCCATAGAATCCATATCGAAACTCTCAGATTATCTATTCATAATTTGAGGTGATGCCCATCCTATACGATTGTTCAAATAATACGATATGTTTTGTATTAAATCTTTTCATGAACAGATGTTTTGCAAAATACTCAATTCTGTCTCAAAAATGTCTGCGTCAACCCATCTTCGGTAGTAGAATCACAACCATATGGAAACCTCACACGGTCCTTATTGAACCGACAATACTACCAGAAGAGAAAACAAACAAGAGAGCTGATCTAATTCTGTTTGGACAAAGAGATGAGACAATATCACCAAAGAACCTTGATTGACCTAGTAGGTTCACGGAGTCCAGAGAAAGATTATCGAAGGAGTCAAGTACCGGAGACAATTCTTAGGTCACAAGTACGGTGGGGTATGGACAGTGAACCCAGCCATGACCTCCCAAAGGTGTAGCGCATGTGGAGAGAAAGGAGTACGGGTCAAAGAACAAGGCTCTGCTACTGAGGAGAAAGGTGGAGAATACTTCTACTGTCCAAGCTGTGATTTCAGGTCACAGGCAGGTGTGAACGCGGCCAGAAACATCCTAAAGATTCAAATAGCAAAGCCCAGTGCCGTTGTTGGGCGGACGACTTGTTGTCCAAGTTTGTCCAAGAAACAATCAGCGGTAGAAACTTTGTTCTACCCATTACCTAATTATCTCATAGTGAGAGCCATTACAGCCTTCTGAGCATGCATCCTGTTTTCAGCCTGGTCGAACGCAATAGATTGCGGACCGTCAATAACAGAATTGGCTACCTCAAATCCTCTATCACAAGGGAGACAGTGCATGTACATAGCACGAGGACCAGCAATCTTCATCTTATCTTCATCACAGATCCAGTGTTTATTCTTATCGAAAACTTCCTTTGATTTTTCAAGCTCTGGCTTGTCACTCCATGGAGGCATAAAGTCTCGGCAAGTCCAAGCTTTTGGATATACTACATGAGCGCCTTCAAAGGCTTCATCCATGTTATGCATAATTTCAAAGCTTGAATTATTCTCCTCAGCAAATACTTTGCAATGGTTGATTACTTCATCATCAAGCTCCATACCTTTCGGATGAGCAAGAACAGTTTCACAACCCATCTTTGCTGCAGCTATAACCGCGCTTTGGGGTACTGCGAGCGGTTTGTGAACAGACGGTGAATATGCCCAGCTCATAACGAACTTGACATCCTTGTAACCACCGAATTTCTCCTTCACGGTCATAATGTCAGTTAGTCCTTGGCATGGATGATACTTGTCGTCTTCCATGTTAATCACAGGGATATGGGACCAGTGTGCGAAGTTATTGATGATCTCATTTGCTCGGCCATACCGCCAACCAACAGGGTCACCATAACAGCGAATTGCGATTCCATGTCCCATTCTTGCAAGAACACGCGCAACATCTGACACGCGTTCAGTAGCATAGGCAACCTCATCTCCTTCAAGTGCAGGGGCATAAATTTTGCCCGGGTCTAGAAAGTGAGCGTGTCCTCCAAGCTGTGTCATTCCAGCTTCGAACGAATTTCTTGTTCTCAATGATTGATTGTAAAATATCATGAACAAAGTCTTGGCATCAAGAAGCTTATGTGGCTCCCAGAGTGCGAATTTTTTCTTTAAATCAAGTGCGACGTCGATTATCGTATCAATCTCTTCTTTTGAATAATCGAGAAGAGTGATGAAATTTTTCCCTCTAAATGAATGAGTGGTAACCATTAGTAATCACAGCCATCATTGAACATCTTGATTTATAGAAAAAGCTTTCCCAAGGTCACATCCTCACACCCATCCTCTCTATCAAATAGGACATAATCACATGAGAAACCCTAGCGATGTTCTCAGCACAATCAATGATAGTCCTACCCGTTCCCCCTTGAAGTGCTATGTAAATAGGTGCTTGAAGTGCTATGTAAATAGGTGTTTTTTTGGTAAGAAGTGAATAATCAGCATCGAAGGATTCTGCCTGTGAAAGGAGACCCTGATGTACGTTCTCTTTCCCGAACCTCTCAAAGCAGTAATCGGGTGATAGGCTTGGTAGTATCCCGCCGACGATAATTCTGGAGCGTGGGTGTGTTGCTGAATAAAAATCAAAGGCATCCTCGACATAAGGAGCCCAATATGTGAACAGGCTTGTGATCCAGACTTCGTCAGGTATCCAGTCATCAAAGGTGACGTTCCCCCGACCAAGCCTTACATCTATCCCCAATGACTTCATCCAGTTGGCGATACGCAAGAGACCATAGGGGATAGATTGGTGACTGTTCTTGCTTTTACTCGCCCAAGGAAAGATTGGCTGAACAAGGAGAATCCTGCCACCGGATGAAACTTCTACCCTGTACTGTGCTGTCATGTTATCATGTGTGGATAGTAGCTTTTAAGCTCGTAGCTAAAAAGTCACGCTCAGTAGTGTCCCTACCTCTTGAGTGGTAATTGGTACACATCTGAAATCACGTTCTCTTAGAATGATTTTGATTTGGGATAGAAAAAACAAAGCTGCGGGTGCATGGGGTCTTCTATCTCCTCTAACAAAATCCATACATCTGTAATGACCATGAAATACCACGACGGTATCACGAGTTAACAGACACTCAAATGTAGATAATGCAGTCCAGATAGCCTCTACTTCACCTAGGTCTACATCGTTATGTTGGTCTCTTTCATCAATAACTCCAGAATCATGAAATCTGAATTCACCTTCATGCTGAACCCTATACCAAGATGTGATACCTCCCCCGCTCTTTCTAGTCGAGTAGGAATAGATATGCAATTGGGCTAGACCTCATACGAGTTCGATTCAAAAAAGGGACAATGAAGTCCCTTTTCAATCCGGGGAACATCTTTGTCTACCACAGGTTTTCACTCCTGGCAAGAGTTAGATATTCATTTAAGTTTTGTTTGAAGCGTAATTTGAATGTAATAAGCTATCATGAGTTACCATTCATCCTGGTCACCATCTCGAACTCGTGCACTCGTCTTCTCTTCCAGTTTCCGTAACATCCATGGTCCTAAAACAAAATACATGAATAGTCCCAATAAACCATAGAGAATAATTCTGAAAATGAAATGACCTACTGGGTCATAGTTTAACCAATCATACCAATCTTGAAGTAATGATATCACAGTGTTGATAGTTGTTACGAACATATTCTGCAACAATTTCAGGTATTGACTTGAGGAATCATAAGGTTTCTGCATCAGTTTCATTCTTATCTTCTGGACCGCGAATCTATCTGATAATTGGAATAATCATTCCAACTATATATCCAAGGAGTCCTTTTCATCACTCGATGCAGGAGTATTGGTAAACTGGTTTCTTAATCGTACAATGACAAGACCAAAAAATCCTATCAGGAATGTGAAACCTGTCACCAACCCTATTCCAACACATCGATTTGTAGAAAAAGATTTCCCAAAGTGCTAAGCTTGTGTTTGAAGTAGGTCACAAGCTCTGGTATTGGTCTGCAGTCTTTGGCAACACTGTACAGAGTTCAAAGGAAACTGTGATATCGAAAAGCAGGAACTGATCCACAACGAAACATGGGATTTGATTTTTGTCTGGGGTTGAGCCAGTACCACATCTTAAATTCGTTCAGAAGTGATTGAATCCATAAGAGGTATGTGCAATGTTGTATTCCAGGTTCGATAGGAAAGTCCGTAGGCTACTTGGTGAAGAGGGAGGCATCCTCATCAGTGGTATAGTCAAGGAAATCGAGAATAAGAGTTGGACTCCCAGAAAAATTACAATTCTGAAAAGTTTCACGATTGATGGTTCCCATGGAAAGATTTTCATTGTCCCGAACAGACTGGTCACGATGAATCTCAAGAAGGGTGTTGAGGTATGGGCAGTGGGCGGTTGGCTTAGTGAGGACAGGTTCAAAGCTCAGGCACTGTTCTTCCCAGAACATCAGCAACAGGTAGATGTTTTCCGGATGGACTATATCTTTGCATTGTTACCCATCGTGCCTTTGACCCTAATGATTATTGGAGTATTCACTCCTGATTTTTTGATGGTACAAAATGCCTTCGCAGTTGTGTTGTTACTATTGCTAATATCCACTTGACCATTTAGATTCAAGTAGAACCCTATACCATGGACCTGCAATGAGCAACTATGGGAGTATCTGAAAAGCATCCAACAGTAGAAACGCTATACCCTCTCTGGTGCATCGGAAGGCGTTAGACCCACAGGTAAAAGTCTCGGTCTTTACCATTAATAATCACCAGCCCTATTTGACAGCTCCAATTTATAGAAAAAGCTTCCTCACTGACGAGCAAGAAGATTTATGAGATGTTCTAGCCAATGTTATGTAATCCAACATCGAGGTTGATGAACGTGAAGAAGCAGATTACAAAACTTGGACTATCATTGATTGGACCAATTGCAATCATAGTTATCCTCACAATGCCAATAGGACCTCTGGCAGGAGGATTAGGGATTTTGCAACCAATTGGCGGAATATTTGACGTAGGACTTGACGTCAATGAACGGACCGAACAAACAGTAATCCTTCCAGGTTTGGATGCCGATGTTGAAGTGATAGTAGATCAGTGGGGTATCCCACATATTTATGGTGAAACTAAGGAAGATGTGTTCAAAGCTTTTGGCTATATGCAGGCAAAAGACCGACTCTTCCAGATGGTCATGCAGAATTATCTTGCAGCCGGACGAATAAGTGAAGTAGTAGGTGCATATGCAGCCAGCTCAGATAAATTCCAACGTGCAATCGGATTAGTGAAATCTGCAGAAGAATCCTATCAATGGTGTCTCGATAATGCAGATACAAATGAGGATGTTGCATACACCCTTGATGTATTAGATGCACATGTTGAAGGGATTAACGCGTTCATTGATTCAATGACAAGTGCGACAACTCCCATTGAGTTTAAGATTCTTGCATTCACACCGGAGCATTGGAAACCAGTCGATGCCTTCATTTGGGCAAAAATGATGACATGGGGATTGTCAGGTAGTTACATTGACCTTTATAGACAATTCATCAGGACCTCATTGAACAATGATACAATGTTCGATGAACTGATTCCGGACACAATGCCGTATACGGTTCCGATTGTCCCAGAGCAGTATGATCTCGATATCAATCTATACCCGAATGCACCAGGTGGATTACCAGCATCTGCCACACCACCCTCGGCACTTGCTGAAGTTATTTCACCAGATGATCTAATCTCAGGTGAAAAACTCGAATCTCTAATTAATGCAATGTCAGACAGTATCAAATATTTTGGAGAGATGGAATTCATTGGAAGCAATAGCTGGGCTGTAAATGGATCAAGAACCTCAACAGGTAGAGCGATGTTAGCCAACGATCCACACCTTGGCCTTCAAGCTCCATCTCTGTGGTATGAAGTACATTTGATCATTCCCGGAGAATTGAATATCCAAGGAGGTTCATTACCAGGAACCCCGGGAATTCTTATCGGACACACTGAACAAATGGCCTGGGGGATGACAAACGTAGGTCTTGATGTAATGGACTTTTTCGTTGAAAGAGTCAATCCCGCTAACTCAAGCGAATACTGGTATAACAATGAATGGAGAGCATTCGAAATAAGGGATGAACCTATCCTCACCAAAGAAGGACAAATCATCGAGTTCAATGTTACATGGTCAGTTCACGGCCCATGTATTGATTCGGTGCTTAATGTATACGGAATCGATAGTGAATCTGCTCCCAACATTGCCATGAATTGGACAGGGAACGGAGTGACCCATGAGCTGATAGCTTTGTCTATGCTCAATAGAGCAGAAAATATGCAAGATTACTTTGACGCGCTGTATATGTGGGATGGACCACCCCACAACTTCATCTACGCGGATGATGCTGGAAATATCGCGATAACCGTAGCTGGACGATTCCCAATAAGAGCGGGTTATACTGGTGAATTCCCAATCGAGGCATTGAATGATTCAGTTGGAATGGTAAGCAACGTACCTTATGCATACAATCCTCGGTCAGTCAATCCATCACAAGGATTTCTACAATCAGCTAATCAATTGTCCATTGATCCCGCTTCATATGATTACGACCTTCTGGGACCTCAAGCTCCAGGATATCGTGGTCGGCGTATACATCAACTATTGAACGTTAATGATGACGTTACAGTGCAGGATATGAAACAATATCAAGCAGATGTGTTCGATATCGCTGCTGATAGAATTATACCGTTTGTTCTAGATGCTTGGGAAGCAATCGATGAAGACAATTCCTCTGTTCAGGAAATTGTGACCATTTTAGAAGAGTGGAATAATGAAATGGAAACGGATTTGATAGCACCGACGATTTGGACATATCTTCTAGATACAATCAAGTATGAAACATTCGATGAATTATGGTCTGCTGGCATTAGTCTGAGATATGCTTTCACACCACTTCTAGAGGAATGGTTACGCAACGAGAATACATACTACTTTGACAATCATGAAACAGATGGGGTTGTTGAAGAGATGGATGAAATCTTAGTTCTAGCACTTCATCGGGCACTAGACGAAATGACAAGCGACCTTGGAACCAATATGTCTACTTGGGAATATGGAAATCATCACATCGTCTACATTGACCACTTAGCAAGCTTGACATTCATTGGAGGGGAAGGACATCGAGGTGGTAGTCACACTCTCAATGTTGGACCTGGATGGACGGTTAGTCATGGTCCCTCACGAAGAATGATAGCAAACTTCGACGACACGACAACATTCTTCGCTACCTATCCGGGTGGTCAGAGTCAGAACATGTTCAGTCCTCATTGGGATGATTTGTTCAATCTCTGGTACACTTACGATGAGGTTCAAGAAACCTATGGATACTACCAAGAGTATACATACACTACAGCCGCTGCATTCGTAGCAGCTGATGAAGCAGACGCGGAGATTCAGATGATTGAATGTATTATTACATTCATTCCATAGGAGGAATAAAGATGACAAGAATAGATGATACATTTCCAGATGTTGGGTTTATCCCTACAGTAATCATTGTTACAATTGTTGGGATTGCCCTTCAGTTGAGCGGAGCTTGGATCACCATGCTCTTAGCGGGAATGTTTGGAGCTCTATTTACCAGAAGCTATCTCAAATCGTTTCTTGCAGGATTCTTTGGAGCTGCTGCAGCGTGGGGATTACTGTATCTATATCTCTCACTTACAGCACAAGCTTCTGCAATTGCAGAATTCTTCATAGGACTTCTAGGACTCACAGGAATGGGTTGGTTGGTATTTGTGATAGCTATGCTTTTCGGAGGTCTGCTTGGTGGGTTTGGTGGAGGATTAGGAAGGTCTCTCTATGAACTGGTTGATCAATTTGCAGGAACGTCTACACCAACTGAAATGCCTGAACCTACTGATGAATAGATGAAGTGCTATAGAGCAACCTTATAATCATAATACATCGGTTGCACATTTGTACCAATCATAGGTCGTTGTTTGTTATGCATAGTAACAATCATTCTTTGGTCGCTCTGAATTAATGCTTTGGAATTCTTAATTTCGAGAAATGCTTTTTATAGCCACTAATCCTTCACAATCGATAATTCAAACTAGATATAGGAAATATTGTTAAGACTTCAAGAATTTTCCAAAATAGCTTTTCTATTTTTTGCATGCGCGTCAGTTAATCGATCTTGATACTTTATCGACGAGAACAAGGAGTTTACCCTTCTCACCTTGGTTACTCTGCAATATGAACAAACCACGGGGTATGACCTAACAATGTGCAATGTTCTACCATAATTCGCTACATGATGTATCTTTCAACCAAGTCCCGCTTCATTTTGTCTTGAATTTCGAGGAACTTCCCGCTTTGCTTTGAATCCTGAATATAGATACGGAATCGCAAGTAAGGAAAAAAGGACAACCGTAAAAATACCAATTTCTAAGGAACTGAATATTTCGAATGAATTCACAATTGCTATGATGATTAACAATAACCCAATCACATATAGAAAGACACACCTTCCAACACTTGCCGCTCCTTTACATTTTGATGAACAAAAAGTTCCTCCGATCCTACGAGGCCAGTAATAACTCTCAGAAGCCCCACACCACTCACATCTTGAAAGCTTTCTCCTATCCACTACGATGTAACTCTCTTCCTTTTCCTCCATAGTATTTCCAACTTGCACCTGTCATGGAATGAGATAAAGATGTCGAGTTACTAGATTTTTCTTAATCCATAATTTTCTCTGAAGTATTCAAACTGCTCATTCAACACTTCATTCTCTACCTGAAATAACATTGCCATGTTTGTTAGATAAACAGAACATTCAATAAACGCAGGGCTTTTCACAACAGGACCACGGTCAATGGATTGACATCATCATGACGAAAGAAAACTTTGAAGAACTTACACTTCTAAGCTAAAACAATCCTGATGAAATATTATTCCAACTCTGTTAATCCATAATTCATCGAGATATCAACTTCCAACAACTTGAGAATCTAGTCCCTAACACTCTCAGGTGGGGGAGGTGGAATCGAATCAGGAAATGATGATGCGTCAGTGGCCTCTTCAACTCCATGACTGATCTCTTCAACTTCTTCTAACTTGAATTCAAGAAACTCACCTGCACGAGATTCTACCAATTCGGATTCTTTCCCCATTGCCTCTTTGATTTCTGGCGAAACAGGTCTTGATGCGATTCTATCTGTCCGTATCTTCTTAACAATCCCAATACCAATGATTGAAAATAGACCTAGTATCACGGTTAGAAAAACAAACTGAGCAGAAAGAGGAATGACGACATTCAGCTCGTTCATAGCACCGTAGTAATAATCATCCTCATCGACTTCAACACGAATTAATTCACTATCATTTATTGTAGCATTGATTTGAGCATATCCTTCATCATTCGTGACTATAATACTATGAAGTTCGTTACCACTTCCGAGAACCATTTTCACAGGGATGTCTTCTAATGAACCTCGCCCATCCTTCAATATCTCAGAATCCATTCTTGTGTCGGAGTGTCAAGTCTATCAAAGGTGTCTTTTAGGACAGAGTTCTTTTGGAACAGTCCACACTTCTGTAGGGTTTCCATCAAGATCGGTTCAGTATTCTTGGTCTTGTCAAGGAGCCTGTCACGGACTGCTTCAATTACATCGGG
>Ga0114923_10002960_pt1 | contig 11451 bp, 8 predicted proteins | sample SumtaG_FD_89578 | JGI IMG/M metagenome (GOLD analysis project Ga0114923, IMG submission 89578) | Deep subsurface microbial communities from Indian Ocean to uncover new lineages of life (NeLLi) - Sumatra_00157 metaG | ecosystem: Environmental > Aquatic > Marine > Oceanic > Sediment | place: near...
AGCGCCAAAACATATGCTGAATAATATCTGGTGATTCAAAGTAGGAAAAAATGACTCCGTTTTTAAATTGATTTAATTCAAAATCCAACATGGCTGTTTTTTCTGCTAAAACTTCATTTACTTGCTGTAAAAATGGTTCTTCGGTTAAACGGTTTTCATTGACAGCCCAAGTATCCATAGGCATTCCCTGAGTATGATACAAGCCGATTTTTTTAGTTAATTGCTTGCTGTAGCTTGAAGGATAGGTAATCTGGAAAAAAGGATCACGAGGATCAAAATTAATCGGACTAACATAAAGTTTAAATTCAGGTTCAAGAGAAACTAAATAGAATTTTAAAATACCTTTGGCTTTTTTAAATGGTCCGATTTTAAAACTAACTGACTGCCAATCACTCCATTGTCTTTCTTTTAAAGAAAATTTATTTTTCTGGAATTCAATGTCAGCTTTTTCTTTATTAAGAGAAATTTTAAATGGGACTTTGCTGTTTTGGGCAGGCTTATTGTTAACTCCAGCTACTTTTGGTCCTAATAAGTGACTGACCATAAGAGAATCTTTTCTTAGGTAGAAAATTTTGCCGCCAGTAGTTTGATTATTTGTTTCTGGCTCTGAAGTATAAAAAGAAAATGTGCCTTCTGTGCCTAAAATATCAGGAACACCCATGCCTGAAAGCATTTTGCCTTTGATTTTATCTGGAGGAAAAGTTACTGGGCTACCAATAATTACATTATTAATCCCCTGTTCTGAAGTATAGTGCCAAAAAGATTTGGTTTTTTTAATTTCTAAAGCCTTGCCTTTGGCTATTTTTGACAAAGATAAACTCAAACTATAATCTTGAGGATTCCGAGTAATAAAATCGAAAACTCCATTTTTACCGGGATTTTTACCAGTGGCAAAACCTGCCCAAGCTACTGGAGATTGAGGAGGATTAGTGGTATTTAGTTGAGAATAAGAACCTTTTTCTTTTAATTTAGCAAAATTTGGCAATTCATTTTTAGTCATCATTGACTCAACTATTTTTGGACTTAAACCATCAAATCCTAAGATAACTACTCTTTGTTGAAAATTTGACTTGGTTTCTTTCATATATTTATATCCATAAAAACCTAAACCTATTGCTATTATAACAATGATTAAGATTATAACTATTTTCTTGTTTTTTTTCAGAAAATCAAAGATTCTTTTGAAAAACAAAGAGAAAAACCCTAAAAAACCTGCCATGATGGCTAACATTCCTCCGCTTGCAGCAGCTATTGTCATTCCTGTTCCCGGATCAATATAGGCAACAATTGCATTACTTGTATTCATTAACTGAATTATATATATCATATTATGTTTAATGAAGAAGCATGGAAGTATATGTCTATTTTCTAGCAAAAGGGATTAGGCTAATAAAGTAGTGAATATCCTTTTTATTAAAGACTTTAAAACTGTAAAGAAATACTAGATATAAAGATAGGCTTATTAAGGTAATTAAAAGCTTAATAATTAAGGTGAGATTATAAAAATTTATGATCATCTCTGATAATATTAACAGTAATAAGGCAGGAATAATAAAGTTGTAAAAATAAGGCATAATTTTCAATTGAAGCCGTTGTTTGATTATTTTTAAAATCCACATGCCATTGATAATCCAAATAATTATATTAACTAAAACAGCACCCCTTGCTCCAAAATAAGGAATCATTAAAAAACTCAAAATAATTGTTAAAAATAAACTAATCACATTAATTTTAACTAGGGGCCGATGATGATGACAGGCAAATAAAACATAACTGTAGGGATTAAACAACATTAATAAAAACATGCCTAAAAGAAATAAGCTGTAAATTGGGATAGCAGAGATAAAATCCGCACCTAAAACTAAAACGATGATTTCTTGACGAAGTAAAAACAATCCTATAAAAATAGGCGTAAAAATTATTAATAAATATTTTATGGTTAAATTAGTATAATGTTGAATGGATTTAATATCTTTAACAGCATAAAGTGAAGCAATTTTTGGAAAGAAAAAAATCATCACGGCTCCATATAGGGTTTTGATAAATCCGGTTAAATTGGCAGCAGCAGAATAAAAACCCACCTCTTTAACTGGCCAAAATTGTTTTAATATTACTATTAAGCTATTAGTTTGCAAATAAGATAAAGGAATAATAACAAAAAAAGGTAAGCTATAGCGGAAATACTTTTGAAATAGTGATTTATCATAACTTAATGGTATAAACCGACGAATCAAATATAAAGACAGTAACAGTAAAATAAAGCCTTCTGCTATAAAAGTAAGACTGAGACCTAAAACATTTCTCAATCTCTGAGTTAGAATTATTACCATTATTAATTTAGCCAACTTGCTGATCAGTTTAGTCAGATTTTGGGGAATAGCTTGCTGTAGAGCTTCAAAAGTAATCAGGATTGTCTCAGAAAAACGGCTCAAGAGTTCATAGATGAGGATCAGTCCAAAAATAACCCAAGAGTAATTTTGGCCAAAAAATCTATAAACTATTATTGCCAATAAGCTGCTAATTAATAGCAATATCATTTTAATCCTAATAAATGTTCCTAAAGTCCGACTAGCTGCTTGCTTACTGGCAGTATAGTAAACATGAGCTCTGGAAAAACCTAAATCTGAAAAAGCAAATATTAATCCTGTTAATCCTAGTAAATATGCTAATGTTCCTATAATTTCTGGACCAAATAATCGAGCTGTGAGTGATAAAGTTAAAAAAGTTAATAAACCACTGATACTACTAGTAACTAATTGGATTAAAACATTACGGCCCATCATATTGAGTGTTGGCAAAGATTAGGATTTATTTGATAAAGAAAAATGTCTTGTTCTTGAAAAACTAGCTGAAAAACTGTTTCGTCAAGAGGCTGTTCCATTAAATGTTTATCGAATTGGTCAACGATAATATAATCAAGTTGATAACGACAAATTCTTTTTTTCAAAGATTGTTGTTTTAAAAAATTTACCTGTTGAATGTTGGCTTCTTTAATATTGTCTGGAATATAAAGCAGGCCTGAACTAAAGACTGGACTAGTTTTAAAAATTTTTGACTTGATTTCTATAGGAAAATCTAAGCCAATTAATTCACTTCTCTGATTATATCTATAGGTTTGGACAAATAAATAACCAGTAAATTGGCTATCAAATAATTTTTCCAACACAGCCTGATTATTAAATTGGAAAAGAGAAAAGGCTATATTAACCCTTTCCCATATTTGTTTGGTGCCTATTTGAGAATAACTACCATAGGGTAAATAGGGATTATTGTGAGTTAAGGCAGGTAAACGACGAGTGGTTAATTTATTTAAACTTAATACTACACTTTCCTGAGAGGTGTTCTTATTTAACCAACTATATAATGCCTGTTCTTTGCTAGTCATTAAATAAAGCGACTTATAGCGTTGAGCTAGAGCTACTTGATTTAAACCAGCATAGATGAAAATAGGTAAGATTAACAGCCAAGCCTTTGAGGCAAGACGTTGAAGTCGAAATCTTTTTAAATTAACTAAGATTAGAATAAAACCACTGATAACTACTAGGGGTTCGAAAGTTGAGTTAGGCCAATGACCAGGATCCATAGTAAAACCAGTGATTAATTGAAGATTCATTAAGGCAATTGCCGAGAGAAAAATGCTAAGTAAAAGTTGTCTTAAGGATCCACGAGGAAGAATATAAAAGATAATTAAGCTGAATATACCGTAACGCAAGGTAGTTAAAGGTTCAATAAAATGACCATTAACCCGACCTTCAGATATTTGTTTATCGATTAAACCAGGTGACAGGATTTGAAAAAGGTAACCACTAGAGATAATCAGAGCTAATAATAAAGCAGTTATGAGTCTTTTTAAAACTAGTTTTGATTTTGATAAAAAATTAAAACTTAAACAGATACTCAAAATGACTAAGCTGGCAGTCCAATGATAAAAATAAATATAGGCGAGTAGGCCACTAAAAATGCCGGTAATAATGGGCCATAATTTATGTTTTTTAATCAGGCTTTTATACAAACTAATAATAAACAGAAGGAGAAATATAAAGGTAAATTGAGGTGAGGTCAATCTGTTGAAGGCTAAAGAAAAGGGTTCTTTTAAAGTAATTATATTCCATAATTCTTGAGCCATTTTGACAGTGATAGGTGGAATTTTGGTAGTTAAATGATAGAGAAATAGTGTCGATAGCCCGGCTAAAATTGCTCCCCAATAATGTTTGCTAACTAAATAAACAAATTTAAAAATCAAAATAAAAATTATAGCTGTTAAGAAAAAATCCCCTAGGATAAAAACAGGCTCGACTGATTTAAATAATTTTGAGAAAAGGCCTAGCGCTAATGGCGGAATCCAGGGGAAAATAGGAAGTTTAGATTTAACCTCATAATTATAAGCATCGCCAGAAAAAAACTTACCTTCATAAACTTCTCTGATTTGAGCAGCATAAGTATCTTGATCGCCACCACTAAAGACAGTAAAAAAAACATTCGGATCGGTCTTGGCATTCTGGTAAATAATCAAATTTGTAAGACTGAAAGTAAAGCCAACCAAAATAGCTATTAATAATACAAATAATCTTTTTTTATTCATAAATTAAAATTTAAAACAGACAGCCATTTGACTAGTGTCATTTTTTGATGATAACAGAAACGGGTTTAGTTTGGTTAGAATAATCCAAAGATTAATTAACCAACGGAAAGGTTCAAAATGGTATTGACCTAACTTAACCAGTCCAAATAAATAAATCTTTTTTAACCAGAAAGGATGAGAGGTTTTGATGGTAATGTTGGTGAAATATTTTGTTAAAGCTTGACTAAGCTCTTTAGGGGTAAATTCTTTAATATGCATTTTATCCTCAAGAATATCAGATAATTTTATAGGAGTTGTTATAATAATTTTGCCTTTAGGTTTTAAAACTCGCTTTATCTCTTTTAACATTATTTCAGGTTTTCCCAAGTGTTCGATAATTTCAGTAGCAATAACCACATCAAAAAATTGTTTTTTAAATGGCAATTTATAAGCACTAGACTTTAAAAATCGAGCCTTAATGTTTTGGTTTTTAAATTGTTGGCGAGCAAATTTAATAGCAGAAAAGTCAATGTCTATACCAGTAATATCAGCTCTGATTTTTTGAGAAATTAAGTAAGCTAAAACTCCATCACCACAACCAATGTCTAATATTTTGAGGCTCTTTTGCCGAGGAATTTGATTAACAACCTGTTGATAACGAATAGAAACATAGGCGTTAAAAGTAAAAATATTTTTAGCTATCTGTTGCCAATGATAAGCGCCACGCTTTTGGTATTTATTAAATTTAATTTCTTTAAGCATAAATTAATTATTAATTACTTTATCAGTAATTGCGTTTTGAAGCCTAATATTAATATTAGAAGGCTTTTCTTTTTTTGATGAGATTATAAAAAACCCCTGCTTTGTTGGTTTTAATAAAAATGGCTGACTTTGTTTTTGAATATCCCGATTAGTATGAATTAAAATATTTTCTAGATTAATCAAATATTGATTATTGTCTGTTTGAAAACTGCCTAATTTTTTGTCATTAAAATCTAATTGCTGATTATTGTCACTATCTATAATTAATGAAAGTTCCGCAGTTTGGTTAAGAACAAATTTTATTTGACTTAATTTTATACTAGCAAAGCCGTTGCTCTCAATTTCAAAATAAACTAAAGCAGTCGGTTCAAAATCAGGCTTAGATTGAATTTTAATTTGACTACGAGCGTCATTTAATAACTCTTTGATTTTATTTTGAGCGGTTATTATGCGTTTACGATGTTTTTTAACAGTTAAATCAAAATCAAGATTGGGGAAAATTTTCAGTGGATCACGATAAAAGGCACCACGAGTATTTTGATAGAGATTGTCAAAATAATTTAGATCGCCTTCTAGGTTTTTTTGATCTTTAATATATTCCCATAAAATCTGATTGCGCTGAAACATATAATCAGAATTTTTAAGAATGCGTGTCATTAAAGGATTGTAGTTTATATCCGGATAAACTGGTTCTTCATCAGCCATAGCCACATCCCAAGGAATAAACTGGAATTTATTAATTTCAGGATTAAAATATGCAATAAGATTATGGCTAATTTTCTGGGAGTGACTAAAAGCCAATGTGGATTGAGCTTGCCAATGAAGAAAATTGCTCATATCTATAATGTCAGGAATTTTTTTATAAAATTCTTGATCAGAAGAGTTGTTTAATAAATCAAGAAATGTTTTTAAATTACTGACATCGTTTTTTGGCTTTGAAGAATTAAAAGTATATTTTCTAAAATTATAAACATCAGCATAGAGATTTGACACTTGTTTATCAAATTCAGCTTCTCCGTAAAGATCTGCATCTGGAGAAAGATTGTAATTCTCAAGGAAGGTCTTTCCCCACTGTTCTGATTTTAAATAAACACCATGAAGTTTATTGTTAACTTTCAAATTAACAAGCGTAAATTCTGGTGTAACTAATCCAAGCTTTTGACCCATATAACTAATCCATGGCTCTATAAAAAAATACCTATCTTCCGGAAGAATTAAATTAATAGCTTTTTGATTTTCAAATTTATTTTCAAATTTGATCCGCCAAGATTTTTTATCAAATTGCCAATGATTAGGATTATCACCTCTATATCTAACTTTAACTTGATAGGTTTTATTATTAAAAATGAATTGTGCAGGAACAAATTTTTTATATTCACTTGTTAACTTTTTTCCTTCTTGAGGAAGATTAGTATTTAGTTTTTCTAAATCATTTGAATCAATTAAAAGTGAGTAAGTAGGGATTTTGCTGGGAATAAATTGATGGAAAATATATAAAACATCTAAAATTTTAGTGGTTTTTTTTAAATTTATAGATAACTGGGGGTGATTTTTTGAAAAATTATTGATAGTGGTATTGAGATAATTCTTTCTATCGCCTTTGTAGTAAGAAAACAAAATACCAGAGGCAGTCAGGCCGAATAAAAAAACAATTAAGCCAATAATTAAGATTTTCTTTTTCATAAAATTAATTATGATTAACTAATAATTTAATTTCTTTTAAGATTAGTTTTTTAATATCAAAGTTTTTAATTATTTGTTTTCTAGCAGAAATGCTGAGTTTTTGCCTTAAGTGTGAATTTACAAATAAATCGTCTAGTTTTTCTGCTAAAACTTGGGCATTTTTACCAATTATTCCTGTTTGGTTATCTTTAATTAAATTACCAGCAAATGGCGTTGTTAAACAAACACAACCAGAGCTCATAGCTTCTAATAATGCTTTAGACTGACCTTCAATTCTAGAAGTCAAAGTAAAAATACTTGCTTTTTGATACCATTTAATTAATTGATTATGAGGCAGACTGGGAATAATTTTTAAATTTATATTAAGCTTTTCTGCCTGAGATTGTAATGATTGTTGTAATTTTCCTTGTCCGATAATTATTAATTTAATTTTGTTTTTAAGTTTACTGAAACTAATTACTTTTAATAATAACTGGTGATTTTTTTGATGTACTAATCTGCCAATTGTAAGAATTAAATAAAGTAATTGTTTAGATTGATCTGGTTTAAATATTTGTGGATCTACTCCATTGGGAATTAAAATTATTTTTTCCTTATAGTCTAATTTTTTAAGATATTCCTTGTTCTCATTTGAAGTAACAATAATTTTGTTAGCAAAATATAAAATAGGCTTGACTAAGAAAAACATTAATTTAGCTTTAAGGGGTTGTTTTTCTATCTGGGCAAACTCATGATAATGGTATCCATAAGTAGCTATATAAGGCTTTTTATATATCCATTTGGTAATTAAAGCCGGTAAACCGCCAATTGCTTGAAAAACCCGAAAAACATTAATGGTTTTAATAGTTTTTTTGTGAATAAATGGCAGAAAAAATTGATAGAACTGATAGGGAATAAGTGGAGATTTGGGAATTAAAATAATATTTGAGGGCAAGTTAAACTGCTGATTATTATCTCCATAACTGAAAAGGTAAATATCGCTGAAATTTTTTGAATAAGGTTTTAAATAATAATTTATAAATCTGTCCAGTTGACCAGATTGTTTTTGTTTTAATAAACTATCTCCTGGTGTGAGAAAAAGACCGAGATTCATATAAGACTTTTATATAATTTTCTATGTTTTTCTAATATTGCAGATCGACTAAACCGCTGTTTAAATAATTTTCTGCTTTGATTACTGAAATTCTGTAAATTATTTAAAGCTTTTTGAATACTTTTAGCAATATCTTCGGATTTATTTAAATCAACTAAAAAGCCATTATCTTTAACTAATTCTTGATTGCCTCCCCTATCAGAAGCGATTATGGGTAAGCCAAAACTTAAAGCTTCTAAACCAGCTCTACTTAATGGCTCAGGCCAGCGGGAAAGAATTATGAAAATATCAGCCTGCTGATAAAATTTTAACACCCTGCTGTGTTCTAATTTGCCTAAATATTGACAATTTGAGGGGAATTTTTGTTTTAAACTGATATTTTTTGAACCAGCAAAAACAAATTTTATTTGCGGTGATTTTGGCTGTAAAATCTGAGCGGTTTTTAGAATAATATCTGTGCCTTTACCATAAGATAATTTGCCGATTGAAAGGATAATAGATTGTTTATTAGGTTTAAATTTTCTTTTGTTTTCTTTTGGAGGAAGATTATAAATAGAGATTGTGTTTTTAACACTAGCATTTTTATAAATTTCAGCTAATTGAGGACTAACAGCAACTACCTGATTAACTTGTTTTAAAAACCATTTAAGATCATTTTGGCCTAATTTGGCCAGAACAAGGCGAAGAGCTATTAAGGGTTTTAGAATTGTATTTTGAGTATATTTATCTAAGTATTGAGGAATTTCTTTGGCAATATAGTGGATCAGAGAACATTTTTTTTGTTGGCTGGTGTAACAAAGGGCTAAAGGGCATAAGAATTTAAAATCTCTGACAGTAATAATTACTGGAGTTTTGGTTATTTTTCCAGCAATAATAGCTGATGGTAGAATATATTTACCATGTACATGGATTAAATCTATTTTTTTATTTTTAATGGTTTTTTTAATGTAATAAGCAGCATAGAGCCAGAAGATTGGATTATTAAACCATAAAGGTGTTAAAGTTTTTCTGGGTTTTATTTTTTTTAAAAAAGGAAATTTTAAATGTTTAACTGTTTTTGACTTAGGCTTGTTACCTAAATTAGGAGATAAAACAAAAACTTTGTTTTTTTTATTTAAAGCTTCTGCCAATGCTTCTGTGCTTTGTTCAGCTCCAGAAACAAAATGAGGATTAGCGTATTCGTTTAAAAATAAAATGTTCATGACAATAACTTTTTAAATACTTTAAGATGTGTGTTAATATTTTTATCCCAAGAAAATTTTCTTCTTACATGTTTTTGGGCTTGTTTGCCTATTTTCTGATGTAATGTTTTGGATTTGATTAACTGATTTATTTTATCAACCCAATCATCTATATTATTTGGCTTAGCTAAAAATCCGGTCTGATTATCTTCAATTATCTCTTTTATAGAATAGTGGTCAGCGCCAATTGATGGAACAGCACAGGCTCCAGCCTCAGTAATAGTCATGCCAAAACCTTCTTTTAATGAAGGCAGCAAAAGAATATCAACTGATTGATAAAGCTTGACTTTGTCTTTTTCCGGGATAAAACCTAAAAACTCAACCTGCTTTTGCAACTGAAGTTGAGAAGATTTATTTTTTAACTGATTAAGAAGCGGGCCGGTACCGGCAAAAACCAGTCTAAGTTTTTTATTATTTAGTTTTTTAAAAACTTTAAGCAAAAATATCAAGTTTTTACGTGGTTTTAAACCTCCTAAAAATAGTAAAGTAATATTATCTTTGGTTTTTGGTTTTGAACTTGGTTGGAATTTTTTAGCTATACCAGGATAAGCTACTGAAATTTTAGATGCAGGATAGTTAAAGTTTTCTATTATTTCGTTTTTAGTACTTCGAGAGATAGTGATAATGTGGTCGTATTTTTTTATGGTTAGCCTATCAATAAACTGGTTAAAACCATCTTCTAGATGAAGATGAGATAAAACTAAAGGAATTTTAGGAAACATGTATTTAAATAATAAGGCGGAGGGGCCAATAAAATAAGGATTATGGACTCTTAATATGTTAAACCTGTGAAGAAAATAAGTTTTTAATAAATAAGGAAAAACAAAAATATTAAAAAAATAAGGAGGAATCATTGAGCGAATCAAGGCGTGCTTGACTTTAAGATTGTCCAGCTTGGGAAAAGTTCTGCCTCTGGGAAGTAAAGTATGAACAGTGATGTTTTTTTTACTTAATCGGGAAAGAACTTCTCTGTCATAAACTTCACCACCTGAATTAGATTCAGGAGATAGACCTAACTGAGGAGAGCAAATAGAAAGCATGGCTATATTATATAGTATGTTAAAATTACTCATATGAAAAAAGTCTTAATTACTGGTAGTAATGGTTTTATTGGTAAGCATTTAATTCAAACTTTAGAAGAAAAAGATGTGGAAATAGTTAAATTTGATAAAAGCAGTGGTAAAAATATTGTTAATAATAAAGATTTTGCTGATTTAGCTAAAACAGACACTGTTTTTCATTTAGCGGCTGTGTCAGGATATAAAAATTCTAAGGAAAGTGCTTTTCTGGCATATAAGGTTAATATTATGGGAACAATTAATGTGTTGGAGTATTGCAGGGAAAATAAGGCTAAAATAATTTTTCCCAGCACTTATGTTTATGCTGAACCTTATGAAAAGATTAAAAAAGAAACTGACATTGTTAAACCAACTACTAATTATTCTTATACCAAATACTTAGGAGAACAAAATTGTCAATTCTACAGCCGAATTTATGGAGTTGATAGTTTAATTTTACGTACTTCTAATGTTTATGGGAGAGGGCAGGAAGGAAAATATATTGTGCCAATAGTAACTGATCATATTTTAAATAATGAGGAACTTACTTTAACTAAAGAAAATGTAGAAAGAAGTTTTATTTATATTGATGATCTAATAAAAGCATATATTAAATTAGCTGAAGCTAAGACAAAGCCCAGAGAGATATATAATGTGGGGCCTGATAAAGCAACTAGTTTAAAAGAATTAGTGGAATTAATCAGTAAGCTGGCTGGAAAACAAGCTAAAATAAAATATTCAGGAGTTTCCCGACCAGATGAAGTGGATATAAATAGGATAGATAATAGTAAGACTAAAAATAAAATTGGTTGGCAACCCAAAATTTCTCTTGAAGAAGGTTTAAAACGCTATTTAATCAGTAAAAGCAAAAGAGCCTAAGATTTTCATAAAAATTTCTTTAGACTGACTAAGAACATCCGGATGGGTGCCGTTCCAGCCTAGACGATAAATATAGTCATTGTGTAAAACATAAGCAGTGGCAATGCCTGTATTTTGGCCAATGCCAGCTAAAAATACTGCTGGTGTGCTGGCAATGACTATGTCTTTTTTAAA
>Ga0114923_10002961_pt1 | contig 11451 bp, 9 predicted proteins | sample SumtaG_FD_89578 | JGI IMG/M metagenome (GOLD analysis project Ga0114923, IMG submission 89578) | Deep subsurface microbial communities from Indian Ocean to uncover new lineages of life (NeLLi) - Sumatra_00157 metaG | ecosystem: Environmental > Aquatic > Marine > Oceanic > Sediment | place: near...
CTGGAGACGGTGGAACAGATATTGGATCAACCGCGATGGAATGTGAGTCTGGGACCGGAACAGTTACCACCCCGGCTTTTAGCGCCCCAATTACAATAGGGGCACTGACGGTTCCAGAGGATGCCGGCGAAAGTCAAATAATGAGACACTGGACTCATTATCAAGTATTTATGACGATGGACATTGGAAAAAACGGAATTAATGCGATAACGGGACAGGCGAACAATTCGGAACTGATTGTTTGGGCGGGAGATCACCCAATTGCAAAAGCCATGATTGCCAGCAGGTCAAGTTCTACAGTAACATCGACAACTGGCGTTTTTAATGAGAGAGACGTTGGGGACGTATTGGAATTCGAGGACGGAACACAAGTTACGATATCGGCATACATTAGCACAACTCAGGTGACAACATCGACAAGTGGTGCCATCACGCAACAATCATGTGCTTTCGGTGGCGGCACCATAACTTTGGCATCGCAATCTGGAACAACGGTTTCGTGGGTAAGCGGTCATCAATTCGTTTCTGCCGATGTAGGAAAAACGATTTTTTGGAGCAGTGGGCAGCGATCGTATATCACTGCATACGTGAGCGGAACTGAGGTCACAGCCTCTCCATCAGCAACTATCGCTCAGACTGCAATGACAATGGATCCTACCGAAAGAAACATGAGCTTGGCGGTTCAAGACGATCAACTCAGGACAAGGATAGCTGGATTTTCTTTACAAAACCGTTACTGGATTCAGCTTCCGGATTGTGACGTTGGGGCGGTTGTCAATGCATTTATGTTTTGTGCTGTAAGAGGAGAGCATCGGATGTACTACAGTCAGATGCCAGAAGGGCAGCAATATCTTGCGGGTTATTATAATAATGTATATCAACTCACTTCCTTTAATGATACGGTCCAGCATTTGAGTGAATTCCCGGATCACCTTGTTGTGTACTGCTCTCATTCTACGCATGGTGTTCCAATCAATACCTTTGATGCGATAACGATACCAGAGGTTGGAGAAGTGGTGGCGATCCTTTCTGGGCAAAATATCATTGATCATAATGTGGGTCTCAAAGATTTTGGGAGCGTGCAGAAAATAGACAAAAGCCGGGAACGACTTATGACGAGCGAACCCGCGCTCCGAGAATTCAATGGCTTTCAGTATTCGGATAATCTTGCAGAAAATAGAATTATGAAAAAACTCGATAAATTTCAGGCTGCGACGGCGAGTGCCTACAGTCGAGAAACTGGATACCTGCTCTGGGGAAAGGACGAATAAATGGCAGTATTTCAAAAAGAATCAGGGACGGCTCATGGCCGTGGCTTTTCTGCTGAAGATGCGAACGGATACTTGGCAAAACTCGACACATGGATTGTGAAGGCTGCAGGAGCTGGCGGGCCTCTGTGGTACGTGCATGATGCCACTCACGAAGCATCGTTGGATGGAAACGAATATTACGTCGTTTACACCGACACCGATACCCCTTCAGTGAACGATATCGACACCGGGCCTTCTGGCGGACCTCCAAAGTATTTGCAAGTTGGAATGGATACCATAAGAGCAGGATACGTGTTTGTTAAAGGCTACGCGTGGTGGGATGATTCCACACAAACAGGATATGGCCAATGGTTTGGGTACGAAGTGCAAACTTATGATGATGCCGATTTTGAATACAATTTTCGTGGTGGCGCTGAGTGCATGATTCTTCAGACTCGACGTGGCTCAACGTGGAATACGGCCATGTGGGACGAATGGACCGGTGATGCAAACTTTCTTGAAGGAACAGATAAGATTGGGATTGTTCAGGATGCAGACCCTTCGGCTGGTGGCAATGATTTCTTGCTCCAACTTGACACTGGTGAAGGGACCAATTTCACGACTGGTAAATACTATTATCTCTGCGATTTCAATAGTGTTTCAAAAGTCAATTATGTGCAATGTACTGGAAGCGGAGTTGGCGATGGTTTATTGGCAGACCAGATTAAGGTGGACAACATTGCCGCTGGCTTCCAACAGAATTCTATTATAGGCGCTTACATCCATCGCTGGGTTTCCGGAGGAGACCAGAGAGCAAGTACAGTTGATTATAACGATGAAGTAGGAAACATCCCTTACGTCTCGTCTAAAAGTTCTGATGGCCATACCCATACCTTCCCTAGTCAGTCAACCGCAATTTATGGAGGAAGTCCGTGGTCATACGAATCCTGGTACTTAAGCAGAATGGCACCAAATGATGAAGGTGAGTATGCGGTTCAGAGGGGCGGTATATGCGAGTACGAGAGACATAATAGTGCAGTCACACACGTTTCCATGAATCGAGCATACGGCACTCCAAAGAATAGCTATCTAACTCAGCTGGGAACAATGGCTGCAGCCCAAGACGGAAGGGTGATTTCAGCGAAAAATTGGCTGTATTTCCGTACTGGGAACGCGATTACTTATTCTGGAAGCGGCTCTTTAGCCGTTCTGTTTCTTGATACTGTAGCAGCAGCATAGGAGAAGCATGTGGCATTTGAACCATCAATCGAGGTTAGCAACAATGTTGTCGCATCAACAGGTGCGTACTTTAATTCGCCGTCACCAATCTTCTATACAGGAGCAATTACTGCATCTAGGGAGATACTATTTGCTTCCACCTATATCGCATCCGGAGCAGCGATTTTTACTACTGGATTGGATATTGGAAGGCTTGAAAAAGATTTTTCTGTTTGCTACATCAATCAGGCTTCAGCCGTTTTTACGAATGGCGAAGAGGTGTATGTCTATGCGCTTCCGACAACTACTGGAGATACTGGGCAAGAAATTGTTGTTGGCCTCAAGCTCGATTTCGCGGCAAGTCCAAGGCGTGGCCCGGCGAAACTTGATGTTCAATTCACAAACCAGGCCGGAGGTCCGTGGATTGAATTTATTTGGGATTTTGGAGATGGGAATGCTGCTTATAGCACGAGTCCAAGCAATACCTATGAACTGGTTGGTTTGTACACGGTTACAATTACAGGGCGTATTGGACTCCAAAGCATCTCGTTTACCAGGCGATCTTACATCCGCGTATATCCTGGGGGGCTCATAGTGGCAAGAACGACTAGATGCTTCAGGAACGCTGTACTTCCGGAACAGGGAGTTGGTTTTAACGAAGTCAGTGGATCGGCATGGCCCATGCCAGAGGCAAGGACAGGCACGCTTCGAATATTCGATTCAAACGATCAGCCACACGTTCTTGTTCTTGATAACAAGGATGGATATTTCTACGACATTTCGACAAGAGATGGGCCTCCAGAATCCAGCCTCACTCGCGTATGGAAAGACAAAGTTGCAACCGATGGAACAGGCGGTACGGAAATATTACCAGAAGCGCAGTTTCCGGAGGATCGTGGTGGATTCGAGCATTACTTTCTGGAACACAAGGAAAGTCATGTGTATGCCAGGCCGTATGATGAATTGGTAGGATACCCATCAGGACTTGAATTAAGCCTATCAATATTCGAAGATGGCGAACAGACGGACGCATCGGCCACAGCATCGAATATTCCGCTGGATGGAGATATTTCTTATGACAAGATAGTGGAAGCTCATCGCTTAATGATGGTAGTTTCGGCGAACAAATCTCAGCACGTCATTGTTGGTCGCCAGCAATATTACGTTGCAAAGGACCGCGCAGCCGGACCAGATGACAGGATAATGACAGAGAGCGATTATGAGGAAGAATTCGCTTTACCTCTACTTTGGTTTTGGATGAAGGAAGGTACAGAGCAAGAGAGGGCAACCGGAGCAACCCTGACGTTGACTGTCACTGCGGTTGCAGGAATAGATGGAGGGTCTGAAAGTGGAGCATCATTTACAACGGCACAGAATTTTGGCTCCGTAGGTATCGGAGGGCTTGGCGAATTTATGTTCTGGTACAAAGGAACAATCGCTGTCACCTTGGGGGGAGCACCAATCGCCATTACCGATCATGGAACATATAGTGGTTGGACATTGGGTTATTCCACCAATATTACAGGGACAGGAGATGTGGTCCTCACACCAACAGGAACCGGAATCATATCTGACATGAGGGTTTTCGGAACAGCAATTACTTCTGGAGCACGATCCTATTATTACAATGATGTTAGCACGAATGGCGGAGGGGTGGTGTTGCCGTCATGATGTGGAGACAGAATAAGCCGCCCACCAATAACACGCTGGCCATTGAACAGTTGTGGAAAACACGTAACGAAACAATAAAGCGACTCGAAGACCTGGAGATTGTCGCAAAAAGCGTTGATCCGTCAATTAATCCGACATCGCTAAACACTAGTGGAAATGGCGTGGTAGTACAAATCGCAGCGACAACGTATGCTGCTCGCACTATTACTGGCTCTGCCTCGAAAATCACGGTTATTAATGGAAGCGGAGTTTCCGGGAATCCTACGATTACTATTCCAGATGCAGTTATACTCGTAAACCTTACTGCCACAGACATTACAATCGGAGCGAATACTGTAGACACGAACGAGTGGGCGTTTTTGGATGGGCTCAACCAAAGCGTCTCAACCGGGGATTCGCCAACTTTTGCCGGCCTCACTTTGACAGGCTTTGCTGGGGCGGTATCCGCAACTGCGGGAGTGTTGGCCGCAGGTACACTCTCAGTGCCTTATGGCGGAACGGGAACAACGACATTGACGGACGGAGGGCTTTTACTTGGCTCCGGTGTCGGTGCCATTACTCCGCTTGGGCAAGCCACAAACGGTCAACTCCCTATCGGTAGCACCGGTGCAGATCCGGCATTGGCTACGCTGACTGGCACCGCAAACCAAATCACGGTTACGAATGGAGCGGGCTCAATTACAATATCAATTCCGGCAGCGGTTACGCTCACCAATCTTACGGTGACAGATATTACGATTGGGGGCAACACTGTAGACACGAATGAATGGGCAAACCTGGATGGCCTGGACCAAACCGTTGCCACAGGAAGCTCCCCAACGTTTGCAGCGCTTACCCTGTCATCGCCTCTTACGGTCCCGAATGGAGGCAGTGGCGTAAACACACTCACCGATCACGGCATCCTGCTCGGGTCTGGAGCGGGCGCCATTACGCCATTGGGCGTTGCAGGGAATGGAGAAATCCCAATAGGAAGCGCGGGAGCAGATCCAGTCGTAGCTGGAATCACAGGCACGGCAAATCAGATTACGGTCACGAATGGGGCTGGATCTATTACGCTTTCGGCTCCTCAAAACCTCCATACAGCAGCGACTTTCCAGGTGGCAACCCTTGGCGTAGGGATGGCGGCAACCGGCACAATTCAGAGTGGTACGAGCAATGCGGTCAACTACACGTACCTGGACACCTACGATGACGGCGCGTCCTATTCGCACTTGCGTTTGCGCAAATCAGACACCGACGTAATAGGTAATACGGCGCAGACGGACAACGCTGATTATTTGGGCGCATTATCCTTTTGGGGCGTTAACAATACCGGACCTACCTGGGCTACGGGTGCGTCTATTACTGCGCAGCAGGACGGGGTGGCAAATATCACTGTGCCGACCAACTTGATTTTTGAAACATGGAATGCCGTTGCCGGGCAGAACGCCAATCAACTGGTTTTGCACAATGACGGGGCCAGTGGGTTCGGAACGGTTACCCCTGGAACCAATGTTCACATCTATGAAAATGCGGCATCAACGGTTCCGCAGCTTTTGATTGAGCAAGCTCATGCTGCTGGTGATTCTGGTATGCGGTGGCTCACGCAGGATGGTACAACATTTTCTGCGGGCATCGATATCACCGACAGCCTTTTCAAAATCAATTCCGGTGCTACGGTGGGAGCGGCGCACCATTATTCAATGAACGCTTCCGGTATTACGCTCATGAATTTGGTGGAAACAACATCCAGCACGCTTGGAGTGGTTAATCGAGGCGGGAATCGCTGGATGCACTCTTGGTCTTCTCCTGGTGATGATGGCTTTAATGTTTTTATTGGAAACCTTGCCGGCAACTTCACAATGTCCCGTGGTGGAGGGGCTACTTACCTTGCGAGTAATAATGTGGGAATCGGATCATCTGCTTTGACTGCTTTGACTACAGGATACCGGAATTTAGCTATTGGCGGTGAAAGTTTGCTCAAGGCCACAACCGCTTTTAACTGCGTGGCGATTGGGACATTTGCACTCCGAGAAAACCTAATTGGTACGGCAAATGTGGCAATAGGAACTGGGGCTTTGCGAAACAATACGGCTGACCATAACGTTGCAATTGGGTCACAGGCTTTGTTGACAAATACTGTTGGCACGTTCAATGTAGCGCTTGGTTCAATTTCCCTGTTCACGAACCTGTCGGGTTCACATAACATGGCGATTGGGTATGGGACATTGTATGCGAACAGTATTGGAAGCCGTAATGTCGCCATTGGGTCAAGCGTTTTGGCCGTAACAACTGCAAGCGACAATACCGGAGTTGGATATTTCGTACTTAACGAAGTGGTTACGGGAACACGGAATACAGCCGTAGGCCAACAGGCATTACGGTATAACATGGGCGATGACAATACCGCCTTGGGGGATTTGGCTTGCAATTATGTCAGTCTCCTGAATGTTGCGCACCATAGAAACACTGGCGTGGGTAGTGGTGCGCTGTTTACGGGTTATGATGGTGATAATAACACGGGATTAGGGTATCGGGCGGGGTACAGTGCCGCAATCGTGGATGGTGGGGTATATCTTGGTGCCTATGCCGGATATTATGAAACAGCGGGGGACTCACTTTATATCGATAACCGGGGACGTACAAATTTGGCAACCGGGAGAATATCAGCTTTGGTCTATGGCCTCTTTTCCGCAACTGTTGCAAATCAATTGTTTAGGGTGAATGGCAGCCTCGAAGTCAATGTTGGGGATTGTTTCTTTACTGGTACAGGTGCGGGGTTGCTTGAAGGGTCTTGCTATATGAATCATCCAGATCCTATGTGGACACAAGCTGCCGCTCAAAACACTTGGTATAATATTAGTCACGCTGATTTTTCCAGCGGTCCTTTACTCAATAGCGTAACACACGATGGCAGCGGAAAACTCACAGCACCTATCGCTGGAAAATATCGTGTTCAATATTGCGTGTGTTTTGAGTGTAGCGTTGCAAACAAACACATTGAAACCGGAATTGAATTGAACAATACAGGCACCGCAGAAGCACAGGGCCAAGCCCACATCCATGCTGTATCACCAAATGCAGAATACAGTTTAACGTGTCATGCTGATGTTGATTTGGCTGCGGGTGAATTTGTTGAAGTGGCTATACAAACTGTCGATGTAGGAAACCCAAATATATCCGTGCATGGTGTAAATTTTTCAATAGAACAAATAGGAGGAACATGATAAGCAGCATAACGGTTACAAATCCAGCGGCAGATGTAACACGGACGGTGCAGGACGTCACTATTGATTTCGATGCCAAGGTGGTGAATTATGGCCCCTGTGTAGTCAAAGCATCGGACGCACTGATGGCTGAATTGAAAAAATGCCTTGATGCGGAATTACCCAATGACCCGAAATACAAGTCACACAATATTTCATTTAACGTACAACCATAAGCAGGAGGATTCAATGGACAATGTTGGACAAATCGCAGTTGACAAAGCAGTAATGGCACAGCTTGAGAACAATCTTGAGGCTGCCACGTTTACGGCAAGAATCTGTCGCAAGATAGATGACGATAAAGGTTTGGAACAAGCCAAACTTCAAGTGGTTGATTTTGAAAAGCGAATTCAGGCCGCAGACGAATTAATCAAAGAAGCTGAAGACTCAGCAGTTAAAACAGTTCAAATAGTTTGAGGAGAAATCTGTATGGCAAAAGATTTAATTGCCTTTTTCAAAGTTGGGGATCAAGAAACATCTGCCGGCAAAGAACATTTTGGCATGAAAGATGGGATGTTGATTTGTTTTATTGATCCTAATGAATGGGATCCAGAAATCATCGAAGAAACCACGGCAATCTTTTTCGCGGCAAAGGTTCCTTTTGCATGGAAAGCTGATCTTGTAGATGGCTGTTTGGCAAACGAAAAAGTAGAAACAGCAAATCCCCTGACATTCAGGGCGAGAAAGAAGATGGTTACTTTCTCGGAGATTGAAACCGCAACAGGCATAACAAATCTGGAAACAGAGTTGCGAGGCAAAAATTCTGTTCCTATTGTTGACCTTACAGCCGAATCGTCTACGCTGTTAAAGGATTCCACCACCCTGAACCCTGCAGCCTTAGACGTGAATGCGATAACAGCGGGTGCTGCAAATATTGGTAGCGGAGAAGTCTACCTAACTCTCGCCCAGGCAATTGCCGACATTGGCAACTTGACTGCAAACCTCACCTTGATCATTACCAGCGATATTACGGAAACAGCCGCAGCTACAGCAACGGAAGATTTGGGTGGATTCACATTAAGGATTACAAGCAGTATGCCACACAATGGCGATCCCACCAAAGGATGGACAATAACATGGAATCACGACGCAACAGACGTAAGCAACCAAATGGAAGGTGCGGGGATAGTTGAGTTTGACAGCTTTAGCGTTGTTGCAACGGCAACAGTCAATGCTGATACCCATAAATTTTTTGGAACCGATACTGTTACTGTTGCTCATACGTTCAAAATCCATGACATATTTCCAGATATTAGCGGGGCTACTTTAGGACAATTTGCGGATCTTGGCGACGACACTACTGTAATACAAATGTGGAATATCGCTGGGACAGGTGGGAACAATGCTTTTGTGAAGAGACGAAACGGTAACGGAAACGATTTTCTTGAAAACATCACTGTGATAGATGCGGCTTGGAATGGAATTAGCATGCTCAATGCTGGGGGGACCGTACAGAATTGTGTTGTTACAGGTTCAGGGAATGATGATTTCGCTGATATTGGGAGTGCCACAGGTATTAATAATAGGGATGCAGACGGAACCGCAGCAGATGTCAATTGGGATACTGCCGCCAACAACGGCACCGTAACCGCAGCCAATGAATTTATGAGTCAATCCATGGCCAGTAAAAACTTTGCAAGAGCTAAGACTGGTGGCACTTTAGATAGTGGAGGTGTGGCCGTTTCGATTGGTGACAACACCACAGGCATTAGAGGCAATGCGCGACCTGGAGGTGATACCGCATATTCGATTGGAGCTGATGAATTTTCAATAGCAAATCTTCGCAGAAGAATGGAGGAATCTTGAATGGCAGAACGAATTCTAAGAAAATACGGTGTACAAACAACTGTCGATTTTGTTTTGTATGAACCAGATGGTGTTAATTTCAAGGTAGATGCCGCGCATGTAGCCGGTGATACCAAGATTATGAAAGACGAGGGTGGCGAGGCAAATACCGACAATGCTTTTGTCGATAGAGGACAGGGATATTCCCAGGTCATTAGCGCTACCGAGATGGAGGCGGCTCGAAATGTTCTCTATATCGCGGATCAAGGAGCAAAGGCGTGGCTGGACAAAGAGATCATAATCGAAACTTATGGTGACCCCAGCGCACAACACGCTTTTGATCTTGGCACGGCAATGTCCGGCCAAGCAGTAGCTTCGGTAGCAGGTGCAGTAGGCTCAGTTACAGGCGCAGTAGGCTCGGTGTCTGCCGAAGTCAGTGCAGATATGACCAAAATATCTGGTGACGCAACAGCAGCCAATAATCTTGAAACGGCCTGTGATGGTGGTTCTTATAATATTGGTGGTGGCGGAGCGGTAGCTGCAAGCGTATCTGGGGCAGTTGGTTCAGTATCTGGTGCAGTAGGTTCCGTGACAGGTGCCGTGGGTTCAGTAGCTGGAAATGTCGATGGCTCAACAGCCTCCGTTTCTGGCGCTGTAGGCTCGGTGACAGGCTCTGTTGGCTCGGTAGCTGGGAACGTGGACGGCTCAACCGCTTCTGTGACTGGTGCAGTGGGTAGCGTGTCCGGCGCAGTAGGAAGTGTTACTGGTTCAGTAGGCTCAGTGGCCGGCGACGTGGATGGTTCAACCGCTTCAGTGTCTGGTGCCGTAGGCTCAGTGGCTGGAAACGTTGGCGGAAATGTCACTGGTTCGGTTGGCTCGCTCGCGGCACAGGCAAAGACGGATGTTAATGCCGAGATGGACGATGTAATAAATACCGACACAAAGGCGGAGTTGGCAGCGATCCCAGCAGCAAATGCATCAATTGGTAACAAGATTGCGCTGATGGCCATGGCCACCAGAAACGGTGGAACCTCAACGGCTGCTCAAATCGCTATCAAAAAGGATAACGGAACCAATCTTGGAACTGGCGTATTGTCTGACGATGATACAACCTTCAGTCGTGGGAAGTTATCGTAAGGAGGACGAATGGCAATAGATTGTGCTGAAAAGCGGAGAGCGGCATTCAATTGTCTCCTAACGCCGTGGGTGGTATTGCCCATATCGACAGGAGAAATAAGGGATGAGGATAGGGCGATGACTCAGGGTGTTTATTTCCCTGGGGCATTTCCTTGCGCTCCGATGGATGATAAGCTGGTTCCAAATACAATGGGTATGAATTCACAGATGCGAATGGGTATTTAATAAGGAGGTCTTATGGCGGGTTACACGAATTCGAAACACGAAGGACAGGATTACAATGGTATGGACAGGAATACGTCGTTGGTTATTGGGTACGGCGATCATACTGTTTTAAATGCCTTTGCTGCTGATGATGATGCACCGACAACATTCCTGGATTGTAGGGCAATTTCTGCTGATACCGGTGGAACCGTTAAAATAGATTATAAGAATCCTGTTGGCGGAGCAACAAAAACGGAAGTATTGATGTTGGTAACTGGCATATTGAGACCTGTACGCAATGTTCTTAAATTATACCGATATACTGCTGGAACCACAATTGGAACGGCAAAATCGTATTCGGATGCTGGTGTCGAAATCACAAACGCGATTAAGTTGCATAGATAGGAGGAAGAGATGGCATTGAACCAGCCCCTATGGGCCAAAAAATATAAAGAGGAAAACTCCGTTCCTGATCAGATAACGATTACAGGACGGCAGCAGCCCATGGTAAATGCTACGCTTCCGGCTTTTCGTACAGGATCTACGGCGAGCCCAATTGATAGCACTTATTCGACTGGGGCCGGGCGAGATGGCGTTGTTCAACCAGGTCGCAGCACAGGTAGAAGTATGGTTGAAATGCACGAAGGCGAAGAAGTTGTCAGTAATAATACCGTTAATAAGATGGGAGGCAATAGCGCCGTTAGAGATGTGATCGACCGCGAACTTGTTAGGAAAGGGATGAATGAATCGCAACCCACTGGTGGAGTGCCTATGGGAAAAGGCGGAACCGATGTTTACGGATACCAGGGCGGCGGAACCGTAGTGAACCAACCTACGATGATGAGAAGGCCGCCACCAACAATGGTTTCTACAGCGCCGCCGATCGAGACACCTCCTCCGGAAGCGCCACCCGTGGAAGCGCCTACGCCTCCTGCGGCTCC
>Ga0114923_10002962_pt1 | contig 11450 bp, 3 predicted proteins | sample SumtaG_FD_89578 | JGI IMG/M metagenome (GOLD analysis project Ga0114923, IMG submission 89578) | Deep subsurface microbial communities from Indian Ocean to uncover new lineages of life (NeLLi) - Sumatra_00157 metaG | ecosystem: Environmental > Aquatic > Marine > Oceanic > Sediment | place: near...
CTCCCAGTTTCCTGTCCCGGGAAGCTATTTTACACGTTTTGGGCAGGTCCCCTACCCCGGCTGCCTTCTCTTCCACCTGCCGCCAATAATCGATTTCCTTTAACGCCTCTTCCGACCGGGAATAGGCCGTCAATTTCTCGGACCAGTATTTAAAGGAATCGGTTTTGGCTTGCAAACTCACCTCGATACCTTTTTCCGCCTGCAAATAGCCGATTTCAAAATCCTCCAGCAGGATACGCCAGGATACGCCGTCTATCACCAGGTGATGGATGATAATCAATAAATGGTCCCCTTCACCGGTTTTAAATAGGCCCAATTTTACTATCGGTCCGGTGGTTAGATCGATGCCGGCTTGTACCCGTTTGGCACCCACAGCAAAATTTTCGACTTCTTCAATAACTTCAATATCAAATAATCTGCCGTCTATTTCCCTATTCCTTTGAATCGCTGCCTTCTCGTGGTTTAATTCATACACCATTCGCAGCGCATCATGATGCTCGACAATTTTTGTAAATACTTTTTTTACATACTCTTCATCAAATCCTTCTCGCCTGTAAAGCATCATCGACTGGTTAAAATGGTGCTTATCGGTAAAATTATTCTCAAAAAACCAGCACTGCACCGGGGTTAACGGTAACTCCCCTTCTACGGGCGCCTGGTCCGGTATCCGGGTCGAGTCCATCTCTAACACACATTGGGCTGCTTTTTTAATGGTGGGATTTAAAAAGAGGTCGCGGATTTCCAGTTTTAACCGGTACTTTTGCAGCTTCGAAGCGATGCGGATGGCTTTAATGGAATCCCCGCCCAGCCGGAACAGGTCATCATTCACGCCGATACCCTCCACCCCCAATACTTCCTCCCATACCTCTTTTAACTTCTCTTCCATAACGGTTTCAGGGGCCAGGTAATTTTCCCCGCCGGCCAGTTTCAACTGCGGCGCCGGTAATGCTTTGCGGTCGATTTTGCCGTTAGCGGTTAAAGGAATTCTCTCCATTTCCACGAAATAAGAGGGGATCATATACTCGGGCAACTGCTTTGCCAGGTCTTCCCGCAATTGTGATATATCTAATTCCCCACCGGGTACGACATAAGCACACAGGTGTTTCATATCTTTGTCCACCTTGAGTTCTTCCTTGTACCCTAAATCCTGTAAAAATTCCTCATGCTCTTCAGCGGAAAGGGTAAGGTTTAAATCCTCTTTCACCTGCTTAATGGTGGCATGCCCCAGCCGCTTTTCCCAGCTTTTGGCACTGCCGGTATAGTGATAGCCCAACTCTTTGAAATGATTGTAATCCCCTACCTGGCAAATTTTACAATCGGTGGAATAGGTGGCCCGGTTCTCTAAGTTCTTCCAGTAAACATCCTTCTCATCCAGGTAAGCGGACATCTCCTCGTTGGTGATATCGAAATAACGGTAAAAATCGATAAATTCCACTTTATCGTACATGGACCCGTCTTTAACGATATCGATATCGATAACATCGAAGATATTCTTATCCAGGGCCGCCACATTGCGCATCAGTTTGTTCACTTCCAGCTCGATTTCCTCCACATTATCGACCCCCATCTCCAGGAACTTGAACAACTTATTCTCCACGATCTGGCCGCGGGATAAGGTCTCGCCGATGACATATTTTATGTTATTCTTATAAGCATGTTCCCCGGCCAACGAAGTAGAGGTATGAATACATCCTTTACACATGGTTTTGGCAATTTTCAGACTCTCTTTCAGGATTTCATTGGAATTTTTATGGTGCAGGAAGATATGATCGACACCGATAGTGGAGGTAATCCGTTTGATCCTGTCCAGGCTCTCTTGCTCATAATGACCGGAATCATAGGTGACGGTCAGTACCTTAAATCCCATATCCAACAATTTGTACAAGGCATAAGTGGCCACCCTCTCGCAGGCATAGACCAGCAGGCAGTCGTAATCTCCTTTGCGCTCTTTGTTTCCTTCCCTCATCTTTAGTTCCATGTCCCCGGGCGTCATAAAGTACCGGTTGATGAGCTTTTTGTACGTACTTAAATTTTCACAGATATTACAGACACTTTCATCGTTAATTTTGATACCGGGGTAATTGGACCAGATACCGCAGGTTTTGCACTCTTTGATATCCTCTTTTAACTGGTCGGTGGTTTTGGCCACCACCACGGCGTCCTGTACACCCGGGTAATGGGAAAGGGCGGCTTCGATCTCGGCCAGCTCGATGCGGTGCCCCCGGATTTTTACCTGGTCATCCATGCGCCCCATGATCTCTATATTGCCATCCTCTAACCAGCGGCCGATATCCCCGGTTTTATACAATTTACCCGGGCCAAAGGGATTGCCAATAAAGCGGGTTATCGTCTTTTCCCTGTCACCGATATATCCCCGCGCCACATTGGCGCCGGCAATACAAATCTCCCCGGCTGTCCCGGTAGGCAGCAGCCGCAAATCCCGTGACAGGATGTAGATTTTATTGTTGGCCACCGGCTTGCCGATGGGAACAAAGGATCGTTTTTCACCGGGGCCCAGGTGATAAAAGGTGTTGTTGATTACACCTTCGGTGGGTCCATAAGTATTAACAATTTTTCCCGTAAAAAAGCTGTAAAAACTCTCGATCACTTCCACGGTGACGGGTTCTGCACCGATAATGAGCCAGGGCAGCGTTAACCGGGGTTTGCCGGGCTTCATCTCCAGGTAATGAGTCATGGCCCCCAGCAAGGTAGAGGGACAGTACATCACGGTCAAGCGGTTATCCCGGTTTTCCTCCAGCAGCCGGCTTAAATAATCCACATCCCGGCGGTGAAGATCGCCAATGATTTTGATCCGGGCCCCCATATAAAGGGGCCAGAAGATTTCCCATACCGAAGGGTCAAAGGTCAAATTGGTTCGCTGCACCACCACGGAGGATTCGTCCAGGGGGAATTTATCCTGCATCCACCAGGTACAGTTGTTCACCTGCCGGTTCTCCACCATGACGCCTTTGGGTTGACCGGTAGAACCGGAGGTATACATCACATAGGCCAGGTTTGCCTCGGAGGTCACCGGTTCCGGGTTTGCCGCCGCTTCACGGTTTAGCAGGTCTTCCATTTTATCCGGCAGTATTACCTCCGGGGATTGGTCGTTTTGGGGCGGGTCTTTGGCAAAAACCAGGCCCTCGATACTGTGCAGCACCTCTTCCGCCGGTAGGGCGAAATTGTTTTCCAGCATCTTTTCCAGCAAGTCCACCATGGTGTATTCCCCTTCGCCGTAAACCACCAGGTTAACGTTTTTATCTTTCAAAATGGTATAGTAATCGCTGGTGGCATAGGGTCCACCGGCAATGACGGGCACTTCAAGTCCCCACTGCCGCAGCAGGGAAACGGTTTCATGGAAAAATTCCTTGTAAAAGGTAAGGGTGCGGACGCCCACCAGGTCCGGTTTGTAGTCATCCACCAGGGCCTTTAATTGGGCAAAACTGTCGAAATCATTGCCCGATTTGTATACCCGGCCGGTGATTCTATCTCCCAACTGCCGCTTCACATAGGTCAGCAGGGAAATAAGTCCCAGCGGCTGCTCCGCTACATTATAAAGCATGCCCCGGGAACTAAAATGCTGCGACAGGTCCAGCAGTAAGAATTTTTTCTTATTACTCCCTTCCTCCTCTTTTTCTTTTTTTGCCGGTGCACGGTCAAAAACCGGCGGGGTGTGTTCTTTTTTCCAGGTATCCTTTGGCGGCAGTTGGACATCCTTATCCTCCAGGCCGGCCAGTTTGATAAGGTCTGGGATGCTGTCGATCCCAGCGGGCAAATAGGTATTGTATTTCTGCACCAGGGCCCCTTCACTGAGAACCTGCAACTGTACCGGCAGCACTGCTTTTAAACGTTCCGGCAGCAGGAAGTACTCATTCATAAAATCCGACTGGTACTTGCGGGTAAAGCTTTTGGGAAAGGGCAGGGTTTCCGGCAGTTCATGATAGGCCAGGTCTTTGGAAGCCATGATATCTTCTTTGGAGATGCCGTGTATCAATGCCAATGCTTCCATCTCGGTGTTGGGATATATTTTTAATATGTGGATATAGGGAAAATGCAGCCATTTGATACTCTTGATAAAATCCAGGGTCATCAGGGCTTCTTCTTCGCTTTCCGAGGGAAAGCCGTGCATGGTAGCGATTTCCAGGATGACACCGGGATGTTTTTCCGCAATATAATCGATATTTTTTTTGAATTTATCGATATCCAGGTTCTTTTTGACCAGTTTTTGCAGACGGGGGGAAGCGGTTTCCAGCGATAAATTGATGCCCCGGGTTCCGGCTTCCACCATCCGATCGATATAGTCGGGGGTCAAGACATCCCCCCTCAGCCCGTTGGGAAAGAAAAGTTGAAGGTCCAACTTGTTTTTAACCAGCAGATGAAAAAAGCGCCGGCTGTTTTCTTTATTGAGGTTGAAGCAGTCGTCGACAATGGAAAAATGGGTCACTCCTTTTTTATAGTAATATTCTATTTCGTTGTAAATGTTTTCTGCGCTCCTGAATACGTGGCTTTTGGACCATACTTTGTGGCAGAATAAGCATTCGTACGGGCAGCCCCTGGTGGTTTGCAGCGAGATGCAGTTGGTAACGCTGGCCATGCCGATTTTATTTTTATAATTGGCCGGGTCGATCAGCGAGCGGTCCGGCATAGGCAGTTGGTTAAAGTCTTTGATATGGTTCCTCAGCGGCGTCATGACCAATTGCACATCGGGGCCGGATTCGAAGTTGTGCAGCGAGGTAAAGGAGATTTCTTCCACTGCCCGGCTGTTGGAAAGGAGAATCCCGGCGCCGGAATCTTCCAGCATATAGCGAACCCGTTCAGGGGGCAGGCCGGTATCGATGGGCAGGTAAGCGCCCCCGGCCTTTAAAATGGCCAGCAAACCGGTGACCGCATCGATGGAACGCTCCATCATCAATCCCACCACCGATTCGGCCGTGACGCCTTTTTTACGCAGAAGACGCGCCAACCTGTTGGATTTTTTATTTAGTTCCCCGTATTTAATGGATACGCCGTTGGCAAGAACGGCAGCGTTACCCGGGGTTTGTTTCACCTGTTCTTCCACCCATTGGTGAATGGTTTTGCCGGTGGGGTAACCGGTATCCGTATCGTTAAAATCGAATAGCAACCGGTTCTTTTCCTCCTCGGGCATTATCTCTATACCGTTTATTTTGGCATCCAGGTCGGAAAGACCGGCCGACATCATCCGGGTATAATAACCGGCGATTCGTTCAACGGTAGAAGACTCATAACGATCGGTGCGAAAGCGAACCTCCATTTCAACCGACGTACCGGTTCTCAAAAAGGAAAAAATCATACCCATATAGGGTTCGATATCCGGGATATGCTTTTTATCCTGGAGATTTTCCAATAAAATAACGATATCGAATAAAGGGAATTCGTCTTCTTCAACGGTCTCGTAGAGATTTAATTGGTCCGCTAAAATGCCGATGGGATAGTCCTGGTGCTCCACCGCTTCTTTTACCGTTTGCATTACCTGGAGTATCAGCTCTTTAAAAGACAGGCCGTTGGTCGATTTTAACCGGTTTCTTAAGGCCAGCAGGGTATTGATGAACTCCCCTTCCCCTTCATTACCCGGTTTATAGATGGGTGTACCCACGATGATGTCTTTGTTTTCACTGAGGCGGGCCAGTAAAGCCACCAGGCCGGTCACCAACAGGATATGGAGTTTTTGATCGTTGGCACCGCCGGTTTTAACCAGGTTGGCGAAAAGATCGCCGGTCCAGGAAACAGTAACGGACTCTATTGTTTTTGTATCCTTTTTATGATCAAAGGGGAAAGTAGTCTTAACCAATGAACCGGATAATTGGTTTAGCCAGTATTCTTTTTCTTTTTGCTTTTGATTGGCCGCAGTAATCTCCCTTGCACCGGGATTTTTTATATTCATTTACCTTCTCCTTCTTATTATTAAATGCTCAATATACCTCACCGAATAATCGGTGTACCTCATTAAATGATGGCTTCCAACAACTGAATGTTCATTTATAGCCATTGATTGTTGGCTTCTAACGACTGATTGCTCAGTTCTAACCATTGATTGTTGAATTCCAACGACTGATTGTTCGCTTCTAACCATTGATTGTTGAATTCTAACGGCTGATTGTTCAATTCTCACCATTCATTGTTGACTTCCAACGACTGATTGTTCGCTTCTAACCATTGATTGTTGAATTCTAACGGCTGATTGTTCAATTCTCACCATTCATTGTTGACTTATAATGACTGATTGTTTATTTCCCACCATTCATTGTTGAATTATAATGACTGATTGTTTATTTCCAATCACTAATTGTTGAATTCCAATAACTGATTGTATATTTTCCACCATTCATTGTTGAATTATAACCACTGATTGTTCAATTTCCACCATTCATTGTTGAATTATAACCACTGATTGTTCTTTTCCAACCATTGATTGTTGGCTTCTAACGCCTGGCTGTTCTTTTCTAACCATTAAATGATGCCTTTTAATCATCGGATGATGGAATTCCTTTATTAAATGCTATATTATAGTATTATAACTTGTCATATTTTACGCTCTCCCCAAATCTTTTGGAATTTTTTTCTTTATGAGGTATTAGATCTCCAATCTCCAATGGAGAATTTTTTTTCCCTATACTTTCCAGTGTACTATTTATTGTATTTATTACCCCCTGATCTTCATTTTCAATATTTCCAGTGATGCGATTGGTAATTTCAATTTCGTCTTCTACGGTATCTCTGAATTCCTCGTACAAAGTCAGTAGTGCAATTTTCAAGTCGATACTTCCAGGGTTTTTGTGGTACATTCGACCGAAACGTGGAATATACTTATTTATTTCCTCCAATCCTTGCTCTCTTAATGCAGCGAAAGCAGCAGAAGTATACCTGGGGTCCTCTATCGCATCTACCCAGATATCCGTCATTTTTAATCCCCGCGGCATCCGTGCCAATGCCATTAACACCCTATGGTGAAGGTCCCCCTCAGTGCTTGATATTCCTTTCAATTTCTCACCCAGGGCCATACCTCCCACCGGTTCGACAGCTTCAGGAATAATAAACTGCTCACAGAAGATGAGCAGTGCTGCCAGGTAATCCGGATCTGAAATTTCCAGCAGTTCAAATGTTAGTAATTTTGCGATCGCATTTCGGAATTTTGATTTGAATTTGTCATCTTTACTCTTTTCATACACTTTCTCTAAAAAATATGCCGGTCTTTCATCAGATGATGTGCAAAGAGGCGGAACAATTCTTATTCTTTTCAGGCGCTCTGCGATGAATTCAATCAACCGGGCTTCATCCATATTTTCCACAAGATGAACAGCCTTTTTCCTTTCTAATAGTTCATTTTCATTCATTCCCTGGTTCTCCTGGTTATTTTATTATCCAATACTCCCGGATAATGACGCTGCATCCCTATCCTTGTGGTCATATTCTCACCTGTGGTACATTTTAAACATCCTCATGTTACACGTCATGAGTTTTTGCCCAGTTTTCAACCTGTAGATTAGGAAACATTTCTTTTATTTTCTGAAAAATATTATCATTACTTACTACAATTAGGTCATATTCAATCGCGGTGCTGGCAAGAATAAGGTCAACGTCGTGTTTTTTAATGGTTTCCTGCTCTTCTTCCTGTTCCCTGGATCGCTCTTTATACCTGGCTTTTATTTCTCCAAAAATGGGTGCCCCTGTTCCGGTAAGAGGAAGAAGTGTAAAGCGTTTTTCAATTTCTTCAATAGTGAGTAACGTTTGGGCTGCGAATTGTTCTCTGCCTCCCTTCTTTCTTAATGTCATTCCATAGTACAGTTCATACAAGGTTAGCACGGAAACAAAAAGCTGATCTTCATCTTGGAGCAGCTTGAAGCTCTCTTTCACTGGATGATGAAAGGGAGAATCAGGGGTCTCTAAATAGACCGGTATGTTTGTATCTAAAAGATATTTGGTCATTTAGTAGATTTTTCAAAAGGGTTGCGTATTTCAAAATCATCTCGAAACTCACGAGTACTTTCTAATAATTCTTCCCCTATCCCTTTCAAATAGCCCTGTGTTGACATTTCTTCCGCAACCTTTGCCCAGCGGTTCACCGGCTTTTTGGCCGTCTCTTCTTGCTCAAGAGTCTTCGCCTTCTCCTTTGAAATAAGTTTATATTGCAGAAGGACTTCTAATAAATTATGCAGGGCTATTCGTGACTCAGGAATATCAATTGTAAGTCTTCTTTGTGCCATTGGCATTCCTTTTTAATTTCTATATTAAATATTATACTTTAGGTTTGAAATTTACGCAAGTTTTTTCTTGGCAATTAATTTATCTTCGTGTTCAAAATAAAAAACCTAAAACTCAAAACTCATTTGCGAGGTGTCCACTTTGGCAGACAATAGGCCATGGGTGATTTTGACCTCATCGATGCCAATGTCACGGTTCTCCACCACCCGCTCGACCACTTCCTTGAAATTCTCTATAAACATATCGATGGTCTCTTTCTTAAACAGTTTTGTGCTGTATTCAAAACTGCAAAACAAATTCTTCCCCTGCTCCAAAGACCTGAATTTCAAATCCATTTGCGCGGATTTTTTTTCGTAACCGTAACGATACAATTTTACCCCGGGTATTTCAATTTCCATCAGCTCTTCATTATTCATCACCATCATCACATCGAAGACGGGATTGCGGCCGGGAACCCGGGTAATCGACACTTTTTCCACCAGGTTCTCGAACTGATAATCCTGGTTGTCAAAATCCGCCAGGGTGTTTTGCCTGACTTCCTTGAGAAATTCTTTAAAGGTTTTCCCTGCCGAAGGGGAATTCCTCAGCGCCAGGGCATTGACAAACATGCCGATAATACGATCTAAGTCCGGGTGCCTGCGGCCGGCCAACGATGACCCGATGATGATATCCTCTTGACCGGTGAGCCTGGATAAAAACACATTGAACAGGGCCAGCAGCAGCATGTATAAGGTGACGTCTTCTTCTAAAGCAATGAGCTTTAATGCCCGTGTATGCTCTTCCCCGATATCGAAACCGGCAATACTGCCTTCAAAGGTCTGAACCGGGGGCCTGGGGAAATCAGCCGGCAAATCCAGCAGGGGTATCTCCCCTGAAAACCGCTCGAGCCAATAACGCTCCTGCTTCCCGGTGACTTCCTGCTGCTCGTCACTGTTCTGCCATACGGAAAAATCTTTGTACTGCAACTGAAGCGGGGCCAATTCTTCCCCCCGGTACAGGGCCATGAATTCGGAGATGAATATGCTCTCGGAGATTCCGTCGGAAATGATGTGATGCAGATCGATCATGGCAATCAAACGGTTCCGGTCCAATGTAATAAACCCCACCCGCATCAGGGGCAGTCGCCCCAGGTCAAAGGGCCTGACAAAACCGCCGAGGATTTCCTGCACCGCTCGATCATCGATGGCTTCGTTTTCCCCTAAATTTAAATCAAAGTGTTGGGCTTTAAAAATAATCGTTTCCGCCGGGTGTATCTCCTGCATTGGCTCCTCTTCAATTAATTGAAAAGAGGTCCTTAAACTTTCATGGCGAAGGATTAACCGGCTGAGGGTTTTTTCCAGCCGGGGGATATCATAGCTGCCCTCCAATAAAAACACCCTGGGCATGTTGTAGCTCATGTTTTCCTTTTCCACATGCTGCAAAAAAAACAAGCGCCGCTGCACGGAAGATACCGGGTAGTAAGTCTTTCCCGGGGCGGGCGCGATGGAGACAAATTTTTCGATCCCGGATTTTTTGATCAGTTCCGCCTGCTTTTCAATAGTATCCTTACCAAAAAATTCACCCAATGTCAGCTTTACATTGAACTCCCTGTGAATCGAAGAGATAAGGGAAAGAATATTCAAGGAATTGCCGCCCAGGCGAAAAAAACTGCTTCGTATACCTGTTCTTTCCAGGCCTTCCAGGCCCAGGATTTCACGCCAGATTTCAACCAGCTTCTCCTGGGTTTCATCACCAGGGGGGATATATAACATTTCTTCATCGGCAAAAGGGTCGGGCAGCGCATCATAATCGATTTTTCCATTTGGCTTTTTCTGAATTTTTTCCATTACTTTTATGTAGGAAGGCACCATGTAAAGCGGTAGGGTTTCTTCCAGGTAGTCTTTTAAGTCTCCAGGGGGGCTCTTTTTGAAAATACCGCCCCCCTGGACCCCCCGCAAAAACTTTTCACTAATTGTAACGTAAGCACAGAGTAATTCATTGTTACCGGGAGTTTCTTTTTTAATGACCGCGGCTTCCGTGACGGATGGATGATTTAACAGTGCATGTTCAATTTCTTCCAATTCTACCCGTACGCCGCGTATCTTTACCTGGCGATCCTTCCGGCCCAGGAACTCGATGGTACCGTCTGGTAAAAACCGGCCCAGGTCACCGGTTTTAAATACGATATCCAGGGGATCGTTACTTAGGGGATTGGGGACAAATTTTTCCCGGTTCAATTGGTCATCGTTGAAGTAGCCAAAGGTACGAAAAGGGGTTCGGATGTAAATTTCACCGGTGATCAATTCATCGCATATTTTTTTCTCTTCATCCAGGATGATCACCCGCGCACCCTTCATGGGCACACCGATGGGAATCCGCTCTTTGTCCAGGTCTTTTTTGTCGATGAAGTGATAGGTTTTGATCATGGTGGTTTCGGTGGGACCGTAAAAATTCACCAGTTGGATACGCTCATCAAACGTATCGTACCAGTTGACCAGCTCCGAAGGATTGATGGTTTCCCCTGAAAGCAGCACGTATTTCAAGGATTGGAAATGGGAAGGGATTAAGGTATCTGAATTGAGCAGCCGGAAGAAGCTGGGCACGCAGTGAACCAGGTTGATGTTGTTGTTACCGGTCCATTGGATCAAGGCTTCGGAATCGAGCAGGATGTCACTGTCATAAGGGATGCAAAGGGTTCCCCCGGAGCAGAAAGCCACAAACACATCCCTTAAAAAAGCATCGAACCCGGGGGTTATCCATTGGCTGACCCGAAATCCCGGGGCAACGGCAAAGGTTTCGATTTCCCAGTTGATGAAATGAAAAAGACTTTTGTTTTTACCCACGATGGCTTTAGGCTTGCCGGTAGTACCGGAAGTAAAATAGACATAAATTTTATCTTCGGGGGTATAATTTACCCCCGGCGGCTCCAGGTACCATTGGGGGTCCGGTTTGCTAAAGAGCTTTTCCAGGGAGACGAACTCCACTGCCCGGTTCCGGTTAAGATTCCCTTCTTCCGTCTCTTTTGCATCCCTGAGAACCAGTTTAAGTTCTGCGGTTTCGATCATTGCTTCCAGCCTGGTTTTGGGAAGCGCCGGGTCCAGGGGTACAAAAACGCAGCCTGCTTTTAAAATACCGGTTATTGCGATTATCATTTGCACCCTGTCAGCGGTGTAAATGCCGATAAAGGTTTCTTTCTTAATACCTTTAGAGATGATCCAATTAGCGATGCAATTGGATTGCCTGTCGATATC
>Ga0114923_10002963_pt1 | contig 11450 bp, 9 predicted proteins | sample SumtaG_FD_89578 | JGI IMG/M metagenome (GOLD analysis project Ga0114923, IMG submission 89578) | Deep subsurface microbial communities from Indian Ocean to uncover new lineages of life (NeLLi) - Sumatra_00157 metaG | ecosystem: Environmental > Aquatic > Marine > Oceanic > Sediment | place: near...
AGCGGAGGGGTATTTCAAAATAAATATTTAACCGAAAAAGTTGTATCCTTATTAGAAGATAAGGGATTTAAAGTATATACCCAGAGAAAAGTGCCCCCTAATGACGGTGGAATATCTCTGGGGCAAGCAGTAGTCGCAGGAAGCAAATAACGTATCGAGTATCGAGTATTGCGTATTGCGTGAAAAAGCCAGAAGCTAGAATGTTGTTAAATGTCTTATCGTGAAAAAGGAAAAGTGCTAATAAAATTGGTATCTCGTATCTCGTAAAGAAAATAGCGAAATAAGGTGGAGCGTTTAGCGTATAGCGGGTAGAATATTAGTTACCCGGTTAGCCAGTTTAGCAGTTAAAATACAGGTTACAAGTTGCAGGTTACGAGTTACAAGTTTGGAAAAGAAGTAAATGGTGTATCGTGTGCTACATTGACCGGATGACTGGCGGACCGGTAGACTTGTAAACCGCAAGACTCGTTGATTAAAAATAATTGGAGAATTGGCAAATTAATTCGCTTATTAACTGAGGACTGAAAACTGTCAACTGAAAACCTGTTTTTAATACTATCGGCTTATTTAACTGGTTAACCGGCCAACTGGGTAACTAATATAATCGGGCAATTGGTCAATCGGTCAATTGTATTATCTTGTATCTTGTATTTAAAACTAACGACTATTCACTATTCACTAACGACTAACTAAGAGGAGGAAAAAAATGTGTTTAGCAATACCGGGAAAAGTTAAGAAAATATTTGATAATAATACAGCTGAAATAGAAATCGGGGGAATTATTAAGAATGCAAGTTTAGATTTAATTCCTCAAATTGTAGTAGGTGATTACGTGCTTTTACATGCTGGTTTTGCCATTCAAGTAATTGACCAGAAAGAGGCTTTAGAAATATTTAGAGCATGGGAGGGAATAATAGATTGAAATATATTGATGAATACCGGAATAAAAAAATAGCTCAGAGGACCCTCCAGGAAATCAAAAATATTTCAAAAAAAAGGATAAATTTAATGGAGGTTTGCGGGACCCATACTGTGAATATATTTAGAAATGGAACCAAGAAAATGTTACCTGCCAATATCAATCTTATTTCAGGGCCGGGATGCCCGGTATGTGTTACTCCTATTCGATATATCGATGAAATTATTGCCCTGTCTCGAGAGAGCGATTTTATAATAACTACTTTTGGAGATATGATTAAAGTGCCAGGTTCTACCTCTACCTTGGAAAAAGAAAAAGCTAATGGTAGCGATATAAGAGAGTCGTGTACTCTACCTTAGATGCTTTAGAGGTTGCCCGCAATAATCCCTCTAAAAAAATTGTCTTTATGGGAGTAGGTTTTGAAACTACCATTCCTACTATAGCTAGTTCTATATTAAAAGCAGAAAAAGAGAAAATCAACAATTTCTTTGTTCTAAGCGTGGGCAAGGTTATCCCTCCAGCGATGCGAGCTTTATTGGAAAGCGGGGAGATAAATATAAATGGCTTTATCTGCCCGGGGCATGTAAGTGCGATTATCGGGAGTCGGCCATACAATTTTATTGCTGCTCAATATAGTATTCCCTGTGTTGTTAGTGGATTTGAACCTTTAGATATATTGCAAACTGTTTTTATGCTTGCAAAGCAAATCGAAGAAGGCAGGGCAGAAGTAGAAATCCAATATAAAAGGATAGTCAAGCCCGAGGGTAATAAAATTGCTTTAAAGAAGGTAAGTAGAGTGTTTAAAATAGTTGATTCTGAATGGAGAGGAATAGGTAATATTCCTCTTAGCGGTTTAGAAATAAAAGATAAATATGTCCAATTTAATGCCCGTAAATTTAAAGTTGAAGTAGAAGAGACAAAAGAATTTACTGGTTGTCGTTGCGGAGAGGTATTAAGAGGGGTTATAATTCCCCCTGAGTGTTTACTTTTTAAAAAGATTTGCACTCCCGAAGATCCAAAGGGTGCTTGCATGGTTTCTACCGAAGGCACTTGTGCAGCCTACTATAAATATAACTAGTCGTTAGTATTGAATTCAGGTTTTCAGTTATCGGTTTTCGGTTTACAGTTTAAAAAGATAGAAGATATAAGATAATGCAATTCACTAATTAGATTAGTTGCTAAATACCATAACGTATAGCATATAGCGAAAAACGAAAAGCTCAAAATGAAAAGCCATAGCTTAAAATTTAAATATATAGTATTGTATATTGAGCTTTATCGAACTTGCCTTGCGTTCTATATTGTAAAAATAAAAAACTAAAGAAGCAAAAAACAGAACTTAGAATTTAATATTGAGAAAAAAGTTTTAGTTTTGAATTATGGCTTTTCGTTTTTAGCTTTAACTTTTTGACTTAATTAGGACAAGCATCTTGCTAATCAAAAACTATACGCTATACGCTACCCGCTATACTATGCATCAACGACTAGTTGTGAGAGGAAAAGATAATGAAAGAAGATAGAATATTGCTCAGTCATGGAAGTGGAGGGAAATTATCTTTTAATTTAACAAAAAAATTGTTTTTATCTAATTTTAATAATCCTTATTTGAAAAGACTTGATGATGGTGCAGTATTAAATATCGAAGGATTAAAATTAGCCTATACTACCGATTCTTATACGGTAGACCCCTTGTTTTTCAAAGGAGGGAATATTGGGGAGCTTGCAGTTTACGGCACAGTTAATGATTTAGCCATGTGTGGGGCAACTCCTTTATATTTAAGTTGTTCTTTTATTATCGAAGAAGGATTCTCTTTAAGCATGTTAGAAAAAATTGTTTTAAGTATGAGGGAGGCTTCAGTAGTTGCCCGGGTTGATATTGTAACTGGAGACACTAAAGTGGTAAATAGAGGGGCCGCAGATAAAATATTTATTAATACTTCGGGTGTGGGAATAGTAAAAGAAGGAGTAAATATTTCCGGAAGCAATGCTAAAGTCGGAGATGTAGTTATGATAAATGGTCCCATTGGCAGCCATGAGATTGCGGTTTTATCGGAAAGAGAGGGTTTGAAATTCGAAACAGATATAAAAAGTGATACTGCTCCTCTTTCTTCTTTGGTGGCAGATATGTTGAAAGTTAACGAAGGTATCCATGTCCTAAGAGATCCTACACGAGGAGGCTTGTCTACCACCTTAAATGAAATAGCCCTATCTTCAAAGGTGGACATAGAGATAAACGAGAGTGATATTTCTATCCAAGAAGAGGTAAGGGCAGCTTGCGAAATATTAGGTTATGACCCCTTGTACCTCGCTAACGAAGGTAAATTGGTGGCTTTTATTCCCTGGGAAATTGCCCCCGATATGCTAAAAAAGATGAAAAAGAATAAATATGGAAAAGAATCAAAAATTATCGGTAAAGTAGTAAAAAAATCGGAGGGAAAAGTTTATCTGAATACTACCATTGGTGGAAAAAGAATAGTCGATATGTTAACCGGTGAACAGTTGCCCAGGATATGCTAAAATAAGTTACCAGTTAGCTGGTTAATTGGTTACTTGGTTAACTAGTTAAGAAAACAAAAGATAAAAATCAGTAGTCAGGAGCCAGAATTCAGTAGTCAGAATAAATTAATATCGCGTATGTTAGCGTATAGTATATAGCAAAAAACGCAAAAGTATAACTTAAAGTTAAAAACTAAGAAAAGTTTTGAGTTTTGAATTAGGGTTTTTCGCTTTTAGTTTTAAATTTTTAATTACATACTGAAAATTTGTATTTCTCTTGTATTTAAACCAATTAACTAATTAACCAACTAACCAGTTAACTAATGTAATTGGCCAATTGGTCAATTTTTTATTAAAGGTGGTAATAAATTATGAAAGCGAAAGAAGAAAGTGCTTATGTTAGATTAGCGCGAGAGACGATTGAAAATTATATAAAACATGAAAAAATAATTGCTCCTCCTCTGAACCTTCCAAAAGAGATGATTAATCAAAAGGCAGGAGTGTTTGTTTCTCTTAAAAAATTTGGTAATTTGAGAGGGTGTATAGCAACTTTTATGCCCACTCAGGAAAATATAGCCCAAGAGATTATTAAGAATGCTATTAGCGCTGCTATTGAGGACCCTCGTTTTTCCTCTGTAAACGCTACCGAATTAGAAGAGTTGACCATTTCAGTAGATATTCTGTCTGCCCCGGAAGAAGTTGATGATATTTCTCATCTTGATCCTAAGAAATATGGGGTAATTGTAAGCAGTGGTTACAAGAAAGGTTTATTATTACCTGATTTAAAAGGTGTAGATACAGCAGGGGAACAGGTGGATATTGCCAGGCGTAAAGCAGGTATTTATTCCGATGAAAAAGTAAAATTACATCGCTTTGAAGTGAAAAGATACCATTAATTAGTTAAATGGTTATTGGTTACTTGGTTAACTGGCTAAGAGAATAAAAGATAAAAATCAGTAGTCAGGAGCCAGAAGTCAGAATCCAGAATAATAAATAACTTAGAGCGAAAAAAAAGGCTGATAAAATTAATATCTCGCATGTATAGTTATCCGGTTAACCTGTTTACCGGTTAAGGAGTAGTTAACCAGTCGTTAAGTAAGGCAGACATATGGCAGTACGCCCCTACTTACTGAAAACCGAGAACTGAAAACTGTTAAATGAAAATCTGTATTTTTCTTGTATTTTCAACCAATTAACCAATTAACCAGCTAACTAACTAACTGGCGAACTAGTTCGCCACAAGAGGTGATTTTTTAAATGAAAGAAGCAATGTTTTATGAATTAATCGATAAAGATAAAGGGATTATAAAATGTCTGCTTTGCCCTAAAGAATGCCTAATAAAAAAAGGGCAGGTTGGTTTTTGCCGAGCTCGAAAAAATATGGACAACCAACTTTATTCTTTAATATATTCCAGGGTTTCCTCTTACGGAATGGACCCTATTGAAAAAAAACCGCTTTATCATTTTTGTCCCGGAAAAATGGTTTTATCACTGGGCACAATAGGATGCAATTTTTCTTGTGTTTTCTGTCAGAACTGGACCATTTCTCAAGTAAATATAAAAGATGTTCAAGTGGAAGAGTTATCTCCCGAAAAGGCAATACAATTAGCCCTGCAGAATAATTCTCCGGCAATATGTTATACTTATTCTGAGCCTTCAATCTGGTATGAATACGTTTTGGATACATCCAGGTTAGCTAGAAAAAATACTTTGAAAAATATCTTGGTTACTAACGGATTTATTAATCGTGAACCTCTTACTAAACTTCTGCCTTTTATTGACGCCATGAATATTGACCTTAAATCTTTCCGAAGTTCATTTTATCAAAAATATTGCAAGGGAAGTCTCTCTCCCATACTTAACACTATCGAACTATCTAAAGAATATTGCCATGTAGAAATAACTAATCTGATTATCCCCGGTTTAAATGATAGTGAAGAGGAAATTAAAGAGATGGTGGATTGGATTTCTTCTTTAAGCAAAGACATACCTTTACATTTTTCTCGCTATTTCCCTTGTTATAAGATGAACATTGAGGCAACACCCATTTCGACTCTACAGAAGGCCAGGTCTATTGCTCAAAAAAAATTAAAGTATGTATATATAGGGAATATTTGGGACGAAGAAGCAAACACTACTTATTGTGGTAATTGTAAAAAACTTTTAATCAAGCGAACAGATTATAATATTGTTAATCTAGGTTTGGATAAAAACGGAAAATGTAAATATTGTGGTACAAAAGTAGCTCGTATTTAATTGGTCAATTGTATTACCTTATATCTTGCATCTTGTATTTAATACTAACGACTATTCACTATTCACTAACGACTAGATAAGATATCTCAAATAGATATAAATGGAAGCGATTATAAGATTAAGTATAACTAGGGGGAAAGCTATTTTAAAAAAATACCAGAAGGGTATAGGTTGTTTATTTTTTTCAGCAATGTCGGCAACTATCAAGTTAGAAGCTGTGCCTATCAGAGTACCATTAGCTCCGATATTTGCTCCCAGGGCAAGTGCCCACCATAATACAGTTACAGAAGATCCGAGATAGCGAGAAATATTTTCAATTGTGGGAATAGCCAAGGCTATAATGGGTATATTATCAAAAAAGGAAGATGTAAAAGTGGATACCCCTAATATGGTGAAACTTAAAAAATTTATGTTTCCTTTAGTAAGAGTTAGGAGTCTGGAAGATACAATTTCAATAAAACCATTTTCTTCCAAGGTACCGGCTAAGATATTTAACCCAATTAGAAAGAAAATTATCCTCCAATCAATTTGAGCATAAATTTCATCAGGTTTATCACGGCTAACAAAGAGTAATATCATTGCCCCCAATAAATAGACAATAGACAGGTCTAAATTAATCAGATGTGAGAAAAATGAAGCTATTATAGTAACACCCAGGATTAATAAAGAATTTTTAAGTAAAGGAAAGTTGGTAATTGCCTTTCGTTCATCAATTTTATTAAGTTGAAGAATAATATCCTTTTGTGTATTATTTTTTTTGAAAGTATTTTTAAAAAGGATAACGAAATAAAAAACATTAATTAAAATAAGTATTATAGAAATAGGAGTTGTGTGATAAATAAAATCGTAGAAATTTAGTTTTGCAGCAGAACCTATCATTATGTTAGCCGGTGTGCCAACGTAAGTAGCTAACCCACCAATATTGGCAAATATAATTTCAGAAATTAGAAAAGGCAAGGGGGATATTTCCAAGATATGCGTAATAGCCAAAGTAATATTTGCTAAAAAGAGCAGGGTGGTAATTTCATCTAATATCGAGGAGAGAAAGCCAGCCAACAAAGAGAGAGAAATTAAAAGGATTAAGGAATTTCCCTTACTATATTTAATAACTTTTAGGGCTAAATATTGGAATATCCCACTCTCTTTTGCTATTATAGTAAAGATCATCATTCCAATGATAATTCCCAATTTATTAAAATCTATATAATCGATAGCTTTATCAAAGGTTATTAATCCTAAAACGATGGCTAAAATTGCCCCGAAAAAGGCAGATGTTGTTCTAATACGACGATTGGTAAATATTAAAAAATAAGTTATAATTAAAATAATTAAGCTAAGAATTAATTTATTCATTTTTGTAATTCCTTTAATTACTTATTATTGGATTAAAAGATAGTGTTAGGCTGAATGGGCCATGGAATGTACTGATGAAAATTATAACACAAAATTTTTTGTTTATGAACCAATAAAGTTAAGAATATTTTAAGATGTGAAAATATGTTTATGGAAAAGGAGAAATAGAAAATGTGGTTAGATTTTCTTTTTGGACCATTTTCAAAAAATATAGGGATTGATTTAGGCACTTCTACCACGCTTGTACATATCAAGGGGAAGGGAGTTGTCTTATACGAACCGTCAGTTGTTGCTTTTAAAGATGGAGGGAATAGGATATTAGCAGTAGGGGAGGAAGCGAAAAAGATGCTGGGAAGAACTCCCCGAGGTATAATTACCGTCAGGCCCTTAAAAGAAGGTGTAATAGCTGATTTTGAAGTTACTGCTGAGATGTTAAAATATTTTCTTAAAAAAGTTCATAATCCTAATCATTTTACAAGGCCATCGGTTGTAATTTGTGTTCCTTCCGGGGTTACAGAGGTAGAAAAAAGAGCAGTATCAGAAGTTGCTTATAAATGTGGAGCGGGACGGGTGTTTCTGATAGATGAGCCTATAGCAGCAGCTATTGGTGTAGGACTTTCTATATTTGAACCTATGGGAAATTTGGTAATAGATGTGGGGGGAGGAACTTCCGAGGTAGCCATAATATCTTTAGGAGGGATAGTGGTAAGCGAATTGAGTCAAGTTGCCGGGGATTATATCAATGAAACCATTAGTAAATACGTTAAACAGGCGCATAATTTATATATTGGTGAATTAACTGCTGAAGAAATTAAGCTTGGTCTATCCATAAATAAGGCAGATGGAGAAAATGGTGGTTATGAGATTAGTGGGAGAGACAAAATTGGGGGTCTTCCTAAAATAATTAAAATTTCTAAAGATGAATTAAGGGAAGCCCTTTCTGAACCCCTAAAAATAATTGCTAATATAGTGAGGATGGCTTTAGAAAAAACTCCCCCTGAATTGATCTCGGATATTGTGTATAAGGGAGTGATTATGACTGGTGGGGGTTCACTTTTAATGGGGTTACCGGAACTTTTACAAGAAGAGATAGGAATTCCAGTTTTTGTATCTCCAAAACCGGTATACTGTGTTATTAACGGGATAGGGAAAGTCTTGGAGGATTTTAATTTTTACAAAAGAGTATTAGTTAGAACATCCAAAAGAGTCTGAATTAGTCGTTAGTGAATAGTGAATAGTATTTAGTAATAAAGCGAAAAACGAAAAACGGAAAGTGCAAAACGCAAAGCTAAATTCGTATCTAGTATATCGTATATCATGAAGAAAATAGAATTCAGGAGTTAGAAGATTATTAGCGTAGGACAGTGCCTCGCCTGTTTATAATGTCATTGCGAGAGAACGAAGTGAGCGTGGCAATCTCATCTAAAAACTATAAATCATCAACTAAAAACCAGTTTTATATATTGTATCTTTTTAAACTGTAAACCGATAACTGAAAACTTGAATTTAATACTAACGACTATTCACTATTCACTAACGACTAATTTAATTGGGGAATTGGGAATTTGAAAAAATTTTTTTCTCAAAACAATACTTTAATAATTTTTATTTTATTAATTATTGTAACTATTTTTATAATGACGATAGACTACCATGGTAAAACGTATCTCAAGTGGGTAGAGAGTATTGGATTAAGACTTTTTTCTCCTGTTAATCGGGGGATAACTTTAGTTACTGATAATACAAAAAACTACTTAAAAGCTATAGCTGAATTTAAAAGGGTGGAGGAAGAGAATAAAGAGCTAAAAGAAAAAATTGAAACTACCTATCAGGAAAACACTATATTAAAAGAAAAATTGATAGCCTATGATAGGTTGAAAAAGCTGTTAGAACTTAAAGAATCTTTTTCTTATGAAATGATCCCCTCTTTGGTAATCAGCCGAGAACCAGGGAATTGGTTTAATAGTATAATTATTGATAAGGGAATAACTGATGGAGTAAAGAAAAATATGGCGGTGGCGACTCATCGCGGATTGGTAGGCAGGGTAGTTAGCGTCGATTCCCGAACAGCAAAAATATTGCTAATATTAGATCAAAGAAGTGCTGTAGGAGGCATGATTCAGAGATCAAGGGATATAGGAGTAGTGAAGGGAAGCGAAAGCAATTATTGCTATATGGAATATCTTTCCCACGATGCTGATGTAAAAATAAATGATATGGTAATCACTTCCGGATTAGGAAGCATTTTCCCCAAAGGAATTATTATTGGTAAGATAGTAGGGATAAAAAAGGAAAGCCATGATTTATTTCAAAAAGTAATAATAAAGCCAGAAGTGGATTTTACTAAACTAGAAGAAGTATTTGTAGTTAAAAAATCCGAGTAAAATTTTAAGGAAGAGCGTATAGCAGATAGAATATTAGTTAACCAGTTACCCGGTTATCCAGTTTACCAGTTAAAATACAGGTTACAAGTTGCAAGTTTTGAGTTACAAGTTTAAAAAGGCCTTTATAGCGAACTGAAAACCCGTATTTAATACTAACGACTATTCACTATTCACTAACGACTAATTATGAATTTTGAATTATAGTTTTTCGCTTTTAGCTTTAACTTTTTAGATAAAGAAAATCAGTTCTCGGTTTTCAGTAAGTAGGGGCGTATTGCTATACGCCTGTCTTGCTAATGACTGGTTAACTAATCCTTAACCGGCAAACTGGTAAACTGGGTAACCGGCTAACTAGTCTTTATATTAACCAGGTAACCAACTAACCAGCTAACTAATTTATCTTATATCTAATACTAACGACTATTCACTATTCATTAACGACTAGTTCAAGAGGAGGAATTATCATTTACAAAGTAATAAAATTAGCAAATGGTTTAAGAATCATAGTAGAAGAAATGTCCCACATGGAATCTGTAGCTATTGTTTTCGGAATAGGAGCTGGGTCAAGGTACGAAGTACAAAAACATCAAGGAATTTCTCACCTCATCGAACATATACTATTTAAAGGAACTAACAAGAGGAAGAGTACTTTAGAAATATCTCAGGCAATAGAAGGCATTGGCGGAGAAATAAACGCTTCTACCTCCAAAGAGACAACTCATCTATATGCTAAAGTTCCTCAGGAACAATTTAAAACTGCTTTTGATGTGTTAGCCGATATGATATTAAATTCGTTAATGAGAGAAGAAGACCTTCATAAGGAAAAAAATGTAATTATCGAGGAAATTAAAAAATATCAGGATATACCAGAAGAATTAGTAGAAATCTTACTTGATAGGATAATGTGGAAAAATCATCCTCTGGGAAGGCCTGTTCTCGGAGATGAAAAGAGCGTAAACAATATTCAAAGGGAAGATCTCTTATCGTATATAAATAAATTTTATCATCCTAAAAGCCTAGTAATAAGTGTTGCAGGCAATGTTAAGATAACAGAAGTAATTCTGCAGATCGAGAAATATTTTAAAACAATGAAGAAAGGTGAAGTTAAAAATTATTTACCCGCAAAGGATAATCAGAAAAATACTCAAATAGGAATAAAATTTAAAAAGAGCAACCAGACTCATCTTTCTTTTGGTTTTCCCGGAATTTCTCGGTTGGATCCTAATAAATACTCCATGGATTTATTAGATATAATATTGGGCTCGGGATTGAGTTCTCGGCTTTTTCAAGAAATAAGAGTTAAAAAAAGTTTAGCTTATGATATCCATTCATTTATTCAGTATTTTAACGATATCAGCTCTTTTAATATCTATGCCGGTATCGATTCAAGTAAATTTAGGGAAACTATCCAGACAATTTTAGAGGAGCTTAGTAAAATAAAAGACGATAATTTGAAAGAAGATGAATTGAGAAAAGCAAAAGAAATGTACAAAGGTGCACTATCTTTAAGTTTAGAAAGTACTTTAAGCAGGGCATTTTGGTTGGGTAATAGGATGCTTTTACATGGTAGGCCTTCAACTTTTGACGAAATAAAAGAAAAAATTGAAGAAGTAAAAGTGAAAGATGTTCAAAAAATGGCTCAAAGCATTTTCAGCAAAGATAAAATAAATTTATCTATTGTTGGCCCCTTCGAAAAAAAAGATAAGGAAGAATACGATTCTCTCCTGCAGAAATTGTGATTTTATTTGGTTACACAGTTAACCAGTTACCGGTTAGCCAGTTATAAGATATAAAATAAAACTGTAGGATAGACGTCTCGCCAGTAAAATATATATAAATTCGACCCCTACATTAAAAACAATACTTTATAAGGAAAAAGGTTTTAAATTTTAAATTGTGGTTTTGCGCTTTTAGCTTTAAGCTTTTTGTTTATTGATTTAGCCTATACGCTAAACGCTGTACGCTCTATTATATACTAACGACTATTCACTATTCACTAACGAATAATTTAACTGGTAAACAGGTTAACCGGGTAACTGGAT
>Ga0114923_10002964_pt1 | contig 11448 bp, 9 predicted proteins | sample SumtaG_FD_89578 | JGI IMG/M metagenome (GOLD analysis project Ga0114923, IMG submission 89578) | Deep subsurface microbial communities from Indian Ocean to uncover new lineages of life (NeLLi) - Sumatra_00157 metaG | ecosystem: Environmental > Aquatic > Marine > Oceanic > Sediment | place: near...
ACAGCCCTATGGAATCTATGCTCGCCGACCGCATCGTCTCCCTCTCTTGGCGCCTGAAACGTGTGAGACGAATCCAGAACCAGACCATCGACGCCCTCAACGCGCGTAACTCCTCCAGCCAATTGGCCAAACTCACAAAATCCCTCCTCCTAAAAGCCCAGAACCAGCCACAGGAGGCTCCCGACGAATCCGCTCCCCATCTTGCTCTCGGCCGCTTGGCTATAAAGGATTTCACAAATGCAAGGGTCCTCGACCGACTCCTAATGTACGAACGCAGAATTGAGAACAGCCTATACAAAACTATCCTCGAGTTGCAAAGAATAAGCCTCGTCAAAAAACTAAATTCCGATTTTACCCCTTAGGAGATCCTAATGACTCACCACCTTTTTAGCGAGGAGCTTCGCCGCTTTTTAGTGAGGAGTTTTGCCGCATATACAAGCCTTAACCAAGTTGACCAATTTGCCCAAGCTACCAAATCAATCAAAATAAACCTTATTATGCAAAACAAACCCAATTTATGCGCTTTTTGGGCCGTAAATGGCGATTGTGAAGAAAAACAAACCCAAACAAACCCAATTCAAACCCAAAACAAAGCCAATTCCAGCCTCTCAGCCCCTATCAAAGCCAAAACAAACCCAATCAAACCCAATTTCGAGCCCAAATTTTACCCGCCGAGGCCTTGTGGCGGGCAAACTCAACCCGGTCAAAATGTCTGCTTTTATCCATCCGGCAGTGCCAACTGTGTGCCACTTTAAACGCAAAAATCGAATTACAACCTCTGAATTGTCAATTAGTATGCGGCTCAAGACCGAAATTTGGTTTGATTTTGAGGCATCTGTCCCCCCTGTTATCCAATACAGGCCAGATGCCCCAAACTTAAAAACTCTACTAAAACCCACTAAAAGTCGACAGTCGTCAGACCCTCGCGAATGGCAAATTTCGTCAGGTCCGCCAAGCTGGACATACGAAGCTTATTCATAATATCACGCCGTCTGGCATCGACCGTCTTTATACTGATGCTTAGCAGCCGTGCCGCCGATTTGCTTAAGTTCCCCTCGACCAGCAGCTGAAGCAGCTCTCGCTCCTTCGGAGTCAGCATATTCAGCGAGGGTTTACCGTTTCCGTCCTCCCCATTATTTATATAATTATCGATAACAATACCCGCCACCTTCGTGCTCAAATAACGCTCACCATTCATCACAGCGTGAATCGCACGCACCAGTTCGCCCGCCATCCCGTCTTTGAGCACATATCCCAAAGCCCCCACCTTGAGCATATCTATTACAAAACGCTTGTTCGCATACGCTGAAAGCGCCAGAACCTTCACTTCCGGATTGGCTTTTATTATCTGTCTGGCCGCATCTACGCCATTCAATCCCGGCAGGCTCACATCCATTATCACCAGGTTGGGCTCAAGGTTGTTCGCAAGCCGGACCGCCTCCCGGCCATCCGCAGCCTCACCCACAACTTCCATATCTTCCTGACGTTCTATTAGCAAACGCAGACCCTCCCGCGTTATGCCGTGATTATCCACTAAAACTATTGCAATACTCATTGTTACCCCCTTTTCTCAAAACCTGCTCTTTTAGCAGACCCCCGGTGTTACAAAGCCTTTACCCCATTTGAATACAAAATAACGCCCGAATTTCGTATCAACCGGCCGCAGCTATAGATACCTTACCTTTGGACCGGCCAAATCCGCTGCTCACATCATCCACCGCCTCTGCTGACTTCATTGTAGCCCCCCAATACTGCTACTTATCCAACCACCCTCGCTCCGGTTTCTTCCTTGCTTCTATCAAGTACTACTCCCTCGGCGTTCTTTTAACAGGCAGCTGGCCCAGATTATTTTCTACAATACAAATGAAACAAAATCCACCGCGATTTGCTGACTTCATCGACCATTTAAATTACAACAATCAAGGGGTTAATGCTGCTTTTGAGGGTAAAAATTCCTCAAAAACCCACAGAAAAAACCTGATAACGCACAAAAAAGTCGTTACGAGGTAGGTTTTCGTCCGAACATTCTACTTTGATGAAGTATTTTTGTCTGAAATGCCGCCAGCTAAAACACTTTCTTCTTCCAACGCCGAATGTGATACCAGAGGTAGTCTGACGGTAAATGTCGTCCCTTGACCCTTCTCGCTTACAACATCTATTCTGCCCTTGTGTTCCAACACAATCCATCGCGCTATAGCCAAACTCAACCCCTGACCCTCTCCCGGAATCTCCGACGACGCAAATTCATCAAAAATATGCGGCAGAAACTCCTTGTCTATCCCTTCGCCCTGGTTTGTAACAGAAATGTAGGCATCCACGCTATCACCACTGGCGGTTATATTTACAACACTGTCCTTACGGCTGAACTCAACGGCATTATCCAGCAGAGACGTTACCACCATTAAGATTTCTTTCCTGTCAACCATAACCATTAACTTCTCGTCTATTTGACTTTCAATCGTGATATTGCGCTTCGAGGCCTTTGTCCTGACCTCGCTAATCGACTCGCTTATAACGTTGTAAAGATTAACCGGCGCCATACTAAGCGTCCACTTGCCGCTCTTGATGGCGCTTAGTGTCAGGACCTTATCAAACAAGGTGTGAAGCCGCTTGACAGAGCAGTAAAGTTCCCTCGCCAATCCTTTCCGCTCATCGTTGCTCATGTCCCGGTCGGACATAAGCTGCTTCGCAGGCCTTATCAAACAGTTCAGCGGTGTAATCGTCCCGTTCTGAAGCAAGGTCAAAACGTTGGTTTTGAGCTGGTTCACTTCCTCCATGGATTTAAGACGCAGATACACCCGCACCTTGGCAAGCAACTCGGCTTCATCAAAAGGCTTGGTAATATAGTCATCCGCGCCAACTTCGTAACCCTTAAGACGCTCTGAAACCATCACCTTGGCCGATACCATAATTATCTTCGTATGACACAACGAAGTTTCTGACCGTATCTGTTTACAAACCTCGTAACCGTCTATGTCCGGCATCATTATATCCAGCAAAATGACATCCGGCCTGAACTGCGATATCAGTTCCAAAGCCTCCCGGCCTGTCAATACCGTCTTAAGCTCGTAGCTCTCACCAAGCAGCTCCTCGATAATCGCCAGATTCATACTGCTGTCATCCACTGCCAAAATCTTACTTTTAGTTTCCATAACGCTGCCCTTTCTATTTATCAAGCCTGATGTAAGAAGCCACAGCTATCAGGCTGAATTTTCTAAACTTCATCGCCAACCAACGCTGGCTTCCTGATATCACTGCTCTCACACAATGGTATTTCAATTGAGAACACCGCTCCGCCTTCCAGCCTGTTTTCTGCCCGGATTCGCCCTTTATGTGCGGTCATTATCTCTTGGCAAATCGCAAGACCCAGACCGGTCCCACCTGCTCCCGACTTTGTTTCGCTTGACTGTACAAACTTATCAAACACCGATTCCAGCTCGTCTTCGGGAATTCCAGGCCCTTCATCAGAAACTGAAACCAGCAATTTATTTTCTTCATAACAGACTTTTACCTCGATGGTGCCGCCGTCAGGAGAAAATTTCATCGCGTTACTTAGTATATTCCTTATCACCTGTTTTATGCTCTCAGAATCAAGCATCACCTGCCCATTGAAACCAAAAACTTCGTACCCAATACTCACATCACGTTCTGACGCAAGAAGCCTGAACTCCTCAACAACTGAACTGATAAGAACATCTGGGTTGTTCGGCTGAAACTCAAATTGCATCTTGCCCGATTCCAGCTTTGCCAAATCCAGCAGATTATTAAGCAGAGAAAGCAGTGTTTTGCCACTCTCCTGAATCCTGTTAAAATAATCGATTAGTTTTTCAGAACTAACCGTCGCACATTTCTTAATCCCAAAAGAAGAAAAGCTCAATATGCCATGCAGCGGCGTTCGAAGCTCATGGCTCATATTCGCAAGAAACGCACTTTTGGCATTGTTTGCGGCTTCGGCTGCCTCCTTGGCCTTTTGCAAATCCACCGTCCGCTGCTGAACCATCTCTTCAAGTATCTCGTTCTGACGCCTGGTATTTTCTTCAGCCTGCTTACGCTCCGTAATGTTATTAAGAGTCATAATGACATGCTTTTTCTCATCAATAGTCAGGGGTTCAACGCTAACCTCGAGCCATAGGACAACTTCCTTGCCATTAATGAAAAATGAAGCCTGGACTTCCACTCCGTGAACAGATTGGCCAGTACTCAAGACTTCCTTGATGGTATTGCGAATCGGACACTGCAAACAGACCGGTCCATATCCACACCCCCTGGGGTCATCATGGAAGTGAATGCAATTCAGACCATTACCCGGCTGGTTATCAACAATTGCCGAAGCTTCTTTGCCAACCAGCTTTGCAGTGGCATCATTGATTTGGCGAACAAAAACATTCTCATCTATCAATAGCATCCCAACAGGAGCAGCTTCAAACATTGCTTTAAGATTCTGCTGTTGCTGTTTCAGTTTTTCTTCTGCCTTTTTGCGTTCAAGCGAATAACGAATAGTGCGAACCAGCAGTTCCTTATCGAACTGGCCCTTGACCAAATAATCGCTGGCGCCTTTCTTTATGGCCTCAAAACCGGCATCCTCGTCTGTCAGACCCGTCATTACAACAAGGGGTACTTCCACAAATGCTTTATGGACTTTATCGAGCGTCTTGAGGCCTTGACTGTCTGGAAGTCCGAGGTCAAGCAGCACCAAATCAAAATTGCCCTCCTTCAGACGCTCCAGCCCCTCAGCCAGGCTTGACGCCATCTCCACCGAAAAATCTACCGTATGGGAAAACCAGCCTAAAGCCAACTCCACCAATCGGAGGTCCGCCGGATCATCATCTATCACCAAAATTCTTATCTTTAATGAGTCCATCCTGACTATATCCCTACGTTTGTTTGCACGTAATAAACCAATACTTCCCAAGGGTACGCATCACATACCGAAAATCTTCGGGAGTAACCGGTTTCTTTATGTAACCCGCCGCATGAAGCTTATAGCTCTCGGTGATATCCTGCTCCGAATCCGAGGTCGTCAAAATCACAACAGGAATAGCCGCCAGCTCGTCATCGGACTTGATACGCCTCAGGAATTCTTTCCCGCCCATACCAGGCATATTTAAATCAAGCAAAATCAGATGTGGACGGTAATTCTCACCGATGGCCTCTTTGCTGCGGGAAAGATATTCAAGAGCTTCCTCTCCGCTTTCAACTGTAAAAATCTCGTTACACATCATTCCTTCTGCAAGGGACTTCTTTACAAGCTTCTGGTCGCTTATGTCATCCTCAACCAGCAAAATTTTTATTCTTCTTGAATCCATTTTAATTGCTCCATCACGTTCTTTTGCATATCGCAAACCAATATTCTTCAAGGCTTTGCATAACCTCTTTAAACCCGCGTAGAGTTACAGGCTTTTTTATATAGCCTGCCGCATGCAGCTTATAACTTTCGATGATGTCCTGCTCCGAATCTGACGTCGTCAGAATCACAACAGGAATAGTATCGTGGTCGTCATCTGCTTTGATTCGCCTCAGGAATTCTTTCCCGCCCATACCCGGCATGTTCAAATCGAGCAAAATCAAATTAGGCTGTGGACAATCACTGTCACCGGCCTTGTTCCGAGACAGGTAATCAAGAGCTTCTTCCCCGCTTTCAGCCATAACAACCTCATTAGCTATCTTCTGCTCCAACAGGGACCTCTTTATCAGCTTCTGGTCGCCCCTGTCATCCTCTACCAGTAATATTGTTACAGGTTCCAACTTTCCCATAATTCACCGTCCTTTAATCCTTGTCTTTCCATCTATAGAATCACTATAATACCGCCATCTCTTTCGTTCTCGAAAGGATAAACCAGAACGTCGACCCTTCACCAGGTTTCGACTCGACCCCAATCTGCCCGCCGTGCCTGCTTACTATCTTCTTGCACACCGCAAGACCTATCCCGGTTCCTTCATATTTCTGACGGGAATACAAACGCCTGAACATGCTGAAAACATCATCATAATACTCCTGCTTAATACCAATCCCGTTGTCCTGCACTTCTATCCTGACCTGACCGTTGTCAGCAGGTTTGGCACCTATCACAATCCGAGGCTTGACCCCCTCCCTGCGGTATTTAATCCCATTGACTATAAGATTCTGCAGCAGCTGACGCATCTGAACAGGGTCAGCCTCAACCTTAGGCAAACGCTCCGGGACCTCAACCGTACCGCCGGTCTCTTCAAGAAGCACCGCTACTTCCATCCCTTTCAACTGCTCCACTACCTCATTCAAATCCACCAATTCGAAAGGCACCCCCTTGGTGCTCACTTTCGAATAAACCAAAAGCCCCTCTATCATCTGGCTCATCCTGTCGGCGCCATCAATCATAAAATCAAGGTTCTCCTGGTCATCCTCGTCAAGTTTGCCTTTGAAAGACTCTTTCAGTAGTCCACCAAACGACGATACTTTCCTGAGAGGCTCTTTAAGGTCGTGAGAAGCTATATAAACGAAATTCTTAAGCTCACGGTTCGACTCCTCCAGCTTCTCGGCAGCAATAGTCAGGTCACGATTTAAATTTTTCAACGCTTCCTCCGTCTGCTTACGCTCAACCGCCACGCTAAGCGCTTGGGCGATACTGTCGACGAGATTGCGTTCCTCCTTCAAGAAAGGTCCCTCATCAATTACCGGTCTCTTTTTCAAATAGCATACCTCTATGCTTCCAGCTTTTTGACTATACACTTTGATATCAGCGGATTGAATCCATGCGGTTTTCCGGAAGTTATTAGTTTGAAACCGCTGGCCTTCAAAAGTAATTTGTGCGGCAGTAATCTCAGGATACTGCCAGCCGGACGGTATTAATTCGGCCAGTTCCTGGAAAATCTCTTCTAATGCTATGTCGTCTCCCTCTATAAGCTGGGACAAGCCATACAGACACTTCAGTTCTTTAACTCGCTCGCCCAATTTGTGATTAGTCTGTTTCAAATTTTTTTCGTTAGTCAGCAACTGCTTATTGGCATCGCTTAACTCGGCCGTACGTTTCTCAACACGTTCCTCGAGACGCTCCTTCGAGTCAACTAAAGCACTGTCACGATATTGTATCTGTCCAAGCATTTCATTAAAAGAATCTATCAGCAACCCAATCTCGTCATTGCTCTGTTTGCTCACCCGAACAGAGTAGTCTTTCTGCTCCGAAACGACCTTAGCCTTTTCTGCCAACTTCAAAATCGGACCCGAGATCACTCTTTGAAGCCTCAAAGACAAAAAATAACCCATAGTGAGAGAAAGTAGCAAAAGTATAACAACCATAAGAATATTTCTCTTCAACTCGTCATGTATCTTCCGCATATCATCCTGCAAATAAACCGTTCCAATTACTTCACCATCAAGACGAATCTCCTCAAACACGGATAAGTAGCTGTCCTTATAAGCAGAATAACTCCCTCTTGGCTCCGGTGGATAAATCTTCTCCGGCATTTCTTTTCGCCTGTATTCTACAAAGACTTCACCTTCTTTATCATAGATACACGCAAAAATAATGGAATCTTGTACCCGCAACGCAGCAAGAGTTTCAATTGCGTCTTGTTTATCTGAAAAAGCCAACGCTGCTTTGCAGTTCTCCGCTATTATACCGGCATGACTTTGTGTATCTTCTATAAGGTGGTTACGTGCATCGATTTGTTCCCATATGATAAAAGCCATAATCGTTGATAGAATTATTACACCGCTTGTCAGCATAATAATTGCCACCAGTTTCTGTTTTATTGTCATATCTTGCAACCTGTGCATAATCAGTCCTCTTTCTCTTCAGGTTCGCTTTCTTTAGGCTTCTTCTCCTCAACCACTTTCTTCGCAAGCCGCAACAACTGTGACCTTATCTTTAGCTTGTTTCGTTCCACAGCCGTAATATTTATCTCGAAACCAACTTTTTTATCATGCATCACAAATCTGATTACCCCACCCGCTTCCAAAAACCCCTCAACCTCACTAACTGTCAAAACACATCCTCCCTCGGTGCTCTTTATAATCTCTTTCAGATGCTCTCTCTCAGACAAACACACAAACAAAAGATGACATTCCTTAAGGACACTTTTGTCTTCTATTTCCTCATATCCCTCGAAATACCTGATCCTCAGTTTTTTATTTTTGATTTTCTTGTCTTTTATGGGGTCAAAGTGGTGAGCAAAGGGGCTTTCTCCTATGATTGTGAGGGTTATAGTATCTTTATTTTTGTCAAACTCTTCAGGCCAATCTACGAATTTTATGAAGTTGTATAAGAACGCAGCTTTGATAGAGTACTCCTTGTTCTCATGGGCCTGCGCATATGGCAACCAGAGCATCGCTGTCGATGCCAATACAAGAACTATCAGGATGTAAACTTTACTTTTCATTCTTTAAGATTTATCAAGTCGTTTATACTGCCCATATTTAGAATTTATAACGTAATGATACTCCAATAGCTGGCGCTTCGCAGCGATAGTCGGCTGGCCCCCAGTCGCCATATCTAAACAACCTTTTGTTCAGGTCGATATCAAGCCAGCCCAGCATGTTATACCCGTCTACGCGAACCGTGAGGTTATTGCTGGGTTTATATTCGAGACCCAGGTTCAAAAATGCGCTGATGCCAAACGGCTTGGTATAGCCCCTCTGATAGCGATAATTCGACGGTGCCCAGCCGGCTTCTTTAACATCGTTGGCATATTTGGCATAATCCAGCGCCCCCGGATATCCCCAGTACATACGCAGCGAGCCGTCCACGCTCAAGTTATTCGTTAAGTCGTAACGGCCGGTGAGTTTGGTCACATGGTTGCTCCAGTTCGCAAGGTCGTGTCCGTATCCGTATGGATGAGCGGAGATGAACGTGCCGACTCCTGGCTCAATATGAATCTCATGCAGCTTGGTGAAGCCGTGCGACAGGGTGAATTTCGCTCGCTCGGTCTTGTAAGTCGCTTCAACTTCAAAACCAAACGTCTTCAGATTTCCCAGATTAGCGGTGGTGTTGGCATTAGAGTTCCACCCGACCACATCCAGGTCATGATAAAACAGCGATGTTGCCAGCCACAGATTTTTTGTATGCTGGCGCTCATAACGTATCTCAAATGCGTTGATTATTTCGGGGTCGGTGTCGTCGCCGGTCTCGTCTTTCGCTGCTTTCATGTCCTCGGCTATCCCCATTCGCGTCGAACGGGACCACATCAACTTGAACGTATCTGCTTTGTTTGGCGTGTATATCAGCGATGCCCTCGGCGAGAACATCCAGGGCGTGAAACTGTTATCGTCGAGCCTGCCGCCAATAAAGCTCGTCCATTTGTCACTTATCCTCCACTGATACTCGCCCAGTATCGAGTACGTGTCCGTTGACCAACGCGGCATTTCTGTTGCCCTTTGTCCGAACCGCCACGCACGAGGGACGTCGTGTGGGTAGCCGAGACTCTTCATTCCAAATTCTTCGTGTGAGTATTCACCCCCGAATGCTACCAGATGACGGTCATTGGGCGTCCATTTCAACATGACCTTGCCATAATACTCGTCTTCCCTGTGGTTGGTCTTTCTGCCGTCAGGAAAATTCGAAACAATTGTAGTATCATAGTCGAAGATGTCATAACTAAGTGCATAATCAATCGACAGCTTCGGGTCGATTTCCTGGTGATAGTTGATATAAGCCGTTGCTTGTTGATACCCGAATCCCGCCATGTAATTTATGTTACCGGCTCCAGCGGGGCCGGTGTACTCGCCGCCCCGTGTGTATCGCATCCACACATCCAGACCGCCGTCAGTGTATTGGCCGTAAAGCTTTAACTTGGGAAGGTCACGAAACGCCTGGTGGTCACGCCACGTGCGGTAGTCTGCATGATGGCCGGCCCAGAATGTATCATCGCCCTTGGGAATACCAAAGGCATTGTTTATCCCGAACACAAATGGTGCATCGCTGGTATCTGCCCCAATATACTTTGATATCCCGCCGTAAAGGAATATCCCCCTGTCATCGCTGAATTTCCTGCCGTACTTAAACTCTCCCGAATAAAACTCCTCAAGAGCACCAAGCCTCGTCGTGACCTCCATCCCCTGGAAGGTCATCGCGTTTTCGGTGATAATATTTATTACCATACCGATTGCGCCCGGGCCGTATAGGGCTGAGCCAGGCCCGCGAACCACGTCGATATGATGGATGTCTGTAAGCATTGGCAAGTCACGCTCGCTCAGAGCGCCAAAGTGCGTTCGTTCGTTCATTACACGGCCATTGACCAGCAGCAGGTATTTGACATCACGGTCGGAAATGATTCCGCGCAGACCTATGTGACGGGGCTCCCACGCGTGCCGTACTATTTGCAGGTTCGGGATAGTGATATCCAGCAGTTCGTCCACGCTGCGGGCGCCTGAGCGGCGGATATCTTCCTGCGTCAAAGTTGTTACCGTACTTGGCATCTTCCGCCGGGTTGTTTTAGTCAAAGCCCCCGACACGACAACCGGCACTTCCATCAGCTCCTCAAGGGACATCTCGAAGAAATCTTCCGGCTTGGTGGTGTCGACCTGCTGCGCAAAGACCTCAGAACAAGCTACAAGCAAAATTGTCGCCATCACGACAAACCTACATAACTGCGCCAAACTGTTCCTATTCATTAACTTCTAACCCAATATTTAAAGCAAAATCAACAACAGGATTCCACGCTTTAAAACTATTGAAACTCTAATTGGCCCATAGCAAATAAGTCTTTAAACAGCCCCTGTTTGCGGACTATCGCTCAAAAAACACATCGACCCGAATAAAGGCCCGATTAATTGGCATATTGCTAACTGAAGGGGTGCAAATTTCTTGGAATTGAAGGGCAAAAACCCCGCATTATGCAGCTTTCTTATCTGTTCCGAAATACTAGAGCTTACCCTTAATCTTCTTGCAAAATTGACCTGTTGAATGTAATGTAAGCGGAAATTTGTCAGAACGTCTTTTTCGTTTAGAATGAGATTCCGCCATGATGAATATCCTCAACTACATGCAGAAAATTAAACAGTTCAATAATGTTGTAAACTGCAAAATGGTTGTAGTAAAAAAAATAATAAACCTTAAGTGGTGGCTGTAAGCCTCTATATAACAGTATTTTGCGCCCGTAGCTCAGCTGGACAGAGCAACGGATTTCTAATCCGTAGGTCGCAGGTTCGAGTCCTGCCGGGCGTGGTTCTTATTCTTCGGAGGCGTTGTCCTGGATGTAGGTTTTCTCCTTATACCAGGCCGCGACGGGGATGAAAACAATGGCGGTGACCAACATTATGACGGCGAAAAACCAGAAATAAGCCGCTCCCTCAAGTTTGACCGAGCCATCCTCGTTTTCAATAAACCAGTTTACGCCAGCGGTGAATAAATCGCCCAGAGTGATAGACAGGAAAAAGACCGACATGACAAAGGTCTTCATTTTCTTTGGGGCCTGCGTGTAAGAAAACAGAAGACACGTTATCGATACCATAACTTCCGCCGCCGCTAAAATCAG
>Ga0114923_10002965_pt1 | contig 11446 bp, 17 predicted proteins | sample SumtaG_FD_89578 | JGI IMG/M metagenome (GOLD analysis project Ga0114923, IMG submission 89578) | Deep subsurface microbial communities from Indian Ocean to uncover new lineages of life (NeLLi) - Sumatra_00157 metaG | ecosystem: Environmental > Aquatic > Marine > Oceanic > Sediment | place: near...
ACCAGAGTTACCCTTAGTCTCTTGCGTCTATCTCCCGAAGCTAAGGGGAGACTTCTTCCGCCACCGCTCCATGTTTTTGGGTACAAGGCCGGGGTCGAACCGGCTCCCCTCCATGCATAAATGGACGCTCTGCCTTTATGAGCTACTTGTACCATGTTTTTAGAAATGCACCGATCCCGGAATGAATATGCCATAGTTGCGAACTATGCGCTTCTGGATCGGTCGTTGAAGGTTCGGCGCGACCGCCGCAAGTCTGTTTTGTCAAAGAACAATTCTTGATACTCGGGCCGGGGCGGAAGAACCAAGACAGAAAGACCGCCCCAGGCCGGGGACCAAAAACCGGAGGGAAATCAGTCCCCTGATTCTAACTCCTTAATAAATTGATCTATATTGTTTATGGTAGTCTTTATTCTCAATTTAGCGTCCTCGAGTTCAGCCCCCTTGAAAGACCTGATCGCCGCCAAGCGATCTTTGGGGGTGAGGTCCCAAAATTCCCCCCTTCTTTGATAAAAAGCCTTAAATTCCTCAGCTATTGCGATCATCTTTCTGTTATTTGTCATGATCAATGCTTCGATTCTCGGACGTGTTTGGTACCGGGCACGTCAGGTGGAGGACACGACAGGTGGTAATATTCGTTGTGCTTGTACATCATGCATCGGGTGTTCATCTCGATAGGCCCCCCGCAGTTACAGCATTTGGTCTCAGGGGGAGTCACTGTCTCGATGTTGTAGACTTTCTCTTTGTTGATATCAGGATCTGTTTTGTCGCACAACTCACGGCCAGCGTAGGCGACAGCCTGGGTCAGGAGGTCGATCTGCTCTTCGAATGATTCGACCACCTCAGCGAGATCGATGCCGATATCTTTTTGAGCACCTTCGATGTCAACAATATCGCCATCATTACCGAAGACCACTTCCACCTTCCCGAGGACCCGCTCGCTGTGCAGAACCACAGACTTGACTGCTTTTTTTGCACTAGTCAGGACCCGGTAAACTCTGAGCTCTTTTCTTAATTGTTTAAATCTACTCATAATTGTGACCTCACTCTCTTGCACAGGTTAGAGATTTGGTGGTAGTGGCCGCCCTTGGTCTTCTGGCTGTCTCGGTAGAGCTCCAGGTGCTTGAGGCATTCGCGGAGCTGGTTTATATGCTCTATCGCAATGGTGCGAAGCCTGGCCATGCTCTTTTCGTCACGTTGGTGTTGGTGACTGAGCTTGACAGCTTCTATCTTCTCTTCGTTGACTGCAGTCTGAGCTTCGTTGACCTGCAGGAGTGTCGTGTCGACTTGCTCAATAAACCTTTTGAGGTTTATTTTCTTCACCCTCATTCGATCGGTGTCGAGAAAAAGCTCGTGGAAGCGTCCCCAAAAAGGTTGCTTCCAGAATTTCAGGCGATCCAGATAGACACACTTTGCCCTGACCAGGGCCGTGCGGATAGCATCACCCCGATACTTGTGAAGAAGTTTTTTCATCTCTTCGTCGCTTTCAGACATTTTAAAATCCTCCGGTTTGTGGGTTTCACTTAAGCTGTCCACTAAAATATTTAATAGCCTCAACTAGGTTGATGGTATATTCGAGATCTTTGCACTCGTCGAGTAAATCGCGACGATCATCAACCGACCCTTTCCCAGCAATACCTTTTAATCTATCTATTTCTGTTAAGCATTCGCCTCGACGAACACTCAGTAAATCGGTAGCGTATGACATAAATTCCTCCGGTTTGAGTTTCAGTCTCAATAACTGTATCGGCAGTATAATATCAAACTTTAGCCTTGTCAAGTAAAAACTTTAAAGAAAAGAAGAAATATATCCCTTTCCACCCCAAAATAGTTCCACGTGCAACATTTAACCCCTCAAAACAGCCCAAAACACCCCTTACTACTTAGTCTCTATATAATCCCTATGTAGTATCTATATAGATACAAGATAGCAACTAATTAGTTCCTATTCTACTTATAGTGTAGTGTAGTGTAGTGTGTAGTAAAGATCATCATTACATATTTATAAAACTCTCAAGAATGTACTAACATAGTACAGGGCCAGTTTTGAAATCGATGGCGGAGATGACAAAATCGTTGAGGATTTTCAAAAGCCTGGAAAACTCAAAAGAGACCTCCGGAGGGCTAGGCATCCAAGGGCCTGAAAAGAAAAAGCTTGACAAGAGAAAAAACTTTTGCCTTACTGTGATCGAGCGCACACGCTCAACGTCTTTTGGTGACGTGTCCTAATCCCCGGGAGATGACCAGTCAATCAGGTCAAGATTGACTGTTTCCCCGGGGGAAATGACGTAAGGTGATGATACACAATGGATAAGAAGAGCGGCAAAGATAAAATGGGGAAAAGGCGGATCAAACGGGCTAGGGCCGGGGGCCCGATCCCCGAGGTCGGTGCTAATGAAGTAATTAACTGTCCTTCCTGTGGGAGCTTTCTCAAGCGGGTCCAGGTTTTGGAGGCCTGGAGATTAGCTTGTGGCAAGTGTGGATTTATAACCGATCAAGACATAAAGCGTTCGGTGATAAGGCGTTCCGGGCGCGGCCGTCCCACTAGATTTAACCAGTCTGTGGAAATGGGTCACCCGACCTATCGGGAGTTCGAGGCCTGGACGATGATCCTCCAGGAGTACACAATCGAAGCCGTTTCCAAAGAGTTGAGCATGACCAAGAATCAGGTACATCATGCAGTTGATAAGATACAGGGGTTTATCGATGAGGAAATCGACGTCGAGTCATTGCGCAAACCATTATATGCCTTGGCATTCACCGGATTTAATGTTATCCGGGAGGCCTTGGAAACTGAGGACTCCAAGGTATCCTCTAAACTAGCTATGGATTTGTTCAAGGGGCTCGGGGTGCTCAGGGGCGAGACTCCACCGATACCGCTTGGCCAGTTGAACCGGGAGCAATTCGACGAATTGTTAGCAGAGTATTCCGTGAGGCGATCTAAAGCAGTGACCCCAGATCCACCTAAGACGTTGGGAGACAATAGTGTTATCAATTAAACGGCACATAAGGGTTATTATGTCTACCAGAGCGATTCAGTGGCTGTACGGCCTTGTGGCCCTTGGGCTTGAGTGGATTCGGCAGGGGCACCCCCGTCACGACCCGCCCCCCACCCCCGCTCCACTGGGTACTGACCTGGGATTTCATCGACCCCTTTCCCGCGCCGAAAAATTTCTAAAATTTTTCAAAATATGGGGAAGCACCCCTATCCCCTACTCTCCCTTGGGTTTAGAGCAATTATCAAAAGCACAGGAGACAGTCACAACGGCAGGTATAAGTCGTTGTGGTTTTATGAGTTGGAAGGGTTTTTTCAGTCCTCGGGTCCTTTGTCCTCCGGTGGTCGAGTACGATTTGCCTCTGTCCGCTGATTTGCTTTCCAAGATTCCTGCGGGTCGGATATCTGAGTGCCCATTTTGCGCGGAGATAATTCCAGAGCCTAGTTATCGGCACCCCTGTTTTTGGTGCGATGAAACTCTTGATATTGGATCTGATCGAACAGAGCTGGGGATCGTCCCGGAGAAGGGTTTGTCACCTGAGTATCAGCGGCCGAATCTTCATGTCCGGAAATCTGATGGACGGCCGGCGAAATATTTGGTGACGGTTCACACCGGGATGACGATCAATTATTCTGACTGCGAGCCTTATCAGACGATCGGCGTCAAGATGCGCGACAGTGAGACAGGTCCGATCTGGTCGAATCATTGCCAGGTCGCCGACAAAGTTCTCCCGAACGATGATGTGGAAAACGTTGTGGAGATGTTGACAAAATCGATTTTCGACGGGTATGATGTTGATCGGACCCGGAAGCTGGAAGCTCATTTGCCGCGGGGAGTGATGTATGTCTAAAGTGATGCTTAAAAGACCGCTTGATTTACAGATATATACGATCGCACAGGATCGGATCCATGCTATAAATCCGAGGATTCAAATCATTGTCTCCGTTGATCCGGTTGCACCCCGGGAGATGAGTTGTCAGGTACATGCAAGGAAACCGGACACTCAAACCCAAAACTTAAATATGGAGAATGTCGCTGTTATTTATATACAAATGCACGGAGGGGCTCAAAACTGTGACGGATTCACCGTCACCCTTGCCCACGAGTTTGGCCATGCTGTAGATTTTGAGAATCATATCCACCCTGAGAATTTTACCGAAGAGGAATTTGAGCAGAAAGCCTGGTCGAATGCGAAAGAATTATTGGCAGCGGCTGGGGGTGAGCATTTATTGGACCTCTGTGAATTTATGAAGGAGGATAGCTTAAAGACGTATGTTAAGGAGGCATCATGCTTGAAGCCTGCCACCTGACCACAGACGGGAAGCATCTTTTTGAGCCGACCGGAGTTTCCCGGTGTGGTCAGAGGAAAACACTCCTATTGGTCCAGAAAAAATGTCGAGCCTGCGGCGCAACTGAGTCTGAAACGATGTCTTATGCGGCAGCCATCAATCGCAGATTCATATCAAACACAGGCCGACCGATCTGTGGAGGATACCATGTCAATGTTTAGGCGTGATTTTATTAAAAAATTCGCGGTTCTGACGGCTGCCCTCGCCGCCGCGCCGAAACTACTGGCCCAAAAAGCACCCCGGTTTATCCGCTTCTACAAATATCACCCGGTCGATGCGGTGATCGGATGGAAGCAGAGCTTTAAAGCTGTGTCTCTAAATCCAACTGCAGTCGTTAGGTTTATACCATACGACGGAGAACCTCCACGCACCATCGGTTGGAGTCAATATTTAATGCGAACGGAGCATATTGATGGCTGAGGAAAATGAAGTCAAAAAGATTTGCTGTAACACCTGTCCCTACGCGGACGAGGATATTGTTGACGACATCGGTGCGTCTGGTACGATCCGGAGGAGTATTGTGAAATGCCGACGTAACCCACTTGACCCGACCTGGTACCGCGTCCCCAATCCCGACAGCGACTGGTGCGGAGAGCATCCGGAAAAACGACAGGAGATGGTGAGGCTCTTACATCCGAAATATTTCTCGGAACTCCCGAAGGATCTGCCCCCCCTCCGATCAGGATATCATGTTACTGTCGGTGAAGTTGGCCTCCCGGATGGTCCTATTGAAAAATGCATGGATTGTGGTTTTCAGACCACACATCCAGAGCATGTAAAGCTGTGCCTTCGGAATCGACCCTTCGACCCCATTGCCAGCGTTGATCCCATGCTCAAAGATGATCCCGATGAAACCTTGGATGGTGCCAAATTCCCTTCAGGAGATCCGGATAAACCGTAATGCAGGTCACTGATATACAGATCGAACATGAGATCCGTCGCCGGATGGAGGAAGAGGGGGCCGAGCTATACAGCCCCCATTCAGAACAGGAGCGGTTTCATCGCTGTGCCGCGCCCATCCGGGGCATCTTCACCGGAAATCAGTTCGGGAAAACCTATGCTGGTGCCATGGAAACTTTCTGGCATGTGGCCAAGACGCATCCCTACCTGCCCCCGATTACCGAGGGGGCTGTTAATGCCCGCGCCTGCTGTGTTGATTTCCCGACCACCCAGAAAGTGCTCATCCCGACTTTTCAGAAACTGATTCCCCGCCGATTGCTTAAAGGCGGTTCATGGGAAAAAGCTTGGTCAGAAAAAGAACGGACCATCACCTTCACCAGTGACTATCCCATACTCGGCGGCACCATCGAGCTCATGTCTTACGACCAGGGCCGGAAACGGTACCAGGGCGCAGTCAGACATTTAATCTGGGAAGATGAGGAAGCACCCCAGGATATCCACCTTGAGAATATTGCCAGAACACTGACGGTCCCCGACCCGAAAATCATTCTGACGATGACCCCAATCGAGCCCTCGATGTGGATCGTTACTGAGATCTTTGAACGCGCACCGTATGATGAAAACATCGTGATCTTTACTGGTAATTCTAAGGACAATCCTTATGTTAATCCCAAATCTCTTGAAATCTTTATAAATTCAATTAAGGATCCCGCTGAACGAGCTGCTCGTCTTTCCGGAGAACCAATGTGGCGCGTCGGACGGATTTATAAAAATTATGGTGGTCCCAACCGTCTTGAATGGTTCCAGATCCCACCTGATTGGCCCCGCGTGGTTGCGATCGATACTCACCGAACCAAAGAGACCGCCGTTGTTTTTGCCGCCTGGTCTCCCTTCGGTGAACTTTATTGCTACGAAGAGATCTGGGTCGGAGGACCGGTTAAGAGAATCGCAGCCCGGATCCGCCAAAAACTCGGTAGCCAAATGGTCCACCTCTGGCTTATCGATCCCTCCTCCGATGTTGATGAGAAAACTCAAAACACCACCTCAATCTTTCAGAAGTTCTCTGAGAATTTCCCGGATGTGTTGAAGTGGAATAATGACCCCAACACCGTCTGGCAACAGATCGAAGAGGTGCGCGATTATATCCAGGTTGTTCCGGAGACCGGCTTCCCGAAACTGTACGTTATGAATGAAGCCTGCCCGATTACCGATTGGCAACTGGAGCACTATACGACCAAACCGAAAAATAAAGCTGATGCGGTACGATATAAACCAGAACCGATTAAGGTTAAGGAAGATTTTTGTGATGCCGTCAGGGCTATCATCGATGCTGGCCCGGTCCGGCGGATGGCCTATAGCCGCAGAGCCCCTCGAAACGAGGATCGCTTTGACATGGGAGGTTACGAATGAACCTTGTACAATTCACTCACTGGCTGTGCCGAATCAAAGGGCACAAACTCGTAGAGGATGGTCGCTGCTGGGTCCAGAAACCAAACCCCACCACCCGGATGATCGTTCCTTTCACGATCGTCAAACTGCATTGCGCCAGGTGTACTATTATCGCTCAAACGATCCTAGAGGGATTCCATGGTGATGGCGATAAAAATATCATCGAGATAATTCATCAACCGGGCGGTGGAAGTGCGAAGTTGGCCAACCCGCGAACTCGGAACGATAGCGAAATTGTTGAAGGATCCTCGATCGAAGATTACCTAAAAGCTAGTGCCCGGGTTTCTAAAAAAGGAAAAGGAGAAGGTGATGGCGGTAGCGACAAGTCAGTATGACCCTATGCAGGTCAACGCCGATTACTTGGCTGAGGAAGATTATGAAATGAACCGTCGCAGTCGACGCGACGATTACCTTGACGAACAACGGATTGTTAGTCATGTTATGGGCGTCAAATCGCGGTCGGAAACATACCACCAGGGACGACGGAATCGCTGGATGGATTACTTTGGACATTACAGCAACAAGAAAAGGTCTAGAACCAAAAGTACCATCCCCGCGCCGCTTTCTTCGGAGGCGGTCGATGTTACCCTGGCAGAAATGATGACCCGACAGTTTACCGCTAAACCATACTGCGCTATCCGGGGGCGATTTGCCGAAGATGAACCGATGGCTCAGGTCCTCGAGGATCTCCTGCAATATCAGTTCGATATGATGGATTTCTTTGAGATCTATTACACCATCGCCAAAAATTGCCTGATCTACGGCAACGCACCATACCGGGTGATCTACGATCGAAAGATGATCGAAGTTCCTGGCCGAGAGGGCGAACCAGAACAGATCATCGAATACGAAGGACCCAGGATAATTGCCTACGACCCCTTCGATTACTTCCCGGCTCCGGAGAAACTGAGACCGAATGATTATGGCCCGTCAGTGACTCTTAGTTACAAATCATTCGAGCACTTGACGGAAAAAGCTGATCTGGGAGTTTATCAGAACGTACATAAGATTCAACCTAAAAGAATAGCCGGACACAATGTCGACTTTGACGCCCGGGACGAACGTCGAGCCGCGATGGGGATGTCTCCAGAGTCGACCGAAAAAGGACTTATTGAAGTCTTTGAGTGCGATACCTGGTGGCCAGCCGGCCAAGACCGTCATGGCAACATGATTAAGAAGCCGTTTGTCATGACCGTCGCGAATGGGCAACTCATCCGTGCCGAGCGCAACACCTACATCGATCAGGAGCCCGGGATGGGCTTGGCGCGGATTGATTTTACCGGTAATGATATGTTGGGTGTCGGGCTCGTCGAAAAACTGCATCCGCACCAACATGGTGCAAATACCGACCTAGATATAATCCTCAACAACCTCGAGCTTTGTGTTGACAAAATGATGATCGTTAACGATAAGTCGATCCGGGATGACTCAGAACTGTACAACAAAGCCGGCGGCGTCATTCACTCCAAAGGACCAATCTCAGAAGCTCTGCGCTGGTTCGACGGAACTGACATCACCCCCTCGGCTTACGTCATATTGAATATGTTTCAGTCATTCGCTGAATCTGACACCGGTGTCAAACCAGTCAAGAAGGGTGTCATCTCATCGGAGACCGCAACGGCAACTATGGGTGCGTTGTCTCAGGCGAATACACGATTCCAACTGTTCATGATGATGATGGATCATACTGTGGTGCGCTATGCGGCCAAACGGATGCATCGCATTAATCAACAGTTCTTGGAAACTCCGTCTCTATTCCGGGTCGTCGGCGACGACGTTCAGAAGTGGAACCAAGTCGATCGTTCTACGCTGGCGATCAATCCGGACTTTATCCCCGAAGGTGCTACCCGGGTCGCCAACAGCGAGATGAGGATCTCGCAGATTGAAAAAATGATTTTACTCGTTTCAAAAGTGCCTGGCGGAATCATGCTGATTCCAAAGCTCATCGCTAAACTTGCTCGTGAATTCAACTGGCAGGATGCTGAGGAGATGGAGCAAATCATGACGATGGGCGCAATGCAGGCCTTAGAACTTTCATCACCGGAAGCGGGAGCGTCTGGCGGGTCCCCCCCGCCGGGTGCCCCCGGAAATGAAATCCCCGACCGGATGTCCGGTGTCGGGGCTAACAACTTAACCAGCCTGATCCGTTCTCAGAGAGCGGAAGGCAATGCTGGAGGTGGGCGCGCCGGTATGGCCGCCTAAAACAGGAACCTAACTATTTGAAGAGGAGTACGAAATGTTCCCTTTAGAATCGATATTTACGTATCATAGTCCCACCGCTGATCAAGTTGATCGGATGAAGAAGATCCGAGAGAAAGCCTTTGAGCTGGCAACTCTTATTGAAAAAAGCTGTCCAGTCGCAACGGCTCTTGGCGACGTGACGATCTCCATCCAGAAGGTCCGTGAGGCTGTGATGTTCGCCAACGCTTCGATCGTGTTGGGTGAATAATGCCTGATGTATCAAATGTTGTAAAAGCTGAGGAGAAAGTATGAGCAGACAAGGAATTACGGTAGCGATACCGCACAAAAAAAACTTGAACGGGATGTCGGAGATCTCGACCTGGACTTTGGATTGTTATAAACATCTCTGTGAAGTTACGGCCAAGCGGGGATACGACATCCATGAAGGTCTCGGTTTCGCGACCTCCAACACACCCGTTACCCGGGAAGGAATCGCATCCAACATGAAGGGCGATTGGCTGTGTATGATCGACGCTGACATGGTTTTCCCTCCGGATACTTTGAACCGCGCCTTGATTGCTGCTATGACCAGCCTCGATGGTGAGGAGGCTTTGACTGAGCCGAGGAAGATCATCTGCGCACCTTGCGCTCGAGCTACCTGGCCACATAACACCTGCTTTGGGAATCTCAACGCAGAGACCGGGAATATCATCCCGCATCGATACGGTCACGAATGGGGTGACGAAGATATCAAATGCGAGAAAACGCATCTCATTAAAGTTGATGCGTCCGGATTCGGGTTTGTCCTGATTCACCGCTCTGTCTTCGACATCATGCCTGCCCCCTGGTTCCAGCTCAATGTTGTCTATGAGCCGACCGGAGGAAGGTATGGCCACGATTATCTCTTCTGCCTGAAGGCCAAAGATCTCGGGATCCAGACCTATATCGATTTCCACATGGGACAGGTTGGGCATCTCGGAGCCTTTGGTTTCAGTTTGGCTGACACCCGGCGCATTGCACACATCCCCGAGATGGCTGAGAAATTGGCAACTATGGATACCAACGTCGAGAAGATGCTGGGCGATGATCATGATATCAATTATGATTATCCGGAGATGAAGCACGCCGGGATCCTCCCCGGAGCTGATGACAGTGAGCTCAACCTGGCTGAGAAGATGACTCTCAACCCGAGTGAGCCGTTGCCGGAGACCAGGGCGGTCGAACGTCCGGAGCACAGCCTGATCCCAGTTGATGCCATCCTGGAGAAGGAGGAGCTTGAGGTTCACGAAAAGGACAGCAAACCGGAAGAGAAAAAGTTTCCAGAGCCACCTTCTGTTGATTTGAAAAAACTCGACGTTGACAATGTTCTGGACGAGGAGTACAAGCACATCACGAAGGGCGATGGCCTTAATCCTGTGGATAAATGCCCGGGCTGTGGTGTCGACATACTTACAACCAGCGTCACAAAACACGAACCAGGTTGCCCATCCAACAAGCCTCTCGAGGAGGAGAAAGATGCCTAGGATTGGAATCCTCTCTCGAGGTGCCGAATGGCACGCCAAGTTTAATGTCCTTGCCACCCTCAGGGGTGCTTATCGCGTTGATGCTATAGCCCATCAGGAAGTCGGCTATTATCCCTGGAAGGACCGGGAAAAAGCTGTCGCAGAATGTGACTATATTTACATCATTGGTTTCTTCTGCGAGAATCTTCAACTGAAGGGTGAGTATGTCAAGCTTTTAAACGCCAAGAAAACGATCATCCATTGGATCGGGACCGATGCACCGGTCTGTGGTGCCTTCAAAGAGAATGGCGAAGTGGATCTCTTTGAGCGACTTAAGGCTCCGAACATCGTGCACCTCGCGGAGAATATTGAGATGCGGAAGGAAGTTCTGGACCTCGGCGTTCCCCGGGTCATTCTGTGCCCTGTGGCCAGCCGGCTGGAGTTAGAACCGCTCCCTCTTCCCAGAAAGATGGATGGCAGTCTCAATCCTCTGATCTCGGTTTATATGCCACCACATCGGGATGATTTTTTCAACCGGGATCTGATTCTGAAGGTGATCGCCAAAACTCCGGAGATTGCTTATATCTTCTACTCTTATTCGGACGGGCAGAAGTGCGGTCCCATAGCCGACAACGCTATGAACTGGGGGAAGATCCCGGACGGGGTTTACCAGACTTTAATCAAGCAGTCAACCGGGCACCTGCGCCTGGTCGATCATGACGGAGTCAGCCTGACAATGGTTGAGTTCTGCATGGCCGGAAGGTGGTTCATCACCAATCAGGATCGTCCCCACACAATCAAGTGTGGGCTTAATGTTGATGAGGTCGTCACCCGATTGCGAGAAGTTGTTGCAAAGAAGGAACCGAATACCGTAGCGGCCAGCTTTTATTCGGAGAACTTCGGAGCCGACAGGCATCGGAAAACGATCGCTAAAATTATAGGAAAGGAGGAACAAGTTGGCGGATAGAGATTTGATTATGAGAAAGGTCAGTAAGGCAGAGAAAACATACCTCGATGCCAAAAAGATTCTCGACCAGCACGACGAACTCGATGCGGCCCGGTTGGAGCTGGG
>Ga0114923_10002966_pt1 | contig 11445 bp, 13 predicted proteins | sample SumtaG_FD_89578 | JGI IMG/M metagenome (GOLD analysis project Ga0114923, IMG submission 89578) | Deep subsurface microbial communities from Indian Ocean to uncover new lineages of life (NeLLi) - Sumatra_00157 metaG | ecosystem: Environmental > Aquatic > Marine > Oceanic > Sediment | place: near...
ATATTGTATCAGTGAAACCTGAGTGTTTATAAATTAAATCAGAAGTAGAATCATTACTATATAAATTAGTACCATCCCAAGTAAGTCCTATTGGAACAGTACTAGGACTACTAAAACTATCTAATATAGTATCAGTGAAACCAGCGTGTTTATAAATTAAATCAGTAGTAGTATCATCACTATATATATTAGTACTATCCCAAATAAGCCCTTTAGGACTGTTACTAGGACTACTAAAACTATCTAATATAGTATCAGTGAAACCTGAGTGTTTATAAATCAGAGTAGAACTAACATCATTACTATATATATCAATACCATCCCAATCAAGTCCTTGTGGAGTATTACTAGGACTACTAAAACTATCTAATATTGTATCAGTGAAACCTGAGTGTTTATAAATCAGAGTAGAACTAGCATCAATTGAATAAAGCTTTACAATTTCAATATAATTACAAAAAAGATACGCCCTTCTAATAGTTACAGAATTTGTAGCAGATTCACTTTCAATAGAGAGAGTACAAGCATTAACTTTTGTCCAAGTATCAATAAATGCTGAAAGATCAATGCTTTTATATCCCATAGCAGGATCAAATGAAACAGTAAATGCATCTGTTATAGATCCATCTCCTACTGTAAGATCATGAACATCTGAAGTTGTTCCCGACCCTTCAAGATATAAATATACACTATCTAAAGCTTCATCAAAGTTGACAGCACCAACAAAACCAAAATCTCCCTCAACAGCCTTTTTAGTAGCATCTTCTATATACGAACCATCAGTATCATCTAAATATGGAGAATCTCCAGTCTCTATCCACCCCATATTAACTTCACTAAAAGAATTACACCATAGAATTTCATCTGGATCAAGAGGATCAAGAAGTATCTTTATTTCATCTATCTTCCTATCTCTTGCTAAAAACAAAAAATGAAGCAAAAGATGCTTTTTATCTTCTGTTAACTTAAATTCCTTTCTTTGTCTATCTACTACTTTTTTATCTTTATTTAAATCTCTTGCAAATTCAATCTTTTGCCAAGCAGGACATTCTTTCCACTCCTTATGTCCATAGGGAAAATCAGCACAAGCTGTCGGCCTTGTCTTGTAAACACTACATTTGTTATTTTTAAGAAACGGACATGACTTTTTTGGCTTTTCTGCTGTCTGTCTAATATAAAAACCATTACCCATCTTATAATGGTCTATATAGCTTATCTCATCTAAAATATCATATCGTTCTTCTTTAAGCCATCGCATTATATCAATATGTGATACATTTATCACAATCTTCTCACAGCAATGACCACAAGCTTCACAATTAAATTTAGATACTTTAGACATTTTAGTTTCTATCTTATCTTTCAATTTAAGATTTAGATAATTTATTTAACATACTTTATCTAACACTTTTTATATTGCTTTCATATGCCATTACTATCTCCCCCAAATCCAAGTTCTTAAAGTGTTGACATTGATAATCATAATGACACCAAATCTTAAACCCTCTAGTTCTTACTCTCTCACAAAAAGATATATCAGTTCCTCTTCGCACTGTCCCATCAGAATTCAATTTCCTTATAAAAGCTCCTTTCTGTAACTCTTTATCCTCAAAAACTCTACGAGCAGCAATAAAACAACCAGTTCCCACAGCATCTACTTGTTGAAGTCCCTTTTGAGGTAAATGTTCAGCATAAGTATCTTTTTCAACTACATAGTCAAACCCATTTAAAAAAATATTCTTTCCCTCTTTTGGTTGCCAAAAAGGAGTAGGCAATCCAACAAGATCTAGATCAAGCTCAACCAGATCAAGCGGATTTCTTTTAGGTGGATTATCACTATCTATAGAAAGCCAATAGTGATAATCACCCTTCAGAAATTCTTTCACAAGATGATGTAGATTATTCTCATATGGTTTATAAACTGGCATAGAAAACTCCAACTCATAACGATCATCTCGCTGAAGTAGAAGTAATCTACCAACAACCGCTTTATGAATCTGCCCACCATTAGGAACAGATATTAAAACTTTCATATCTTACCTCTAAACCACATCAGTTTTAATTGTAATATTTTCCTCTACTTTCATTGTATCCCATTTTACAACAAGATTTCGTTTTACACCTGGTTCAGAATCATCAGGATCTAGTGCTTTAGCGATTTTAGTTTCCAATTCTACAGTATCCTGTCCAATAATAACTTTCAAATCATATTCCGCCTTCAAAGACTGAAGCTGCTCTACATCATGACTAAGCTCTGATGTAGAAAAATATGCTCTATTCTCCCAAAAATCCTTTGCCTCTTCATCACTCAAAACCGTAACTCTATCAGGAAAAGCCTCAATTGCTTGTCGAGCAAATTCTTCATCTACAAGTTTTATACCCCAAAAAACACCAAAAGGACTATGATCCGAATCCATACCAAGTCCACTTGTTTGATCATAATGAATCTTCCCTCCTTTATAGCCAGGACTATCCTTAAAAATCTGTAAAACTCCTTGAAAATCAGGATAATCAAGTCCGCCTCCAACTTTAGGAAGTATTTTAACTTTTATTGGAACTAATATTCTCATGATATTATGCCTCCTTTTACTATTATGTTCTTTATATACTCACTTGTCCTTTGTTCATTAAAATTAATTTCAATACAATTAAAGGGCTTTAATATTCTGTCTAAATACCTTTCTCTCTCATTTGATACTTTTTCAGCATTCTTAAATGACCAACCATAACATCTACACATACTATTTATCACCTCCTTTATATCACGCTTACATCTTATTAACACAAAATCATCTATTAGCATTAAATAATGACCAAACAAATAACAAAGCCTCGGATCTTTCAACCCCCACGCTTTCTTATTCTTACTACGATGATGAATTAAGTTACCAACTTTTATTTGCCACTCAGGAAAAGTTATTCTACCAGCCAACATATACCTATTCAAATCACAAAAATCCAAATCTTCCCAATAGCCATCCAAATTATTCTTATCTGCTTTTCTAAACCGAGTTCCCATTGAAATATTAAACTCAGTATGTAATACACGAGCAACAGCACTAGAGCCACATCGCCCTGGCCCTAAAACAAAATAAATCATTATTCTCTCCTCTCATTCAGATTAGTAACATGAACTAAAAGATCATTAATTCCCTTTACATCTAAAATCTTCATATGTTTACAGATCATTCCATAATGAGTATATAATTTATAACCTGCCTTTTGACACTTTTGACTAAAAACAAAATCTTCAGAATAAATTACAGTTCCATCCTTATGATATGTAAATTCAAATGGTCTCTCTAATTTTTCATATACTTCTCGCTTAACCAGAAACATTCCACCAGTTACTACATCAGTCTCTTCTACTCCCCTACCATAATAAGGTCTATATTTACCATCTTTATCATATCTATGAGCTACCGGCATAGGAACCATCAATCCATTGCTATCAGGTTTCATTGTCATACATAAAGGAGCTATTATATCCTTATCAGCAGCCAATAATTCTCTTAAACAATCTACAGGAGGGACTATATCATTATCAATCTGAAGTACATAATCCCAATAATCCTCAAGAGAATCTTTTACTGCTTGATTACGTGCATTATCAAGTGGTGAAAGAAAAGGATAATATCGAATTTTTACTGTCATATCAGAATCATGTGACCAATGAAGAAGGACAAGACTAAGTTCATGCCAAACCCATCCATTTCCAGGAAACACAGCTACATAAACCCTTGGCTTTTCACCATCAACATTTGTTTTTCTACCACCAGAATGCTTTTTCTTAAATTTACTAAACTGTTCCTCAGCATATTTTTTAGAACGTGGAATGTCATTATCAAACAATTCTCTAAATGAAGCAGAACCATAATGATACAAAAATGACTTTCTAGCTATAACAAGCTTATATCCTGCTTTCGCTATTCTATAACAAAAATCACTATCATCTCCACCTCCCATTCCGAAACTCTCATCCCAAGTCCCTACGTTATCAATTACAGACCTACGTACCAAAAAACACACACCTTTCAAACTAAGAGGATCTTCAACATAATCAAACTCTTTTTCTCGACCCTCTCTAGCATCTAAATGTTGTCTCTTATTACCTTCAGACAGTACAGGAGCAACAAGTCCAACTTGTTTATCTTCAAAAGCTTTCATCATACACTCAAGCCATCCTGGTATAACTACTACATCATTATTAAGAAAACACAAATAGTCCCCTTCAGACACAGCTAACCCAGAATTCATTGCTCCAGCAAAACCCTTTGGTTCTTTATTATGCACAAATTTCGCATCATAAGACTTCAAAAGCTCAGTTATCTCTTCATCAATCCCTTCTTGCACAAGCACAATTTCATGCGGTATATCAGTATATTTAACAACGCTATCAATGCAGACAGCAGTAAGATCCGCTCTATAACGTACAGGAATAATCAACGAAACTTTCATTGCCCTCTCCTCCTCTCTTTAAATATGCCCAATTCACTTAATTTTGTAACAGGATTAAAAAACCTATTACAACAATGACTGTTAAATATATTTCCAATCACTTCTTTTGTATCAAGCCATTTAATCTTCGTCTGATATGCTATGCCAAAAACACCAAGTCGTTTTAACATAGGTTCAGTATAAATAGTTCTTTGAAATCCAGGAGGTCTATATATAACTCTATCTGGTAAAAATGGTTTTAAAATATCAAGACTTTTTTTCACCAACTCTTCAGCATTACTTCTTTCTTGCTCTGGAGGTAGATCAGGAGAATGGTCATAACCATGAATTCCCACTACAACCCATTCTATTCTTCGCTTATACCAACTTATAAATTCTTCAGATTTACTAATATCCTGCTCATATTTATAATTAGCTATAACAAAAGCTAGAACCTTTAGTTGAGGATTATTTTTCTTAATTTCATCCCAATAATGCCAATACTTTAAATTCTCTGGACAAACATCATCAGTAGTAATAATCATGACTTTTTTCTCTTCTTTTTAAGAATAGTTGCCATTTCTGGATAATATCTTCTCAACAATCTTTCCAACCTTATTGTCACAGCAATGTAATTCAATCCCTCTCTATCCAACCCATGTATCTCCCAAGCAATAGAATTCATGGGATGAAAATGACAGACATGAATGGGCTTAATACTCCTATCATATCGAGGAGCAAAACCTGAACATCCTACGTTATAGCTATAATTTATAACAGCTATTCTATTCATATATTCAGCAGACTTAAATATTCTATTAAGAGTCGGCTCTTCTTTGGCTTCTTTATTTTCAGTTAATTTATCAACTATCTTATGTACTATATCTTCTGCACTAGGCTTCCAAAAAATTGAACCACCATTAAACTTGGGATTACTATACTGAGCAGCAGCAACATCTTGAATCCATTCAAACTTGTTACCTTTTAAATCATATTCAGGATATTTAAAAGGAAAATTCTGCCAACAATCAAGGTCATGAGTCCACACAGGTTCATCAGGTTTACAATATTCAAAAAACCATTTTAAAGCAAAAAGCTTCGAACCTGTCCAACAAAATTTATTAAGCTCCACATTAATACTTTCTACACCCATAAATTTAAAATCAAAATTAGCCACTATTACTATTTCTTCAGAACCCCATCCACACTCAATACTATTTTCTATCTGAGCTTTTAAAAGCGTTCCAATTCTTTTAGAATTATAACGTGGACTGTTTTCATTGACATTAGCAACTACAAAATTAATCATTTAAACTTCAACCTCTTCTTTAAAGTTTTTCACTAATTTCGCTTTTCCCCATTCCTTCCCTTTATTTGGAGTAAAATTCCCAACTATTAAATCAGTAAAAGATATGAGTCTATTTCTTCCTTCACTTTTCCACCACTCTTCCGGATAATTACCTTCTTGATGTTTTTTATGATTAGGAATGATCCCTGAAAACTTTCTAAAAGCCATACTTCTAAATCCCATTTCAAAAGCCCTGTGAATAAGGTTTGCGTCATCATGCCCATAAAATTTCAGGGTTTCTGAATAACCGCCTAATATCTCTATGAACTCATCCTTGTAAAAACCTAACCTACCCCTTAATAGTTGCCTACTTTTTGGAAACATCGCTCTACGTGGCTGCTCATTAGCCAATCGATTGATATACAAAGCAAATCCTTCAAGTGTAAAATTATCCGCATCGACATTATTTACAATTTCACCACTAGCAACCTTAAAAGCTACATTCCTAGAATGTGACATATCAAAATATTTAGGCTCCTCTGTCCTATAATAAACAACCAAACCACTTTCAATATGTTCAGCCATTTCAGACTTAATCCAATCACCTAAACCATCTATACTATTATAATCAAGTATCACAAATTCTAAATTAGGATAATCAGAATTATCTTCCATATTTTTAGGAAGTGTTTGTTTAAGATCGCCTAATCTATTCATGACAGTTGTACAAATAGATATCTTATAATTTTTAGTAACTGGTTTTGTAAACTTTCCATCCCAACAATTAAAAATTTTTCTTTCCTTAGCACTTTTAAGCCAAGCATCCTCTAAATATCTAGCTAATTTTTTTGTATCTATAAATCCTACTTCTCTTGTACTCATTTCAACTCCTTTTCATCTATAGAAAACCATCAAACTACCTTTAAACCAACTAAGAGTAGCAAAACTTCTTAAATATCTAGTCTTTCTTCTATCTATTTTAAACTTTCTTTTATAGAACTCATCAACTATATACCCATTAGACTGTTCATTAAAATGACCTGTTCCACCTTGTCCTGGTATACCCCAACTTAATATTAAATCCTTACAAGCAAACCTAGCCACATTATCCATAAAAATTTGTTCATATTCTTTTGGTATGTGTTCACCTACTTCTATGCATAAAACAAAATCATACTCAATATTTACATATCTAATCTTAGTAAGATCCATAGTAAAAATATCTTTATATACACTAATTTTTTGTATATCTTGTGTTCCTTCATAACCATGTACTATACGCCAACCATGCTCCCTAAATACTTTACAATACTCGCCAATACCACAACCAAGATCAGCAACTTTCTTAGGCATATACATAGAAGCAATTTTATTAGCTAATGCCTCATCAAATCTATGCTGTTTTTTTGCAGTCTCTAAACCCCATATACCTGTTTCTTTATCAACCATCATAACTCCTTTTCTACAATCTTAGCAAATTCCTTAACTCTAACTTCGCTACTATGATTTTTTCTAACAAACTCCATGCCCTGCCTAGCAATTTGCTCTCTCTCTTCTTCATGCTTGAGAAAATACATTATCTTATCTTCCAAATCACTAAAATCATCTTTATACAAAACCAAATGTTCACCATCCTTATATCCAAGTCTTTCCAAATCATCTGGTTTTGTTGTTAACAAAAAAGTACCACAAGCCATTACCTCAGAATATTTTCCACTTAATTCTCGCTCATGTATATTACAAGTAATAAACATCTTTGATTCATTAATTTTTCTCACATATTCTTCAAACCAAACATTAGTTAAAAGTTTATTTATATTTTTAATATCATACATAATTTTTCTTAGTCTACGACGGTTTGGATGTATTCTATTTATTTGAAATGATGCCATAACATCTATAGTTTTTTTAACCCTATATTTATGATGTTTATTAATATCAACAGACCACGGTAGAAGAAGGTGTTTACCACCTATATTATTCTCCATTAATCTTCTTAACTGTAAGCTATAACGAGCAAACACAATATCATAACTTACTTTATTAAAATGATAATTATACGATTTAAAAGAACGAGAATCATAATCACCACCCATTATATGTACTTTTAAAATTTCTTTAACATCTTCTAAACCAGGAACCAAAACTTTATACCGATACTCAAAATGAACTAATACCACATCCATACCAGGATTATTTTCTAATACATCATTAACAACCAAATTTTTATCATATCCCTCATACTCCATACCACAAAAAACTACATCATGTTGCCTAGCTAATTCTCTTCTAAACAACTCATGATTCCAATTACCTTTCTTCCATTTACCAAGCCTATTCCACCCCACAAGTAAAATTTTCACTTCTCATACCTTCCTAATTCGCCAACTATCCTATTAAAGATTTCTAAAGATGGAAAAATATTATTCTTACTCTTTACCAATGTCACATATGTAAAATTTTTTCTACCAGGAACATTTATAGAAGAGTATTTTTGTTTCATTTCTCTAATATCAATTATTTCATAATTACATATCCTAGAAAGCTTGATATAAAAAGCCGAAGTATAATGAAACAATCCATGATGCTTACTAGAATCTCCACCACTATATTTATCTGAAGGATTAGAACGTATCATAATACTATTAACATCGCACAAATTATGCATATTTCTATGCAGTTCATATTGATTCTCTATATGTTCAGCAGTACCAAAATCAACTATAAAATCAAAATTACCAATATCCTCAATAATAGGTTTTCCTAAATCATAACGTAAAATTTTACCATTCATTCTTTTTTCAGAAGCTTCTATACTTTCAGTTCCAACACCCAAATCTATAACAGAAACATCAAGACCTTTAGCTTCAAAATATTGACTAGCCAATCGATGTTTCATATAATTATGTAAATCTGCTCTAATCCACAAATCACCAATTTCACATAATCTAAGCCCATTTAGATTTCCAATATACTTTTTATATTTCAACCAATCGGTAATTTCTTCAAAATATTTTATGTCCTTAAAATGTATCCCCATTAACTCACCCCACAGACAACACTATCACTTTCTTTATTATATGACTCTTAGCTAACCCCCACCAGGCCATACGAAGTTTCTCTTCTTCATCAAATAATTCTACACAACCCAAATCCGTAAATTTCTTAGCCCAATATTCTTTCATTTTTCCAGCATTAAGATGCAAATAACTATAACTAAAAGCTGCCGTAAGTACTATTAATCTAGAAGAAGCGTTAATTATATTCGTTACAAATACATCTTCCTCTTCTGGTAACAAATGTTCAGCAACCTCAATAGAAAGAGCACAATCCCATTTTCCATAATCAAGTTTTCTTCCAACATGTCCTTTTACTATAAACCTGTGCATATACTCAGGGATAAATTCCTTAGAAATTTCATAACCTATATCAACACCAAATATTTTCTTTGTTTTCCCTTTAATAGCGCCCTCAAGATAAGAACCCAACCCACATCCAAAATCAATAATAGATTCCAAATTAAGCATTATAGATAATGCCTTACCACACCTCATCTCCCAATCTCTCATTTTTATTCTTCTAGCATAATAACCCTTACTATAAATTTCCAAAGGATCTATAGCATACTTTTCTCTTACAGCACTAATATTCTCCTCATAATGTTCTTTCGTCCAACCCATAACTACCCCTTTTAATCCAGCAAAAATTTATAACTTTTATATTATTAAAACATTTATCAACTGCCTTCATCACAACCTCACTGCAAAAATCCTATTAGGTAATGTCTCTATTTCTTCAGGCTTAAATATTTCATTAACTGCCACATGAACTCCCCAGAAAGGAAACTTACCTCCTTCTTTATAATCATGTCCACAAATTATACCTCCTTCTCTAACCAAAATTCTCCACAAACTAATATCATTTTTAATAGTATGATAATTATGATTCCCATCTATAAAAACTAAATCAAAATACTTCTCTGGAAATAACATAAAAGCTTCACTAGATAAAAGCCTAACTATTTTAAACTGAGGAAAATCAATCATAAACAAACAAATTTTCCTATATAAAAGATCCCAATCTTCCTCCATTTGCTCATAAGACATATAAGGATCAATACCCCAATATTCTTCCACGCTCTCACAATTACATAATATAGTCCTAGCTGTATTTCCTTTATGAACACCTATTTCAGCTATTCTTTTAAAGTTATTATTTACTATCAAATCTAATACGGTATTACTATGTCCCATCCAAAATAATCTCCTCAATTACACTGACCCATCTCCTCGGGTCCAAGTTGACCCTAGCCCAATCCTTAGCTCTCATTCCCATATGGTGTCTATAATTTTCTTTCCGCTGTAAAAGTCTTATAGCATAGAGAAATCCATCAAAATCAATACAAGAAAATCCAATGTTACCAAAATCTTGCCTATCTTTTGTTCCATCTCTTGGTTCACTTAATACAGGTAATCCAGCAGCTAGGGCTTCAGCAACAACTCGTGGATACTGATCACGCCACTTATTAGAAGTACGATATAAATAAATATGACCACAGCCAAGAAAATCACCTACATCCATAGCATTCCACTTATGAAAAACCATACGAGGCTCATCTTTAAATTCTTCAATCAATTCTTTATGTGCTTCCATAAATTCAAATCGTATATTTTTTATACTCTTAAGTAATCTCCCATAAAATTTCACATCTCTCTCTTTAATTATATTTTTCTGCCACAAGTGGATTTTTTCCCCACCACTCTCTGACTCTTTAGTTACATACTTTCGATAATCTCCTAAACAGTGTTTTAATATCACTAACGGCTCACCTTTCTTTCTCTCTCTAGGACAGACTTCAAGATATTTGTTTAGATCTATTGCTCCAAACAAAGTTATTAACTTAGTATTATCAAACCCTATCTGATCACGCTCAAATTCAGCTCTCTTTTCATTATTCTGAAATATTACAGCCTTAAGCTTACCTGTTTTAGCAAGCCATTGAGATTTAGGCAATTTACTATTAATATAATTTATACCGACTATTAAAGCAGAACTCTTATCAACTATACCTTGACCCTCATCTACAAATTTTCCTATCTGATCATTTGCATAAAATAACAAAGGTAATCCTGACTTCATATGAGCTTCCATGTTTCCTATAAATGAATGGTGAACTAATTCAATATCTTGATAGTTATCATGAATTGATTCCCAAGGATGAAAATTAACCTTCCACCCACTACCACGTAACAATTCAACTATTTTACAAATCGATTGTTCCCCACCTCCCTTACTACTTAAAGAAGCAAGAACATTAATTTCTTTCCCACTAGAATCAAATGCACAAGCAGGCATATCATCAAGTATCACAGGTATATCTTTAGGCCATCTAAAAGGTACAAATTTACCTACCTTTGCAGGAGATAAACTATACAAATTACCCTCATAATATTTACTAATAGCTCTTATAACATCATCAGAAGATATAGATTCCATACATTCTTGTATTGTTCGCCCATCAACACTTACAGTATGTCTACACATCCTCTTATTAGTATCAGCATTCTTCTGCATAGGGTGAACTCTAGATTGCCAACACCCTCCGGCTTTACAACAATCAAAAGCTCCATTTGTGTGTAATATTTGATGATTACAATAAGCAGTAAAATTAGTAGGTTCTCTACCACCATATATAGAAACACATGGCTTTCTACCACCAT
>Ga0114923_10002967_pt1 | contig 11445 bp, 22 predicted proteins | sample SumtaG_FD_89578 | JGI IMG/M metagenome (GOLD analysis project Ga0114923, IMG submission 89578) | Deep subsurface microbial communities from Indian Ocean to uncover new lineages of life (NeLLi) - Sumatra_00157 metaG | ecosystem: Environmental > Aquatic > Marine > Oceanic > Sediment | place: near...
CGATAATTTAGCTACTACTCATTATTCATGATGTAGTTGATTTACATTAGCGATTATTACCTTTCTTTTTTGTTTTATAAAGTAGGATCACACAGAAAATTTTAAAAACTATACTATACTACTATTATCAGAGGGTCCCAGGTTAACTCATTTACCTGTTCAGGCTTTCTTTTTCTCTGGGGAAAGTTCGGACTCTCTACTACTGCAAGATGAAATTAGATAAATGGCAAAAACAAGTCTTAGATACAAAAGGTAATATGGTTATATGTTCTCCCAGACAAATGGGGAAATCAACAGTAATAGCAGAAGATGGTGGAGAATATGCTATGAACAACCCTAATAAATCTATTATGATTATAGCTGCTGTTGATAGACAATCCCTTTTACTATTTGAGAAAGTTCTGTCATACATATATCTGAAGAACAAAACCATGATCTGCACAGGCAAAGACAAGCCTACGAAACATGAACTAAGATTGAGAAATGGATCTATTATTCGATGTTTGCCTACAGGAGACTCTGGATATGGAATTAGAGGTTATACAATAGACAGACTTTACGCTGATGAGGCAGCATTTATTAAAGAAGATGTTTGGGCTGCTGTAACTCCTATGTTGGCTACAACTGGGGGAGATATTGTTTTACTTTCAACACCATTTGGAAAAGACAATTATTTCTTTAGAATGTCAGAGAATAAAAAATTCAAATTTATCCATGTAGATCCAGAAGAAGTAATAGCTGGAAGAGATGAGCCTCAAAGGACAAATCTAGTTGAATTCAGAAAAGACGAAAAAGAGAGAATGACTAAATTCCAATACCAACAAGAACACATGGGCCTATTTGTCGGTGGAATTATGCGTTTCATTCCTGATACATTAATTGATGAGATGTGTGTTTTAGATCCAAACGCGCCCTATGTGCCAGGAAGGGACAAATTTCAAGGAATCGATATTGCGAGAATGGGTGGAGATGAATGTCCAATGATCTCTTTTGACAGAATTAACAGAAATAATTTAGTTCAATTTGATTTTACACTTCCAGATCCTCAAAGACTTACAGATACAGCAAGATTAATAATTTTAAAGGATAAACAAATCAAACACAAAAAAATATATATGGATGATGGTGGACTTGGAGTTGGAGTTTATGACATCCTATATGAAGACAGACAAACTAAAAATAAAGTTGAAGGCTTAAACAATGCGAGCAGAGAAATAGAAAAGGGCTGGAGTAAAGGTAAAGAAAAAATTAGAAAGAAAACTTTATTTGGAACAGATATGGCTATAAATTTTAAGATCTTGGCAGAACAAGGGAAAATCAAGCTATTTGATGATCCTAGAATAAGACAATCATTAAGGGGAATGCAAATGGATTATTCCGACGGAGAACTTAAAATATATGGAAATTATGATCACATCTTCGAAGCATTAAAAAGGGGGGCCCATTGCATGAAAGATAAAACTTTAAATATCATGGCTTTCTGTAATTAATATGGCATCAACTCACATTATGACAACTGAGGTTGAATATAAGATGAAAGCTGGAGACAATTATCCCGCAACAGCTTTTCCAGATGCTAGTGCTACTGCTTCAGGATTAATGGGAGAGAGTATAATTAATTGTGTATGTAGAAATAATTTCTCAGACACTTACGCTACAGACAATGTAGATGTGAGATATATCATAAGTAATTTTGTAGCTTGCTTTATAGCAATAGATGCTTTAAATTGTAAACCTACAGGAGAAGATGGAGCAATGGGTAGAATTGAATATGAAGATAGAATTAATGTTTTAAGAGACAGCATGCTAAGATCATTAGGAATATTAAGAAATCAAAATACAGTAACTTTCATAAACCAAGCATAATGGCACACGATTTTAAAAACTTTCCAGAACTGACAAACTCACAAATGCTAATCTACTATTTTGAATCTCCACACAAACAAATATTCGAGCCTTTCATGGCTAAAGTTGTTAAAGTCAGCGACGGAGATACAATTAGAGTGAAATGGGATGAAAGAGATTTTGATTTTCCTATAAGATTTGCAGATTTAGCAGCACCAGAAAAAGATGAGAGAGGGGGGCCTGCAAGTCAATCATGGTTAGAAGATCAAATCTTGGGAGAAGAAGTAGAAATTGTTCCTACTAAATTAAGAGTTGAAAAATGGGGAAGATTGTTAGCAAATATTTTCTTTTTAGGAATGGATATGTCTGCTCAAAGTATAGATGCAGGACACGCTGTTTCTTGGAAAAACAGGAAGGTGGATAGATGGTCTTAGAATTACCAGGTGGATTATTCGGCCAAGAAGATGTAAGAGAGACTAATGTAGAAACTCCAACAGGAACATCTTATTGGAGTTGTAGTGGAATAGGTTTTATTGCACAAAATCCAGAAACAGATGATATTATTTATAATGAGGGGCCCCCAGATGCATTAAATGCTGATGGTGGAGCTAATATAATGTTTGCTCAAGTAAATCTCCCTCATGGAGCAATAGTAACATCAGCAGAATTAGTAGGAAGTGATGGAGCTGGAACATGGTTATTATCAAGAGTTCCAAAAGTAATTGCTGCAGCAGAAACAATGGGAACAGCAGCAACAAACACAGCAGACACATCTATTTCAAATGACACAATAGATAATCAAAATTATGTTTATGTATTTTGGATTTCATTAGCAGCAGCAAAAAGAATTTATGGAGCATACATAACCTATACAACTTAAAAATGGCAGACAATAAAATAAACTCAATGATTGCAGGAACTTCTACAGCTGATAAAACGCTTTTTTCTGTAGATCCTCAACAAACAGATGGGCCTACAGATCAGAAAGAAACAACTTGGATGAACACTCAAGATGATGTAACTTTTGAAGATGCTCTTGGATATTACAAAGATGAGAAAACTCCAGAAATAACATCTGTAATAGATACAGGATCAAATTGGGTGGCAGGAAAAGGATATGACGCAGATGAAGAAACTACAATGCTTTTAGATACAATGAGAGGAAATGGGTTTGATACATTCAACTCAATAATAGAAAATGGAGAGAGAACAAAAGAATTAGGTGGAAACTTCTATGCAGAAATAATCAGAGATGAAGAAGATAATCTAGTTAATCTTAAACCTTTAGATCCAGCAGTTATGAAACATCATGCAAGTAGAAATGGAATAATAACTCATTTCACTCAAGTTTCTAAAACAAAGAAACCAGATAAGAAGTTTATGCCAGATAAAATATTTTACATTCCTCGTAATAGAATAGCAGATGAAATTAGAGGAAGAGGAATTGCTGGTAAATTAAAATTAATCATTGACATGAAGAATGAAGCTATGAGGGATCAAAGAATAGCCATGCACTTAAATGTAGTTCCTAGATGGAAGTTCAAATTAAAAACTGATGATCCTGTGGAGATAGCTGCTTACAAAGCAAAGATGGATGCAGCTACTGGATTAAATGAAAACATTTATGAGCCTTTTGATGTTTCAGAATCAGAATTAATCTCAGTTCCACCAAATTCTACATTAAATCCTATGGTTTGGATTCAATATTTAGATGATCTCTTTTATCAAGTTGGTGGAGTTCCTAAAATAATCATAGGTGGAACAGGTGGATTTACAGAACAAGCTGTAACAATAACATATCTAGCTTTCCAGCAAAACATAGAAAAAAGACAATTATATTGGGAAGAACAAATATTAGCACAATTAAATTTAGTGATTAAATTAATCAAACCAGCGTCGGTGGAGAACAATTTATTAACAGATGCTCAAAAAGATGGGCCTGTAAATATAGACTCTAGCGAAACAACAGCTGGACAAAACACATAATGGACCAAATAATACAAATCATTAGCACGGTTGGATTTCCAATAGCTATAGCTTTATACCTTTTGTATGAAAGAGACAAGACTACAAAAGCATTAATAAAAGTTATAACTGAACTTAAAGTGTTAATCAAAGCAAAACTAAAGTAAAATGGCAAAAAGAAAAAGAAAAGGAATACCTGATCCAGGACCAATTTCAACAGCTGAAGAAAGAGCAAGGTTAACGGCACCTACAATAAAATTAGGAAAACAGCCAGACAGGGGACCAATTTCAACAGCTGAAGAAAGAGCAGAAAAGACAGCAGAGCCAATACAGCTAGAAACTAAGAAAGAGGGAGTAATATCTAAAGTTAAAGATTTCTTTGATAAATTTAGTTTAGAAAAAGTAGTTAAAAAACAAACAGGAGAAGACATAGATGTTAGAGCTGGATTTGCACCAGGAATTACACCAGTAGGAAGTATAGCTACAGTATCAGCAAGTGTGCACGCTCACAAATTAATCACAACAAAAGTAGGAGCTGAGAAGTTAGTTGGTATTGGGACAAGAACAGCTACAAGAAGTTTTGTAGGACAACCTGCTAAATCAGGTGTTGATAAGATATTTAATATTCCAGTTAGAAATGTAGCAACAAGATATGCAACAAATACAAAATCAGCTGGATTAACAACTAAAATTTTAATAGGTGCAGGATTAAGTCTTGGAGCTGTAAGCATTGCAAGAGATGTAATAGGAACATATCCATTCGCTGCATTTGGAAAAGAAGAAGCATTACAAGTTACGAATTTCCCAATCTCTAGATTAATTGATGAAGGATTATATGATAAAGCAGAAGAATTATTAAATATGTCAAATGAAATTATAAACCTTACACCGTCGGTAATCCCATATAAAAATGTTTTACAAGAGTTTAATAAATATGTAGATGCTCAAGCATTAGCTAATGAAGGTTGGGAAGCCTTAATAAATAAAAAGAAAGATGAAGAAACTGAAGAAGATAAATGGGTAAGGATATTTAAAGAACAAGAAGATAGGAGAATAGAACAAAGAGAAGCAGATCAAAAATACTATGAAGGTGTTCAAGAAAGTATGGAAAGAGCAAGAGCAGAACAGAGAGCAGAAGATGAAATTTATTGGAATAATATAAATGAAGAAAATATAAAAAGAGAAGAACAAAAAAGAAAAGAAGATGAAGCGTATTATGCAGCATTAAGAGAAAATATAGATGATTGGAATACAGGAACTAGCCAATTAAATTTCGGATTATTTAATTGAAAGGGGGAAAATAAACATGGATGAACAAAAAACAAAAGGGGAAAAGAAACCAGAAGATACAACTGATAATCTTGATGAGGGGAGTGAGCTTACAAAGTCTCAACTCATTGACAAACAAGACGCTTCTACTGAAAGGTTGGAAAAGGCCAATGCAGAAAAGGCAAAACTTCAAGCAATTGACGATGATAGAGATCGTAGAATAGCAGAAGGTGGAACAACTGAAGCAGGAGTTACACCTCATAAAGAAACTGAAGATGAGAAGTGGAAAAGAGAAGCTAAGGTAAGATATGAAGGAACTGGGATGGATCCAACAGAATAATGGAATTAGAAAAACAACATTGGATCAATGCAAAAGATGACAATATTAACATTTTACTGACGAGCAAGTATCAAATAATCTTAGCAGAAGCAGCAATTAAGCTATGTGAAAAAAAGATTTCAGAATTTCCAGAAGAAAAGAAAAAAGAAAAGATTTAAGTAGTTAATATTTATTATTTTAATATGGTAATGACTCAAATTGTAGCGCCCGATCAAATTCGGACAAGAGTTGTCTCAGAATCTACAGCTATTCCTAAAGGAACAATATTAAAATTCACTGGAGCTGCTAATACAGCAGCAGCAAGTGCAGCAGATGGAGACGCATTTGCAGGAATTACTATTGAAGAATTTGCTGGTGGAGAAGGTTTAACTCATGTTGGAGTTGCTTTTGATTCTGGAGTTTTTCAAATGGCTACAACTGCAGCAGCAATCGTTATTGGTGCAAGGGTTTCTATTGGTGGATCACAAACTATAGCAGTAAGTGTTGGAACTGCAGACTTGGTTGATGGATCTCAATTTGGAAGATCTGAGGAAGTTAGATCAGGAACTAATAGTATAAGAGTGAGGTTGTTAGGGGGATAATATGGTAGACACATTTTCAGAAGCAGACAACAGAAAACAAGTATGGGAAAAAGACATTAAAGGTTTCGCAAAGAAAAGATATGTTATGAAAGAACTTGTAATGACTTTAGGATCAAACGCATGGACTAATTCTTTTTATCAAAAAACTGCAACTAGCTTAACAGCTGGAACAGGATCTAATATTGAAGGTATCCCAAGAGGAGCAGAATTTCCTTTTGTAGAAAGAGGAACAACTTTGAAATCAGCTGTAATTACACAGCATGGTGGAGAAGGTGTTATTTACTGGCAAGATATTCTTACTTCAAATATTGCTATTGAAGCAGAAACTATGTCAGATGTAACAGATGCAGTAGTTTTCTCAGTAGACAATAGAATCTATCAAGTTCTTAGTGAAGCAGACACTCCAAGTGATATTCACGAAGTAGCAATCACTGCAGGATTTGAATGGGACTCAGATACAGTTGCAAATAGAGATCCTTTCTTTGATATAATGAGAGGAGTTGAAGCAATTCAAAAAGCAAGATATAGAATATTATCAAGTGGATTAGGTTTTATAGCTATGAATGAAGCAACTTATACTTTCTTAATTACAAATAATAAAATCTTAAATCATCCAACATGGAAACAAGCAAGCGGAATAATTTCAAATGGGAGACTTGCAGGTATTGGTGGATTAGATATTTATGTTACTCCTGTTGTTACAAATGATAAAGCTCTAATAGGTATGAGAAAGAAATGCGCAACTTGGAGACAAACACAGCCTTTAACAGTTGACGTAATTAAAGATCCTCAAAAGAAGTATACAATAAGAGCTAGTGAAATTGGAGTTTGCCAATTAACAGATCCAGAGAGCTTATGTCTTTTGACAAATGTGAGGAAGTAATATGACTAAATCTGAACAAGAGAGATTATACAAACACCATGTAGCTCTTTCTATAAATGGCCGTGATCCTCTGCACAAAGCTAAACATAAAAAATATGCTGATGCTATCTTAGTATCTTATCCTGAATTTAAAGAAGAAAGTGTCCCAATAGAAGAGGACAAAAAAGAAGAAGTTGTCCAGGAGCAAGAGGACAAACCTAAAACTAAATCTAAGGGGAAAAAATGACTGTCTTTGATACAATAGAAACTAAAGAATTTCGTTGTAACACAGGAGCTGGTTTTGGCTCATTTCAAGGAGCAGGAATGGTTTACAGTCTTCCAACATCTACAGGAAATGTTACAACAGGAAATACTACTCTAGGAACTTACACAATCGCAGCAAATTCTATGCCAGCAGACTCTGGAAAAGTATTAAGAATGATCGCTTGGGGTAAAACTGCAGCAAATGGAAATAACAAAACAATCACTTTAGAGTTTGGTGCAACAATAGTAGCAACTTTAGCTCTAGCAGCAACTAATGATAAAGACTGGGTTTTAGAAGCAACAATAATCCAAGGAGCTACAGGAGCACAAACTGCTTATGGAAAATTATATTTAGAGGGTGCTGGAAACGAATTAATATCTGTTACTACTCCATCTGAAACACAAACTGGAAATATTGTAGCAAGATTAAGAGCAGAGTCAGGAACTGCAAGTGATGATATATTATTAAAAGGAATGGTAATTGAATTTTTAAACTAAAATGACAGCAGGAGATACATATCACATTAAAGGCGGAATGATTGGGAGACCAGCAGCTGCTTTCTTAGGTGGAGATTCAGATGATGGTGTTCAAATTGATTCTTTTATGGCAGCAAGAGTTTTAGCTAATGATACAACTGGAACTTTTAGTGCATGGTTTAATGTAAAAGATACTGACGGAACTTACGCAATCTTAGGCGGGGGAGATGCAAGTGCTGTAGAATATTTTTACTTTGCAATGAAAGCAGGACAAATTCATATAAAATGTGCAAGTGTAGGACCAGATGTTGAATGGGATTTAGTTTCTACAGATGCACATATTGTTGCTCATGCTTGGCATCAACTTGTAGTAACACAAGATGCAACAAGACCTCAAATATATTTAGATGGAAAATTATTGGCAGTAACTGAAACTGATATTACTGGAGCAGATGTATGGTTTGATGCTTTAACTTTAATAGATGGTGGACACATTGGAGCGGCCGATTCTATTGCTGGGGGAGCAGCTTTAACTTTAGAAATGGCAGGAGCAGTTGGAGAAGTAAAATATTGGACAGATGCTCTTACAGCAGCTCAAGTCTTAGACAATTATTCTGGAACACCAACTACAACAAATTTAGTAGCTAAATGGGATATGGTTGACAATGTTCTAGATGATGTTGGTGGAGAAGATGGAACTATAGTTGGACAAGTTATTATTCAAAGTAATTATTGTGAGTTTTCAAGTAGATTCGCACATGAATTAACTCCAACAGTTGTTGCAGATATATTCTCTTTTACCGTAGATAATGATACGGGATACGCAGTGATAGTTAAGGCGGCGTAATATGGCTAGATCTGTTAAGAGTCAAATGACTCCTAAACCTTTTAAGGCTCAACAACTAGATAAATCTAAAGGAATCTTTGATGACTACGCAGTTAGAAAAAATGTAGCGACAAGAGAAGGAACTATTGAGAAAGTCCCAGTTAATTCTAATGACATTGTTAACAAAGCATATGCAGACGCTCATACCCATTCTCTAGATGAAATTGAAAACCCAGGAGCAAATAAAACTTTCACTATGTCTAATAAAACTCTTGCATTTAGATATACAGCTCCAACGCCAGCTGGAGATTTTGCTGGAGCATTTGAAGTATCTGCAACAGGGGGATTTTCAGGGAACTTAGTTCATATCCACCAACACACAGGAAATCCAGGAGCTGTTGTTTTACTAGATTTAGAAAGTGATGATGCAGATGTAATTGATTTAAATATTAATTCAGCAGGAAAAGCTATTGTTATAGAAGCAGGAACTGTAACTTTAACACCACAAACAGCATCGGAGATATTAGCTTTAGATGGCTCAAAGAATATTCAAACTTTAGCTGTAGCAACTTATCCATCTTTAACAGAACTGTCCTATGTAAAGGGTTTAACTTCTGCTGCTCAAACACAAATCACAGCAAATACAACACATGCTGCAGATAACTCTCAAGCTCATACTGATTACTTAATAAATACAGGAGTAGATGTCGCTGTAGGACCTCTAACAACCACTGCAGATAATTCTTCTGCAGACCAAGAATATATCCCTAATGTATTATACAACACAGATGATACACCACCAGCAGCTAATACAGTCCCTATTGGAACAATCTATGTCCAATACACAGCATAATGGCAATCGCGTTTGATGCTGCTTCTGCAGATTTTACAACAGGAGCAGGACAATCTTGGTCTCATACTTGCACAGGAGCAGATTTAGTTTTATTAGTAGGAGTAAATACATTTACAGCAGGGTTAGATGATGATGTAACTGGTGTAACTTATGATGGAGATGCAATGACTTTAATAGTAAATCAAGAGGGTCCAGTAGTACCGCCAAGACAATATTCTTCTTTATGGTATTTAATAAATCCAAGCACAGGGGCTAACACCGTAGCTGTTACTAAAACATCTTCTGATGCAATGAGAAGTATAGCCTGTTCTTATACAGGGTGTGACCAATCAGCACAACCAGATGCTTTTACAAGTAAAAAACAAAATGTTCAAAATATCATGTTAGCTGTCACAAGCACAGTAGATAACTGTTGGGCTGTGACCTTTGCTATGAATGATGCGTCTCAGTTATCAGCAGGAGCCAACACTACAGCAAGAGATACTTCTTTAACTTTTGTTGGATTTGGAGACAGTAATGGAGTTATATCTCCAGCAGGAGAAATAGAATTAAATTGGACAAAAGGCGGAGCTGCCAATAACTGGACCATGCTTGATGCTACAATTCAACCACCACAAGCTGCAGCAGGAACTAATGCTCAAATTAACATAGGAGACGCTTGGAAATTAATAGCTGGAATGCAAATTAACATTGGAGATACTTGGAAAACTGTAGAAGGTATGCAAATAAATATAGGCGATGCTTGGAAAGAGATCTTTTAATAATGACAGAAATCATAAAAATAAACGATACAACTGTTGCTAAAGTTGGGACTAAAGAAGTAAAACAAATTTATACTTCTACAGATCTAGCTAGAACTAAAGAACAATTAGAAGCTCAGTTAGCAGAAGTTGTTGAATTACAAGAAGCACTGAAATAGAGAGACACACACATTTAAATAGTATCTTTTCCTAGTATTTACATTAAGAATAGAGATGAAAGGGGGTTAGTAAAAGATGAGTAATAAAATAAAATTAATAGCTGGAGAAGAATATAGAAGAAACTTTAAAGTTGAAGTTACTTTAGAAATGATTGATGAGGAAAAGAAAGAGATGTGTAAAGAAATGAGAGATACTAGATGGGTAATCTTAGATGATCTTGCTGATATAATAGAAAAAAAATGAGTGAAGCAACAGAAAAACAGATCAACTATGCTAAAAGCTTAGGAATTGACAATCCTGGCCAGTATTCTAAAGAAACTTTGAGAGAACTGATTGAAAAGCAGATTGAAGGAGAAAAAGTAATGGAAAAAGACTTAGCAAAGCCTGCAGAAGATGAGAAAATGCCGTTAGGAGCTCCTAAAGAGCAAAAAAACACTGGTTATTATGTGAGCTATGCGAAAGATATCTTAGTAGCGTTAATAAATGGTACTGTAAACAAAGACCTAGATGCTGATAAAGGAACAGAAGAATTTATGAATATATCTATAGCAAGAGTGAAACAAGCGATCAAAGCTTTTGAGTAAAATGGGAACTGGTCAAATTTGTAATGAATGTGGAAAGACTTGGACTGAAGAAGATGAAAAGAAAATGCAAGAAGAAATCAAAGCATCAATGACTGTTGAGCCTTTTAAGAAACATGGGAACTAAACAATCAGCAAAAGACAAACAGATTTGGATGGAAACTAATTTGAAGAAATTCAAACATGAAGAAGTCTTGATCAAGAACTTTTGCAAGAAGTTTGGATCTACTGTTAGAACAGCCAAAGAGCTCTTAAAAATGTTAAGATGAAAATATTTAGAATGTTCAAACTAGCAAGCACATTAGCAGTTGAAATTTCTAGTGAATTGGCAAGAATATCTAATAAAATAACTACTGAAAAAGAAGCTCAATTACTGATGCATATAGTGAATTTCATAAGAAAGAGAACTTTTTAAAATGAGAACTGATTTTTTAAACTATTTGGAAGTGCAATTGGAAGAAACTCTTAAAAAAGCAAAGAAATTGGTAAAACAAATTGCTGATGAAAAAGCAGATCTTGAAATAAGGAAAAATGGAAGATAATTATGAAAGAGATGAAACAATAAATCCTTGTCATGATTGTAATTATAGATTTAATCCTTCAAAATGTGCAACTTGCAAACACAAGAAAAGATTTAGTCCAATATTTACAGTAAGATGAAA